>OGIE01000566.1_pt1 | contig 55409 bp, 48 predicted proteins | sample 1571581 | NCBI WGS metagenome assembly OGIE01 (sample SAMEA2582021, study PRJEB24529) | metagenome | biome: Human gut stool | place: China | collected 2011 | reverse complement strand
CCGCAGCCGCCGGAGCGGTGCTTAAGCCGTAAGGCGGGAATTATGCGGTGTTGCCCTATATTATTTTTCAGGCTCGTCGGTCTCGGGCGGCCATACAAAGCCGCGCCGGGCCAGACAATCCTGCAAAAACTCCGTTGCCTGCTTCGTGTAGGCGTCGTTGTCGTGGTAGTAGCTCACGGCGTGCTCTGCGCCGTGTACCGTCAAAAATTTCTTGCCCTTCGCGCGGCAGGCTTCATAGTTGCGCTTCCCCATATCATAGGGTACAAAGCCGTCCGCGTCGCCGTGGACAAACAAAATCGGCACCTTGCTCTGCGCTGCGGCGGCCTCACAGTCGGCGTCCTCGGGGTCAAAGTGGCCGAACAGGATCGCGCCCAGCCGTCCAACCGCATAGGTCAGCTCCAGCGGCATGCCGGGCAGATACTCCGGCAGGCACTTGCGGGTGATCTCCCGCGGGCTGGTGTAGCCGCAGTCCGCCACAATGCCGCAGACGTTGTCCGGCAGGTTCAGCCCGGCGGCCAGCAGTACGGTGGCCGCACCCATCGAGACGCCCATCAAAAAGATCGGCACCTCGGGGCCGAAGCGGCTCCGCGCCCAGACCGTCCAGTCGCGGGCGTCGTAGCGCTCCTTCACGCCCATCGTAATCGTATGGCCGCCGCTGTAGCCGTGGGCGCGCTGGTCAGGCAGCAGCACATTGTAGCCCAGCGCCGTACACAGCGTATAGCCGCCCAGACCGTCCCGCTCCGCATAGCCGCGGTAGCCGTGGAAGATGATTGCCAGCGGCGCGCCGTCGGCGTGGTGGTAGTAGCGTGCGGCCAGCGGCGTACCGTCCTGCGCCGTGATGTGCACGGCCTTGAACATATCCCGCGCCAGCGCGTCGGCGTCGGGGCCCATGGCCTTGCGGTAGCACTCCCGCGTGGGCATATCCGCCGGGGAGGGCACCTTCGTCGTCGGCTTCTGGTAAAAGGCAACGCGGTAGACGGCATACGCCGCGCCCAGCACCGCCGTGCCCGCCGCGGCCCCTGCCGCCAAAAGAGGATGCTTTTTCATAACGGTCACCTCGTTTTCACTTTCCCAGATTATAACAAATTTCCCGGCATATCGCAACGATGTACCAAAAAAGTTTACACTTGCCAGCGCGGCACTTTCGCGGTATAGTAATAGCATTCCATAAATGGAGGCCGCCCCCATGAGCGAACTGACCCAGACCCTGAAGATACTCGTCACCCGCTACCCCGGCACAATGGCCGAGCTGGCCCGCAAAGCGTCGATTGACCGCTCCACGCTGTACAAAATTGTAAGCGGTCAGCGCACCCCGCGGGAGTTCCAGCTGGAGCACCTGGCCGACGCGCTGGAATTGAGCGAGGAACAGAAATCCGCCCTGCTGCTGCAATACAAGCAGCGTGGCCGCGGCCCCGATCCCAGGCTGCGCGCCGAGCTGCATCACCTGCTGGAGGTCTCTTTCCGGGTGGAGGATTTCACCCACCGCGAGGGCCTTGTCTCCAACGAAGCCGCCAGCCAGCTGCGCTGCAGCGAGCAGTACATAGAGGGCAGCCGCGCAGTCGCCGCCGCCGTGGCATCGCTGGTGGCCAACCACATTCTGTCCGGCGATACCCGCCCGCTGCTCCTCTCGCCGTTCACAAACCCCACGCTGGACCATGTGCTGGTGGAACGCTTTTCGGCAGCGGACGGCGCACCCGTCACACTGTCCCAGCTGCTGATTTATGCCGAGAACCGCGACATCCCCCGGGAATGGGTGTCCGGCGTGTCCGTCCTGACCCGCACACTGCCGTTCCTTTTCCTGCCCAAGCTGAATTACGAGGCCCGCGTCGTGCGCCACGTCATGACCGAGCCCAGCCCCGGCACGCTGATGCCTGTCTATCTGCTGCTGCCCAAGGCCGCCGTCATGATGGACATCCAGGGCCAGAAGGCCTACATCATCATGGACCGCCAGGCCGTCGAAAATCTGCGCCTTGCGTTCAGCCGCAAATATCTCAACGCCGCATCGGTGCTGAAGCTCGCCACCGATGCCCACGACTTTTCGGAATCCATTGCGCTGTACAACGACCTCTTTTCGGAAAAGCGCCGCTGCTCCATGATCCGCTACCAGCCGCCGTTCACCCTGTTTGCCGACGAGAAAATGGCCCTGCAGTTTGTCCGGCCCGGCGCCGTGCTGCAGTCCCTGCCCGCCCTGCTCGAACACCTGCAGATGTGGAGCGCCCAGGCCCCGGACCTCTATTTCTGTGAGGAAGGTCTTTTGCAGTTTGTACGCACCGGGAAAATGTTCGACATTCCGCCGGATCTGTGCGATGCGCCGGACATTCCCACCCGCCGGGAGCTGCTCCTGCGGCTGCGCCGCGCTGCGGAGTCTGACCGCCGCACCCTGCGCATCGTGGACCCTGCCCGGCTGGCGCTGACTCCGTCGATGTGCGTCAATGTTTTTCAGGGCCGCGGCGTTGTGTTCTGCCAGGCTATCCTGGAGCCGGACGGGCAGTACTGCCGCGAGTATCTGATGCAGGACCCTATCCTGACCGAAGCCCTGCTGACCTACCTCGATGACGGCCACGCCTCTGATTGGCTGCGCAGCCAAAAATATACGCTCGACTTTATTGATTATTGTCTGCGTCTGCTGTAAAATAGAAGCAGTATCGGCCCTGCCTATACGGCGGGGCCTTTCTGCAAAGGAGAAAAACAATGGCACATACCGAGACCATGCTGGAAAGCAGGGAAATCTTCAATGGCCGCGTCATCCGCGTGACCGTGGACAAGGTACAGCTTGAGGACGGCACGACCTCGACGCGGGAGATCGTCCACCACCACGGCGGTGCCTGCATCCTGCCTGTGGACGCCGACGGCAGCGTGACGATGGTACGTCAGTTCCGCTACGCTTTCGGCGAGGAGATCTGGGAGCTGCCCGCCGGTAAGCTCGAGGCGGACGAGGACCCGTTTGAGGCCGCCAAGCGCGAGCTGAGCGAGGAGTGCGGCCTGACCGCCGACAATTTTATCGACCTCGGCGTCGTCTATGCCACCGTCGGCTACGACAGCGAGAAAATCTATCTGTGGGCCGCCACCGGCCTGCACAGCACAGCGCAGCACCTCGACGCGGGCGAGTTCCTTGATGTCGTCAAAATGCCGTTCGACGAGGCCCTCGGCCTTGTGATGGACGGCACGATCAAGGACAGCAAGACCCAGGTCGCGCTGCTGAAATACGCGCAGCTGCGCGCAAAAGCCTGAATGGGCGTTGAAATTCTGGACAACGGCACCCGCGTGCTGACCGCGCCGGGCGCGACGTTCGGCACCGACGCGCTGCTGCTGGCCCGCTTCGCGCAGCCCCGCAGAAACGAGCGCGCGCTCGACCTGTGCAGCGGGTGCGGCATCGTCTCACTCGTTTGGCACGACGCCGGGCACCGCGGCCCCTGCACCGCGCTGGAGATCGACCCCGCCGCGTCCGCCCTCTGCGCCGCGGCCCTGGCCGAAAACACCGACGCCGCGCACATCGCGCCGGTCTGCGGCGACCTGCGGCAGCTCTGCACCGCCGGGCCGGAGCAGGGGCAGTACGATTTTGCCGCCTGCAACCCGCCGTACTTCACAGCCGGTCCCCGCAGCCCGGACCCGCGCCGGGCCGAGGCCCGCCACACCGGCAGCTGCACCACCGCCGACGCCGTGGACTGCGCGCGCCGCGCCTTGCGGGACGGCGGGCGGTTCCTGCTCTGCCAGCGCCCCGAGCAGCTGGCCGAGATTTTAGCCGCCTTACGCGCCGCGCGCCTTGAGCCGAAACGTCTGGCTTTTGTCAAGAACCGCCCCGACGCCGCGCCCTGGCTTTTTCTCGTCGAAGCCCAGAAGGGCCGCAAGACCGGCCTACGCGTCGAGCCGGACATTCTGATCCAATCCGGCGCCGCCCTCTACGGGCCAACTGCTTTGTAGGGGCGAACATTGTTCGCCCGCCAGCCTGACGAAGCAGCGCTTTTTCGGGAAAGCCTCACACATGGCACACGGCCACGGGCGGGCAATGCCCGCCCCTACACCCCTTTCCCCCCAACATCATCCAATAAGGAGCTATTGTATCATGGGACTTTTCACGCGCAATTTTGATAAACCCGGCCCGGGCGTATCGCCCGACGCCCCCCGCAAAAAGGGCGCTGCCCGCTTTTTTGAGATTTTGGGCCGCGACTTCTCCACCATCTGGCTGGCCGGCATACTGGCGATGCTCGGCGGTCTGCCGTTTGCCGCCGGTGTCTGGTTCGCCGTCGAGACCCACTCTTTGGTCCCGCTCGTCATCGCGGGCGTGCTGGGCGGCATGATCGCCGCGCCGCAGATCGTCGGCCTGAACGACACGATCCTGCGCACGCTGCGCGACGAGCCCGGCTACTGGTGGGAGACCTACCGCCGCACCTGGAAGCGCAACCTGAAGGAATCCCTGCTGCCCGGCGCTGTCTGCGGCCTGCTGCTGGCCATGGAGCTTTTCTCACTCTGCCACATCGACATTGCCAGCGGGCAGGTGGCCGTGATCACCGTGCTGGTCGCCCTCATCCTGCTGGCCGGCATTGCCCAGTACCTCTACGTGCAGGTCGCGCTGCTTGACCTGTCCTTCGCCGGACTGTTGAAGAACTCCCTCATGCTGTTCCTGGGCTACCTGCCCCGCAGCGGCCTGGGCCTGCTGTGGCAGCTGCTGTACTGGGGCGCTGTGGCGCTGTTCTGGCCGATTTCCAGCTTTGTGCTGATTTTAACCAGCCTGTGGCTGCCCTGCCTGCTGAGCCTGATGGCCATTTACCCCGCACTGGAAAAGAGCTTTGACATCGAGAAAAAAATCAAGGCCATCCGTGAGGCCCAGCTTCACGATGACGACGACCAGTAATTTTACCGCGAGGGACGCACTGCGTTCCTCTTTTTTTGTTGCGAAAGCGCCGCAAAAAGGGTATAATGTCATAATAGGTTTATTGTCTGCAAGAGGAGGCGGCTGCGTGAAAATTCTGCTGATACACTGTCATTACCGGCTGCCCGGCGGCGAGGACGCCGTCTTTGCCGCGGAGCGCGCCCTGCTGGAACAGCACGGCCACACCGTCGTCGTCTATGAGCGCAGCAATGAGGAGGCCGCCCACGGCGCGGCTAAGGCGCTGCTGCCCTTTCGCGCCGTCTGGAACCGCCGGGCCGCCCGCGACGTGCGGAATATCATAGAACAGCAGCACATCGACGCCGTCCACATCCACAACACGCTGCTGCTCCTCAGCCCTGCCGTTGTGCGCGCCGCCAAAACATGCGGCGTGCCGGTGGTGCTGACGCTCCACAACTTCCGCCTGTTCTGCCCGAACGGCATCTTACTGCGGGACGGACGGGTCTGTGAGGACTGCCCGCACCACGGCCTGCACTGCGCACTGCGGCACCGCTGCTACCGCGGCAGCCGGGCGCAGACGCTCGTCGTCGTGGCCGCCTACTGGCTGCATCGGGTGCTGGGCACATGGCGCGGCATCGCCATCACCACCCCCACCGAGTTTGACCGGGAAAAGCTGCTGGAATTCAATAAGATCCATCCCGCCTTCGACGAAAATCGCCTTGTCGTCAAGCCGAACCCCGTGACCGTGCCCACCGGCCCCGTCACCCCCTGGGAGGAGCGCAAGCGTCAGTTCGTCTTTGCGGGCCGCTTGGAGGAACTAAAGGGTCTGCGCACCGTCATTGAGGCATGGCGCATTCTGGGCAAGGACGCACCGCTGCTGCTTGTGGCCGGGGACGGCCCGCTGGCCGACTGGGCCAAAGCGCAGAATCTGCCCAAGGTGCAATTCGTCGGCCAGCTTCCGCGGGACGCGCTGCACCGCCTGATGGCCGAGAGCCGCGCCGTCGTCGCCGCCAGCCTCTGCTATGAGAGCTTTGCCCTTGTCCCGGCGGAGGCCCACGCGCTGGGCACGCCGGTGCTGGCCAGCGGCATCGGCAATGTGGGGGCGTCGGTGCGGCCCGGGTTTGACGGGCTGTGCTTTGCCCCCGGCGACCCCGCCGCGCTGGCCGGGGCTGTCCGCGCCATGAGCGCCATGCAGTTTGACTGCACGGCCATCGCCAACGCCACCCGCCGACGCTTCAGCGCCGAGGAAAACTACAAGACCCTGCTAAAACTATACGGCCGTCGCGCCGCCGAGGAAGTATCATGAACCAGTTTTACCGCGCCCTGCACATGCCGCCCAAGCGGCTGCTGCGCAAAGTCATGGGCGAAAAAGAAATCTACACCATCGCCGTGCGCCCCCGCCCCACTGCCGAGGGCACCGAGCCGCTGCCCGCTCTGGAAGGCGGCCCCTACACCCTGCTGCCCGGGCGGGAGGGCTGGTGGTTTGCCGACCCGCTGCTCTACCACCGGCGCGGCAAGCGCTGGCTGTTCGCCGAGGCGATGGACCTCTCCACCGGCAAGGGCCGTCTCGAGGTCTGCGAGCTGCACGACGACGGCACCGCCGACGGCTGGCGCGTCGCGCTGGAAGAAGATTTCCACCTGTCGTTCCCAATGGTCTTTGACTGGAACGGTGAGGTCTGGATGATCCCCGAGACCGGCAGCGACCACAGCCTGCGGCTCTACCGCTGCAAGACCTTTCCCACCCAATGGGAGCTGGTGCAGCGCTTTCCCACGGACGAGGAGCTCTGCGACACGATTTTGCTGGACCGCCGCGCCGAGGCCCTGACCCTGCTTTGCAGCGAGACCCGTCCCGACAACCAGCTCTATGTGCGCTACCGCCGCTACACGCTGCGCCACGCCGTACAGGAGACCGCCGCCGTCCCGCTGCCTGCCGAGGACACGCTGCCCGCCGCGCCCGGCCCGTTTGAGCTGCTGCCCGATGAAGCCTACAATCTGCAGCACCGCGACTTTGACCTTGTCAGCCGCAACGCCGGGCCGTTTTTCCTGCTGGGTGAGCAGATCATCCACCCCACCCAGGTCAGCACCACCGTGGATTACGGGGTCTATCTGCAATTTCTCGCCCGCCGCGGCAGCTCGGAGGTGCCTCTCTGCGCCGCCACGCCGCAGAACGTCGAGATCACCGGCCTTGCCCCCGCGGACATCATCGGCATCCACACCTACTGCCGCGATGACGTTTTAGAGATCATCGACGCAAGGTATCTGACAAGGCTGCCGAAACCGGAAAAATCAGAAAATCCGCCCCCATCCACCGAGTAATGCAGGGCGTCATCCCCTCTCTTGCCTCCCTCTGCGAGGGAGGTGGCCCCGCAGGGCCGGAGGGAGAGGACCTCGCCATAACCCGAAATCTTCCGGACAACCATCAACCTCTCTCCCCCACCGCCTGCGGGCGGAGCCCCCTCCCAGAGGGGGCCAAGGAAATTTTACTCCCACAATGAGGTATTCCCACGCACATGAAAACCATCGTCATTCCGCAATTTTACCGCGGGCCGTCGGGCCAGAAGGGCTTGTATAACCGGCAGGAGGTCGGCCTGGCCCGCGCCTTTGCCGCGCTGGGCTGCCGCGCCGTCGTGCTCTACCCGGAGCCGGGCGCTAAAGCCCCCCGGATCGAGACCCCGGAGCCAAACGTAAAAATCTGCTATATGCCCGCCGTCGCCTTCGGCGTGCAGGCATTCTATAAAAGCTGGCAGATCCTGCTCGACGAGCATGCCGACGCCGTCCATGTCATGGGCGACAACTCCCTCGGCGTGCCGGGGCTGTACCGCTTCTGCCAAAAGCACAGCATCCTGTTTTACAGCCAGCTCGGTGCGCTGAAAAGCACCTCCAACCACGCCGCCGTGCGCAGGGTCATGGATCTGCTGCTGCGCCGCAATCTGGCGGTATACCGCAGAACGCCCACCTACGCCAAAACCCCCGCCGTCGCCGCCGAGCTGGAAAGCCTCGGCGTGCCCTGCGCGGGGCTGATGCCCGTCGGGCTGGACACCGCCATCATCCCGTCCATCCCCAACAACCGCACCGAGATCCGCCGGGCGCTCAAAATCGACGAGCACGCGCGGGTGTTCATCTTTGTGGGCCGCCTTGACCCCTACAAGCAGCCGCTCGACCTTGTGCCGCTTTTGCAGGCCGCGCCGGACTGGTACGCCATCATCATCGGCCGGGGCTCACTGGGCGATGAGCTGACCCGCCGCCTGACCGACGCGGGCTTACTGGACCGCTGCCGCCTGATCCCGCAGCTGCCCAACGAGCAGGTGCACGTTTATTATCATGCCTGCGACGCTTTTTTGAACCTGAACCCGAATGAGATTTTCGGCATGAGCCTGCTGGAGGCCATGTACGCGGGCTGCCCGCCGGTGGCACGTCACGCCCCCGGCCCCGACCTTATCATTGAGAACGGCATCAGCGGTCTGCTGTGCGGCACCGTGCCCGAGCTGGCCGCAGCGCTGGACAAAACCACCGCCGCCATGGGCCATGCCGCCCAGAGCCGCGTGAACGAAAACTTTCTGTGGCAGAACAGTGCCGAGCTGGCCCTGACCCTGCTGCCCAAAAAGGGAAAAGCCAATGGATAACGACAATCCTCTTTTGCAGAAGGCCGCCGACCTCTACCGCGGTCTGCGCTTTACAATGAAATACCGCGGCGTGGACATCCTGCCCGCCGCTGCCGGCAATGACCTGGCGCGCGACCTGCTCGAGAGCGGTCAGCCGTTCCTGTTTGGCCGCTGCGGTGCCACCGAGATGCGCACCGTGGCCGACTGGCTGCAAAACGGCGGGCACAATTTCACAGACCGCACGCGGGCGGACATTCGGAATCTGTCGGGCGTCTTTCCCACCGACGATGCCACGCTGGACAAATTCTGCCGCCTCTACGTCAAGACTGCGCAGAGCGCAGAGCTGCTCGCCCTCTGGAACGTCGGGGCCGAGCGGGAGGTCATCCGCGGCTGTGACGCAACCCGCTTTACCGAGCTGCGCGCCTTGGAGCCCTACTACCACGCCCGCCCGTGGAGCGCCGCCCTCGCGGGCAAACGGGTGCTCGTCGTGCATCCGTTCCGCCGCACGATCTTAGCCCAGTATGAAAAGCGCACCCAGCTGTTTCCCGGCAAAGACGTGCTGCCGGAGCTTGCCAGCCTGACGGTCATTCAGGCCGTGCAGGGTCTGGGCGGGCAGGATACCGGCTACGCCGACTGGTTTGACGCCCTGACCGAGATGGAGCGCCGGATGGACGCCGCCGACTACGACGTCGCCATCGTCGGCGCAGGGGCCTACAGCCTGCCGCTGGCCGCCCACGCCCGCGACACCGGCCACGCCGCCATACAAATGAGCGGTGCTACGCAGCTTTTGTTTGGCATCAAGGGCAAGCGCTGGGACGACCACCCCGTCATTTCCAAGCTCTACAACCCCGCCTGGGTCCGTCCCGACGAGACCGAGGGCATCAGCAATAAAGAAAAGGTCGAGGGCGGGAGCTACTGGTAATTTTTCAGATAATAGATAAGAGATAATAGATAATAAAAAATGTGCGCCGTCAGACGGCGCGTCTTAAAAAGCCTGCCCGTAGGGGCCGGACATATCCGGCCCTCACCCTTCCCTGCCTATCGCTTTATCCTTATATTATATTCCCCTGTGGTTAAAATTGCGGCGCGCGTCGCCGCTCCACTTCTATTATCTTTTATTTTTTCCGGAGACCACCATGAAAATCTTAATGATCAGCAACCACCTCGGCGTGCAGAGCGGCGTACAGCGGTATGTCCAGAACCTGCTGCTGCACCTCGATACCGCCAAATACCGCGTCACCCTTTTCGTCGGTCAGTGCCCGCCGGACCAGGCCAGCACGGCCCCGGCGCTCGAGGCGCACGGCGTCGAGATCCTCGCCGTGCCGGACAACAAAAAGGACCGCATCCGCGCCCTGGCAGCCCACCTGCGCACCCATAAGGACTACGACATCATCCACTACCACACGGCCAGCAAGATCGGTGCCCCGGTCTGCGGCATGATGCGCGTGCTCTGCCCCCGGGCTAAAATCGTGGTGCACAGCCACATCGTCTACCCGCCCATGACGCTGACCTGGCGCGCCGCCCATCTGGTGTACCAGCTGTTTGCGGACTACTTCCTCGGCTGCGGCGTCGCGGCGGGGCGGTTCGTGTTCGGTGACCATATCGACGCTAAGCCGAACTTTTCCGTGGCCTGCAACGCCGTGGATGCCGGGCGCTTTCACCCGGATGCCGCCGCCCGCGCCGCGACCCGCGCCGCCTGGGGCATTACCGACACGGACCGGCTGGCCGGGTTCGTCGGGCGGCTGAACCACCAGAAAAATCCGCTTTTCCTGATGGAGGTCTTTGCCGCGATGGCCGCGCAGGACCCGCATTGGAAGCTGCTGCTCGTCGGCACCGGCGAGATGGAGCCTGAAATGCGCGCTGCCGCGGCCCGCCGCGGCCTGACAGACCGCGTCATCTTTGCGGGCGTGCAGAGCGATGTACCCGCCTTCATGAACGCCTTTGACCTGTTTCTGCTGCCCAGCAACTTTGAGGGCAGCCCCGTCACCCTGGTGGAGGCGCAGGGCTGCGGCGTGCCGTGTCTGGCGTCCACCAACGTGCCCGACGACGGCTCGGTGACCGACCTTGTGCATTTTCTGCCGCTGGCCGCGCCGCTGACCGACTGGGCCGCCAAGGCCGAGGCCATCGCCGCCCACGGCGACCACGACGACCACTGGGCCGCGCTCTCCGCCGCCGGGTACGAGCTGAAAACCGCTGCCCGCCGCATGGAGCAGCTGTACGACAAACTGGGAGGACACGCATGATCTACGCCGAACTGGCCGGGGGCCTCGGCAACCAGATGTTCATCTACGCCTTCGCGCGGGCGCTGGGTCTGCGCTGCGGCGAGCCCGTCACCCTGCTGGACCGGCAGGACTGGCGCGACGGTGCCCCGGCGCACACGGTCTGCGCGCTGGACGCACTGAACATCTCGCCGGACGTCAAAATCATTGCCGACGCGGGCTTTGCCAAGGCACACCTGCCGCGCCGGAACGCCGCCAAGGCGCTGATGATCAAGTACGAGCAGCGCCGCGGCCTGATGGCCCGCGACTGGCACAGCTTTGAGGCTGCCGCTGCCCCGCTGCTGAACGCCGTCGGCCTGCACTTTGCCACCGACGGCTACACCCCCGCCCGCCGCGGCCACGCCCGCGATTTTCTCGCGTGGGGGTACTTCCAGAGTGAGCGCTACTTTGCGGATTTTGCCCCTATTATAAAGGAAGAGCTGCGTGCAAAAGCCGCCCCCGCCGGGCCCTATGCGGCGCAGATCACCGCCGCCGCGTACCCCGTCTGCGTCCATCTGCGCCGCGGCGACTACCAGAAGCCCGAGAACGCGATCTTACAGGTCTGCACGCCGGACTACTACGCCCGCGCTGTCGCAGCGGTCAGGGACGAACACCCCGACGCCGCGCTGTTTGTCTTTTCCGACGACATCGACTGGGCGCGGGAGCATCTGGACACCGCGGGTCTGCCCGCCGTGTTCCTGCCCCGCGGCGAGGCCGTCGCCGACCTGGCCTTCATGCAGCTCTGCCGCGGCTTTGTCCTGAGCAACTCCACCTACAGCTGGTGGGCGCAGTACCTTGCCCCCGCCCCCGATAAACAAACCTGGGCGCCGGATAAATGGTATGCGCACACGAAGAAAACGGCCTTGTATCAGGACGGATGGCAGCTTATAAAGACTTCCCCCTCGGGGCAAGCTGTCACCGCAGGCGACTGATGAGGGCAAACCTCGCCATCATCACCCGCTAACAGCTTGCAGCGCACACTCTCCCCTCATCCGGCCCTTCGGGCCACCTTCCCTCCTCGGGGGAAGGCTTTATAGCAAGGAGACACTTATGCCTCTCTTTTCCATCATCATCCCCGTCTACAACGTGCAAAACTACCTGTCCGCCTGCGTCAAAAGCGTGGTCGAGCAGCCCGGCCCGCGCGACTGGGAGTGCATCCTTGTGGACGACGGCTCCGCCGACCAAAGCGGCGCGATGTGCGACGCCCTCGCCGCCGAGCTGCCCGGCCTGCAGGTCATTCACCGGGAAAACGGCGGCCTTGCCGCGGCGCGCAACACCGGCCTCAAGGCCGCCACAGGCGACTGGCTGCTGTTTCTCGACAGTGACGACGCCATGGCCCCCGGCCTGCTGGCGCAGCTGCGCGGTGCGCTGGCCGCCCACCCGGACTGCGACTGGTTCATCGGCAGGCATCTCGAATGGCAGCCCGACGGCACGCTGACCCCGCACGACGGTCTGCATCTGGTGCCCGGCCCGTTTGCCAGCAGCGACTACGCCGCGCGGCTGAAGGCCCTGTACACCGCCGGGCACTGGTCGGTCTGGAAATACTGCATCCGGCGGTCCTTTTTGGAGCAGGCCCGCGTCCGCTTCCTGCCGGACTGCGTCTGGGCCGAGGACTGGCCCTTTGACCTTGAGCTGCTGCTGCACTGCGACAGGCTCTACTTTCTGGACACGGTTTTCACCCACTACCGCGTCGGACGGCAGGGCAGTCTTTTGACAGATGCCAAAAATCTGCCCAAACGCTTTCGGGGCCTTGCCGCCGCACAGCGCCGCCTGGCCAGGCTCTCGGCCAACGGCACGGCGGACGCCGCGGCCTACGCCGCCATGCAGGATGCCGCTGCAGACGTTTTCTGGCCGCAGGCCCGCACGGCAGCGGTCAGGGACGCCGCCATCCGCAAGGCCTGCCTGCCCTATATCGAGCAGCTGCGCCCGCTCTACCCCCACGGCACCGAGGTCCGCACCCGCCGCGACTGGCGGCTGTTCCAGTGGATGATGCAGACCTTCGGGCCGAAATTTACCCTGTGGGCGGCGAGCCGCCGCTAAAGGCTTCCCCAATCGGGGGAAGCTCAGACTGTCGAAAAAGGTGTGCTCACCCCTTGGCCCCCTCTGCGAGGGGGCTCCGCCCGCAGGCGGTGGGGGAGAGAACTGTACGGCTGTCCGAAATATTTCGGGCTATGGCAAGGTTCTCTCCCTCCGCCCCTTCGGGGCACCTCCCTCGCAGAGGGAGGTTTTTCGACACGCTGGGCTTCCCCATCGGGGGAAGCTGTCGCCGTAGGCGACTGATGAGGGCTAACCTCGCCATCACCGCCCATGAACGGCTTACAACTCATACTCTCCCCTCCTCCGGCCCTCCGGGCCGCCTTCCCCCTCGGGGGAAGGCTTTTGTGAAAGGAACTGCCTTGCGTACCAAACGTACCTTACTGAATATGGCCTACGCCCTCGGGTCCAGTCTGCTGCTTCTGCTGCTGGGCCTCGTCACGCGGCGTCTGCTCGTCGATAACTTCGGCCCGCAGATCACCACGGCATCGCAGGTCGTCAGCCAGCTTTTCAACTTTTTCTCCATCGCCGAGTTCGGCGTTGGCAGCGTCATAAGTTATCGTCTCTACGAGCAAATCGCCGCTAAAAACGAGGAAAAGATCAGCAAGTATATGTCGATGTACAAGTGGGCCTACCGCGTCGTCGGCCTGGTCATTGCGGGGCTGGCGCTCATCGGTGCGGCGGCCCTGCGGTGGATCATGCCCGACGTGCCCGCCGCCACGGCATACACGGTCTACGGCCTGAACGTCGTTTCAACGCTGTGCAGTTATTTTCTGATAACCCGCCGCCTGATGTACACCTGCACCCAGCAGGGCTACCGCTGCACCCAGATCGACTTCTGCTGCAACGTGCTGACGAGCCTTGCCAAAATTGCCGTGTCACTGTGGTTCCCCAACTACGTGCTCTATTTCAGCGTGACGATCTTCTTCAACGTCACGGCCAACCTGCTGATTGCCCGCCGCTTCAGGAAGGATTTTCCCTACGTACACGACGTTAAGGTCACGGTCAACGACTTTAAAGACCTCGGCATTTTCCACGATCTGCGGTACTTTCTGGTGCACCGCCTGTCCAACACCATCTACGGCTCGTCCGACACCATCGTGACCTCCCGCCTGGGCGGCTCGACCCAGACAACGTTTTTAGGCAACTACAACACGATTTCCACCTCCGCCACAGACCTCGGCAACAAGGTCATGGACAGCTTCGCCGCGGCCATCGGCAGCATCGTCTACGACAAGTCCGCCGCCGCCAACGACCACGACAAGCAGGTGTTCTGGGGCATGGACCTGTTCAGCTACCTGTTTGCCAGCTTCGTAGCTACGGCGTATTTCTGCCTGTTCCAGCCGTTCATGGCGTCCTGGATGGGCGAAAAATGGCTGCTGCCGCTGGGCTTCGTGCTTGTGTTCTGCTTAAATGAGTACGTCGGCTGGAACCACCGGATGCTGGGCAGTTACCGCGCCGTCCTCGGCCATTTTGAGGACGACCAGTGGTTCATGGTCGCGTCGGCCACGGTCAATCTGGCGCTCAGCTTTATCCTGTTCCCGCTGTTCGACATCACCGGTGCACTGATTGCCACCGTCGTTGCCCACTGCATCATGTGGGCCGGGCGTATCCGGGTCGTGTTCCGCCAGTATATGCGCGGCGGGCTCGGGCATTATCTCGGCGTGCAGGCGCTGCATCTGGTCACGCTGGCTGTCTGCATGGGCGGCAGCTACGCGCTCTGCGCCCGGATGCCCGGCGGCTGGCTCGGCCTTGTGCCTCGGATCCTCGTCGTCCTCGTCGTGCCCAACGCCCTGAACCTCGCCGTCTACGGCTGGGGCAGGGACGCCGCCTACCTGCGCCAGTACGCGGGCAAGGTGGCCAAGAAGCTGCTGAAAAAGTGACTCCCCTTCTTGGCCCCCTCTGGGAGGGGGCTCCGCCCGCAGGCGGTGGGGGAGAGAGCCTTCCCACAGCCGGGTGTTTCGTCTCGGCAAGGCTCTCTCCTTCACAGAGCAAATCAAATACAACGGTGATCTTATGAAAACTCTCGCCATCCTGTATATCTGCACCGGCCCCTACGCGGTGTTCTGGCATGATTTTTACCCCAACTTCAAGGCAAATTTCCTGCCTGACTGTGACCGCACCTTCTACGTTTTTACCGATGCAGCGCATATTGACTATGACGACGCCCCCGACGTGCGCCGCATTTATCAGAAGGCCCTGCCCTGGCCGCAGAGCACGATGCTGCGCTTTGACGCCTTCCTCGGCCAGGCCGACGCGCTGCAAGGCTATGACTACCTGTTCTTTGCCAACGCCAACCTGCACTGCACCCGCGTCATCCGCGCCGACGAGCTGCTGCCCGACCCCGCCGCCGGGCAGAGCCTGACCGCGGTCTGCCACCTGCCCTACTATGGCAAAAATCCGATTTTCCACCCCTATGACCGCAGCGGCAAAAGCCGGGCGTCCATCCCGTACAGCTGCGGGCAGTATTACGTGGCGGGCGGGCTGAACGGCGGCACGGCGGCGGCCTATCTGGCCCTGTGCCGGGAGCTGAAAAAACGCACGGACGAGGATCTGCAAAACAATGTCATTGCACGCTTTCACGATGAAAGCCAGCTCAACCGCCTGGTCGCAGAAACGCCCGGAAAATTCCGCATCCTGCCGCCCGACTACTGCACGCCGGAGGAAACGCCCACTGGGCATGAGGCCATTCTTGTGTTGCAAAAAAGCCGCTGCATCAACGTGGAAAGCGTCAAGGGCGCTGCCAAGCCGCAGAATTTTGTCCAGCGCAAGTGGGAGGCGTTCCGCCTGAACTGGCTGCCCTATCTCTGGCTGGCGCGCGACACACTGCTGCGCCGCCGCATTGATTTTAAAAACGATCTATGAGCCATACCAAAAAACCGACAATTGAAAAAATCATCCTTGCCCTGCTGGGCCTGCTGGCGCTGGCCGCGCTCGCCCGCACAATGTTCCTGGGGCTGGAGATCGACGAGGAGTACGCCCTGTCCCTCGGCTTCCGCCTTGTGCGCGGTGACCGGCTCTTTTACTCGATGTGGGAGCCGCACCAGCTGGCCGCCCTGCCGCCCGCTTTGCTCATCGGCCTGTTTACCGCCGTCGCGGGCACGACCACCGGCGTGCTGCTGTTTGTGCGCGGCGCTGTGCTGGCTGTCAAGCTCGCGCTGGCCGTCTGGTTTTACCGCAGCCTGCGCGTAGCCCTCGGGGGGCGCTGCGCCTATCTGCTGGCGCTGGCCGTGCTGGCCTTCACGCCCAAGTGGTTTTTGGGGCCGGACTACGTCAGCCAGCAGTTCCACTTTACGCTGGCGGCGTTCCTGTTTTTGTACGGCTACTACGCGCCCGGCCCGCGGCAGTACCGCGGTCTGTGGCGGGTCGCGGCGGGCGGCGTCTGCGCCTGTCTGAGCTTCCTCGCCTACCCGCAGACCCTCGCTGCCGCGCCGGTGCTGATGCTGGCGCTGCTCCTGCTGGGCCGCGGCAGTGCCGACAAATGCCGCGGTCTCTGGGTATTTGTGCTGACCTGTGCCGTCTGCGGCGGTGCGTTTGTCGTGTATGTTTTGCAGGGCATGGGCTTTGATTTCGCCGCCCTGCTCGCACGCGCCGACCTGATTTTACACGATCCACAGTATGATTTTACCACAGCGGACCGTCTTGCCATGCTCCGCTCCCAGCTTTCCGCCGTCATCGGCAACTGCTGGCTGTCGGCCCTGGCCGGTGTGGCGCTGGCCGCCGCCGGGATGCTCTTTGGCGAGCGCCGCGGCTTTGCCCGCAGCCTTGAAAAGGCGCTTTGGTACACAGCGTTCTTCCTCTCTCTCTGGTGCACGGCCTACTGCCTGCGCGCGCAGGAGCTGGATTTCCGCTACATGTGCCCGGCGTTCGCGCTGGCCGGCGGCTGGACGTTCTGGTGTGACCGGCGCGAGGCCGACCACCGCCCCCTGCGCCGTCTGCTGTTCTGGCTGGGCTGGCTGCCCGGCATAGCGGCGTACCTGTTTATCCTGCGCTCCACGCTGATCGCGCTGCCAACGACCTTTATGTACCTGTTCTGGCCCGCGGTCTGCGGAACGGCAGCGCTGCTGCTCAAGCCCCGCCCGACCCGGCGGCACCGCGCCGCGGCGGCATTGCTGGCAGCCGGGCTCCTGCTGGCCTGTGCCGTGCCGAAGCTCTGCCTTGTGCTGGAGACCGGCTGGCACTGTGAGCCGATCACGGCCATCCAGCCCGAAAGGATCACCCGCGGCCCCGCCGCCGGGACCTGGGCCGACACCAAGGCCGCTGACATGCAGGAATGCCTGTATGAAGCCCTCGCCCCCTATGCGGGCAAGAGCGTGCTCCAGGCCATCGGTGAGCAGCACGGCCTCGGCTTTCTGATGGCAGACGGCACGCTGACCGTCGCCCAGGCGTCCGTCATCTCGGGCACCGACAGCGACCCGCGTTTTGAACAGTACTATGCGCTTTTACCGGAGAAGCAGCCCGACGTCATCCTCTACGATGATGCCGAGGTCCGCGACATGGCCGAATTCCACGCCTGGATCGAGCAGCACTTTACCATCGCAGACCGCTACACCGTGCAGCACGGCACGGCCAGTCTGCAGGTGCTCGTCGTCGGGTAATTTTGCGGAATTTTACAACCGGGAACGGTTGTCATCCTGCTTTCGGATGTGGTATACTGTTATCAAATCGTCATACTTTCAAGGAGGCGCCCCCATGGGCCTGATTACCGCCATCCAGAACAAAACCGAACAAGCCCGCGCAAAGGAACGCATCCGCCCGCTGCTGGAGAGCCGCATGATGCGCGACATCCTGCTGGAGATCGGCCAGCGCGGCACCGAAAAGCTCGACCCCCAGAGCGTGCCGCTGGATCAGCGCCCACTTGCATCGAAGCGCGCCGCCGAGTGCGGCACCGCGGGATTGCAGCAGAGCGTCATCCGGGAGATCGTCCTGGACGAGGCCGCCATCACGCTGTTTGCCGGCAGCGACGAGGTGCCGTTCCTCTACGGCGACTACAATTACGAGACCATCGACGACACCGATTGTCTGCCCGCCGTAGCACAATATCTGGTGCAGCACCTACTGGGGTACTACAACATCACCCGGACATTCTACTCTGTCCCCAAGCACAACGGGCGCAGCGTGACCGAAAAGACCCGCCAGGTCTTTATCAAGCGCCACCACGAGGACACCCCCTTCGACCCCCAGCCCACCAAAAAGCAAAAGCTGTTTTAAACCCAAAACACGCTCCGCAGTTCATTTTGAACCGCGGGGCGTGTTTTTACATTCTGTAGGGGCGAGCATTGCTCGCCCGCAGGAGGTGTGCGTCAGCGGAAGCCCTCCGGGTCGATGGCGAGCATCGCCCCCTACAGCCGTAGGGGCGGATTCCATATCCGCCCGGGCGCTGTTCCACTGCCGCAAACGGCGCGGGCGGGCAGTGCCCGCCCCTACAGGGTTCCCTCCTGTTTACCCTGCTCTCCCCATCGCCAGCACCGCCACCGTTATGTCATCCTGCTTGGCCCCGGCGCGGCGGGCGGCGGCGTCAGCCACGGTCTCGGCGGCCTGCTTCGGCGTATGGCCCAATTTGGCGCAGAGCTGCAATTGCTGCATCAGCCAGTCGCTCCCGTCGGTCAGCGCACCGTCGCTGACCAGCACGACCCAGTCCCCGGCGTCCAGCGCAAACGTCGTGCTCCGTCCCACCAGACTGTCCAGCACACCCATGGGCAGGCTTGCACCGTCCAGCATCCGCGGCACGCCGCCGCGCACCAGAAAGCTCGGTGCGGCGCCCGCTTTGAACAGCCCGGCCCGCCCGGTGTACAGGTCCACCGTCAGCAGGTCCAGCGTCGCCCCGGCCTCCTGCTCGGCTCCCTTCAGGCCGAGCGCCACGTTCACCAGCCGGGCAGCGCTCTCCGCTGCGAACCCGGCGCGCAGCAGCTGTGCCGTCAGCTTGGCCGCCATCTGACCGTCCACGGCGGCGGCGCGGCCCGTGCCCATGCCGTCGCACAAAAGCATCTGCGCCCGCCCGCTCGTGTCGCAGAACTGGTCCAGCGCGTCGCCGCTGACGCTCTGCCCGCCGGCTGCGTGCGCCGCCGCGCCAAATTCAACGGTAAACAGCGGTTTTTCACCAAAGCACAGCATCGTGACCGTGCGGCAGTGGGTGATTTCGGGCGTATCCATGTCGCGGCGGCAGATGCGGGTCATCTCGTCGGTCAGGCCCGCGACCTCGTCGGGGGTGAACCGCGTGCGGCAGATCGTCACATTCGCGGTCAGCCGTCCGGCCAAATCAGCGGTCACACTGCATTCCAGCGCGTCCAGCCCCAGCTCGGCAAACAGCTGCGCCACGCGGGCCTCGCGCCGCGGGTCGGGCAGACCGGCCTGGCCCAGCTTGCCCGCCAGCTGGGCCAGCGCCCCGGCCAGTGCGCTGTACTGCTCGGTCAGGGCGGCGCGCAGCGTCACAGCCCGGGCACGGGTCTGGCGGCGGCTGCGCCACAGCCGGTAGCCGTGGTTGGCCGCTGTACAGAGGTCTGCCGGGTGGATGCACCCCGCCAGCTGCCCCGGCAGGTCCTCGACCTCCACGCGGCCCTTGCTCTCGAGCGTCGGCTTCAAATGGTACAGCCCATCCATGGCCGTGGCGTAGCCGCGCACCCAGCACCGGCTGCGGCGGGTGCAGCTCTGGCAGGTCGTGCGGGCGACCTGCTCCACCACAAAGTCAAAGGTCTCGCCCTTGGGCGGCAGCTGCCGCTGGCAGACCGCGTTGACCGTGTCGGCAATGTCGCTCAGCGTGTCCGCCACGGCGGAGAGCTTGCGCGCCGCCCCGCCCAGGCCCTGCGTCTGCACGGGCGGCGCGGGCGGCGGGAAAATTTTGTGCAGCACGCTCCCCGGCACAGCCAGCGCAGCCACAACGCCCACCCCGGCACTGACCGCCAGCGGCAGCACACTGACAGCGTCGGGCGCGGCCAGTGCCCCCGCGGTGCAGCCCGCCGCAAACACCCCGGCGCAGCGGCCCCGCTCCCCCGGGCAGAGGCAGGACGCCGCCAGACTCCCCAGCGCCACAGCCAGCGCGGCGTAGGCCAGTGTCGGCCCCGACGCCGTGATAGCCGCCGCCAGCGCAATGCTCAGCACGGCGGTCTGCTCCAGCGTGCCGCCGATGGCCGCGCACAGCCCGGCCCCCGCGGCCAGCGCCAGGCCCGGAGCCAAAGGCCCGACGGCACAGCGCTGCAGGCATGCCGTAGCCACAGCCAGCCACAGGCAGACGCCGCGCGGCTCCCGCGCCGGAAAATGCGCGAACGCCCAGCCAAAAACCGCGGCCAGCAGCACCGTACACCCCACCGTGACGGTCTGCCCCGGGTTGAAAAGTCCCCCCGCCAGCACGATTTGCAGCACCTGCGCCGCCGTCAGCGTCAGGCAGCCCGCCAGCGCCCCGGCCCCGGGGCGGCCATCGATGAGCCGCCGCACCGCCGCGGCCGCCACGGCAGCCACGGCCAGCTTGACGCCCAGCAGCATCGGCTGGAACGCCAGCCCCGCCGCCAGCGTGCCCAGCGCCGCGGCCAGGCAGTAGGACGGCGGGCAGCCGATGACCAGCGCCAGCCCAAACGGCGCAGCCCCGCCGTAGACCTGCCCGGCCCCCAGCGCCGCGCCGCCCAGCACTGCCGCGCCCTGCCACAGCAGCGCCGCACTGCGCGCCCCGGGCAGCAGCCTTTCCATTGTGTCGTGCATACGTTCCCCGTTCAGTACAGCCATCGTGCAAGCCCTCCGTAAATGTACAGTATATGTCTCGGACGCTTTGCACTATACCACCCCCGCACGCTGTTTTTTGCCGCAGAGCGTGGAAACCCGAAAAGAGCGTATAAACAAACAAAAAAGAGCACCGCCACCCATAAAAAGGGGCGATGCTCGCAAAAGGCTTCCCCCGAGGGGGAAGCCTCCCTTAGTGTCTCCAGCTCCACCACAAAAACTTGGTGTTCGTCACGAAATAGCGTTTGAAAAGCCGCTTCGGGTCCTGCATCAGGCGGTACAGCCATTCCAGATTGCAGCGCTGCATCCAGGCCGGGGCGCGGCGGATGTTGCCGGCCTCGTAGTCAAAGGCCGCACCCACGCCCAGCATCAGCGCCTGCACGCGGTTTTCATGGGCGGCCATCCAGCGCTCCTGCTTCGGCGCGCCCAAGCCCACCCAGACAAAATCCGGCTTTGCCGCGTTGATCTTCTCCACGATCTCCGCATCCTCGTCCGCCGTCAGCGGGCGGAACGGCGGAGAGTACATCCCCGCGATGACCGCGCCGGGGTACTTTTCCGTAATTTTTTCACGCAGGATGTCCAGCGTCTCCTGCGTGGAGCCGTAGAAATAGTGCCGGTAGTGCTTTGTCCCGCTCTCCTTCAAAAGCTCGCGCATCAGGTCGGGGCCGGTCACGCGGGCGGCGTCGGCAAAGCCCTTCTTGCGGCTGTATCTGGACAGCGGCCCTCCGTCCGGCAGGGCCATGACCGCGCCGTTCTGCACCCGCAGATAGGTCGGGTCGTCGTGGGCCGTCACGGTGGTGTGGACGTTCGCCACGCAGATATATTTCCCGCGCCATGTCTCGCAGTTGTCCTCCACTAGGCGCAGCGTTTTGTCCATGTCGGTGACGGCGATGTTCACGCCCATAATATTGCAGGTCTGCATGCCGCTTCTCCTCACTTTCCTGTTTGGCCTTTATTGTATCACACTGCCGGGCGGCTTTCAACCGGGCGGGGAGAAACGCACATTTTTTGCCGTTTTTCCTTGTTCTATGTGCATCCTATTATAACATTTTCCCGTCAGATTCCCGTCTTGTCAAATTTCATTCGTCTCTGTCTTTTTCATTTGTCGGTTATGACAATTTTTGTCATTTTATATCTTTCTCGCAGATATTCACTGGAATTTCAGATTACAGTATGCTATAATTTCTATACCATAGTAAAAGGAAGAAGTCTAACCTTTTTCCGGTATGGTATATGGGCTTTGCCCGTATATTTTTCGAAGAAAGGAGGATATTACCAATGAACAACTTCAAGAAGTTCGTCGCCGTTCTGCTGGGCGTTGTGATGGCTTGCGTCTTCGCTACCTCCGCTTTCGCTGCTGATTTCAGCAATGCTGATACCGCTGCAAAGGCTAAGGCCGAGATCAAGGCTTTCGCTGCCAGCTACGGCATCACCACGATTGACAACACTGTCAACAGCCTGACTGCTGCCCAGCTGCAGGGCATCTACAACAACATGGACGCGCTGAAGGCTACCGCCGCTTCCGCCAATGCCACCATCAAGGGCACTACGGATGTTGCCGTTGCCACCAAGGCCGCCAATGATGCTGTTGCTACGATGAACAGCCTGCTCCCCGCCGGTGTTTCCATCTCTGCACCGACCATCGACACCAGCGATTCTTCCAAGATCGTTGTCACCGCCGAGGTCATCGCCAACAACGCAAAGGATACCGGTTCTGTCGTTGCTGAGGTTCCTACCACCACCACCGACAACAACACCAACACCAGCGCTGCTGTCAGCAATGCCGCCAAGAACAGTGCTGCCGCTTCCAGCGTCAAGACCGTTTCTTCCGCTGCGAACCCCATCACCGCTTCTTCCAGCGCTGTCATCAAGGCCACCGGCGATAACACCGCCGTTGTCTTTGCTGTTGCTGCTCTGGCTGTTGCCGGCGTGCTCGGCATGGCCGTCCGCAAGGAGCGTGCACTGTAATCCAGCTGCATAAGTCCGGTTTTTGACCGGCAGCGGGCAGAACCTCTGGCTCTGCCCGTTTTTCGTTGTTTATACGGAATTGGTCAATTTATTCTTGTTTTAGACCTTCCTTTTATATAGAAAATAGTTTATAATGTAGGATGCAGTAATTATCAATCATATCAGGGGGGGAAGCATATCACCATGCAGGCAAGCAAGAAGCACTCTTTTCTGCGCCGCAGTCCACTGGCTTATGTAGTGGTCCCGCTGGCCTTTGTTCTGGTCAGCACCGCGCTGGTCTTTATCGTGGGCCACACCGTACTGGCCCCGTACCAGGCCCTGCTGGGCTGGTTCTTCAGCACAACGGAGGTCGCACAGCCCAGAGATCTGCTGGATAATGCCGCCACCGTCATCAACGGCGGTACGGTGGATGAGCCGGACGCCCAGCCGGACAGGCTGCCGCTGAGCTCCGTCACCTACCCGTCCGAGGGGGACCGCTACGCGACGATCACGATCTCCGGCACCAACGTGGATGCCCCGGTCTACTACGGCGACACGAGCAAAATTTTGAACGCCGGCGTCGGCACCTACAAGGACGACTCCCGCGTCGGCATTCCCGGCGAGGGCAAGACCATCCTGCTGGCCGGGCACAACAACACCTTCTTCAATGATCTGCAGCACGCCGAGGCCGGCGCGACGGTCACGATCACGACCCACTACGGCGTCTACACCTATGAGGTCACCGGCACCGAGATCCTCGACTATCAGGACGAGACAGCCTACGACTTCACCCGCACCGACGAGAATCTGATCCTGTACACCTGCTATCCCTTCGATGCGCTCGGCTTCACGCCGAACCGTTTCTTCGTCTATGCCAAATACGTGTCCGGCCCCGTGCTGGACGCCAACAGCTAAGGGGGTGTATGTATGGCACAAAAACAAGCTCCGCACCCCCGCCGCAAGGGCAGCGTTGTGTGGGCCACGGTTTTAAGCTGGCTGTCCAGTCTGCTGCTGGCACTGCTGGCGCTCTGCCTTGTCCTGATGACAACGATCTGCAGCGCCTCCTACATGAAGGAGCAGGTCAACCGCAGCGATTTCAGTGAGGCCGCCTACAGCTATCTGTATGACAACTTCATCAGCTACGGCGCATCGTCCGGCTTCTCCGCCGACGTGATGACCGCCGCCCTCTCCCGCGACCAGATCACGGCGGACATGGCGGATTCCATCACCCGTCTGTACCAGGGCGACACCGCTATTGACACCCGCAACGCGATTCTGAATACGACGTACGACAACCTGATCAACGATTTGAACAGCCGCGGCGTCGAGGTCACATCCGACGTGGAATCCGCCGTCGTCGTCGTCGCCGACGCCTGCCGTCTGGACTACGCCAACTATGTCACGGTACCCCTGGCCAGCCAGCTGTACACTTTTATTGAAAAGTGCAGCCGCGTTGTGCCGGTGGCCGTCGCCATCATGGCGGTGCTCTGCGCAGTCAGCCTCTTTGTGATGCTGCGCTTAGCCGGCAGCTCCCGCTACGGCGTGCGTTGCCTGACGTTCGCTTTCACCGCGGCTGCGGCGCTCTGTGCGCTGGCCGCCACCATTATTTTCCCTGCGATCCACATGGAGGCGCTGAGCATCAATCCCGCTTCGGTCAAGCAGCTGATCGTCACCTATGTGCAGAATCTCTTTGGCCGCTTCGGCCTGTTCGCCCTCATCTACGGCGCAGTCGCCGTGATCCTTCTGGCCCTGACCATCACTGCCAGAAGCCGCATGAAACGCCGTCAGAACATTTAACAGGAGGACCCACACATGGAAAACGAAGGTTACGAAACGATTGACCTCTTGGAGGTCCTGAACGCCGTCCGGCAACACCTGCTGGCCGTCATTCTCACCACCGTAATTCTGGCCGGTGTCGGATTCGGCGTCTCCAAGTTCCTTATCACCCCGCAGTACGAGGCTTCCGCCCTGATGATCGTCAACACCCGTCAGGATACGACCTCCAACGTCACCAGCGACCAGATCAACTCCGCCACCAAGCTGGTCTCCACCTACAGCATCATCATCAAGAGCGATACCGTGCTGCAGCAGGTCATTGACAACCTGGGTCTGAGCCTGACGTATGAAAAGCTGGCCGAACGTGTCACGGTCAGCGCCGTGGATGACACCCAGGTCATGAAGATCACGGTCAAGAGCGACAACCCCGAGTGGGCGCGCCAGGTCTGTGAGCAGATCACCGTCGTCTCCCCTGACGTCATTCTCGAGTCCGTCGAAGCCGGTTCCGTCAAGGTCATCTCCAGCGCCGCCGTCAATCCGACGCCTGTCTCCCCCAACGTGGGCCGCAATACCATGCTGGGCGGCGTACTGGGCCTAGTCATCAGCGTCGGCATCATCCTGCTGGCCGTCCTGCTGGACAACAAGATCCATACCGAGGACGACATTGCCAAGTATCTTGACCTCGCCGTCGTGGGCGTCATTCCGGAATATCAGGGAGGTAAAAAGAAATGAGCAAGGCAAGCAAAAACACCAGCCATCGCAAGCTGTTTACCGTCGGCGGCGACGCCCCGTTCCAGTTTGTGGAAGCCTACAAATCTCTGCGTACCAACCTGGAATTTCTTTCCTCTGCCGGCAACTGCAAGACCATCCTGATCACCTCCTCCGTTCCCGAAGAAGGCAAGACCAACGTGGCCGTCAACCTGGCCATGACGATTGCGGCCTCCGGCAAGCGCGTTGTCCTTGTGGACTGTGACCTGCGCAAGGCGACGATCTCCCGCTATCTGCGCATTCCGCGCAGCCATGCCGGTCTGACGAACGTCATCACCTCCAAGGATGAAGGCGCGCTGGCCACAGCGCTTGTCCGCGTCAAGGATTCCGGCATCACGGTCCTGACCGCCGGTACGATCCCGCCGAACCCCACCGAGCTGCTCTCCGCCCCCATGACCGAGAAGATCTTTGCCTCCCTGCAGAAGGCATTCGACTATGTTATCGTGGATACCCCGCCCGTCAGCCTCGTCACCGACGCTGCGGTCCTCTGCCGCATGGCGGACGGCGTGCTGCTGGTCGTGCGCCCCGGCGTCACCACCATCCAGAGTGCCCAGCTCAGCAAAAAGAACCTGGAGGCCGTCAACGCCCACATCCTGGGTGTTGTCATGAACGGCTACAACGGCAAGCAGAGCGGCCGCCGCGACGGCTACTCCTACGCTTACTCCTACAGCTATTACGACGAAGATAAAAAGGGAAATGATGCATGAGTAATGCCCTTGTAGAGCTGCACTGTCACATCCTGCCCGGCATTGATGACGGTGCCAAAGATCTGGATATGTCAATGTCGCTCATTCGCAAGGAATTACAGGATGGTGCGGCGGGCATTGTGTTCACGCCGCACTTCCATTATGAGCGCATTTCCGTGGAGCAGTTTACCGCGCGGCGCAAGGCAGCGTTCCTGCAGGTGTCCGCGGCCTGCAAGGCCGAAGGCCTGCGGCTGGCCGGTAAAATGGGCGCCGAGGTGTTTTACTCCACCGCGCTGCCCAGCCTTGACCTACGCCAGCTGGCCTTTGCGGGGAGCAACTATATTTTGATCGAGTTCCCCACCACGATGCACCCGCCGGGCATCGACGAGACGCTCTACGCCATCCGTGCGCAGGGGTACACGCCGATTCTAGCCCACGTAGAGCGCTATCCCTTTGTGACCGAGGACCCGACGCTGCTCTACAACTGGGTCTGCGACGGGTGTCTGGCGCAGATCAACGCCACCGGCCTGATCCGGGACGGACACACCGCCAAGTGGCTGCACAAGCTGATTGAGTGGAACCTTGTGCACATTCTGTGCAGCGACTGCCACCACCCGGTCAAGCGCCCGCCCAACCTGGCCGAGGGCTTTGCCCATCTGCCCGACAGGGTCGCCCGCCGCATGCAGCGCAACGCCATCGACATCTATCTTGGCGACGACCTGCGTCCCCCCGAGCCAACGAAGCCGGTCTACCGCTTCGGGCATTGGGTGTAAAACAGAAATACGTAGGGGAGGGTTAAAAACCCTCCCCTACGCTATTTTTATTGCCCGTTTTCCACCGTCTGCCAGGCCCCTACCGCGTACTATTCGCCGCGCTCACGCCTCTGCCACCGCCACCAGATACTTGTAGATCTGCGGCTTGTACTCCTCATACAGGCCCAGATGCTCATACAGCTCCTTATAATATGCAAACAGGGTCGCGCGGGTCGCCACGATGTTCACCGGGTTCAGCGCCGTGTGCACCGCGCTGCCGGGCGTGTTGAAATAGTTGTAGATCGGCGTCGACAGCGCGTAGAACTTCTCCGCATAGCGGATATAGCTCAAATTGAAATACAGGTCCTCCGACCAGTCCATGTCCTCGGCGCATATAATGTCATCGTGCGCGCGGACAATGTCGGCGCGGTAGAGCTTATTCCACATCACACCGTAGTAAAAGCTGGCCGGTTCCTGCATCAGGCCCGCGGCGAATTCCTCCTTCGTCATCGGGCCCTCCATCAGGAAGCCGTAGGTCTGCACCTTGGTGGGCCGCTCGGGGCGGGGGTCATCCTCGGCACGGGGGCGGGGCGGCGTAATGCGGTTGTAGTGCGCAATGACCAAATCGGCGCCGCTCTCCTCGGCCCGCTGCACCAGCAGCTCCGTGGCGTAGGGCTGGATCGTGTCGTCGGCATCGACGAACTGCAGATACTTGCCCCTGGCCTCCCGCAGGCCCATGTTGCGGGTCGCGGCCACGCCGCTGTTGGCCTTGTCGATGAGCACGATGCGCGGATCGACGTTGGCATACATCTTGCAGACCTCCAGGCTGACGTCCTGGCTGCCGTCGTTCAGCAGCAGAATTTCAAGGTTCCGGTAGGTCTGGCGGCGGATACTCTCCACACAGCGGGCGATATGATCCTGGGCGTTATAAATCGGCACGATAATACTGACAAGCGGCTGCTCCGGCATGGCGGGGGACCTCCTTTTTGTAGTAGTATATCCACAATACCACACTTTTGCCCGGTTGGCAATGGAAAAAATGCGCGAGGTGTGGTATGATGCTTATAAGGGCTTCCCCATCGGGGGAAGCTGTCCGCAAAGCGGACTGATGAGGGCCAGCCTTCCGCCGCAGCCTGTTCATGGGCTGCCCCCGCAGACCTGCCCCTCATCCGGCCTTCGGCCACCTTCCCCCAAGGGGGAAGGCATCACTATGAAACGAGGTCACCACCATGAAGCCTTCCATCATCCGTCTGCGTGCGCTGGAAAAGCAGCTGTACGCCTACCTGTATGCCATGACCGTCATCGACTTTGACGCCGAGACCGTCGCGCCCGAGGGCAGCGCCGATGGCCGCGCCGAGGCCACCGAGGTTTTGAGCCGCGCCAGCTTTGACCTGCTGGTCAACGACGGCACCGCCGCCCTTTTGAAGGAGGCCGCTGCCGACGCCGAGACCGAGCAGGAGCGCGCCGAGGTCCGCAATTTGCAGCGCCAGTACGACGAGATCGCCCGGATCCCCGCCGACGAGTACGCCGCCTTCACCAAGCTGTGCAGCCAGAGCGTGCCCGCCTGGACCAAGGCCAAGCGCACGAACGATTTCAGCCTGTTCGCGCCGTATCTGGAAAAGCTCATCGCCGCCCGCCGCGCCCAGGCCCGGTATTTTGCGCCGGACCGCGACCCCTATGAGGTCCTGCTGGACCGCTACGAGAAGGGCCTGACCATTGCCCAGTGCGATGAATTTTTCGCGACGCTGCGCGAAACCATCGTCCCGCTGTTGGCGGACATCCAGACCCGCGGCAAGGCCGTGCGCACCGACTTCCTCGACCAGGAGTGGCCCATCGACGCCCAGCGCCGGGTCAGCAAAAAGATCATGGAGCTGTGGGGCCTTGACCCGGCCCACTGCTATCTGGCCGAGAGCGAGCACCCCTTCACCACCGAGTTCTGGCGCGGCGATGTGCGCATCACGACCCACTATATGCCCCGGGACATCTTCTCGAACCTCTACAGCGTCGCCCACGAGGGCGGCCACGCGCTGTATGAGCTGAACATCAACCCCGACTACGACTACACCGTCGTCACCCACGGCGCGACGATGGGCATTCACGAGAGCCAGTCCCGCCTGTTTGAGAACCTGGTGGGCCGTTCCCGCGCCTTTGTCCACTACCTGTACCCGACGCTGAAGGAGCTGTTCCCCGCGCAGCTGGCCGACGTCTCCGCCGATGAGATTTGGCGCGCCGTCAACCGCGCCGAACCGGGCCTGATCCGCACCGAGGCCGACGAGCTGACCTACTCCCTGCACATCATGGTGCGCTATGAGCTGGAAAAGGCCCTGATGCAGGGCACACTGGCCGTGGCCGACCTGCCCGCCGCCTGGAACGCCAAGTATAAAGAGTACCTCGGCGTCGATGTGCCCGACGATGCCCACGGCTGTCTGCAGGACATCCACTGGTCCATGGGCGACATCGGCTATTTCCCGAGCTATGCCCTCGGCAGTGCCTACGGCGCACAGGCCCTCGACGACCTGCGCAAAACAAACGACTTTGACGCCCAGTGGGCCAACGGCGACGTGGAGCCGCTGAAGGCCGCCTTGAAGGAGCGCGTCTGGCAGTGGGGCAGCATGAAGGAACCTGCCTGGCTCGTCGAGAGCCTCTGCGGCGGCAAGTTCGACCCGCATCACTTCACCGATTATTTAAAGAAGAAATACACCGAGCTGTACGAGCTGTAAGGCAGGAGCCCTGCGGCCCCACCGTAGGGGCGGATTTCCTATCCGCCCGTGGCCGTTCGCCCTGCCTTCCCTTCCGGGCCATGCGTAGGGCGGGGTGCCCCCACCCCGCCTCCGTTCTCCCCTATACCGCACAAAAAATCCCGTCGGATGCCCTTTCCGGCGGGATTTTTTCAGCACAACACGCTGTCTGGGAAATTCAGGCAGGTGTACAGGTACCGCAGTGCCTCGTCCATCGTGTCAAACTCGCCGCCGTCTACCTCGCTGGGGCTGGCGGCGATGGTCGACTTGTCAAACGGGATACCGTTTTTCCTGCGCCATTCATCCACCTGCAGTGCTATGTCATTGGCATAGCCCGGGCGGTCCTGCCTGCTGCCGTCGGCGTCAATGTAAACGCAGGCACCGTACTTTTTCCGGTCCGGCAGGCGCACCAGCTCGGCCAGCGTGTAGTAGTCGCGGTCAAAGTAAAAGAGCATCTGCCCGCGGTAGGCGGCGATCTCCGCCACGCTTTCCTCGCGGTTCGTGATCTGGGGCACGGTGTCCACCAGCCGGTGCAGCTCGTCCAGCAGTGCGTCGCCGTCCTCAGGGTAGGCATCCGTGCCCTTGGCAGCAGCGATTTCCCCAAAGCAGTAGGCCTGCCAGTGGGGCGGGCACTTGCCCAGCTTGGCACGCTCAATGTAGTAGAGCAGGTCAGCGCGGTAGGAGGCAGCGAGTGCGTTCAGACTTTGTTTTTTCATAGCTTGTAGGCCTTTCGTTTTGTATCATTTGTGGTGTCCGTTTCTCGGAACACCCTCATCTTACCATAACCGTTTGTCGAATCCTGCCGCATTATAAGACCGAACGCCGTTTTATTTTAGGGACAGTTGTTTTCCGCTGTCGAAAAAACAGCAGGCACGCAAAAACCGCGTACCTGCTGTCTTTTTTGTTATTATTTTACGGGCTGCCCCTGTGCGCCCAGCACTGCGTCCAGCGCCGTCAGCTTATCCGGCACACCGCCCAGCTCCATACCGGGGAAATCCGTCTCCACGCCCGCGGACGCCAGCTCATCGGCACAGGCCGCGGGGTCGGCACAAATCGCCTGTGCTTCGGCCAGGATGCCCGGCCAGTTCAGCGCCAGCCGCTCCTGCGCGTCGCCGCTCAGCCCAGCCCGCCAGGTATCCGCTGTACCATCCTCAAACTCCGACGCGCTCAGGTACTCCACCAGCACCGCCGCGGCCCGGGCCGTTTTCAGGCTGCAGCCTGCCGTGTCCGCGCCGAAATCCACCAGTCCATCCAGCACGGCAAGCTGCTCGGCCCGGCTGCCTGCGTGCCCGGTGCCCGCTTCGGACGATACCGCCTGCACCGCGGACGCCGCCTCCGGCACCGCCGGGGCCGCGCACCCGGCCAGCAGGGCGGCCCCCGCTAAGAGAATCGCTAACCTACGCATACCAAACGCCCCCAATCCTACCTTATACTATTCACAGCAGGTGTGGCGTGTTTCCTGCTTGCAGCAGTCGCCGCAGCTCTGGCGGCGGATATATTTTTGAATGTCGTCAAAAATCGGCATCAGCGCCTCGCCGTTTTCGGTCAGGCGGTACTCGACCCGGGGCGGGACCTCGTTGTAGTCGATGCGCTGCACCAGCCCGTCCGCGGCCAACTCCTTCAACTGGTTCGACAGCATCTTGTGGGTCACGCCGTCCAGCAGCTTGCGCAGCTCACCGTAGCGCAGCGTACCGTGTGCGCCCACCATGAATAAAATGCGCATCTTCCACTTGCCGCTGATCTGGTCCATGACCTGCTCCATCCTGTCACAGCCCACATCCGCATAGCGACAGTTACAGTGTTCGTTCGGGTGCATTGCTCACACTCTCCTTTTGGGTAGCGGTTTCTAAAAAGTGCGTACTTGTCAAAAGTGCCTATTTGAATATACTAAGTATAGGGTATTTTCCCCGCGTTTGCAACTTGTTTCTTGGGAATGTTTGCGGTAATATAGTTGTGTATGATTATAAGGTAGGGCAGCCTGACCTCAGGCCGCCGCGGCGGGGTGGGGTCACCCCGCCCTACAATATTCACCGCCAAATGTGCGGAAAATCACCCAAGAGGAGAAAAAGACCTATGTACGATGATTTAGTAGAGTTTCTGCAGGAGTCCGTCACCCCGTTCCACGCCGCTGCCACCGCCGAAAGCTGGCTGTGCGCCGCCGGCTTCACCCGGCTGGAGGAGGCCGACTACTGGAACCTTGAGCCGGGCAAGGGCTACTACACGACCCGCAACGGCTCGTCCGTTGTGGCGTGGCGCGTGCCGCAGCACGCCATCGGCGGCTGGCGCATCGTGGCCAGCCACAGCGACTCCCCGTCGTGGAAAATCAAGGCCGACACCGTTGAAAACGACGGCTGCCGCCGCCTGAGCGTCGAGGGCTACGGCGGGATGATCATGTCCACCTGGCTGGACCGCCCGCTGACCGTCGGCGGGCGCGCCCTCGTCAAGACCGAGGACGGCATCGAGAGCCGCCTTGTGTACCTTGACCGCGACCTGCTCGTCATCCCGTCGCTGGCCATCCACTTTCAGCGGGACATCAACAAAGGCCACGCCTTCAACCCGCAGGTCGATATGCAGCCGCTGTGGGGCCCCGCGGGCAGCCGCACCCTGACCGACCTCGTCGCCGAGTCCCTCGGCGTGGAGGCCGCCGACATTCTGGACAGCGATCTGCAGCTCGTCACCCGCCAGGCCCCGACCCAGATCGGCCCTGACGGTGAATTTTTCATGGCCCCGCGCATTGACGATCTGGAATGCGCCGCCACGACGCTGCTGGGCTTTCTGGATGCGTCCGGGGAGACCGACAGCGCCTGCGCCCCGGTCTGGGCGATGTTCGACAACGAGGAGGTCGGTTCCTCGAGCCGGATGGGTGCCGCGAGCAGCTACCTGCGCGACGTGCTGGACCGCATCCTTGAAGCCGTGCCCCACAGCGCACAGGCCAGCCACCGCGCCATGGCCAACAGCTTTATGCTGAGCGCCGACAACGCCCACGCGACCCACCCGAACTTCCCGCAGAAGTCCGACCCCTGCGCGCCCGTGCGGCTGGGCGGCGGCGTGGTGCTCAAGTACAACGCCAGCCAGAAGTACACGACGAACGCCGTCAGCGGCGCGATCTTCCGCGCCATCTGCCGGAAGGCCGGCGTGCCGGTACAGGTGTTCACGAACCGCGCCGACGAGGCCGGCGGCAGCACGCTGGGCAATTTGCAGAGCCACACGCTGCCCATCCCGATGGCAGACATCGGCTGCGCCCAGTTCGCGATGCACAGCGCCGTCGAGACGGCCAGCGTCGCCGACGCCGAGGCCATGACAAACGCCGTGGCCGCCTTCTACCGTGTCCATCTGCGTGCCCTTGGCGACGGCACCTACACGCTGGAATGAGCACGGGACGCTACGCGCCCAGCCCCAGCGGGCGGATGCACCTGGGCAACCTGATGTGCTGCCTGCTGGCCTGGCTGAGCGCCAAAAGCAAGGGCGGACAGGTGCTGCTGCGCATTGAGGATCTGGACACCCAGCGCTGCCCCCGCAGCTATGCGGACGCCATTGTGGACGATTTGGCGTGGCTCGGCCTTGCCGCCGACGGCCCGACGCCGCCGGTCTACCAGAGTGACCGCAGCGAAATTTATCAGCGGTACTTCGACGAATTGTCCCGCCGTGGGCTGGTCTACCCCTGCTTTTGCAGCCGCAGTCAGCTGCACGCGGCCAGTGCGCCCCACCGCAGCGACGGGCAGGTCATCTACGCCGGGACCTGCCGCGGCCTGACGCCCGCTGAAATTGCCGAGCGCTCCAAGACCCGCGCCCCCGCCTGGCGCGTGCAGGTGCCCGACGAGGTCATCGCCTTTGAGGACGGCCACATGGGGCACTATGAAGAAAACCTCGCCCGCGACTGCGGGGATTTTTTCCTGCGGCGGGCCGACGGTGTGTTTGCCTACCAGCTGGCCGTCGTTGTGGACGACGCGCTGATGGGCGTCGATGAGGTCGTGCGCGGCAGCGACCTCTTGTCCAGCACACCGCGCCAGCTCTGGCTTTACCGGGAGCTGGGCCTGACCCCGCCGAAATTTTACCATCTGCCGCTGCTTTTGGCCTCCGATGGCCGCCGCCTCTCAAAGCGCGACGGCGACCAGAGTCTCGAGAACCTGCGTGCGAAATACACCCCCGAGGAGATCATCGGCAAGCTGGCCTTTGCCTGCGGCCTGCAAGCCTCCCCCACCCCTACAACGCCCCAGGCCCTGGCCCGCACCTTCGATTGGTCCCAGGTCCCGAAAAGCGACATCGTTCTGCCGGAAAATCTGTTTTAATAAGATAAAAGGCTTCCCCCTCGGGGGAAGCTGTCACCGAAGGTGACTGATGAGGGCAGACCCCGCCAACACCACCCGCTCACGGGCAATATCCGTCAGCTCTCCCCTCATCCGGCGCTCCGCGCCACCTTCCCCCTAGGGGGAAGGCTTTCTCTGCACTACCAAAAAAGGAGTATCCCCATGCAACGCTACGAAATTACCGGCATGAGCTGCGCGGCCTGCGCAAGCCATGTGGAAAAAGCCGTTGCGGCGGTGCCGGGTGTGGCATCCGTCGCCGTAAGCCTGCTGACCAACTCGATGCAGGTAGACTACGCCCCCGACGCCGACCCCGATGCCACCGCCCGGCGCATCCTCCGCGCCGTGGACGCCGCCGGGTACGGCGCGTCCCTCGCCTCCGCCGAGAGCGAAAGCGCCGAGCTCGAGGACACCGAGACTCCCAAGCTCAAAAAGCGGCTGATTGCCAGCCTCTGCTTCCTTGTGCCGCTTATGTACGTCTCGATGGGCCACATGATCGGCCTGCCGCTGGGCAGCGTGTTCCACGGCGGCGGCTGGCACGCCATCCTGTACGCGGGCACCCAGCTGGTGCTGACCCTGCCCGTCTGCTGGATCAACCGCGCGTTCTTCATCTCGGGCTGGAAGGGCATCAAGACCCGCGCGCCCGGCATGGATACCCTCGTCGCCCTCGGCGCCGGCGCGTCGCTGGCCTACGGCGTGTTCGCCATCGTCATGATCTGCATCGGCCTGTCCACCGGCAACGACGACCTGGTCATGCAGTACCGCCACGACCTTTATTTTGAGTCGGCGGCCATGATTTTAACGCTCATCACCGTCGGCAAAACGCTGGAAGCCTACAGCAAGGGTAAGACCACCGACGCACTGAAAAGCCTGATGAAGCTGGCCCCCCAGACCGCCTGCGTCCTGCGCGGCGGCGAGCAGGTCACAGTCCCGGTCAGTGAGGTCAACGTCGGCGACCTCTTTTTAGTCCGCCCCGGTGAGAGCATCCCCGTGGACGGCACCGTCACCGAGGGCATCTCCACTGTCAACGAGGCCGCCCTGACCGGCGAGAGTATGCCGGTGGACAAGTTCCCCGGCTCCCCTGTCAGTGCCGCGACCATCAACCAGAACGGCGCGCTGACCTGCCGTGCCGAGCGCGTCGGCCAGGACACGACGCTGTCCCAGGTCATCCGCCTGGTGCGCGACGCCGCCGCGACGAAGGCCCCGCTGGCCAAGACCGCGGACAGGGTCTCCGGCATCTTCGTGCCCACCGTCATCTGCATCGCCGCGGCTACGTTTGTCATCTGGCTGCTGCTGGGCCAGACCTTTACATTTGCGCTGGCCCGCGGCATCAGCGTGCTGGTCATCAGCTGCCCCTGTGCCCTGGGCCTGGCGACGCCCGTCGCCATCATGGTCGGCAGCGGCGTGGGTGCCAAAAACGGCATCCTGTTCAAGACCGCCGCCAGCCTCGAAACCACCGGCTACACCGACGCCGTGCTGCTGGATAAGACCGGCACCGTCACCACCGGTGAGCCCAGCGTTGTAAAAATCGTCGGCACCCGCAACGTGCCCGAGAAATTCCTGCTCAGCATGGCCGCCGGTCTGGAGCTGCGCAGTGAGCACCCGCTGGCCCGCGCCATCCTGCAGCGCGCCGAGAAGGACCATCTGTCCTACGCCACTGTGACCGACTTTGAGGCCGTACCCGGCAAGGGTCTGCGCGGCAAGGTCGCGGGCAAGGTCATTGCGGGCGGCAATGCCGATTTCATCCGCGAGACCTGCGCCCTGCCCGACGACCTGCAGCAGGCGGGCGACGAGATGAGCGCCGACGGCATCACGCCGCTCTACTTCTCGCTGGCCGGTAAGGCCGCAGGCGTCATCGGCGTGTCCGACGTCGTGAAGGAGTCGTCCGCCGCCGCCATCGCCCAGATGCAAACGCTCGGCCTGCAGGTCGTGATGCTGACCGGCGACAACGCCGCCACGGCCCGCCACATCGGCGCGGCTGTTGGCCTCGACGCCGACCATGTCATTGCGGGCGTCCTGCCCGCGGGCAAGGAAGCCGAGGTCCGCGCACTGCAAAAGCAGGGCCGCGTCGCCATGGTCGGTGACGGCATCAACGACGCCCCCGCCCTGACCCGCGCCGAGACCGGCATCGCCATCGGTGCCGGTGCGGACGTCGCACTGGACGCCGCCGACGTTGTGCTGGTGCGCAGCGACCTGGCCGATGTGCCCGCCGCGGTGCGCCTGTCCCGCGCGGTGGTGCGCAACATCCATCAGAACCTGTTCTGGGCGTTCTTCTACAACGCCATCTGCATCCCGCTGGCGGCAGGCGTGTTCACGGGCTTCGGCATCACGCTGAACCCGATGATCGCCTCCGCGGCCATGAGCCTGTCCAGCGTCTGCGTCGTCACAAATGCCCTGCGGCTGAACACCTTTGACCCGCGCAGCGCCGCCCACGATGCCCCGCCGAAGCGCAGAGCCCCGGTCCGCGCGTCTGCGCCCGAAATCCCCTGCCCCACCGGCAGCTGCCCCGTGCAGCCTGCCCCGGAAAATAAAACCACCCAAACGGAGGGAACTGCCATGAAAAAGACGATTCACATTGAAGGCATGATGTGCGGCCACTGCGAGGCCACCGTGAAGAAGGCATTGGAGGCCCTGGACGGCGTGCAGAGCGCCGAGGTCAGCCACGAGAAGGGCACTGCCGTTGTGTCCCTGACCCACGATGTGGCCGACGCCGACCTCAAGACCGCTGTCGAGGCCAGGGATTACACCGTCACTGGCATCGACGCATGAGCGCCATCCGCCGCCGCTGGCGCTTCACCGGCACAGTGCAGGGCGTAGGCTTCCGCTATTATGCCCGCGCCGCAGCCCTGCATCTGGGCCTGACCGGCTGGGTCGCCAACAACTGGGACGGCAGCGTCACGCTGGAGGCCCAGGGCGAGCGTGCCGCCCTCGACGCCCTTGTCCCTCTCATCGAGCGCAGCAACCGCTGGGCCCGCATCGAGAACGTTGAAGTCACCACCCTGCCCGTAAAGGAACACGAATACGGGTTTGAGGAGCGGAGCGGAGAGTAATTTTCAGAGAGGAGATAGGAGTTAGAAGAAAGGAGAGAACCCTGCTGTGGGAAAATCTCCTATCTTCTCACTCCTATCTCCTCTCTTTTTGGCTTGCACTTGTCTGTTATTACAGGTATAATACTATTATATCAACATCAAAAGGGGTTTTCACATTGCCCGGTACTTTATATCTTGTCGCCACGCCTATCGGCAATCTGGATGACATGCCGCCGCGTGTGGCGGCTACCTTCGGCCTGGCGGACTTCGTCGCGGCTGAGGACACCCGCGTCACGCTGCGGCTGCTCAACCATCTGGGCCTCAAAAAGCCGATGGTCAGCTACTATGAGCACGCGCTCCACCACGGCGAGGCCATCCTGAACCGCATCGAGGCCGGGGAGAATTGCGCCCTGTGCAGCGATGCCGGTATGCCCTGCATCAGCGACCCCGGCGAGCAGATCGTCCGCGAGGCCCACGAGCGCGGCATCAGGGTCGTGCCCATCCCGGCGGCATCGGCCTGCGTCACGGCGCTGGCGGCCAGCGGCCAGCCCACGGCCCGCTTTGTGTTCGAGGGCTTTCTGCCCGTCCCCAAGCGGGACCGCCGCGAACGGCTGGCCTTTTTGCAGAACGAGACCCGCACGATGATCTTCTACGAGGCCCCGCACAAGCTGCGCGGCACGCTGGACGACCTGGCCGCCGCCTTCGGTGCGGACCGCTCGGTCTCGCTCTGCCGTGAGCTGACCAAACTGCACGAGGAGATCAAAAAGACGACTCTCGGCGAGGCCGTGGCCTTTTATAAGGACAATGACCCCCGCGGCGAGTATGTGCTGGTTCTGGCCGGTACCGACCCTGCCGCCGTCGAGCAGGCCGCCGCGCCGACCCTGGAAGAAGCCGTCGCCGCCGCCCGCGCCCTGCAAGCGGGCGGTCTGCCCCCCGCCGCCGCCGCCAAACAGGCCGCCGCCGGGACACCGTTTAGTAAGGGTGAAATATATAAAGAGCTTATAAAATAAAAAGCCTTCCCCCTTGGGGCTGCGCCCGCAGGCGCGTGTCGGAGCGCAACCGCCGTAGGCGGCCCTTAGCGCGGAGACTGAAGGTGGCCGAGGCCTCGCCCGAGGCCGGATGAGGGGCAGCCCTGCGTCATCGCCCATTCACGGCCATACCTCCACAAGCTCTCCCCTCACCAGCCGCCTGCGGCGGCAGCTTCTCCCCCAGGGGAGAAGCCTTTTTCAACAGGAGTCTATTTCTATGTGTAAAATTCTAGTCATTTCCGACGTCCATGGCCGCCTGCGCGACCTGCGGTGGGTGCTGCAAAACGAGACCGCCGACGCCATGTTCTACCTCGGTGACGGTCTGTACGACCTGAACGCCGCGCTGGAGCTGCGCAGGGAGCCGGTGCCCTATCCCATCTACCGCGTGGCCGGCAACTGCGACGTCAACTACAGCGAGCCATCCGAGGGGCTCGCCCCCTTCGGCGGGGTGCTTTTCTTCTACACCCACGGGCATCACTACGGCGTCAAGATGGGCAGTGAACGCCTGGCCGAGTGTGCCGGTGAGCGCGGCGCAGATGTGGCGCTGTTCGGCCACACCCACCGGCGCGAACTGGTGCGCGGCGTCGGCACGGCGGCCACGGTGTTCAACCCCGGCAGTCTGCGCGACGGCGGCAGCTACGGCGTCATTACGATTGAAAACGGCAAATGCAGCTTTACCTGGAAGAGGGTGCCTGAATTTTGAATGAGAGCGTTATTTACCTGCCCGAGGTAGACAGCACCAACCTTTGGGCCAAGCATAATCTGGACAAGTTCGGTCCCATCGGCGCGGTCTACACCACCCACCAGACCGCCGGGCGGGGCCGCCTTGGCCGCAGCTGGCTTGATGCGCCCCACAAGGGCCTGTACTACACCGCCGTCATCAGGACCGATCTGGTCCAGCCCTCCACGCTGCCGCTGTTTGCCAGTCTGGCCGTCTGCGACGCCCTGCGCGAGCGCTACCGCATCGACTGCCAGATCAAATGGCCGAACGACCTTTTGCTGAACGGCAAAAAAATCGTCGGCATCCTGTGCGAGGTCGGCCCCGACGGCCACAGCATCGTGGTGGGCATCGGCATCAATCTGGCCCAGCCGCAGGAATATTTCGACGCTGCGGGTCTGCCCCACGGCACCAGCCTGGCTCTGCAGGGCGTGCCCGTAGACATGGACACCGACCCGGAGTGGCTGGCTCAATACATGACCGACTTCGGCTTTGACCGCGCGCTCTACACCTACGAGGCCGAGGGCTTCGCCCCCTACCGCGAGCGCTACAAGGCGCTCTGCGTCAATCTGGGCCGCCACGTCACCTACGATGGTGGCGCCGGAACCGCCGTTGACGTGGACGACGAGGGCCGTCTCATCGTCCGCGACGAGACCGGCGACACCCGCGTCTTTACCGGCGAGGTCAGCGTAAAGGGGATTTACGGGGCGGTGTAATCATTGCCGCCCCGTAGGGGCCGGGCATGCCCGGCCCGCAGCTTTCCCGCCGGCATCCGCCCACTGTGCACCTCCGGGCCGCACATGTGCGGCCCCTACTGCTCTATAAAAAACACAGAGCGTCCCTCCCATCCCGGGAAGAACGCTCTGTTTTTTTAATTCATCTTCAGATATTTCCGTACCGGCAGCGACACGGCACCGGCAACGACGCAGCAGAGGACCCACTCAAAAATAGCCTGCACGCCGACCAGCAGCACAATGAACATAAACGCATTCTGTGCGCCCAGCGTATTGGCCAGGTTCTGCACATAGTCACAGTTATAGAAGATCAGTACCAGAAAGCCCATGAAGAACACGGTGTTCAGCACCGGCGCGGACAAGCCGCCCAGGAAGCAGGCCAGCTTCTCATTCTTGGGCATAGCCTTGCGCAGCGCGTTGAAGATCAGCGCGGTGCACAGTCCCATCAGCACACGGGCCACAAAGCAGACCACAAAGGTGCCCGCAGGGCTGACCTGGAACAGGGCTGCGCCCATGGCGGACTTGCCCTCAACAGCCTGAATAAAGCTGGTTGCGCCAAAGACACCGCCCAGAATAGCACCTGCCATAGGGTTCATCGTCATAGCGCCGATAGCCACGGGCACGGTGAGCAGCGACGCCGACAGCGGGCCGATCTGCAGATAGCCCAGCGGCGTGTAGTTCAACACAAGCAGAATGGCCACCAGCAGCGCAAGCTGGGTGAGCCAACGGACGTTGGTACGGTTTTTCATATTCAATTTTCCTCCTGCTGCCGTCTCCTACAAATCGGGAGTACAGCGCAAATGTACGGTCCTATCGGACCGCCGAAACCAAGTATACAGCAAACAGCAGGAAAACGCAAGCAAAAAATCGGCTGCCAAAAGGCTTCCCCCACTGGAAAGGCGTATAAATTACAGCTTCCCTTCGATCAGCAAGTCTCTGACTTCCAGCAGATCCTCACATTTCCTGTCATACAGCTGCGCGATCTCCTCCGTCGGCTGCATCAGATCCGGCACCATCACGGTCACACAGCCCGCGGCGCGGCCCGCGCGCACACCGTTAAAGCTGTCCTCCAGCACCAGGCAGTCATGCGGGTCAAGGTGCAGCTTTTTCGCCGCGACCAAAAAGGTGTCGGGTGCGGGCTTGCTGTGGGCAACCTCCGTACCGGAGACAACATCGTGGAAATACCGCGCCGTGCCGGTGGTCTGCAAATTCATCTCGATCATATTCCGCGGGCTCGAGCTGGCCACAATGCGCGGCAGGCCCATGTCCTCCAACGCGCCCAGCAGCTCCTTCAGACCCTTTTTGCAGGGTACGCCCCGGGCAAAGCGCTCGTCCGCCAGCTGCCAGATCTTGTCCAGCACCTTCTGCGGGTCGCCGGGGATGTACTCGGCCACATGGCGGCGCAGGTTGTCCCCCGCCAGGCCGCGTCCCCCGGCCCTAAACTTCTCCATATCCGCGGGCAGCGGCAGACCCAGCGCGGCGCACGCGGGTTCCCACAGGGTATCCCACAGGCGCTCGGTGTCAAACATCAGCCCGTCCATATCAAAAATAACGCCTTTTACCATCGGTGTCATCCTTTCGCGAAACATAATTTTCTCTATTGTACCGCAGTTTCGGACATGATGCAAGAAAAAAGGCTTCCCACTCGGGGGAAGCTCAGCGTGTCGAAAAACCTCCCTCTGCGAGGGAGGTGCCCCGAAGGGGCGGAGGGAGAGAACCTTGCCATAGCCCGAAATATTTCGGACAGCCGTACAGTTCTCTCCCCCACCGCCTGCGGGCGGAGCCCCCTCGCAGAGGGGGCCAAGGGGTGAGCACACCTTTTTCGACAGTCTGTGGCTTCCCCCTTGGGGGAAGCTGTCAGCGGCCCCGCCCGCTGACTGATGAGGGGCAGCCTTGCCACTATTACCCGTTTACGGCCTGTCGCGGCAAGCTCTCCCCTCATCCGGCCCTGCGGGGCCACCTTCCCCCCAAGGGGAAGGCTTTTGGGGGTCAATCCTCCTTCGCCCAGCCGTAGCTGCACCGCACCGCCTTATTCCAGCCCTTTAGCCGTCTGGTGCGCTCGTCGTCGGGGATGCCCGGCATAAACTCACGGTCCACCGACCAGTTTTGCAGCACGTCCTCGGTGCTGCTCCAATAGCCGACGGCCAGCCCGGCCAGATACGCCGCGCCCAGCGCCGTCGTTTCCACGCAGCAGGGACGCTTGACCGGCAGGTTGCTGATGTCCGCCATCGTCTGCAGTAAGTAATTGTTCGCGCATGCGCCGCCGTCCACCTTGAGCGCCGTCAGGTCAATGCCGGAATCCGCCTGCATGGCGGCCAGCACATCGTTGATCTGGTAGCACAGGCTGTCCAGCGTCGCGCGGATGATGTGGTTCTTGTTCACGCCGCGGGTCAGGCCCACAATGGTGCCGCGGGCGTACTGGTCCCAGTGCGGCGCACCCAGACCGGTGAACGCAGGCACGACGTAGCAGCCGTTCGTGTCCCTGACCTTCTGCGCCATGTACTCGCTGTCGCGGGCGTCCTCCAGCAGATGCAGCTCGTCCCGCAGCCATTGGATAGCTGCGCCCGCCACAAAGATCGAACCTTCCAGCGCGTAATTTACCCTTCCGTCCAGTCCCCACGCCACGGTAGTGACCAGCCCGTTTTGGGAGAATACCGGCTTCTCACCGGTGTTCATCAGCAGAAAGCCGCCCGTGCCGAAGGTGCTTTTGGCCTCGCCCCTGGTAAAGCAGGTCTGGCCGAACAGCGCGGCCTGCTGGTCGCCCGCCGCCCCCGCGATCTTGATCTCTCCGCCGAAGTGCATCGGGTCGGCGTACTCGTAGAACTCGCTGTTGGGCACGGGACGCGGCAGCATACAGCGCGGTATATCGAGAATTTTCAGTATCTCGTCGTCCCAGTCCAGTGTGTGGATGTTGAACATCATCGTCCGGCTGGCGTTGGAGTAGTCGGTCACGTGGATCTTGCCGCAGGTCAGCTTCCAGATGAGCCACGTCTCCACCGTGCCGAACAGCAGGTCGCCGCGCTCGGCACGCGCACGCACGCCGGGCACGTTGTCCAGGATCCACTTGAGCTTTGTGGCTGAGAAGTAGGCGTCGATGACCAGCCCGGTCTTTTGCCGGATCAGGTCGGTCAGGCCGCGGGCCTTCAGCTCGTCGCAGTACTCGCTTGTGCGGCGGCACTGCCAGACAATGGCGTGGTAGACCGGCTCGCCGGTGTCACGGTCCCAGACGATGGTCGTCTCGCGCTGGTTCGTGATGCCGATGGCGGCGATGTCCTCCGCCGACGCGCCGACCTCGTTCATGGCCGACAGCGCCACGCCGAGCTGGGTCGTCCAGATCTCGTTGGCGTCATGCTCGACCCAGCCGGGCTTGGGGAAATACTGGGTGAACTCCTTTTGCGCGACGCTGCACATCTCGCCCCGGGCGTTAAAAAGGATGCAGCGGTTGGACGTGGTGCCCGCGTCCAGCGCCATGATATATTTTTGCTTTGTCATCGCGGTTTCTCCTTTTTACAGCAGAAAATCGATCCGTGTCTTTATTATACAGGATGTTCAGATTTTATGCGCGTGGCAAAACCGCCAAATTTTTCACCCTATTTTTGGCAGGGCTGGCGTTGGGCGGGGCAGGCACGGCATACCGGATGGTGCTGAGATGCCCCCGTATAAGCTCGTATAGGCTATAAAAATACCGAAGCGGTACGCCCATGATTTCCGGGCACGCCGCTTCGGTCTTTTTATGGTTTTGTCTTAGGGGGCTTTTTCCGGCTCTTGGGCAGCTCCTCCGCCGCGGCAATCGCCACAGCGGTCACCTCCACCGCACCGGCCTCCAAAAGTGCCAGCGCACACGCCGATGCCGTCGCACCGGTTGTGATAATGTCATCGATCAGCAGCACCCGCCTGCCGGTCAGGTCTGTGCCGGGGCGGCAGCCAAACGCGCCCCTGGCGTTTTGCAGGCGCTGCTCGCGGGTAAGCTCCTTCTGCGGGCGGCCCCGGCGCTTGATGTACAGCGGTGTCTCCACCGGGACCCCCAGCACCGCGCCCAACCGGCGCGCCAGCAGCAGCGGCAGACCCGGCATACCGGGCAGCGGCTGGCGGGGCGGCACCGGCACAATGCAGCTGTACAGCGGCAGCGCAGTCACACCCGCATACTGCGGCATTTTTCCGGGCTGTTTGGCCGGCAGTGCGCCGAACACCAGCACGGCCACACGGTCCGCCAGCTCCCGGGCATACCAAAAGCAGCCGCCCCGCTTGCAGCGCAAAACGGCTGTACGTACAATATCCTCGTAATAATACGCCGCGGCAGCCTCCCGCACGGCGTAAAAATCGTGTTCGCCCTCCGGCAGACGCGCCGGAATGTGCTGTAAGCGCATTTCCTCGGGCACGCAGGCCGGGCAAACCGTGCCCTGCAGTGCGTCCGGCCCCAGCAATGACCCGCAAAACGGACAGCGCCGCGGGAAAAGCAGGTCCGGCAGACGGCGCAGCTGCGCAAAATCCGTGCGCACTTAATAGAAGCCGCAGCCGTGCTTGCCGTTCTGCTTGACACGGTACAGCGCCTTGTCAGCATCCTTGAAGATGCTCTCGCCGGGGTTTGCGCGATCCGTAAAGGCCACGCCCGCGCTCAGCGAGATGGCCGGCAGGTCGTCCGTCGGACAGTACAGCTGATTGTTGATCACCGTGATTTTCTCACGTATGGTATAACTCAATTCCTGATTCACATCCACCATGATAACGGCGAACTCGTCACCGCCGATGCGGCAGACATAGTCGATGCTGCGGAAGGTCGTTTTCAAGAGGTTTGCGACCTTTTTCAGGATCGCGTCACCCACCGCATGTCCGTAAGTGTCGTTGACATGTTTAAAAATGTCAATGTCACAGATAATCATTGCAAACGGCTTCTCGCCGTTCTTATAGATATTCAGGATCTTTTCAAACGAACCGCGGTTCAGTGCGCCGGTCAGCGCGTCGTGCTCGGCCTCGTGGCGGATGATCTTCTGCGTCTCCTGGTTTTCGCGGTAGACTTCGTTGTAGGTCAGTGCCAGGTCCTGCAATTCTGCCGCGCCCACCACCGGGAAGATTTCCCCGCGCCGGATGCTCTGACCGTAGTCCATCAGCGGTTTTACCACAAAATAGCGCGTTATCATGCAGATTTCCAGCATGAGCAGTACCAACAGCGCCGCGCACAGCTCAATTCTACGGTACACGCCGGTGAAAACGGTCTGTGCTCCGTTCTGGCGGCTGCGTGTCAGCGCAATCAGGCTGTCCATGCTCTCGGTGATTTTTTCGTTCACATCATCGCGCATATTTTGATATTGGTCGTTGCAAACCAACTGCTGTGCCTTGCGCATCTTCTCGCTGTCTGTCATCGTTATGTCACTGTCATGCAGCGAGACAGACCGGATTTCCGTCGGCCAGCTCGACTCGTCCGCCAGCGTGGCCTGCGCCACAAGCCGCATGGCATACCGATCCGTATAGCTCAGATTTTGCGACGTTGTCATGGCAGATTTCAGCAGCATGAAAGCATCGTTGTCGCCGTAATGCTCTGCAAAATACTCTAAAGCGTTCTCGCGGCGGCGGGTCGTGTTCAGCTCCTCAAAGTAGTTGTCCATGTACTCCCGCAGACCGGTGGCGGTGTACATCCGCACCTGCTCGATCAGGTAGTCCGACCCGCTTTGCAGCTGCCGGGCCAGTGTCTCGCACTGGATGTAATCGTCCGTGGCGGTCTGCATTTGAGCCAACTCCCCCGTGCCCTACACCGCGAACGCGACGAGCACCACCGCCAACACCAGCGTGGCGACAATATCAAAGATGCTCACCCGCTGTATCCTAATCTTTTTCAACACCCAGCTCGCTTTCCAACCAGAATTTTTATAATTTTTCCGATTATTTTGTATAGTATATATAGGTATAGTATACAAAAAGTCAAATCTGATTGCAACTTTATTCGTTTGGCACAATCGACAAATTTGGGACAGGATTTTTGGCAGGACGTCTTACCGCCGCCGTCGTCTGCGTTTTTCAAACCGAATTATAATATCACACTATTCACAAATAATGTATAAAGAATTTGGCATCCCCCACAATTGACGCAGCATCGTTATGTGCCTATACTTTATTTGTACGGTTTTATACTGATGCGGGAGGCGTGCGCTATGGCCCGGTTCTGTGATTCCAACCAAAAAAGAGGGGTTACCCTCGTTGAACTGATCGTTGTCCTGGTCATCCTGGCCGTATTGGCAGCGCTTTTGGTCCCGTCCCTGACCGGCTATATCGACAAAGCCGTTGAAAAGCGCATCATGCTCCAGGCTCGCTCCCTCATGACCGCCGCCCAGGCGACAATTGATGAGGCGTATGCGAAAGGCGAATTGCACATCGACAACTATGGCAGGTTTGAACCGCTCAATGTGGATACAGCCCATAAACTTGCCAAACAAATCATAGAGTTATCTGAACTGGAAGGCGAACAGTATACCTGGAGGTTTCAACTGGTCGACCCCAGCAACACTGAATTTCCCACTGCCAAAATTGCCATTCTGGAGTTTACCAATGGCAAGCACCGAATTATGTATCGCATCCGCCCATACAAGAAGGAGCCCGCCGGTTGGGGCAGCGTTCAGAAAATTTCAGCGAAGTCAAAATGGGGCCCGCGTACAGATGGCAATCCATTCCTTTCTTCCTCTGACTATGATCCTGATATATATCATCCACAGTCTGGCAAAGCCTGACTGGTTGGTATTGTACCAACAAACCGCCATTGAGGAATTGGCGAGCCTTTTTTGACAGCTCTCTCCCCTTCTGATATTATTTGCTCTTGATTGTCGCCTCCAAATTACGAGGGAGGTGAACGCTTGAGTTTTCAGGAAATAATTTTGCTGCTTACTTTTATTGGCAGCTGCATATACGCTACCGTTTCTCTTACACTAAAAGTTCTTGCATTTCTCCTACAAAACAAAAAGAGCCGCTGACTTGGGTTGAAGTCAGCGGCAAATGAAAGCACTCACACAAAGCGGCAATCATTATGAAAAAAGCCTTACGTTTCCGTAAGGCTTTTTTTGGTGCACCATCGGGGACTCGAACCCAGGACCCACTGATTAAGAGATATAGTGTCCTTGTTCCTTATGTTTTCCCCTTTTTGCATTTTGTTGATTTTACGCTGTTTTTATGTACTTTCTTGGTTTTTACTTTTCCTCTTTTGCCCTTTATTTCCTTTAATTTTCCTCATTTACTTGAGCACAACTTGAGCAAGAATCCTTGAGCATATTTTCAAGGCTTGCCTGTACGCGTCCGACTGCTTCAATCTGGGTGCTTTCAAATACCTTAGCATAGATATTAAGTGTTGTAGAAATATTCGCGTGGCGCAGAATCGTCTGTACCGTCTTAGGGTCTGCATTTGCTCGGATTAAAAGTGTTGCACACAGATGGCGAATAGAATGTACCGTGACATGCGGCAGGTCGTTGCGCTCTGTCAGCTTATCCAGCCATTCATTGATAGTTCCCGGATTCAGCGGAGCGCCATCGTCTCCAATGAATAGACATTCCCACTCGCCGCGCCATGCATCGCCATACATTGCCTTGTGTTCGGTCCACCACTGGCGATATTCCGCAAGAACCCCTGCCAGCATGGGCGACAGCGGCAAGTCTGCCTTGCTCTCTTTTGTCTTTAGTTTGCCTAACGCAAGCCCCTCACCACTCTTTTCCTTGAGCTGCTGTGCAACATGGATAATGCCCTTATCCAAATCCACATTACCCCATGTCAAGCCGCACAACTCACCCTTGCGTAATCCCAGATAAATCAGAATCAGCAGCGCCGTCTTAACGCGAATATCCTTCTCGCGCATAACCGCGCGTACAAAACGCTTGCTTTCTTCCTCGGAAAACACATAGATTTCCGCGTCAATTTTCGGCGCACGAACGGCGTCAATCGGGTTATCGGTCAGCAGCTTGTGCTTTTCCGCGTAGTGGCAGACCGCACGCAAAAAACGGTGTACGCCGTTGATGGTCGTACTGGAATAAGGAGACTCCCGGACTTCCAGCTTAAAGACTTTATCTATGGGGCATTGCAGCGCCTTTGCCATTTTATCCGCACTTTCCAACGCGACCCGGCAGCCCTTGCAGGCAATCTGCACCGTGTCGATACACAAACCCGCCTTTTCCGCAAGTGCTTTGTAGGTCATGCCCTTTTCTTTGCGGATTTTGTCAAGCACCGTCGCCGTCACGCAGTATGTCCGTTTGGCGTCCGGCTCCCGCATATCGGCATAAATGCGCTCGATTTGATAGGCCTTCAATGCCGAAATCGGCATATTGCCTATATCGTCCTCCACAACGCTCAACATATATTCGTACCACTCTTTTGTCTTGTACTCCATTTCAGTGTTACGGATATATTCTTTTGCGGCATCGGATACCTTTGTTTTGGCATCAAGCGCGGCTCTGCCCTGCTTCACTTCGTGCTCAAAAATAGTAGCTTGGCGCGCCGCTTCCTTTTCTGCCGCTTTTGCGGTCATTCCTACTGGCGGCGTCCATGTTTTAGAGCGCGTGCGCTGCTTGCCGTCTGCTGCTTGACTTACCAATACGCGAATCTGATAGGTTGTTTTTCCATCTTTATTTATGCGTTTGTTTATATTCATGTTGTCTTATCCTTTCTCATACGAAAGGACGGGCAAATGCCCGTCCTTAAAAAATGAACGGGCATTTTCTTTATTCGCCGCCGACTGTGAGAAAATCCATCAAATTAGCCCACGACACCAACGCCTTGCGCCCTGTATACACAGCAGGGACTTTACCCTCTTTGACCCAACGGCGCAAAGTCTTTTCGCCCACAGGGATGTTTTCATCATTGCAACGGGCTGCAGTGTTTCCAATCGTGGCAATGTCGGCATATTTCTTTGTTGCTTTCATTTGTGGTGTACCTCATATAGATAATGCGACACCACCACATCACAACGGGAGTGCCCCAGATTTTGGGACACCGCCATTAAAATACCTTTGTCATACACATCGCCTACACGGTCTTTCCTGCAATGATAGAGTTTCCCAGATGCTGCGCCCTGTCCCTCAAAATAGTGGTACAGGTCTTGGGCGTACTGTGCCCGCAGATAATGCAACGGCATATCCTTGGGCAGCGCTTGGAGTGGTAGCAAGCGGCGCTTGCCGCCTGTCACCGCTCCTGCACCGTCACCATAGCGAGAAAACACTTCCCGCACACGGTCTGCATATTGCGGCAGCACAAGCGCATCGCGCTCTTTTCCACCCTTTTCGCGCAGATGTACGCGCAAGTTTCCTTGTGCGTCTGCCTTTAAATCGTCCGAACATAGGCCGAGAAGCCCGCCACGCCTGGCACCACAGGCACGCGCCAACAGGCGTGCGTCCTTGTGGTGCTGGGCGTGATAGCGGTCTGCACTACCGCCAATATCGCGGCTTCTCGTTATGTCTGTTCGGCAACGAGCGGGAAGCTTGTCTACTCCCAAAAGCTCTTTGTACGGTGTGCCCAAAACCGAACACAGCGCATATACCCGTGTATGTATCGTCCACGCGCTTATATTGCGGGCGCACATATCCTCGTAATATTCGCGCAAGTACGGTTTGCACTCGGCTAAATGCTTGCATCCATGCCGTTCAGCTACCCAGCGCAAGGCTGTTAAGGCTTGTTTGGTGTATGTGTTATATGATGATGTCGCGTATAACCCCGTAACAGGGGTGTACTTGGTATGGCTATCCTGTGCATATTGCCGCGCTGCTTGCTTGGCAGCGTGCTTGCTCTGCCCTCTGCGGTCTTGCTGCGCTAACGCAGCTTTGACCTCGTGGGTTAAGCGCTTAATTTGTCGCTTAGATAGCATAAGTACACCTCGAATTGTGGGGCTAATAAGGCATCCACCACCTTGTCACTAACCCGGACAACGGGCCTATATGGGTAAGGACAAGCCACATTGTTATCGCACAATGTAGAAAGCGTTCCCATTTGGGCATATCACTCCCGCCGCCTTCCTGCGGGGAATGATTTATCGTCAAAAATATTATTACTTATTACCAATGTAGAGCAGATTTCTTAATCTTTGTAGCCAAACAATTTTGCCACATTCCGTTCAGCTTCGGTAGCATCAAAATCCTTAATGCTATCCACATCATTTTCCATATCATCTGGCAGCGCTGTACGGTCACATTCGGTGTACTTGACTTCCACAGGAATTTTCAATGCTTTTATACAGCGCTGAATATAGCTGACAAGCTGCCCATGCTTCGACTTTTTACCGTTGATTTCATCCGCTGCAGCATACGAATCTGTATACACAACCGCCGAATCGGCTTCTGTATATTCCAACGCTTGAACTGCGCGTTTAACGCTATTCAGCGCCAAAGTGTCACGGGAAGTCTTTTTATTGCAAGCACAGGTCTGCACAATCGCTCCTGTAGCTGCATCAACCATTACATAACTGGTGCGGGTTTCGGTAGTAAATGCGTTATACCCTGAACCCGTATAAACCTTAATATCCATTTGCTTTTTCCTCCTTTCCTTTATAATGCGAATACGTCTTTTTCCTTGTTGGCTTTTGCGGTGGCTGCTCTACTTCGGTCTCGTTTAAACTTGCGCTATGAGCTACTTTTACAGCATTTTTCAGTTGTTGCATAGCCACTTGGGTAATTACAATTTGTTCGGTGTGTTCATACTCACCCGCCGAACATATATGACCTTCTTCATCCCTTGCGCATAATGTGCACACAATAGATACCTTGCTTTTTTGACCGTCCATTACAACCGCTGTCAATGTCCGAGCATAACCGCAACCGTCTGTCCTATATTCTGCCGCCGCGCATTTTTCCGGCGTAAGAATATCAACAGCGTGCAGTATAACCGTACCAATAGGGGCTTTTGCATCCAGAGCATCAATCTGCGATATACGGACTTTACATGATAACTTTCGGGTTCCCGTTTCTGTTTCGTGCTGTATGCGTATTGAGACAAAGCCTTTCTTTATCATTACAGGCATAACCGCGAATAAGTTGCTTTTGCTTTCAAACACATACAGGGGTTTCATGGGGACATTTTTACTCTTTTCATTCATTTTATTTTCTCCTTGTTTGGTAAAATAAAAAAGACGGGCAGAGAAATACAACTGTAAATCTCTGCCCGCCATTTTCAACAACGGACACACTTTTCCCTTGATTTGTGTGGGGTAAAATCAACGGAAAAGTGTGATACTTTTAATTACTAGCGGCAAGCCGCGCTTTACAGGTTGCCCCGTAAAGCATTTTATTTATCGTATGTCTATATTGTATTAACTTTGCAGCAATCTGCAATACCATTTTCAAAATTTTATAACAAAAAAAGAGCGGTCATATTGCCGCTCTTTCATTCGGATTCCGGGTCGTTGCTTTTGAACTCTGGAGAGTCAAAAAAATCGTATAGCGAAATTCCCAGCCCATCACACAGATGTTTGATTGTTACAATGCCGGGGTTTTTGCTCCCATCATGGATTATATTTTTGAGGGTGCTTGGTGGGACACCAGCGGCGCGCGCTAACCCGTTAATGTTATAATCATGCTCCGCACATAGCTGTTGTATGCGTTTTGCAATCTCTTTTTTTGTGTCCACCCCAATCACCGCCCGTATAAAGTCTATGATAAGAGTACCATTATTGGTGCTTCAATGTAGACCTTATATGGACTTTTGGTAGCTGCTGTGCTATAATACTATCAATCGAAAAAATCGTGTTATTATGAAAGGAGAAAACAATGCAACTACATTCTATCCGTAGCTGTATGCTACTGACATTGGCCGCATCAGGCTTAATGATGTTAACCGCTTGCGGCATCACCGTTACTGCTGTACATTTGCCGGACTCCGTGCAAGTCAACGTGGGCGCAACGGCAGAAACAGCCGCAACCTACGAGACAGCACAGGATGCCGACCCCGCAGCGCAGCAAGCCGCAGCGGATAAAATAGACTGGTCGTGGACTGTTGGTGACGATAGTATTGCCACCGTAGATGAAAACGGCATCATCACAGGCATTAAAGGCGGCGACACGATTGTTGTCGTGAGCTCGGCGGATGGCAAGATGACTGCCAAATGCCCTGTTACCGTAAGTCAGCCGTTAATGGCTATCCAGATGGATGACATCGACTTGCAGACCAACGGGCAAAGCAGCGCAACCGTCAATTATACACTTTTCCCCGCCGATACGACAGAGGACAATGTGACATTAAGCGTAGATGATGACTCTGTTGCCAGATTGGACGGCAACAGAATCATCGCTGTTAATAACGGTGGAACTAAAATAACCGCCACCTGCGGCATCGTCAAAACAAGCGCCAAGGTTACCATCGCCACGAAGGTTGAACAGATTACGCTGAATAAGACGGAGGGTGTCCTGACCGTTGGCAACAGCGTTACTGTTACCGCTACTGTCACTCCCGACAATGCAACCAACACCACCGTCAACTGGACGTCCAGTGACGAAAAAGTTGCCACGGTAGACAGCAATGGGAAGGTAACTGCAGTGGCTGCTGGGAATGCCACGATTACGGCAACCAGCGAGTCTGATGGGGATGTGAGTGCTGATTACGCGCTCACGGTAAATAAGGCTGCAGTTAAGCAGAATAAGCCTGCAACGAATTACGGTGGAACTACCAGTTCCGCAGGTGCAGCAACCGCACCGTCCGCTCCTTCCACACCCACGTACGTGCCCGAGCCTGCACCGGCACCTGCCCCCGCACCTGCTGAGCCTTCTCAGCCGAGCGGTGGGGATATCGTACCGGGCAGTACAGAGGATTACGACAATCGTTATAAGGACTTCGGACAGTGGTCCGGAACTGACTGGACGCAAGATAGTTCCAACGGTGAAAACAACAATATTACTGATTAAAATTTTCCCGCCCTGCAATGGGCGGGATTTTTTTTGTATTTTTGTCCTCTTTATGATTGACTATTACGACTATTTGTGGCATAACTATCGTAATAATTACTGTGAGGAATTTGTATGCAACGCAAAGTAAAATCTATACTTTTTCAGATAATAATTTGTGGCTTTCTTTCCGTACTTGGTGCATTTCTAGTATATAGGTACTATTCTGTTCACCACATCGGTGACAGTGATTATTACTGGCATATTATGTTGGGGCAGAACATAGTAAATCATTCGTCCACAGATATGCTCTGGTCGAACGACCTTTATCATTCTGCATATACAAACTATTCGGCCTTGGCGGATATGTTATTATATCGCCTATCCGGCATTGGTGGCGCAAATGAAACCGTAGGTGCATATATTTATATGGTACTATCAGCGTTCCTATTATCCTTGGTAGTTTTTGTTGGTTATGGGACGCAGACAATAGCTGCACTGTCTAATAAACGCAAGCCTCGATTTTTTGTCGCTGCTACTATTATAACTCTGTGCCTATTGCTTTTGTACGGCGCAAAAGGTAATCCACGCCCGCATTTGATTGCTTTAATGCTTTTCGCCCTTGCAAATAGATTGCGCACCAGTTCCCGCCCAATGGTGTTATTAGGGTTACTGCCAATATCAATCTTATGGGCCAATTTGCACGGTGCATCTTTTCCGGTGTTGATAATCCTACAAATTGCCTATATCGTTATAGGGACAGTTCCCGTTACTGCTATCAATTCAATTTCATTTAACAAACTACCGCGACAGGAATTGTATTGTAGGCTTTTTATTTTGTTCGGCTCCTGCATTGTGGCTATCATCAATCCCGCAGGAATATCAATATATACTCGCCTTTTAAGAGTCTCCGATAATGCACATATTATATCTATCGCGGAATGGCAACCTGCGAACATAATTAAAAGCCCCGCAGTCGCTATTTTACTTCTTGTTTTACTTTACTGCGTTTTCGCAAAATCCAAGATTACAATTTCCTCGCTAGTACCTCTTGCAATAACTGCTGTTATGACGCTATACCATGTGCGTTTTGAATCGTGGTTCTTTGTTTCAACCGCTATCTTTCTACTTTCCAATTTTCCCGAACAAAACGATAGCGATTGTTGCTGCTCTTTGTACAAGTGTATATTGTCCGCGCTGGGGCTCGTCGGCAGCATTGCAATGATTGCTTGCATTGTTTCCAAGCCACTGAATAATATCCGCCCGATACGTTACCCGTCCGACACCTTAATTGCAACAATTAACGACTACAGCCCACGGCGAATGTATACCGATATTAACACGGGCGCATTTTTCGAGTATAATAATATTCCTGCTTTTGTTGACTCGCGTATTGATATGTTTAATGAAAATCTCTTGTATGATATAAATACCCTAAAGGGAAAAGTAAGCATCACAGACAGCACACTAGACTATACAGACACAATGCTTTCAAAGTATAATTTCGATATGGTAACCTTATGTCGTGGCGATAGTATGATGCTAATAGGGTATATGTCTCAACGGAAAGATTGGACTCTACTTTATGCGGATTCCGCGTATGTTGTATTTGTCCCAGTAATTCATTAGGAACTTTAAAACCCTTGCTAACTGTCACGATAGATGGCACTTTTATATAAATGCACAATGTCGCGGTTGATTTATCGTTTGTTTTGTGCATTGCGGTGTGTATTGTAATATGGTAGCATTTTACCAGTATATAAAATAAGAAAGGACTGTCTATCATCATGAACTATCATATCAATATTGCGAGTTCCGCGTATGAGCCAGACGAAGCAGCGCTTGTCACCTACGGTAGCTTTGAATTTAGAGGAAATCCAATAGCTTTCAGCGTTACCGATGCAAATGGGCGTGACCCTGTTGTCCGCGTTAATCCTACCTGTGACGATGACAGTGACGCACTTTATCGCCTTGTGCAAAAGGAAGACAGCCCGTTTTATGACCAACTTGATAAGGCGCTGAGGAAATATGCCTTGACAGATGCGTTTGCCATTGCCGCTGCTCGATACTTGTACGGTGAAAACCTACCATGGCATAACGGAATCTTTTCGGACGCCGAATCTAAACGGCGAGGATTTGACGGCTACCTTTCCATGCTTCCGGGGCCTATTCCGGCTTTCGGTTATAAGGTAGACTCCGAAAATAACCTTATCGGCGTGTATTTATGGAATGCTTCCGGCATCGAAATAGGAACTACATCCTTGCCAGCAGATTTGGTTGAGCAAATTCGCCGTGCCATCCGTGTTGGATACGCCATTGTGATTGACAAGGAAAAGGAAAACTAAGTAAGAACGGGAGCTATTCACGTGGCTCCCGTTCTTATTATATTATGGCAATGATGCCACTTTGCTTTTTACGCTCGCCCACGAGCCGTCTGCAATGTAAGTGGCCCCATATACTTTACCTGTGTCTTTATCCATGAGTGAATAGCTTTTATCCGCTATTTTGGCTATCTTCTTTTCGTCTTGTACACTTATCGGCGCTTTTGCAACAATCTTAGGACGGTCTAGCCCTTGCGATACATATACAAGCCGCTTACCAACAGGTCTTACTTTTGCGGTCTCCGCCAAATCCTTGGTGATGTAGTCTACCCAGTAGTCATGCTCTACAATTTTGGGGTCTGTTGCTGCCAGATTGCACGCTGTTACCATTGAATAGCCGTACTTGGTATTATATGTAGGAATGGTATATACAACCCAGTTTTGTTTCCAAAGCTGATGTACATAGTTTGGTTTTCGCCCTTTTCGCTTCTCAAAAGGCTGTAATAATTCCTGTGGAAAATTTTTAAAAAAGCCGTGTATGTGTAAGCGTTTTCCCGTAGGGTACTTTTCAGGGATGAGCAACCAGCAGAAATCCTTATGTGTTCTCTTTATGTTTTTTAAATAGTCGATTATCTCCTGTAAGGTGTCCTCTTGCTTAGAGATTGGTACCTTGCGAGGATTTATCTCCAGCGTAACAGCAAGGTCAAACTCGTTGCACGCAACTATATCGCGCACTTTTCTTTTGGTTCGACTGATTGATTGCGGTGAGCGTTCGCCCGGCTGCTTTCCTTTAATGCGGCCTGTGCTTTTAGCGCTGCGTTCATTGTAGACGGAGACTCTTGTTTCTCTTGGGGTCTCCTTGACAGTCATCATCATTTTCTCGGCTCCTTGTCGCAGTTGTGTTACATATATCTTGTACCCCCCATCCTGCCCCCATTGAGGGCAAGCGGGAATAGTTGCACACAAGTGATATTTGGTTTTCTTCTATTACTGTATTTACTTTGCAGCAAGAAGCAATAGCTGTGCAAAAAAAATAACAGGTTACCCCGTATCGGCAGCCCCGCCCGCCGATACAGGATAACCCGTATTTTTTCTATTTCTGGCATTCTCCAATGTAACCGTTTATGCTTTCCCTATTTTTGCTTATCGCTCCTTCGTTTTTCTTTTTCTGCCCTAATCTTGCTTTTTCTCAAACCTACTTGAGCAGAACTTGAGCAAGCGCCAAAATCAACGCAAAAAGGAAACCGCTCAGGCTACCATAAAAGGCTTACCTAAGCGGTTTTTCTGTGGTGCACCATCGGGGACTCGAACCCAGGACCCACTGATTAAGAGTCAGTTGCTC
>OGIE01000563.1_pt1 | contig 55528 bp, 52 predicted proteins | sample 1571581 | NCBI WGS metagenome assembly OGIE01 (sample SAMEA2582021, study PRJEB24529) | metagenome | biome: Human gut stool | place: China | collected 2011 | reverse complement strand
ACCCACGTATCTAGCTTGGAAGGCTAGTGTTCTACCATTGAACTACACCCGCATATATGTGAACCCTTTCGGGTTATTGTCGCTTTCGTTTCGCAACAATGAGTATTCTACTACGGGTCTTTTGAAAAGTCAAGCGCTTTTTTTAAGTTTTTTTAAAAATTTTGCAAACTGCTTTTACACAGTTATAGCAAAAGCACAAGCGCCTGACAACTCTGAAGTTCTACCTGGCTCTTTTCATCGATTCGGAACGCTTTCTGATTATTGAGCAGTACTTCTTTTACAGCATTCTCCAGTGAAACCTTCACGGTCTGCTCGCTCCAGTTCCCAAGCACCAGAATCTTCTGCTGCTCATCCTCCCGAAGATAAGCCAGCACCTGCTCCGGAATCCGTTCCCGTACTGGCACAAACCGTCCATAGGTAAATGTCTGCACATATCTTGGGGCTTTGCGAAGGGCAGTCAGCTTTCTATAATAATTGAGCACAGAGTCAGGATCGCTCTCCTGTCCCTGTACATTGATCTTCGTATAATCAGGATTAACCTTCAGCCAGGGCGTTCCTGTGGTAAATCCCGCATTGTCTTCTGCATTCCACTGCATAGGTCTTCTGGCATTGTCGCGACTCATGCGATTACAGCAGGCAAGCGCCTCCTGCTCTGTGCAGCCCATCCGAAGCGCCAGCTCATACTGATCCTTCGTATTCAGATCATCAAATTCCTCAATGGACTGAGCCTTAAAGTTTCGCATGCCGATCTCCTGTCCCTGATAGATAAATGGCACGCCCCGAAGCAGAAGACTGGCTGTTGCCAGCATTTTCACTCCATCGTCATTCTGTGCATAGTCTGGCAGGAATGTGCTGGCACCTCTCGGTTCGTCATGATTTTCAATAATATTTGAAAGGAATCCCACAGATGCAGCCTTTTCCTGGGCCGTAAACAATGCATCTCTCCAGGCTTCAAAGCAGAACGGTCTCTGCTCATACCAGCCATGTTCCCCTGCAGTCAGCAGATGCTGGGAAAAATCAAACATCGTAGAGAAATGCCCCTGTTCTCCGATAAATTCCTGAAGTTCTTCTTCCTTCATGTTAAATACTTCACCTACGGTGAACGCATCATATTTCTGGAAGGTATGCACCTTTAGTTCCTCCAGCATCTCACCGATGCCAGACGCACGGGAAACCACGGTATCCGCAGAACATAAGCCATCCGGTCCATCCGCCGGATAATCAGGAAATGTGGTATCCTTCTGAATATTGATGATGGCATCAATACGAAATCCGGCAACTCCTTTTTCCAGCCACCAGTTGATCATCTCATAGATCTTATTCCGCAGTTCCGGGCAGTACCAGTTCAGATCTGGCTGTTCTTTGGCAAATGCATGATAATAGTACAGGTCTTCTCTCCCAGGCACCGGTTCCCACATACTCCCTCCAAAATAGGAGCGATAATTGGATGGCGCATGACCATCCTTCCCTTTTCGGAAATAAAAATATTTCCCATAAGGACCTTCTGGATCACGGATGGCTTCCTGAAACCACTTATGTTCGCTGGAGCAGTGATTCACCACCAGATCCATGACCAGATACATGCCACGCTTCTTCATCTCTGCAAGCAGCGTATCAAAATCCTCCATGGTTCCAAACTCCGGCGCGATCTCATAATAATCAGAGATGTCATATCCCTGATCTACAAACGGTGAACGATAGACCGGTGACAGCCAGACAATATCGATGCCCAATGCTTTCAGATAATCAAGTTTAGAGATAATTCCCTGGAGATCTCCAATTCCATCTCCATTGGAATCATAATAGCTTTTCGGATAGATCTGACCGGCAATCTTGCCATGCCACCATTTTTTCTCCATCGTTTCACCTTCTCTCCACTTTGAATGTTACAGGGAGCTTACTTTACAATGTTTTCAATATCATTGAACAGACTGGCGGAAGCTTCAGATACAGAATTCCATTCCGCACTCCATAGACCGCATCGTTGGTGCTGAATCCATTTTCCAGAGTCAGCATCAGACGTTCCATGGTACAAAACGGCGGAACGGATGCTTTCCACACCGGAATGTTCACTTCCCGCTCTTCTTTGGAATTGTTGACTACCACTACGATCTGATTTTCCTCATCAAACCGGCCATAGCTTAAAAGCTGATGCTCCAGTGACAAGAAACAAGTGGAACCATACGTCAGTACTGGATTGTCTTTATGGATACAGATTGCTTCCTTGTGGAAGGACAGCAGCTCCTGATCCTCTTTTCCCCAGGGATAGGTCCGACGGTTATCCGGATCTGTGAATCCGCACACGCCGGCCTCATCTCCATAATAAACAGTCGGTGCTCCCACCCATGTCATCTGCATGACAACAGCCTCTCTCATGACACCTTTATCAATCCCCTGAGATGCCGCATCAGAACCCAATGTATTCATTCTTCCCACCCGGCGGTTGGTTCTGGTCAGGAACCGGGAATGATCGTGGTTGGACAACTCATTCATGGCTGTCTGCAGGGACGGTCCCGGCATATGAGCCATATTGTAGATCATGGAATTCTTGAATGCTTCTGCATTTCCATAGAGATCATCTCTGCGGGAATCGCTGTGCTTCTCCATACCAGTCAAAAACCAGGTAATCGGCTCCATGAACGCATCATAATTCATGACCGTATCCCACTCATCTCCACCCAGCCAACGGCTGGTATCTCCGTAATGCTCTGCAAGGATCAGCGCATCTGGCCGTTCTGCTTTCACAGCTGCCCGGAATTCCTTCCAGAATTTGTGATTGTATTCTTCTGTAAAACCAAGATCAGCTGCCACGTCAAGACGCCATCCATCTACATTGTAAGGCTCTCTGACCCATTTTCGTCCGATATTAAGAATGTATTCCTTCAGTTCCGGGGACTGCTCATAATTAAGCTTCGGCAGAGTGTTGTGCCCCCACCAGCCTTCATAGAACTCATTATAGGGCCATTCATGCTCATTATTGAACCGGAAAAAACTGCGATACGGACTGTCTGCGGAGACATACGCACCTTTTTCATAATCCTCAGACTGTTCATAGATCCGTTCTTTATCCAGCCACTTATTAAAAGAGCCACAATGATTGAACACGCCATCCAGAATGATCTTCATTCCCCTGTTGTGTACTTCCTGGACAAATTTTGCAAAAAATTCATTGCTGGCTTCCAGATTTTTCTTATTTACCACCCGCTGCTGATACTTGGTCGCATGGGTGTTATCCTTGTCACCTTCTGCCAGACACTCCCCACCATCTTCCACGATCACGCCAAGATGCGGATCTACATAATCGTAGTCCTGGCTGTCGTATTTATGGTTGGAAGGAGATACAAAGATCGGATTCAGATAGAGAACTTCCACGCCCAGATTCTGCAGGTAATCAAGCTTATTCCAGATTCCCTGAAGATCACCGCCATAGAAGCGCCATACATCCATAGATTCCGGAAGAGTTTCCCAGTCCTTCACCTGATGAACTGGCTCATTCAGATACATATATTCCCGATCCTCTACGTCATTGGTCAGATCACCGTTGCAGAAACGATCGGTATAGATCTGGTACATGACTGCACCCTTCGCCCATTCCGGCGTGGAAAATCCCGGAATCAGCTTGAAGGAATACACATTCTGAAGATCTGTAGTCACTCCCAAAGTATTATAAAAACATCTTTCATTGTCTTTATCAATTTCAAAATAATAACGGACTGTACTCATCAAAGGTGCGGTCCGATAGGTGTAGTAATCAAATAATCCCCTGGATGCTGTCTTCTTCATCAGATTACGGCTGCTTCCGCTGATAAAATAGACTTCATCCACATTATCTTTTGCTGTACGGAGTGTTACGGTCACCCGGTCTCCGCAATGCGGTTCAAAGGGGCTCTGATAATATTTGCTCTGATCACTGAACAGTGCCTCCCTGTTCAATGTCTGCTGTGTCATTTCCATAGTTGATGGTCCCTTTCCCATGTTCTCTTATTACTTATGATATACCCACTACCCACTTAAAACAACCATTTTCCAAAAAAGGACAGCAAAAAAGACAGCGGGGGTGTGCTGTCTTTTTTAGGAGAAGGTATTTCTTGTTTCTTATGGGGTGTAGCAAAACTATATAATGTATTGGGGGTTTTTACAGTAATTATAGTATCACAATTCCCCGCCGAAGTCTGCACAAAGTTCACAAAAATGTCAATTCATTTTTATTCACTTTGCACAAAAAGTGCTTCAAATTCTTCTCGAGTGATCTTTTCCTTTTCCAGCAAAAGTGCTGCACAGGAATCCAGTACCGGGCGATATTCGCTGATGATCTTTCTGGCATTTGCATAACACTCATCCACAATCCGTTTCACTTCGCTGTCGATCTCACCGGCCACGGTCTCGCCGTAGGATCTGGTATGTGCCAGGTCACGTCCGATAAATACTTCATCCTCATCATTTCCATAGTTGATCAGACCCAGCCTCTCGGACATACCATACTGAGTCACCATGGCTCTTGCAAGCGCAGTCGCCTGCTTGATATCCTGAGATGCACCTGTCGTAATATCTCCAAAGATCAGTTCCTCTGCCACACGTCCACCAAGATCTACCGTAATATCCTGCAGCATCTTCCCTTTGGTGCTGAACATGTCATCCCGCTCTGGAAGCGGCATGGTATATCCGGCAGCTCCCATACCCGTCGGAATAATGGATACCGTGTAGACCGGTCCCACATCCGGCAGCACATGGAACAGGATCGCATGTCCTGCCTCATGGTATGCTGTGATCTTCTTCTCTTTTTCAGAGATCACACGGCTCTTCTTCTCTGCGCCGATACCTACTTTAATAAATGCCTTACGGATATCCTCCTGCTTGATATACGCTCTGGTGTCCTTTGCTGCAACAATAGCAGCCTCATTTAACAGATTTTCCAGATCCGCTCCGGTGAATCCGGCTGTGGTCTGAGCGATCTGATGCAGATCCACATCATCTCCAAGCGGCTTATTCTTTGCATGAACCTTCAGAATCTCCTCGCGGCCTTTCACATCCGGACGACTTACCGGAATCTTCCGGTCGAAACGTCCCGGTCTTAAGATCGCCGGATCCAGAATATCCACACGGTTAGTTGCTGCCATAACGATAATGCCTTCGTTAACACCAAATCCGTCCATCTCCACAAGGAGCTGGTTCAACGTCTGCTCACGTTCATCATGTCCGCCGCCCATACCAGTACCGCGACGTCTCGCTACTGCATCGATTTCATCAATAAATACGATACAGGGCGCATTTTTCTTGGCTGTAGTAAACAGATCTCTTACACGGGATGCTCCCACGCCGACAAACATTTCTACAAAGTCAGATCCGGAAATGCTGAAGAACGGCACACCTGCTTCACCGGCAACAGCCTTTGCGATCAGGGTCTTACCAGTTCCCGGAGGGCCTACTAACAGTACGCCTTTTGGAATACGCGCCCCTACCTTCGTATAGCGTCCCGGGTTCCGAAGGAAGTCCACGATCTCCTCCAGTTCGCCTTTTTCCTCTTCCAGACCTGCCACATCCTGGAAGCCTTTCTTCACATCATCACCGGCAGTCATCTGTGCACGGCTCTTTCCAAAATCCAGCATTCTGGCATTTCCGCCGCCACTGTTTCTGCTCATGGTCATGACAATATAGAACAGCATGATACCGCCTAAAAGCAATGTTGTTCCATAAGTCTCAAAAAATCCCGGCTGCTTTACTTCCGCAATATCATAAGCAACACCAGCGTCATCCAGAAGCTCGCTGGTCTTCTCTGTATCCAGGATCTGAGTCACCTTCTGGGTGCCGTCCTTTAACTGGTAAGTTACCGTACCTGTCGGTGTCTCCTGGTTGGGCTGAATACTGGCACTTTGAATCTGGTCTTCCACCACCGCTTTGGTAAACTGCGGATAGCTGTATGATACACTGTTCTGTCTCTGCTCGTCAAAAAAAGCCAACAGCATGCAGACCAGTGCCAAAACCATCAGATAAGTACCGATTCCTCTCCACTGTCTGTTCAAGTCTCCTTATCCTCCTGTCAGTCAAATTCCACCACACCAATGTATGGCAGATTGCGGTACTGCTGGTCATAATCCAGTCCGTAGCCGACTACAAATTTATCTTCGATCTGAAATCCTACATACTCCACATCCACATCTACGACTCTGCGCTCCGGTTTGTCAAGAAGCGTACAGATCTTAAGACTTGCCGGATTCCTCTGACCGAGAAGCTTCTTCAGATGACTCAGAGTACGGCCGGAATCAATGATATCCTCGATAATGATCACTTCTTTTCCTTCAATGTTCTCATCCAGATCTTTGACAATACGAACGATCCCACTGGACTTGGTGTCTCCGCCATAGCTGGAACACTGCATGAAATCCATGGTTACCGGTACAGTAATTCTTTTTGCCAGTTCGCAGGTAAAATATACACTTCCCTTTAAAATGCAGATCAGATGTACACTCTTTCCAGCATATTCTCTGCTGATCTGCTCACCAATCTCACGGATTCTTGCGTCAACTTTCTCTTCCGGAAGCATTACTTCAATATGATGTTTCTCCATCCTTTATTCCTCCATCTCTTATCTGTTGTATTTTCAATACTATTTTGGTCTGTTCTGTGATCTTATATTCTTCACTGATCCTCATACCGACAACCCACAAAATATGATTTCCGTCTGCCAGAACGGTCAGCCCGTCTCTGCTCTCTCTTGGAACTTTATTGTCAATCAGATAATCCTTCAGCTTCTTATGCGCCCCAGGTCCGGTTGACAGATAGTCTCCAGGGCGTCTTGTCCGCAGAACAACTTCTTGTCTGATTTTATCATAATCAAACCACTTCGTATAGCAATTTACAGGAATTTCCTGATTTTTGTTCCTGTTTTCCACGGTCACTTCATATCGTGCTCCCTGGAATTCATAAGTTCCTGTCCTTCCGCAGAAAATAATACCGTCATCCCGGTTGATGCCGTATCCTTGCTTCAGTATAATACCGTCATATTCCAGCACTGCTGTGTTCTTCGATGGCAGCAATATCCTGCTCCCCCGTTTTCCATATGCCAGCAGGCAGATCTGCTCCACATGAAATGCCTCCACATCCCGAAGGCCTCCGGGCAGATGTTCCAGTGCGCGCCGCACCAGCATCTTCTGCATGGCCGGATGCAACTCGTCAAATGCCTCCAGCCGAATTCGGATACAGTCCTTCTCCATCTGCAGATACTGTTCTTCTGCTTTGTGAAGTTCCTGTTCCAGATACGATTCCACTTCCGACAATCTTGCTGCTGTTCCTGCCATGCGGGCCACACAGCCGGGCATGACCCGTTCCATAGGCGCAAGTAATCCATGCCGGATCTGATTTCTCGTATAATCCAGCTCCTGATTGGTGCCGTCCTCCACCCAGCGGATCCCCTCTTCCAACAGGTACTGCTCAATCTGCGGCCGATCCACACACAGAAGCGGCCGGATATAATTTCCATTGACCGGACGCATACCGCACAGTCCCCGAAGCCCTGTACCACGCATAAGCCGGAACAGCATGGTCTCTGCCTGATCTCGCTGATGATGCGCCAGCGCGATCACCGATGCCTGGCATTTCTCAGCGAGATGCTCAAACACCCGCCGTCTTGCATTTCGCCCGGCTTCCTCAAGACTTAAGCCATCTCTGGCTGCCTGGGCAGGCACATCCTCCTGTACCACAGTGAATGAAATATTTCTCTCCTGACAGAACTGCTCACAAAACTGTTGATCTCGCAGTGCCTCTGCCCCACGGATCCCATGATTTACATGAACTGCTTCCAGCTGAAGCGGAATCCGCTTCCCATAGTTCCACAACAATTGCAGAAGTGCTGTTGAGTCCGCACCGCCGGAAAATCCCACCAGCACGGTGTCCCCGGGCTTGACCATATTCCATTGTCTCAGATAGGCAAATACTTTCTCCTGCATGTGACTGAACTCCTGTAGTTTCTATGCTCATTGCTTTGCGGGCATGTGTATGGCTCTGAATTATTCAGAGCCACATATTTACGGGCATGTGCATGACTCTGAATATTATCACAAATTCCACGCAAAAAAGCAAGCCGCACTACCGCTTCCAGATTCCGACCACCAGAATGGTCATATCATCCGCTGCCTTTCCATATGTCTGTACCTGTTCCATGAGCCGTGCCGCCATCTCAGAAGGGGTTCCCGGCGGAAGATTCCAGATCAGATCCTTCATGACCGCCTCTTCCTGCCCTTCCGGCAATGCTCCCAGCACCCCGTCCGTCATGAGAAACAACAGATTTCCATCATAGATCCGTACCCGATAAGGATCTAAGGGCAGTTCACTGCTGATCCCTGCAGGCAGACCTGTCCCACGGGTACATTCCACATTCCGTTCCCGCCGGATAAAGCTGGCGGCAGATCCAATCTTCAGAAATTCGCAGATTCCTGTATAAAGATCAATGGAAGCCAGATCTACTGTGGAAAATATATGTGGTTCCGGCTGCAGCACAATGGACGAATTGATCATCCGCACTGCTGTCTCTCTGGAAAATCCCGCCTCCAGAAACTGTTCCATCAGATCCAGCACTGTCTCACTCTGCCCGCAGGCCTGAAGTCCTGAACCCATCCCATCAGAGAGTCCTGCCACAAACCGTCCTTCCGGCAGCCAGAATACGGAGAAATTATCCCCGGAGACTGCCTCTCCCGGTTTCGTCACTTTCTTGATTCCGTACAACACCTGATAAGCAGTGGCCTCCACAAACAATACCGTCACTTTCTCCTGACTGACAAATGTCCGGCTGTCTCTGGCAGGCATCATCTCACAGTCCGTCAGTTCTGACAATACCGCCGCCACTTTCTTTACCGGCACGCAGATCTTACGCTTCGTATGCATGGTCACATAGACTTGTCGCTTTCGTCCGCCGGGACTGTAAAAAAATACCTGGATCAATGTTATTCCCATAAAGCGAAGCCGCTTTCCAATCTCCTGCTCCAGCGGCACATCTTCTTTTGTCCCATAGATCCGTTCCATGGCTCCTTCCAGTATGGAACCCATTTCCCGGATCTGCCCGGCTGCTGCGATCCGGTTTTCTGCCAGCCTCCGCTGAAACAATAACTCTCCTCTGTCTGTCACCGGCGTCATCTGGGGTGTCATGCAAAAGCTGCGGGAAAGCTGAGCAAAACTCTCCTGATACTCTTCAATCCATTGTCGGACCGGATGCACCGGTTCCTGCTCACTGTCTTCTCTTTTATGGCTGCGGATCCATTCCCACCCATAACCTGCCAGCACGATCAACGAAAACAGTGCCAGACTCTTCATCACACTGGAAGCCATGACCCACAGTTCCTTGTGGTACATATATTCCACCGTCAGCTCCATGGCTGCCAGACTTCCACCCACCGCCAGTCCAAAGATCCACTTGTCTCTTCCTTCGTCTCTCCTGCCAAACAGGATCAGCATACACACTCCCAGCGTACACGCCAACACATACTTTGTCCATTCCATGACAACTCTCCTCCATATCCTTATTCCGCCGCATACAGAACAAACGCTGCGGTTTGTGTAGATACTATAAGAATCTGTCTTTGCGAGCTTTGTCATTTGGAATCGGCTCGAAAAAATAATTTTTCGACATAAAAAAGCTCCTGTCTGAGCAGGAGCTTCATGTCTTATTTACCTGATGCCTTGAAAAGGATCTCATCCTCATAAACCAGTCCGAGCTTTTCTTTGGCTACATCTTCCACATATTTCTTTGTCTTTGTATAGGTCTCAAGATCTTCGATCTCTTTGCTTCGTTCCGTCTCATCGGCGATCTGCTTTTCCAGTGCCGCCTCTCTGCTCTGATAAGTCTGATTCTTCTGTTTCAGCTGAAGACTTCCAATTGCAGTCACACAAAAAACAGCCATGACAATCAATAAAATACCCATGGCTCTCAGGTGCTTTCTCTGATCTCGAATACGTCTGCTTCTTGTCTTCGCTGTCATCCGTCTTTCCTCCTATGAGAATAAAATAATTATAAACTCTCTGAGTTTATTTTTCAATTTGTTTTTGTAGAAATGTCCTGTGATTTTCCCGACTTGTACTACTTTACGAGCCACCGTTCCAGCAGGCCTTAGGAAAAATTCCAACACTGTCTTCAAAATACCTGATATGGGTTCCACGATCCATCTTCCTATCAGATAATAATAGACGATCATGCCCGCTGCCACCGCAAATAATGCATACCCGCGGACTGCTCCGTCATTTTCCCGATACAACAGTGCAAAGATTAAAAATGCAGTGCAGATCCAGTACAGAAGATCCTGAACCGCTATCAGCCAGACACCATGGGGAATCAGCCTTCGAGTGATCCTGAGCAGATCGTACAATGCCAGGATCAACGCACCTCGCAGCATGGCCAGTCCAAAAAACTGCAGCTCTCTGACAATTCCGTCACTCCCCATAGGCTTACCGGAACAGACGGTTCAATAATGTCTCTCCGCCTTTTTTGAAGTCTGACACTTCCGAATACTGGATGCTGTCGATCCTTCCCTCCAGATCGATCTCTCCTTTTTCCAGCGTCAGCCGATTCACATGAAGGTCTGCTCCCTGGATCTTGAGCATGCCCATATCTGTCTCCAGCAGCACTTCCGATATATCAAAAGAGATCACGTCCGACACACCAGTGATACCAGCTGTCCGCCGATTCGAAAGCGTCAGCTTGTGCGTTCCTTTTGCCTGTGTGTGATCTTCCACAGTTCCCATCTTTACCATACAAAAAGACCTCCCATATATTCTCTTAAAATATATTAGGAGGTCCTAAGATTTATACCTTATAAATATCTGTAAAGCTCTTTTGCTTCATCCTTTTTGACGGTCTCCTGCACGTCCAGCACTTCCACCTTTACAGCTCTTGTACCGAACTGGATCTCGATCACATCCCCTTCCTTCACGTTCAGAGAAGCTTTCGCCGTCTTATCGTTTACCAGAACACGTCCTGCATCACAGGCCTCATTGGCAACTGTCCGACGCTTGATCAGTCTGGAAACTTTCAGAAACTTATCTAATCTCATGCTCTGTCGTATTAGTTCAGGGCATCTTTCAGTGCTTTACCAGCTTTGAACTTCGGAGCTTTGGAAGCTGCGATCGGCATCGGCTCACCAGTATGCGGGTTTCTTCCCTCTCTTGCTGCTCTCTCAGCTACCTCGAAGGTACCGAATCCAACAACCTGAACTTTCTCACCTTTCTTTAATTCATCAGTAACAACCTCGATAAATGCTTTTACAGCTTTCTCTGCATCTTTCTTTGTAAGCTCAGCGTTCTCTGCAACTGCTGCGATCAGTTCTGCTTTGTTCATGATTTTATTTTCCTCCTGGAATATTTTCATTTATTGTGTACAACACGTATCATAGTTATACCGGTTTTCCTACTGTTTGTCAAGCGGTTTCCCTTGAAGTTCCGCGGTTTTTCGATTCCGCTTTGCCTCCTTTTCCTGCCGCTTGATTTCCTCCCAGCGAGCCTGATTCTGCTCGTCGGAACCATATTCTTCGTCGCCAAATACATGTGGATGACGGCGGATCATCTTCTCCGCCAGACCATTTATCACGTCATCCATCGTAAAGAGACCTTCCTCTTTGGCGATCTGTGCATGAAGCAGTACCTGCAGCAATACGTCCCCCAGCTCTTCGCAGAGATTCTCCGGATCCTTCTGCTCAATAGCCTCCACAACTTCTTCACATTCATTTCTAAGACAGGAGATCATGCTCTCATGGGTCTGAGCCTTGTCCCATGGACAGCCATGGTCACTGCGCAGTTCAGCGATGATCCCCACCAGTTCTTCGTAACTGTACATCTTCTTACAGCATCTTCTGGATCATCGCCAGTACTTCTTCTCCCATTGCAGCACTCTTCTTGTCTGCATCCTCCAAAGAAGTACCTTTGACACCATAGTAGAATTTTACCTTCGGCTCTGTACCTGACGGTCTTACGCACAGCCATGCGCCATCGTTCAGATCATAGTAAAGTACATTGGATGCCGGAAGGCCGGTCGGTTTTACTTCACCAGTCTTCATATCTTTGATCGTATCCAGCTTGTAATCTCTTGCAGATACTACATGATAATCACCAATTCTGACCGGCGTATTATTTCTCAGAGTCTCAAGGATCTCCTGAATCTTTGCAAGTCCTTCAATCCCTTTGAGTTCGATAGATTTCACTGCGTCTTTGTAGTAGCCGTATTTCTCATAGAGAGCAACCATAGCATCCCACAGCGTCATATTTTTAGTCTTGTAGTAAGCCGCTGCCTCGCAGAGAGCAACCGTTGCGGAGATGGCATCCTTGTCTCTTGCATATGTACCGATCAGACAGCCGTAGGACTCTTCCATTCCGAACAGATACGTTCCTTTTCCGGTCTGCTCATCTTTCAGGATCTGCTGTCCGATGTATTTGAATCCCGTCAGAACCTCTATCAGTTCACAGTCATAGGATGCTGCGATCGCATCTACCAGATTGGTGGTTACGATGGATTTAACAACCTGTCCATCTGCCGGGATCTTGCCTGCAGCCTTCTTCTGGCTCAGCACATAGTCGCAGAGCAGAGAACCTGACATATTACCGGTCAGCGGAATATATTCTCCTGATTTTGTATCTTTTACATAGACTCCAAGACGGTCTGCATCCGGGTCAGTTGCCAGCACCAGATCTGCATCCACTTCCTTTGCAAGCTTCAGTCCCAGCGTAAAAGCTTCTGCAGCCTCCGGGTTCGGATAACTGACAGTCGGGAAATCTCCGTCAGGAAGTTCCTGCTCTTTTACAACATATACATTTTCAAATCCAAGCTCTTTAAGCGCACGTCTTGCCGGGATATTTCCGGTACCATGAAGAGGGGTATAAACGATGCGGATGTCTTTCTGCATTTTATCAATGGCATCCTGATTTACTACCTGTGCTTTTACATGTGCAATGAATTTATCATCGATCGCCTGTCCGATGATCTCATATTTGCCTGCTGCAATGGCAGCTTCACGGCTCATAGTCTTCACCGTAGACAGATCAGTGATCGCCAGTACCTCTGCGGTAACGCCTTTATCATGAGGCGGAGTAAACTGTGCTCCATCCTCCCAGTATACTTTGTATCCATTGTACTCTGGCGGATTGTGGCTGGCAGTGATATTAAGACCTGCAATACAGCCAAGCTCACGCACTGCAAATGACAGCTCCGGTGTTGGTCTTAAAGACTCGAATTTGTATGCTTTAATTCCATTTGCTGCCAGTGTCAGGGCCGCTTCCTCAGCAAACTCCGGAGACATATGACGGGAATCATAAGCGATTGCTACGCCTTTTCCCTGTCCTCCCTGCTTGATAATATAATTTGCAAGTCCCTGGGTCGCTCTGCGTACTACATAGATGTTCATACGGTTAATACCTGCACCGATAATTCCGCGCAAGCCCGCTGTTCCAAATTCCAGATCCTTGTAGAAACGTTCCTTTATCTCTTTGTCATCATCTGCGATTGCACGCAGTTCAGCTTTTGTGGCTTCGTCAAAATACGGATTGGAAAGCCATTCCTCATAGATTGCTTTATAGTCCATTTTGCACAACTACCTCCCTGATTTTTCGTATTTTCTGGGATTATTATATAATAATTCATATGAAAAAGAAACTCTTTTTTCCCTTTGTGCAAGGAATTTCTCAAGTTTCTCCATATGCTTGCCCGGAATCCATGCTTTGTTGGTATTATAGTAGTAATTTGCCAGTTTCCAGAATTTCTCCGGATACAGCAGACGGATTCCCAGGTATTCCCGTTCTTCCTCTCTGAGTGGCCGGACCTCGCTATATGTTTTCAGCATTTTCCGACCAAGTCTGGCATCATAGTTCTGCTTTTCCAATACCTTTCTCATGAACAGGTAGAGGTCGTTCATCTGCACATCCACAGAAAATTTTTCAAAATTGATCACGGTCATATGACCGCCTGCCACCAGCAGGTTATGATGAATGTATTCGCCATGGCAGATCTGCCCTTCTTCCAATGCCTGCCTGCGCAGAGCCTCATAGGAAGTCTCTTTCAGCAGACGTTCTGCCCTCTCTGCTTCCTCACGAATGGATGAAAAGCACTGAATATAGGCTGCCTCAAATTCATTTTTGCGGTTCTTCCTGCGGACAAACGTATAGATCTTCCGAAGCTCCTGATTATGCCGCGCCAGCTCTTCTCTGGCATCAATTCCTGCAAGACGCTCCACATCCTTCCGCTCGAATCCCGGCACCTGTTTCATATCCCGATGGAGTGCTGCCAGCAGTGACACCGCCGCCAGGATCTCACTCTCACTGCGGGTGTCACATTCCCGTCCCTCCGGCGATTCTTTGACAAGATAATTCAGATATTCCCGGTAAACCGTCACCAACCTTCCTTCAGCATCGGCAATGATCTGATCTGTCCGATGACCGCATGCCTTCAGATGCGCCAGAAGCTGCTGCTCTTTCTCTACTTTGGCGGCACTGCCGGAGAACTCCCGGATCAGCAGACGCCCCTCGCTGCTATCCAGCAAAAATGCACCGCGCACCCGCCAGCTTGCATTTACAGAAAACGGATATTGCTCCAGAACCTGCAGATCTCTCTCATTCATAGAAGTCCCCCCATATATCGGCATTTCGTACCTTCTATCTTATGAAGGAAAGGATGGGGTTATGCAGGTTTTTCGAAAAAAGATGTTTCGGAGTGTTCCTCGCAATCCGATGGGGACAGCTTGTTCAGAGGGACCGCTCGCGCTAAGTCCTCGATCCAGCGGTACTAACCTTCGACCTTCGCCTATGGCTCGGTCTTAGGAAGTACCGGGACTGCGGACGTCCCCTTCACAAGCAGTCCCCATCGAATCACGAAAAACTCTCCAACATAAAAACTGACACACCTTCACGGCATGCCAGCTTCATTCTCTTCTTATATAACACTATTTTTTAGCAGTAACAAGTTCAATAATTGTCGAGGACAGATCTCTAATCGTCTCCGCCGAACATAATATGGTCTCTGCATGAATCAACAACAATCCAAACTCCATCTCGCCTTCTGCTTCCCGCTGTAATGCTGATGCATGTGCCTGCGCAGCTTCTTTGAATTGTTCCAGACCTTCCTGATAAGCAGTCTCCCAGTCTTCTCCTTCTTTTGCCAGCTCTATCGCTTCCAGAAAACTACTTTTTGCAGAACCTGCCGGCGAGATAATACCGAGACAGATTTCTTCATATTTTTCCTGATTCTTCATTTTCTATTCCTCATATTTCTTTTGCCATTCCTTTAATGGTTTTTAAAATACCTTCCGCATCCATCAATCCATACATTTTCATATCAATTGCCTGAATAGGTCTTCCACCTGCTTCTTTTGCAACTTTTTTCAACATAAATCGAATCTGCGGTCCAAGTAAAATCACATCTGACTTTTCAATTTCATCACTGGCAGTTGCCAGAGAAGTTGCCCATATATTGATTTCATAATTTTCACTATCGGCTACTTTCTTAATTTTGTCACACAATGCACCAGTAGATGCACCTAATGAACAGATCAATAATACATTTAACATACTTACCCTCCAAACTGACTCCTGTCACGAATCATTTCTGCAATTTTTTCCGAAAGAACAATTGCATTTCCTGTAAAATAATTGGCTGTCTGCCGCTTGTTCATAAAATTTTCCTGTGTAAGAATAATATTGTTTGATACTATTTTACACAAATGACTGGTTGGCTGGGACGAAATTGCATAGACATGATAACCATTTTTCAAAGCACCCTTTGCGATACGAAACAAATCCTCCGTTTCTCCTGAATTACTTACAACTATCAAAATCGCCTCTGCCGCAGTACCAATTACATCCAACGGATTAAAGTTTGCTGCATAATATCCGGCTTCAACTAATCTGTCGCGAAAGTAATTACACACGAAATGCGAATACCCAAGTCCCTGCAAGTAAATACGGACATTAGGTGTCTCTGTAATCTTCTGTATCAATTTGTCTATGACTTGCAGACTTTCATCTGAAATAATTACCGTACTCAAACTGTCTCTCAACTGTAGTTTGACACTCTTTTCCATCTGTTTTCGAAATGAAAAACACATGTCACTATATCCATAATAGCCTATTTTCTTTGCAAGTCTCACAATCTTAGATGGTGAACAGTATGTAAGCGTAGCCAGCTCTCTTACAGTAATTGTTGAATTTCCTGCTTCTAATTGACGATACAGTTCATATATTATATTTTTTTCTTCTTCCAGATTAATCTGCTTTACAATGTCTGAAATATTCATGCCATCCTGTCCGGAACAACTTTCGTTCCTCCAACGTAGTCATGCAGCATACGCCGATCCTTGTTGCATCTCATAGCCAACACAGACGCGGCTGCAACTACGATCCAAATTCTGTTTATAACGATTATATCACCAAAACAAAGGGCTAACAATGTCCGGAAATAACTACTGATTGGAGAAAACCATCCTTCCAACAAAATGATGCCCAAAATTTCGCGACACAAGAGCTGTCGAATCCTCACAGGCATTCCATTCCCAGATACTACTATCAGATGAAAAAGTTTTTTCCCAATGGTCTGTCCATTCATTATTTTTACTAGGGTTCCAAACAACAAGCAGTGTAGCCCTAACATTAATATCATGATTCCAATTGCTTCTTTTATGGAATGCTGTTCCAATGTCATGTAGTAGACCATTTTCATGCCCTTACACTTTAGTATAAAGGCATGAAAAGCAATGAGAACTGCACTGTAAAGATACCAATCTACTGCATATGCCGCCAGACGTCTTAATGAAAACATCTTATATGCGTCATTCTGCATTTTCCTTTGCATCATTTTCCTCACTAATATACTGTTTATCAAGCATCTTAATGAACGGCCAATAGATGACTCCCGACACTACAAGAAGTACAATTTGCAACGCACCTCCCAGCCAGCTTCCTGTCATCATCCAACCTCCAAATGGAGCTGGCAGTGTCCATGGTACAGGCGTACCTGTCGGCCGCGGAACAATTCCTACTTTCATTGTAAAGTATGCAATAGAAACACAGACTACCGGAGACAGAACAAATGGAATCAGCATTACCGGATTTAACACGATTGGCAATCCAAAAATAATAGGTTCATTTACATTGAAGATTCCCGGAATTAATGCTGTTTTTCCAACTGCTTTTATTCTTTCTGATTTACATGTGAAAATCATCTCAAGAATCAGCGGTAATGTCAGTCCAGTACCTGTCAAAAAGATAATCATGTCTCCAAATGCATCCGTTACAATAAAAGGTCTGACTGCCTGTGCATTCTGAATATATACCTGAAGATTTGCATCACGTGCTGCCTGCCACAGCGGCGTCCATACTGTCTGAATAACGTTTGTTCCATGAATACCAAACATCCAGATCAGTGAATTTAAAATTGTACAGATAATTGTTCCGACAAACGAAGTTCCCAAGTTTGTTAGAGGAGCCTGCAGAATTGTATAAATAATATTGGATACATTTCCAAAAGAAGATTTCTCTGCCAATACTCGGACAATAAGGAATAAGAAACAACAAATTGCTGCCGGAATAACAGCTGTAAACTGCTGTGATACAAACGCTGGTACGCTCTCCGGCATTTTAATTGTAAGTTTCTTTTTAATACAGAAATTATAGATAGCTTCTGTAATAATTGAAATCAACAATGCCAGGAACAAATTTCTTGCAGAAAATTCTACAAATAAAAATCCTGATCCATCTTCCGTAAATGCCATTACTAAGAAGAAACTCATAAGTGCTACTATAATCGCCGGTGTTGTATTGATTTTATCTTTTTTTGCCAACTGGTAAGTTGTTCCTATAATAGCTGCTATAGAACAGATTCCCATAGTTGCTACATTCATATAGCTCCAGTTCCAGTTTGCCCATAATTCTTCTCCGAAAACACCAGCCATAAATGTCTGATATGCTTCAAGAGGGAAATCACTGATAACACAGCAAAATGCTCCTACCATCATTAATGGCATCATGGCCATCATACCATACTGTATCGCAGACAAATATTTGTTTGACTGTACCGCTTCAACCATTGGAAGCATTTTTTCTTCCATTTTATCTAAAAATTTATTCATGTTAATCCCCCTACACTATCCGGTCAGCTATCTAAAGTTTGGCCAATAACCTCCATTAACCTCTTTGAAATCTTTGATAATAGCCTTTGCCACATCTGCATCCCCAATCATTCGGTTCTCTGTAAATGCCTGCAACAGTTTCTGGTCATTTTCTTCCAGAATCGCCTCAACCAGCAAATGCTCACAGGCGTATTGATTTTCCAGAAGTCCTTTTTCAAACTGTCCTACAGGTCCATGTCTTAACGGTAAAATTTCTTCTTTACCAATCATGCAAGTTGCTTCCAGCATCATACCATCATCAAGATTTGGTACAATCCCATCATTCTTTACCATAACCAGTGCCAGTTCCTTTTTATTGTTAATAATAGAAAGCACCAGTTCTACAAGATAAGCAGCATGAACATCATTATCAGAATATACAGTCTCCGAATTCATTTCCCCTTCAAACTCTGTATAAGGACTGATTTTATCTGTAATATCATATTTTGTTCCCTTCATCTTTCCAAGCACTGCGGCCTCTTTACAGAAACTAAATACATGTGCTTCCCGTCCTGCTACTACTTCGTCATATCTGGTATGATCTGGTCTGTAATGCTCATAAGAAAGCTTCGGATACAGATAATACAGATTATATGTATTAGGAAGTGAATATGGAAAATCTTTGATCATCTTCAGATGATGGTAAAAAACAATTCCCCAATGATCATCCTCACCTCTGATTCTGGCTTTTGCTTCCTCACGGAGCCTGTCATAATTTTCTGTAATATAAGTAAGAATCTCCGGCAATAAATCTTTTCCTGTCTTCTTATCCAGTACCTGTGTAAACCATCCATAATGGTTCAATCCAAAGTAAATACAATCTACTTCACTGCGCTTTTTACCGATTAATGGCAGATATCTTCCAATCACATCTGTCGGCATATCGCAGATATTGACGATCTTTTTATCTTCCGGATATATAACCTTGCATGCCTCTGCTACAATTGCTGCAGGATTCGAATAGTTAATGATCCATGCATCTTTTGCATAGGTTCTGATATCCTTGATCAGCTCCAACATCTGAACTACACTTCTGATTCCATAAGCAAGGCCACCAGCGCCGCAAGTTTCCTGTCCGATTCGTCCGTACTTATATGGAATCTTTTCATCATACTTTCTCATCTCCAGTCCACCGGCGCGAATCTGAACAAAAGCGAAGTCAATTCCGTCAAACGCTTCTTTTTTATCTGTTGTATATGAAAATTCAACTTCTGGATAATATTCCTCAAAAAGTACTTTTCCAAACTCACCAACTACTGACTGGCGTTCTGCATTAATGTCATACAGAACAACTTTATTCAGCGGAAACGGTTTCTGCAGCATCACCAGAAGTTCCAACATATCTGGCGTATAGGTGCTTCCGCCTCCACAAATTACAACATTATACTTTTTCATAGTATACAACCCCTTTATGCAATTTTTCTTAATCAGCCGCTGAATTTATTGTGTTTTTATTATATTTCAACAAAATAGCAAAGTAAATATGTGCAACATGTTTTGGAAATTGTTTTAACAATTTGAAATATGTTTCACATATAGTTTTTAAGTCAAAAAAATAACCCTCATCAAACGAGGGTTACTTTCATAAAATGTCTTGATAGATTTCCAGCGCCCGGCTCATAAGCCACTCACGCTCATTTTTCTCGGGTTCTTCCAGCACTTCTTCCAGAAGTTTTTCGAGAATCTCACCCAGGCGGGGGCCTGCCGGGATTCCTTCCGCGATCAGGTCACGACCAGTCACAGCAAGCTGCTTCAATGTAAAGCACTGCTGCTTTTCCAGAATCTGCTCATAGATTGATTCGATCTCAGATAAGTTCTGAAGCTTCGGTTCCTGTGTTTCTTTGGTCTGTGCCAAGATATCTGCCCGGCACACGTTCAGATACAGCGGAAACAGATCCGCTCCGATCCGATTGGCAGCGCGGCGCACGCTGGATGACGTGGTGGCTGGCCGGTCATCGTGATGAAGCACCAGTCTTCTCACATTACGGATGGTATCATTATCAAACTTCAGGCGGCGCAGAATCTTTGCTGTCAGTTCTTCGCCAACCTGAGCATGCCCATAAAAATGATCGATTCCATTGGCATCTGTAGTCTTCGTCTGTGGTTTTCCTATATCATGGAGCAACATGCTCAGACGCAGTACCTTGTCCGGTTCCACATATTGCAGAGCGTTTGCAATATGCTCACCCACCGTATCCATATGATGAGGATTATTCTGCATACATGCCATACATGCATCAAACTCCGGCAGCATTACACCGGTGATGCCCAGCTCCCAGGCTTCCAGGATCCGGTCAGGATGTGGGGACACCAGCATCTTCACCAGCTCTGTCTGGATCCGCTCAGCACTGACTTTTCGAAGATTTTCACACAGTTTTTTTACAGCTTCCCTGGTCTGCTCTTCCAGTTCAAATCCCAGCTGAGCACCAAACCGCACCGCACGCATCATACGCAGCGCATCTTCTCCAAAACGTGCTTCCGCATCACCCACACAGCGAATGATCCCACGTTTCAGATCTCCTGCTCCATCAAACTCATCGATCAATCCTTCTACCGGATTGTAGGCCATGGCATTGATCGTAAAATCCCGGCGCTTCAGATCCTCCAGCAGACTCTTGGTAAACTGCACTTCCTTTGGATGACGGCAATCCTCATACTCTCCATCCACCCGGTAAGTGGTCACCTCAAATCCTTCTTTTCCCAGCATAACCGTCACCGTTCCATGCTGGATCCCGGTATCGATGGTTCTGGAAAACAATGCCTTTACCTCATAGGGAGATGCGGATGTGGTAATATCCCAGTCTGCAGGTTCTCTTCCCAGCAGTGCATCGCGCACACAGCCGCCGACTGCATAGGCTTCATGCCCTGCCGCAGTCAAAGTATCTATAATATGTTCAACTTTTTCCGGAACGTCAATTCTATACATTCTGACTCCTTGTAATCATATTCCGTTTATTTTCAATATTCACAATTTCACGCATCTGCGTATTTCCCTGTGAACAAAACATCCCGGCTTCCTTCTCAGAAGCCGGGACGTAAATTACAGTTTTACAGGCATCGACTTAGTATGCTTTGCCCCAATATACCATTTTTTTCGCCGGTCTTCCACAGCAGACACATTTATCAGACAGCTGATGCTGCTCAAACGGCATGCAGCGGCTGGTAGCGGTGGTATCTTCCTTGATCTTATCCTCACAAGCCTGATCTCCACACCACATAGCTCTTACAAATCCCGGTTTGTTGTTGATAGTCTCTACGAACTCTTCATAAGTAGTTGCATCATACGTATGAGAATCTCTGTGTGCTCTTGCCTTCTCCAGCATATCATGCTGCATAGTCTCAAGAATCTCACCCAGCTTGGTCTCGATCTCATCTAAGGATACCACGATCTTTTCTCTGGTATCACGGCGAACGATCACGGCCTGATTTGCCTCGATATCCTTCGGACCGATCTCAATACGGGTCGGGATTCCCTTGATCTCCTGCTCTGCGAATTTCCATCCCGGAGATTTCTCGGAATCATCAACTTTTACCTTAAACTGACGAGCCAGCTTATCTCTCAGCTCATATGCTTTGTCAAGAACACCTTCCTTGTGCTGTGCAACCGGAATGATCATAGTCTGTACCGGAGCGATCCGCGGCGGCAGCACCAGACCGGAATCATCACCATGAACCATGATGATCGCACCGATCAGACGGGTAGTCACACCCCAGGAAGTCTGATGTACATACTTCAGCTGATTATCTTTATCCGTAAACTGAATGCCAAATGCATGCGCAAATCCATCACCGAAGTTATGGCTGGTACCGGACTGCAGCGCTTTTCCATCATGCATCAGTGCCTCGATCGTATAGGTTGCAGTTGCTCCTGCAAATTTTTCCTTATCCGTCTTGCGGCCTTTGATCACCGGCATTGCAAGCACCTGCTCACAAAAATCAGCATATACATTCAGCATCTGCTGGGTACGTGCCTCTGCATCTTCCTCCGTTGCATGAACCGTATGTCCTTCCTGCCACAGGAACTCTCTGGAACGAAGGAACGGTCTGGTCGTCTTCTCCCAACGAAGTACAGAACACCACTGATTATATACTTTCGGAAGATCTCTGTAGGAATGAACCTCTTTCTGATAAAAATCACAGAACAGAGTCTCAGAAGTCGGACGGATACACATACGCTCCTGCAGCGGCTCCAGTCCACCATGAGTTACCCATGCAACTTCCGGTGCAAAACCTTCTACATGATCTTTCTCTTTCTGAAGCAGACTCTCCGGGATCAGCATCGGCAGATATACATTCTCTACCCCTGTCTCTTTGAATCTGCGGTCAAGTTCGTTCTGGATGTTTTCCCAGATTGCATAGCCAGCCGGTTTGATTACCATGCATCCCTTTACGCTGGTATAATCACACAGCTCTGCTTTCTTCACGACATCGGTGTACCACTGGGCGAAATCCACGTCCATGGAAGTGATGCCTTCTACTAACTTCTTGTCTTTTGCCATTGTTTGCAATCTCCTTTTCCTTAGCCGCCGCGCCTTCTCGTCGGCAGCCGTTTTTCATGCAAGTATAAACTCCATTATCTTCTAATAATAAGAAGGAATCCCGTGTTTGTCAACCGGGATTCCCTGTCTTTCCTCACATTTCCCGTTCCAGCCGGTTAATATTTTCAATTTTTCCGATTACCACGATCACATCCTCCGGCTCAAACTGATAATCCGGTGAGATCTCGATCATGGTATTATGGCCCTTCTGGATCGCGATAATATTCAACCCGTACTTTTTACGGAAACTACTGTTCATGATCGTCTCTCCGCACAGTTTATTCGGCACCAGGATCTGACGGATCTCCACACTGTTATCCAGCATAATATAATCCAGGAAATTGCTGCTGATCAGACGTTTTCCAAGGCGGATCGCCATATCCTTTTCCGGATAAACGACTTCCGCTCCGATTTTGCGGAGGACTGCCCCCTGTTCCGGGCTCATGGCCTTGGAGATGACCTTGGGCACTCCAAGCTCGAGCACGCTCATGGTGATCAGAATGCTTGCGTCGATCTGCTCACCGATGCATACCGCCACCACATCACAGTTCTGGATCCCTGTCTCCTTCAGACTTTCCATATTGATGGTTTCTGCCACAAATGCATAATCCGTGTACTGGCGGATCGCCTTTACTTTATCTTCGTCCCGGTCAATGGCGATCACATCCTTGCCCGCCTCTGCCAAAGTGATTGCCAGTGCGGTACCAAAACGGCCAAGGCCGATCACTCCAAAAGAACCTGCTGTCTGTTTATTTTTCATTTTCATCTTCTCCTCTATCCAATCATTACGGATTCCTCCGTATAACGTGTCTGCCGTTCCGGTCTGGTCACCCAGATCGTTACCATCGTCATCACACCCAGACGGCCAGTAAACATGATCAGGATCAATACTACTTTCGCCGCAAATCCAAGTTCCGGTGTGATCCCTGTGGAAAGTCCTGCCGTACTGAAAGCAGACACGACTTCAAACATGATCTGAACAAAATCAAACTGAGGTGCAAGCACGCACATCAGAAATGTGCCAATACATACCAGCACCATGGATGTGATTACCAGCATTCCTGCCCGGAAGACATTTTCTCTGGGAATGCTCCTGTGAAATGCGCCCGTCCTCCGCTTGGAAAATTCGCTGCGGATCGCCTGCAGCAACACAAAGAAGGTACTGGTCTTCACGCCACCTCCGGTAGAACCTGAAGATGCTCCGATAAACATGAGGATCATAATGACAAATAATCCTGCATTGGAAAGCGCTCCCAAGGAGCAGGTGGAAAAGCCTGCCGTTCTGGCTGACATACTGTGAAAAAATGCCTGCATCCAGGTAAGATGATCTGTCAGCTTCAAAAGTAATGTTCCGCTCAGTAAAAGTCCTCCACTGGTCACCAGAACCACCTTCGAATGCAGTGTTAATTTCTTAAAACTGCGGTTTCTGGCCACATCCAGAATCACCGGGAATCCAATACCACCTACGATGACCAGCGCACTGGTCACAATGTTCAAGAACATATCATCCCCATAGGGTATCAGATTCTGAAGCCCGCCCAAGATATCAAGTCCTGCATTGTTAAAGGATGCCACTGAATGAAATACACTGATCCCCACCGCATGCAGAAATGGATAATCTCTTGAAAAAACCAGAAAGCTCAAAAGTGCACCGGCCAGCTCAAATCCAAGCGTCATACAGAGCACCGCTTTCACCAGCTTCACCACACCTTTGTAGTTGTCTACATTCAATGCTTCCTTGGCCATAGTACGACTCTTGAAGCTGACCTTTTTACCCGCTGCGATCACAAGGCCTACACCCACAGATGATACTCCAAGACCTCCGATCTGGATCAGCAGTCCCATGATTGCCTGCCCAAACGCGGTAAAATGATCTGCCGTATCAATAGTCACAAGTCCCGTCACACATACCGCACTGGTAGCTGAAAATAATGCATCCACCGGCTTCACCGTAACACCCTGACGCACAGACCAGGGCGTCAGCAACAGGCAGGTTCCTATCAGGATCACCATAGCAAAGCCCATAGCGATCAATCGCCCTGGCGGCTGTTTTTTTATAAATGTTTTCATCATTTTGAATCCTCTTTTCTCTCTGTTGAAACCATAACATTCCACCATATGTTTGTCAACGAATGAAAATCTGAAGTTATTTGTAGTTATTTATGTTTATTTGGAATTTATCGCGAAAACCACCGACTAAGACCGCTAATCAGTTGACGAAAACGATTCTGTATGAGATAATTTTACCGGAGGTGAACTGTATGTTTAAAGTAAATCCCTACAGACCGGGCGCAGGTCTGATGCCAACTTATCTTGCTGGTCGTGATGAAGATATTACAGGTATTGAACATCTTTTTGACGCACTTATTTTAAATATCCCGACCCAATCTGTTATTTTCAGTGGTCTTCGTGGTGTTGGAAAAACCGTACTGATCAACCGCCTGCAAAAGCTTGCTGAAGATAAAAATATTTTCTGCAAACATATAGAAGTGGAAGAGAGAAATGATTTTATTTCCCAGATTGCCACCTGTTCACAGGCCTTTCTTCGGAAAATCAGTACCAAAGAAAAATTCAAAAATCTGATTGAAAAACCATTGGATGCTATCAAATCTCTGGTAGTTTCCTTTGATCCCAATGACAATACATTTTCCCTTTCCATGCAGGAAAAAGAACTTTATAAAATTACCAATCTGACCCAAAGCCTCACGGATGTATTTACTTCCCTTGGCGAAGCTGCATATAAATCTGAGACACCTGTATGTTTTTTCATTGATGAAATTCAGTACATGAAACCCACAGAGCTTGGAGCTTTGATTGCTGCGCTTCACAGAGCCAATCAGCTTGGCTATCCGATTATGGTAATCGGTGCAGGTCTTCCTAAAATCTACGCTATGCTTTCTGCTGAAAAATCCTACTCTGAGCGATTATTTCTTTATAAAGAAATCGGGTCACTTGACACAGAACAATCCAAGAAAGCCATTGAGATTCCTGCCCAGAAGTTACATGTCTCTTACTCTGCTGAAGCCGTAAAAAAGATTATCGAATTATCCAAAGGCTATCCCTTCTTTATCCAGCAGTTGTGCCAGCTTGTGTTTGACCATGCCTCTGATCAGGTCATTACTCTTGACGATGTGAACGCAGTCATCCCGGGATTCTTTCAGGTATTGGACAATGGATTTTTCAAAGTAAGATATGAGCGCTGTTCTGATGCCGATCGGCGATTCATCTTTGCCATGGTGGCCTGCGGAACGCTTCCGTGCACCATATCCAATATTGCAAAAATTATGAAAAAACCAGTCGGCTCCATCTCCACTGCCAGAGCGCAGTTAATCAGCAAAGGTATTATCTACTCTGTGAAATACAAGGAACTTGATTTTACAGTCCCTGAATTCAGTGGATTTATCCAAAGGCTGGACGAATATCAGGAATGGTTGAAAACTGAACATCTTATAAAATAATCTTCTGTTTATATTCCCCGGATCTTTTTACAGATCCGGGAATTTTTATCGCCATTTCCAACTCTTCTCTCTCATAGAATTTGTTCCATGGCAAATACTTTTTGTAAAACACTCAACAATACAAATTTTCAATTATATACCCACAGCCATAATCACTAAACAGACCACAAGGAGGCCACGCCTATGGATCACCGGATAAAACTTTATATAGAAAAGACCGGCATTCTGCTGGCTGTCTATCTATTACTGAAATACCTGCTTCCGCTGGTATTTCCTTTTTTTCTTGCCTGGCTGACAGTTTCATTGCTGGCATCTGCTTCCCGGCACTTTCACAGAAAACTGCTGCCCTTTACTGCTTCCGTCGTCGCCATGTTTTTCTTTTTCACAGCTGCCACACTCAAGCTCACCGGATGGCTTCTGCTGGAGCCATGTAAAGACCTGATCCCGGAGCTTCAGACGCAGCTACAGACATGGATCAATGAATATGCTGATCTGGCAGACTGGATTCCTTCCTCCCTGTCTCTTCATCTGTCCACCGCCGTACCGCCTGTGTTATCCTGTGCATTTGGCATCTTTTTATATTTTATGGCTGTGATCCTCTTTGCCCACGACTGGCCGGATTTTCAACGCCTGCTGACACACCTTCCCTTTGCCAGGCCGCTTGAACACGCAGGTAAACGAATCGCCCAGTCCTTAAAGGGCTGGGCGCATGCGCAGATTCGTATTATGTTTGTCATTGTCCTGGAATGTACTGTCGGATACTGGCTCTTACACATCCCCGGTGCAGGACTGTGGGCGGTGCTTACCGGTATGGTGGATGCACTTCCTGTCTTCGGCACCGGCACCATCTTCGTCCCCTGGCTGATCCTTGTCTTCTGTCAGAAAGACTACACCTTTTTTGTATGGCTTCTCCTTCTTTACGGGATCACATGGCTGACGCGGGAATTGCTGGAACCAAAACTCTTAGGCGATGGTTTGGGACTTTTACCCGTCTGTTTTCTGATCTCCGTGATCGTCGGGTTAAAATTGTTCGGTGCTGCCGGTCTGTTCACCGGTCCCTTTGGCATCCTCTTTGTCAAAGAGCTGTGGGCGGAGCTTGATCATTTTTATCCTTCCTGATGTCCCAAAGCATCAAGCCTGCAAATAAAATGCTGAAAAATACCATCGGAATCGTCACAAAAACTATCTTCAACTGATCTGCATTAAAAAACATATCTGTTGAACCCAACGCTGGTATATGTGGAATCGCTGTCATTGCACATCCCAGAGGTAATATCCACGGCTTTCCCAGTTTATGTTTGTAAAAATAATTGACATAGAAAAAACAAAATGCATTTTCCATTATCACCTCTGGGAAAAACCGAATCTCATCGTATGTTTCACTCAGGTAAGCACCCGCCAAAGCCGATAATGCTTCTATTGATAAGATTATTAATACAGGAGTTCCCGCCAACTTGCAAAAAGTTAATACTTTTTTTTCAGTTTTGCATAATATTTTCTTGCTCTTTCTCATCTTGCAACACCTGCAATTTGTACATTCTTCAAGGTTTCACATTTTATCGATCCTGCATAATAAAGTTGAATCCACTGATACGCAAAATCATTTTTAGGTAATATCAAATACTCCAATTTTGTATTATCTATATCTAATTGGTTTAAATAATCAAAAGCATCCATATATAAAGTACCACTTAATGGGATCCCATTTACATTTATTTCAGTTACATGTTTTTTACCATCTTTATTTTTTCTCTCCCATGTTATAAATCTCCACAGCCAGGGTCTTTCTTCATTTCCCTTAAATCTTCATCAAAAAGTTCCGTATCGCTTTTTTCTTCTTCCATATTTTCATTGTCCAATTCTAATAATTCAAAATCATTGTTTGCTTTTACCGTTATTTCTGTGATAGTTACGCAAAAAATAATGATACATAATACCGTCAAAACATTTTTTAATTTTTTCATCTCTTCCCTCCTGTTTTGTTTTATGTCTTCATTATATCTTTTTTATAATTATCAGTCAATTTTTATTTATATATTATTTTATCAGTTTTATTTTTTATTTTTCAGTAAAAAATAATCAGCTCAGTATTTTTGACTGAGCTGAAATAAAATTCACATTATTTTATCGCAGATATTTATCATATCAATTTACACATTTCCATCTACCGTTCCGCGCACGACAATAATATCCTTCTGCCGAAGAACCGTATCCTTTTGCGGAAGGATAGATAATCCATCCCGCAGGATCAGAAAGACCTGTAACTGCTCCTGATCTTCCACTTCACTGACGGTCTTTCCATCGTAAAGCTGATCGATGGCCAGTTCCACGATTTCCCGGATGTCTAACTGACGCACATTCAGAAAACCGCTCTTTTTCTGGTACTGTTCTACGAAACCGGCGCTGATAATACCAGTTGGGATCGCCACCGCACCCACGCCGAGAAATGCAATGCAGATTGCCATCACCCGCCCGATGGTAGTCACCGGATAAATATCTCCGTACCCCACGGTCAGCAGTGTAGACATACTCCACCAGATCCCGCTGAATGCATTCTGAAACACTTCTGGCTGCGCATCATGCTCCACGCTGTACATACACAGACTGCTTGCCAGCATCAGGACCAGCACGATAAACACCGATGAAATGATCTGATTTCGTTTTTCATACAGGACCGTTGTGATCACATTGAAGGAATCATACTGGGCATTGAGGCGGAACAGATGGAAAATTCTCGCCACACGCAGCATACGGAAGATCACCATTCCGGACAAAAATACGAGCGGAAGGATCGTCAGCAGATCAATAATTCCGTTGAAGGAAAATAAGAATCGGATACGTGCCCTCACTGGATCCCTGTTCGGATATAAGAAATCCGCAGTCCAGATCCGCAATGCATATTCGACGCAAAAAACCAGAATGGAAAATATCTCCACACTGCGGAACAATTGGAAGAATGCTTCCAGTTCATCAAAGGTCTGTAAAAATGTCACTGCAATATTGCAGACGATCACTGCCACAATAAATATGTCAAATGCGCGGCTGGCAGGGTTGCTCTTGTACCCGATCTGGATAATATTAAAAATTTTTTTTGCGAAAATTTTCTTCTTCACGGATCTGTTTACTGTCCATCTGTACCCTCCGCCTGCAGACTGTCTCCGACAAATGTAGGCTTCACTTCAAACTCCATCTTCTCTCCAGTGCGCGGATGAGAAAAGATAACCTTATATGCACACAGACAAAGCGGTCCACCTGCTTTTCCATATTTGGCATCTCCACAGATAGGCAGACCCGCATGCGACAACTGTACCCGGATCTGATGATGCCGCCCCGTCAGAAGACGGATCCTCAGAAGTGTCTTCTCTCCATCTGATGCGAGCACCTCATAGTGAAGTTCGCTTCGTTTGCTGCCCGGGGTTCCCTCTTTGACCACTTTGGATGTATTGGTTCGACTGTCCTTCAACAAATAATCCACAAGTGTATCTTCTCTCTGCTCCGGTTTTCCACAGACTACCGTCTGATACCACTTTTCCATGTGGATATGATCCGTCACCTGACGGCTTAAATCTGCCGCTGCCTTTTCATTTTTCCCAATCAGAACGATTCCTTCCACAGGCTGATCCAGCCGGTTCACCAGACCAAGATAAGGCTTTTTCTCTCCTCGCTCCAGCATCTCGTTGCGAAGAAGGCTCATCAGATCCGGTGTGGACACACGGGCACTTTGCACTGCAAGTCCCGCAAACTTACAGACGACCAGGAGATCCTGGTCGTCGTATATGATCTTATATTTTTTCATTCTTACAGTCTCTTCAGAAGTTCTTCTCTCTGAGCCTCATAACCTGGTTTTCCAAGCAGAGCAAACATATTTTTCTTGTAGCTCTCAACACCCGGCTGGTTAAACGGATTCACACCCAGCATGTATCCGCTGACACCGCATGCGAACTCGAAGAAATAGAACAGCTGTCCAAGGGAGAACTCGTCCTGTGCCGGAATCTTCACCAGAAGGTTCGGTACATTTCCGTCTGTATGAGCCAGAATGGTACCGTTCATAGCACTCTTATTTACAAAATCAACGTTCTTTCCTGCCAGATAGTTCAGTCCGTCAAGATCAACAGCTTCCTCGCCCATCACGATCTCATCCTCACAGGTCTCTACTTCCAGAACGGTCTCATACATGATTCTGGAACCATCCTGAATGAACTGACCCATAGAATGAAGGTCTGCTGTCAGATCTACTGATGCCGGGAAAATACCCTTCTGATCTTTACCTTCAGACTCGCCGTAGAGCTGTTTCCACCACTCAGATACATAATGAAGACTCGGCTCATAGTTTGCCAGAACTTCCACTGCTTTGCCCTTCTGATGAAGAATGTTACGGATCACTGCATATTTCACAGCGTCATTCTCCTCAAACGGAGTATTCAGTGCCAGCTCACGACCACTTGCTGCACCTTCCATCAGCTTGGTAATATCAGCACCGCTGACTGCAATCGGCAGAAGACCTACTGCGGTCAGAACGGAGAAACGGCCTCCTACATCATCCGGTACTACAAAAGTCTCATAGCCTTCCTCGTCAGCTACGTGTTTCAGAGCTCCTCTTGCTTTATCAGTGGTTGCATAGATTCTCTTTGCAGCCTCGGCTTTGCCGTATTTCTTCTCCAGCATTTCCTTAAATACGCGGAATGCGATCGCCGGCTCCGTTGTAGTTCCGGATTTGGAGATCATATTGATGGAAAAATCACGATCACCGATCACATCCATCAGATCTTTGATATAGCGGGTGGAAAGGCTGTTTCCTACAAAATAGATCTCCGGAGTCTTACGAACTTCTTTGGATACGCTGTTGTAGAAGCTGTGTCTTAAAAATTCGATAGCTGCGCGTGATCCCAGATAAGATCCGCCGATACCGATCACCAGAAGCACCTCAGAATCACTCTGGATCTTAGCTGCTGCTTTCTGGATTCTTGCAAACTCTTCCTTATCATAATCTACCGGAAGATCGATCCAGCCAAGGAAATCATTTCCTGCTCCGGTCTTTTCAACCAGTACTTTTTTTGCTGCCTCTGCCAGAACTTTGCTGTTCTCGACTTCTTCTTTGCTGATGAACTGTGCAGTTCTGGAATAGTCAAATGTTACTTTTGCCATGTTATTTCTCCTCTTCAACAATACTATATTTTTGCTGCATCCTATTGCTGTCAATACATGTCTATATTATCATCCTCTAAGTTTGAAAACAAGTAGTTCGGTACATATTTCGTTACTGTTCACTCGTACCTCGTTCCAGTAACGATTCGCAGGCTCATTTAAAGTTTTGCTTCGCAAAAGGAGCCTGCTCACTCCTGAATCATGTTTTTGCACAGCCTGATAGCAAGTGTCTGGCTGCTGTGTGAACAGTAAATAAATCCCTATTGACGAACATATGTTCTTATTCTATAATATTAAAAAAGCTTTTGACTATAAAGCTATGCTTAACAGGAAAGGAGGCACCATCCATGACAGCATATACAGCTTCTTCCAAAGAACGTCTCTATACAGCCATTGATCTGAAATCATTTTATGCATCCGTGGAATGCATGGACCGAGGACTTGATCCTCTGACTACCAATCTGGTGGTGGCGGATAAGAGCCGTACAGAAAAAACCATCTGTCTGGCAGTGTCTCCTTCTCTGAAATCCCACGGCATCTCCGGCCGCGCCCGCCTGTTTGAAGTGGTCCAGCGGGTTCGTGAAGTGAATATTGAACGGCTTACTCATGTACCGGGCAGAACCTTTTCAGGCAGTTCCTCCGATGCGGCTGCGTTAGCGCTGGATCCCTCCCTGTCCATCGACTATATCGTCGCACCACCCCGCATGGCCCGCTATATTGAAGTCAGTTCCAAGATCTATAACTGCTACCTTCAGTTCATTGCGCCGGAAGATATCCATGTGTACTCCATTGACGAGGTCTTTCTTGATCTGACCGATTATCTTCCTATATATCATCTGACTCCTGATGAACTGGTGAAAAAGATGATACTGGAAGTATTACGCAATACCGGGATCACCGCCACGGCAGGGATTGCACCCAATCTGTATCTGTGTAAGATCGCCATGGATCTGATGGCAAAGCATGTGCCTGCAGATAGAGATGGAGTACGCATTGCTCATCTTGATGAAGCATCCTATCGAAGACAGCTATGGAACCACCGTCCGATCACGGATTTCTGGCGAGTGGGTCCTGGCTATGCGAAAAAGCTGGCTCAATATGGCATGTACACCATGGGAGATGTGGCTCGCTGCTCCACCGGTGCCAGCTCGGATTTTTATAATGAAGATCTGCTGTACAAGCTCTTCGGCGTCAACGCGGAGCTTCTTATTGACCATGCCTGGGGATGGGAACCTTGTACTATCGAAGCCATCAAAGCTTACCGACCGGAATCCTCAAGCCTTGGATCCGGTCAGGTGCTACAATACCCATACACCTATGAAAAAGCCCGGATCGTCGTCCGTGAGATGGCAGATGCTCTGTCCCTGGATCTCTTCTCCAGACATTTTGTGACAGATCAGCTTGTACTGACGATCGGCTATGATATTGATAACCTGTCTGATCCTGCGCGAAGATCCGCTTACCACGGAGAAGTGACTACGGACCGGTACGGAAGAAAAGTTCCCAAGCACGGCCATGGCACCATTCATCTGGCTGATTTTACCTCTTCCTCTGCCGAGATCATTGAAGCCGCCATGACACTTTATGATCGGATCACATCGCCTGCTCTGCTGATCCGCCGCCTGAACTTAAGTGCCGATCATGTGATACCTGAGGATCAGGTCAAAAAGGAAGAAACCTATGAACAATTAAGCCTGTTCTCTGATCCATCCAAGGAAGAAGCTGAGAAAATACAAAAGGAAGCTTCCAGAGAACGGGAACGTCGCCTTCAGACTGCCATGCTGGCCATCAAAGACCGATATGGAAAAAATGCGATCCTGCGAGGTACAGATCTGGAAGACGGCGCCACCACTATGGAACGAAATAACCAGATTGGAGGTCACAAAGCATGAACGATCCTTCGGATACTTATGAAGATATTATCAACCTGCCGCATCACGTTTCCCGCATCCATCCACATATGACATTAGAAGAACGGGCTGCCCAGTTCTCCCCATTTGCCGCACTGACTGGTTATGAAGCAGCCATTGATAAAACACGAAGAAAAGCACAGCAGGAGCTGGAAGAGGATCCCTTTACCAGAAGGCCCTACCACTGAGCAGGCGTGACGGCGAAGCTGTCGATCACACCCCATTTCACCCCAGAAAATCTGACAGAACTTCCTGAAATATTTTTTCTTCTTCTTTTTTGAGAGTTAATGGAATAGCTGGGGCATTCTTTTGGGCAGTTTTCTGTGCCTCATCATTGACCTGCCCATCTGCCAGTTTCTCTTTTTCACTGCGTTGTCCCTTGATTTCTTTGGCAAAGGAGTTCGCCGCATCTGTCTCTTTCTCAAATGCTTCATACACATGGATCTGCCTCGGATACAGCGTGTTGGATACATAGTCCAGCAGCAAAATGTGGATCTGCTCCCACAGGCTGTCTACCTCCAGCAAAAGCGACAGTCCCAATACAGCTGCTGCAGATCCCAGTGCCATCGTCCCCCGCTGCCACGTAAGTCCCTGTCCATATCCTAGCCAGTCCAGCAGTGCCACCTCGACTGCTCCCACACAAAGAATGATTCCTGCAAGGCGCTCCGGAAGATATCTCCATCTGGGCAGCGACACCCTCATCCGCTTTTCCTGACAGATATATTTCCGCACAAAAGTATCCCGGTCGCTGATCTCCACATGCACTTCATAGCTTTTCTGGAATTTCAGCGTCATCGCCCGAAGCATGCGCCCCTTCTCGCCTCCCTCAAGCGCTGCCTCCCGGCATACACTTCGAAATACTCTGCGTCTGCATACTGCCAACAGGATTCCCCAGATCCCCAGCAGTATAAATTCGCCTCCGTTCTGTAATAATTCAAAAGCAGATACGACCACTCCCATTGAAAAAAATTCTCGCATAAAAAACGCCTCCCCTGACTTTTCGGATCTGGCTCTATTATACCAGACACCGATCAGCCGGGAAGGCGATGTTATCGACGGATTCTGACAGGACTGCTGCCCCGTCGCCCCTCAGTCATCTTATTCTAAATATACTGCCCCATTACAGACGTGCTACAAAATTCTCTACCAGTGCCACACTATGCGCAATCGCCTGGCGCTCAAAGGTCGGATAGTCTACGGTTGCACTGTCATCTGCTTTATCAGAAATAGCGCGGATGATCACAAACGGAATAGAGTTCAGATATGCTGCCTGTGCAATGGCTGCTCCTTCCATCTCAGTGCACATACCACCAAACTGTGCCGTAATGCGGTTCTTCACCTGACGGTCAGAGATGAACTGATCTCCGCTGACAATTCTTCCGGCAAATACGCCAACCTCCGGAACGGCTTCCTTGCATGCGTCCTCTGCTGCTTTCACCAGTCTCTTATCTGCCTCAAAGCAGCTCACCGGCATCCGCGGGATCACACCCGGCTCATAGCCAAATCCGGTCGCGTCCATATCATGCTGAATTGCATCGGTAGATACTACGATATCTCCGATGTTGATCTCTGCTTTCAGAGAACCTGCAATACCTGTATTGATCACTGCATCCACCTGAAACAGATCTGCCAGGATCTGGGTACAGATACCCGCATTGACCTTGCCGATTCCGCTGCGGACGATCACCACTTCTTTATTGCCCATCTTTCCTGCATAAAAATCCATAGACGCACGGCTGGTCGTCTTCACATAAGTCAGCTTTCCACGAAGTGCCTCCACTTCTTCCTCCATTGCTCCGATAATACCGATTTTCTTTATCATTACTTTAATCTCCTTTATCTGATGTTTGTACTGTTCTTCCCTCCGCAGCATCTATCTGCGGCACTCTACTTTTAGGATAACATAATTTTAAAGTTCGCGAAACAGGAATTTTGTGCTATACTATGTCCGTAGTTCTATTTTGCAAGGAGGAATTCGTATGATTTACAAAACAAAAGGTGTCTGTTCACAGGCAATTGAAGTAGAAGTTGACGGCGATACGGTAAAATCTGTTCAGTTCGTGGGCGGATGCAATGGAAATACCAAAGGAATCGCGCAGCTGGTAGCTGGCATGAAGGTGGACGATGTGATTGCCAGACTGGAAGGAACCACCTGTGGCTTCAAGCCCACTTCCTGTCCGGATCAGCTTGCCAAAGCGCTGAAAGAGATCAAAGCGCAGCAGTAGTCCTGAACGCAGATCAACTGGATCAACTGGTTATAGCCTGAGCATGACGTAACGACATAAAAAGAGAGAGGATTCCCGGCCGCTTGCTGAAGGCGCCGGTATCCTCTCTCAATTTGTTTGCCTGTAAATGTTTTGTATTTGGATGATTTTACTTTTACGTTATTCTATTGTTTTCTTTATTCAGTTGTCACGAACGCACATCAAAGCGGGCTGCGTCCGCGGTGTCAGGGCTGATGATAAGTTCTCCTCCGGCTCGCGCGTCTTCCATTGGAGTTCTCATATCTGCCGGTCTACGAGTGACTGATCTCTCACCGATCCATCTGTCCGTCTGCCTGCACATTTGGGGCAATACACCAGCAACCAGACATTCGTTGCCGCGTGTAGGCGGTTGCAGCAACGAGTTTATGGATGGTTGGAAATCTTGTAAGTTTGTTTGTGGTGCTTAGTTAATCGGAATGGCATCGGTACAGGTTGTAGTTGTTTCTACAATATCATCCTGAAATACAGAATGAGCACCTTTTACGCTATAATAATCACCCTTGGTAATTTTATAATCTCCACTACTAACTGTCGCCACAGAATTATTGTAGGCATTTGCCGTCCAATAATTCAATGTCCACCATCCATCTGTACCATTTTCACTCTCGTCAAGATACACACGAACATACAGTCGATCACAATCATAATGTGCCAAGGTACTTCCTGATGCCTTTGCATACCCAGATTTGCTTCCCTTCTTTACCTTTGCAATTCCTGCCTGAAGATAATCACCTCTGGCAATTCCATACCAGGTGTCTGTAGCTTCCTCTTCCTGCACATCATATACATGATAGCCTGCCGGTTCATATTCTTCCGCAGATACCGGAGTACTGATGCCAACAATTAATATACCGATGCCTGCAAGAAGCATTGCAAGTTGTCTCTTAACCAATGGTCTCCTCCTTTCCTTCTCTTTTTGTAGGCCTACATATATATAACGAGAAAGCTGTTCTTTTTTGACACCTTTATACATTTTTTATAATAATATTTTCTAATACTTTTTCAAATTCATCCTGTTCAAGCATTCCTGAAATCGAATAATAAGTATTCAAATACTCAAAAGAGGACTGCATATATACATTTCCCTTGGAATCCTCATACTCATATACCGGGACTTCTATGGACATTGCTTCTGCCAGAACCGTATCTTTTAAGACACCATCCATCTTAAAATTAATACTGGATTCATCATAATCTTTACTAATATAAACATGTAATCGCTTTGTTTCATACGCGTATCTTAAAATCGCATCTTGATCGTCCTTTATCCAATATTCTTGAAGTATCATTCCCTGGGGCTGATACCCAAACCTTATTGGTAAAACCCCCAATTTATCCTCAATTTCCTGACAAACCTCTTCTTCATCGTATTCCCTTGCTATACCTTCCTCACTATTATTCACCTTCGTAGTACTTTCATCCCCATCTTCTCTCTGGCTCACCACCGGCAGATACACTTTTTTACCGGAGCCGACCATACCAACTCCCAGTGCGAGAATTGCCACCAGAGCTGCAGCAAGGGCAGCGCGCAGGCGAATACGCGGACGATGGGCGGTTTTCGTATGATTCGATGCTGTAGATGTCTCAGTTGCACGGATCTCCACCACGTTACCCTCAGCATCGGATGGCGCATCTTCTGCTTTTGCAGCTGCTGCTTCACTCGTAGTCGATTCCTCAGAAGCCGCCTTCACATGGCTATGAGCCGGCACTTCCGGCGTCAGTTCCCTGCCGATCTCCATGTCATGTTCATCTTCTGCATCGACAAGTCCCAGTCGCTTTCGGATACTCTGCAGCTGGTCCATGGTTGCTTCTATATCTTTTAACTCTTCTGATTCCATGAGTTCTTTTATTCGTTTATCGGCCATACGGTCCACGTCTTCGCTGATCCGGTCATCCAGCCATTTTTCGCTGTCGTGATTCATCGTATATCTCCCATCGCGCTATTCTTGACTTTTCCCACCCATCACATATAATAATTACAGACTTCTGATATTTCCTACACAGGGAGGGTATTTTTATGAAACGAATTATTCTTACCGGAGGCGGCACTGCTGGTCATGTAACCCCGAATATTGCGCTGCTCCCCCGTCTGAAAGATGCTGGCTACGAAGTTTTCTACATCGGTTCCGTTGACGGAATGGAGAAAAAGCTGATCGAAGCCCAGGGCATCCCTTACTATGGTATTGCCACCGGCAAGCTCCGGCGGTATTTTGATTTAAAAAATTTCACGGATCCGTTCCGTGTGATCAAAGGTTTCACCCAGGCAATGCACCTGATGAAACAGTTAAAACCTGATGTTGTATTTTCCAAAGGCGGCTTCGTATCCGTTCCTGTCGTGATCGCTGCAGGACGCAAGCATATTCCGGTCATCTGCCATGAATCCGACTTAACGCCGGGTCTTGCCAACAAGCTGACCATGCCGTCTGCTGCAAAAGTATGCTGCAACTTCCCGGAGACTCTGCAATATCTTCCACCGAAGAAAGCAGTCCTCACCGGCTGTCCCATCCGTAAAGAGCTTTCTGAAGGAAGCCGCGAAGCAGCACTGAAGCTCACTGGATTTTCTGCTGACAGACCAGTTCTGATGGTCATGGGCGGAAGTCTTGGTGCTACCGCAGTGAACAAAGCAGTCCGCGATGCACTGCCTGAACTTCTGAAAGACTGGCAGATCATCCATCTGTGCGGCAAGGGAAAGCTGGACGAATCTCTGAAAGGCACTCCAGGCTATCTGCAGTTCGAATATGTGCAGAAAGAGCTGCCTGATCTCTTTGCCCTGTGCGATCTGGTCATCTCCAGAGCCGGAGCCAATGCGATCTGCGAGCTTCTGGCATTGAAGAAACCGACTCTTCTGATCCCGCTCTCTGCCAAAGCAAGCCGCGGCGATCAGATCCTGAATGCCCGTTCCTTCGAACGTCAGGGCTTCTCCATGGTTCTGGAGGAAGAAGAACTGACAACAGAGAGTCTTCTCCATGCAGTCTCTGAGCTGAATGCTCACCGGGCAGATTATATTCATGCCATGGAAGCATCCCCACAGTCCGATGCCATTGGAAAGATCTTACAGCTTCTTGAGGAAGTTACCGCTTAAGGTAACTTCCTTTTTATGTTATCCATTTGGGTACTGCTCCTTGTACCGCTTTCGCAGCCATGCTCTTCCACGGCTTTTCCATTTACTGATCAGCTCCGGTTTCTGACCCAGCAGCTCACCTATCGTATTGTTGTCCAGATCATATACCGTACTGAACACAATAACCTGATACCATGTGGGATTCACCTCCCGAAGCTGTTCCAGCACCAGAAGGTGTTCCGTCATGTTTTCTCTTGATACAAACAGATCCGACAGATCAATGGGATCGATCAGATCTTCCACATCCGGCACCGGAAGTCCCACAACTGTGCGCTTCCTTCCACTCTTCTTCATCAGATCCAGACACTGATGGGACGCTGTCACCAGCAGCCATGTTCTGGTCTTCTCTTCAGGAACCTTCTCATAGTTTTCGCCGAATTTATAAAAAGTTTCCTGAAGAACATCCTCTGCCTCATGCTTATCTTTCAGGTAGTCACGACAATGCTTTAAGATCACTGTACCATATTTTACAAAGGATTCCGTAAGACGCCGATCCTTTTCATTCTTATACACGCTACTAATATCCCCGTTACTCTCCGTCCACCAGACGTTTTACCTCAGCCATATCCTCTGGCGTGGTCTCGCCCGGCTCCCACAGAATACCAGCGTTGTCATTCTCATAACGCGGGATCAGATGCATATGGAAATGAAATACAGTCTGACCGGCAGCCTCTCCGTTGTTCTGTACCAGATTAAACCCGTCTGCTCCCAGCGCATCCTTCATCTTGCCAGCCATTTTCTTTGCCACCAGAATTGCCTTCTGTGCAGTCTCATCATCCAGCTCAAACAGATTTGCAAAATGATTCTTCGGCAGCAGAAGCGCATGTCCTCTTGTAGCCGGACCCAGATCCAGGATCACACGAAAGTCCTCATCCTCATAAAGTGTGGTGGATGGAATCTCACCATTAGCGATCTTACAAAAAATACAATTACAGTCTTTCATTTCCTAACATCCTTTCTATTCTTTCTAAAGAAATTTTATAATTTCTTTTCTATATAAAATGGCATTGTTTGTCGACATTTGTCGAACGAATTTCATTGCCATTTTTTGACATGTCTGCTATATTCTGATTCAGGGAGTGATACTATGATGACATACGAAGAACAGGAAAAAATTGAACGTCTGGTCGCAAAAGATGAAAATGCGCAGAAACTGATCACCGCGCTTCGCGACGATTACCACATGGCTCTGTCGCAGATCTCTCATGAGATCCGCAATCCGCTGACCTATATCGACAGTTCGGTACAGTGGATCCAGAAAATGCATCCGGAAGTAGAGCATTTTGAATTCTGGGACCAGATAAAAAATGACCTGCAATATATGCGGGTCCTTCTCGATGATATCTCTGCGTTTAATAACGGAGACAAACTGAATATCTGCAAGATCGACCCTGTGGAATTTGCCTGTGACCTGAAGGATACGCTCCTTCCCGAGCTGCTGGCTCACCACATTCCACTGCTGTTGAAGCTTGATAACACTTACCCTGATTTTTATGCAGATCCTGTCCGCCTGAAACAGGTATTTATCAATCTGCTCACCAACGCCATCGACTCCATTGAGGAACGGGGCCGGATCACATTGAAGATCTTCACCCACAACAAACGGATGCTGCTGGCAGTCCGTGACAATGGCTGCGGCATCCCTCCTGAGGATCAGGAATCCATCTTCCAGCCCTTCGTCACACACAAGGAACATGGAACCGGTCTGGGTCTTGCCATTGTGCGCCGTATCGTTGTGGCTCATGGCGGTACGATCCATCTGAATTCCACTGTCGGAAAAGGAAGCGAATTCCAGATCTATCTGCCGTTACTTCCTGCTCCGAGATTCTATTGACCGATAAACATCTCCAGCTTCCAGTCGGGGTGCGGCCGGCATTTTTCTGAGTCTGTATCTTCCAGAGAAATGCATTCCAAAAGCCGCTCCGGCTGCTGCAGGAGTTCTAATTTCCGCTCTCTGCCCAGTCGCTTGATCCGATATTCAATTCTCGCCGCCAGCGACCAGTCCTCTGTCTCCCATACCATCTCCAAAGTCTGGATCTGTCGGCTCTTCGTGTATTTTGCACCGTTTTTCTTCTTATAATAGTGCTCGTTCATCCGATGCCCCAGGTCCTTCGCAATCCCGGTATACAACGAATCGTCCTTACATCGCACCATATATACATATGCCATTCGGTGCTTCACCACGCTTCCTGCTATGTTTTCCTCGCAAGTATACGTTTATATTAGTCTACCTGCTGTAAAAAATCCAGTGTTTTTTCATAATTGCGTGCTACGATTCTAAACCTGCACCTTACCTGTTCAGAGCCACATTCGCAAAATCGCCTCTTCGAGGCTGTCTCCGTTTCACTACGGTCCTCGCTAAGCAGATGTCCCCCGGACATCTAGCGACTTTTGCTCATTTCATGGCTTTGAATTGTTACAATATATGTAAAAAGGGCAGTGTCTATGACTTTGTCATAAACACTGCCCTTTTATGGGTAACTGCTTCACATGCAGTTCAATATTTCATTAGTTCTCCTTGCAGTCCTTGATAGAGAAGCTGATTCTTCCCATCTTGTCCTTGCCAAGGCAGACAACTTTGACTACATCGCCCAGAGTCAGAACGTCCTCTACGCGGTTGATACGCTCTTTTGCGATCTTGGAAATGTGAACCATTCCCTCTTTGCCCGGTGCAAACTCAAGGAATGCGCCGAACTCTTTGATGCTGACAACTTTACCGGTAAATACCTGACCCTCTTCAAAATCAGTTACGATGATATTGATCAGCTCTTTCGCTTTCTCCATCTTCTCTTTGTCAGTACCACAGATGGATACAGCTCCGTCATCATTGATATCGATCTTCACACCGGTCTGCTCAATGATTGCATTGATGGTCTTACCTCTCTGACCAACCACATCACCGATCTTCTGCGGATCGATATTCATCTGAATGATCTTCGGTGCATAAGTACCAACTTCTTTTCTCGGCTCAGCGATTGCCGGCTTCATACAAGTATCCATGATGAACAGTCTTGCCTCACGGCATCTTGCGATAGCACCCTCAACGATCGGTCTGGTCAGTCCGTGGATCTTGATATCCATCTGGATCGCAGTAATACCGTCAGTCGTACCGGTTACCTTGAAGTCCATATCTCCGAAGAAGTCCTCAAGACCCTGAATATCGGTCAGAAGAACAAAATCATCATCGGTCTCGCCGGTTACCAGACCACAGGAAATACCTGCTACCATCTTCTTGATCGGTACGCCTGCTGCCATCAGGGACATACAGGATGCACAGGTAGAAGCCATGGAAGTAGATCCGTTGGACTCAAAGGTCTCGGATACACAGCGGATGGTATATGGGAACTCTTCCTCACTCGGCAGTACCGGGATCAGAGCTCTCTCAGCCAGTGCACCATGTCCGATCTCACGACGTCCCGGTCCTCTGGACGGCTTGGTCTCGCCTACAGAGTAGCTCGGGAAGTTGTAATGATGCATATATCTCTTGCTTACTTCATTCTCATCCAGTCCATCGATCTTCTGCTGCTCAGACAGCGGAGCCAGTGTACACACGTCACAGATCTGAGTCTGTCCACGAGTGAACATTGCAGAACCATGTACTCTCGGGATAATATCAACTTCTGCTGCCAGCGGACGGATCTGGGTGATCTCACGTCCATCCGGACGCTTGTGATCTTTGAGGATCATCTTACGGACAGTCTTCTTCTCGTACTGATATACAGCCTCTCCCAGTACTGCCAGCCATTCTTCCTTCTCAGCAAATGCCTCAGTCAGTCTCTCGGTCAGTACACGGATATTCTCCTCACGAGTCTGCTTATCATCGGTAAATACCGCTTTTTCCATCTCTTCTGGCGGAACGATCTCTTTGATCGCTGCAAACAGCTCTTCCGGAACTGCACAGCTTGTATACTCATGCTTCTGTTTTCCAACTTCAGCTACAATCGTATCGATGAATGTGATGATCTTCTGGTTTACTTCATGAGCCATGTAGATTGCTTCGATCATCTTAGCCTCCGGAATCTCATTAGCTCCGGCCTCGATCATGATTACTTTCTCTCTGGTGGATGCAACGGTCAGGTTCAGATCGCCGCTCTTCCACTGCTCCTGGCTCGGGTTGATCACAAACTCGCCATCGATCATACCTACCTGAGTCATTGCACACGGTCCATCAAACGGAATGTCAGAGATGCAGGTTGCGATTGCTGCACCCAGCATAGCCACCAGCTCCGGACGGCAGGACGGGTCAACACTCATAACCATATTGTTCAGGGTTACATCATTTCTGTAATCCTTCGGGAACAGAGGACGCATCGGACGGTCAATAACACGGGATGTCAGGATCGCATTTTCAGATGCTTTACCCTCTCTCTTGTTGAATCCTCCCGGAATCTTTCCGACAGAATACATTTTCTCTTCATATTCTACACTCAGCGGGAAGAAATCAATTCCATCCCTCGGCTTGTCAGATGCAGTTGCAGTAGACAGAACAACTGTATCACCGTAGTGCATGAAAGCTGCACCATTTGCCTGAGCTGCAACACGACCAATATCAACTCTCAGAGTTCTGCCTGCCAGCTCCATTGTGTAACTTTTGTACATAATTGTATCTCCTTTCTGAATTGCTTGTGGAAGATACCGAAACTACTGAAAAGAACAGAAAAGCACTGATTTCTGCGCTTTTCAGTGGTCTCGGAACTTATCTTCCACTCAAAACAGGGCGGAGAAATTCTCCGCCCTATGGTTTCTTATTTTCTAAGACCTAATTTTGCGATCAGTGCACGGTATCTCTCGATATCTTTCTCTTTCAGATATGCCAGCATACCACGTCTCTGTCCTACCATTTTCAGAAGACCTCTTCTGGAATGATGGTCTTTCTGGTTAACTTTCAGATGCTCAGTAAGCTCCTGGATTCTAGCGGTCAGGATAGCTACCTGTACCTCCGGTGAACCGGTGTCTCCCTCACAACGTCCGTACTCTGCAATGATTGCCTGCTTTTTTTCCTTAGAAATCATGTTTCTTCCTCCTATACTTTTAAACGCCTGTCATCAAGGGCCGGTCGGAGTGTCCAGACTCTGAATGACGGCTGAATTTCATACCCTGTTACTCTAACATACTTACAGCTCTTTGTAAAGGTATTTTTTTGTTGCATTTACACGGATTTTCTTTGTTGCGACTACAGCCACACCTGTATGTACGATATCATGAACGATCACGTCTCCGATCTCCACAGGAGCTGTCACCTTCACATTCTTCAGAGCCTGCACACAGGCCAGAATTTTATCTTTCGGTATATCAGAAGCTGTCTTTACGGGGACCACCGGTATCTCACCTTCCAGCACTGTAACAGTGCTCGTCACGATCCTGGTCGGAGCTGTTACTTCTTTTTCTCCATAGACTGCACCTTTTTTACAGTGATTTCCTTCTACTTTTGTGACCTGTTTTCCATCCAGAAACACGGTCAGTTCACAGCCTTTCGGGCAACCGATGCAGATCAGTTTCTTACGTTCCATCCATCACACCTCCTGCCGTCCGTGACTGTGACTTTTCCGAAATGCCTGCCCTGTCCGCACATATTCCGCCGCATAGGTTCCTGCAAGAGCTGCTTCCTCTGACACATGATCCACCAGATCATGAACATGCAGCACATTACCACAGGCGAAGACTCCTTCAAGACTGGTCTCCAGCATCTCATTTACTACCGGTCCTTTCGTCTTCGGATCAATCTGAATCCCTGCCTCTCTGGACAGCTCATTTTCCGGGATCAGCCCCACAGCCAGCAGCAATGTATCACAGGAAATCTCCTCCTCTGTTCCCTCTATGGGTGTTCCTTTCTCATCCACCTGTGCCAGGGTCACACCGGTCAGCCGCTCTTTTCCATGGATTTCAGTCACTGTATGCCGCAATTTTAATGGAATATCAAAATCTTCCAGACACTGGACAATATTTCTCTGTAATCCACCGGACTTTGGCATAAGCTCCGCCACCAGCTTCACATGTGCGCCTTCCAGTGTGAGTCTCCTTGCCATGATCAGACCAATATCACCGGAACCAAGAATCACCACCTCATGTCCCGGCATGACTCCTTCCACATTGATGAGCCTCTGAGCAGTTCCCGCGGAATAGATTCCCGCCGGACGAAAGCCCGGAATATTCAAAGCTCCCCGTGGCCGTTCCCTGCATCCCATGGCAAGGATCACCGCTCTTGCCTGGATGATAGACAACCCATCCTTCTTGTTCATGGCCGTGACTTTTTTGTCTGCTCCAATCTCCAGTACCATAGTATTCAGCCGATATTCGATCTGTTTTTCCTGCACCAGATCAATATACCTCTGAGCATATTCCGGCCCGGTCAGTTCTTCATGAAAAATATGGAGTCCGAATCCATTATGAATACATTGGTTCAGGATGCCTCCCAATTCCCTGTCACGCTCCAGGATCAGAATGCGTTCCATCCCCTGCTCCCGGGCTGAGATGGCTGCTGCCAGTCCTGCCGGACCACCGCCAATGATGACAATGTCATAAGCATCCTCAAATGCATCTTTGCAGCAGCCTTTCACCATATAGGATGCTCCGCCTGCTTTGGTGATCTGCTGCATATCTTCTCCCAACTCCCGGCAGAGGATCTCCATGACTTTCGGTCCACAAAAGCCGCCCTGACACCGGCCCATGCCAGCTCTGGTCCGCCGCTTCACACCGTCCACGGATCTTGCTCCTAAAGGTCTGTGAATGGCATCCAGGATCTCACCTTCCGTGATCCGCTCACACCGGCAGATAATCGTTCCATAGGCAGGATTTTCACGGATCAGCGCATTTCTTTCTTCAAGAGATAAGGAATCCGGATGGAAGATACCTTTCCTCTTAGCAATAAAATGTTTCTTTTTCTTTAATCTTAATTTCCGGCTCACCTGCTCCGCCACCAGCTCTCCGATGGCAGGACAGCTGGTCAGCCCCGGAGATTCCACGCCCGCGCAGTCAAAGAATCCATCTGCGCCGTCCACTTCCCCGATGATAAATTCGTGTCCGTCTTCATGTGCCCGAAGTCCCGCAAAAGATGTGATCACCTGTCCAAAAGGCAGATCCTTCACATTGAGGGCAGCCTTCTTAATAACTTCTGAAAGCCCTGCAGTGCTGGTATTGGTTCCTTCCCGATCCTCAATATCCAGTGCTGTCGGACCCAGTAAGAGATTTCCATGAACTGTCGGTGACACAAGAATGCCTTTGCCATATTTTCCAGGAAGTGCAAAGATGGTATGCTTCACATGCTCACCGGCTGTCTTATCCAGCAGACAGTATTCACCGCGTCTGGGTGTAATATGGATCTTGCGCTCACTGACCATGTTATGAAAATAATCTGCATAGACACCCGCTGCGTTGACCACCGCCCGGGTTCTGATATTTCCCCGGTCTGTCAAAAGCTCCCATCCATATTCCAGCCTTCGAATCCCTTTGACTTCTGTGTTAAACTTAAATTCCACCCCATTTTCACAGGCATTCTCTGCCAGTGCCAGATTGAGGCCAAAGGGACACACAATGCCTGCCGTTGGTGCATACAGTGCTGCACACACTTCCGCTGTCAGATTCGGCTCCATCTCATGAACTTCTTTCCGGTCCAGGATACGCAGATCCTTGACCCCGTTGGCAATCCCACGGTCATAGAGAGCCTTCAGTCCCGGCATGTCTTCCTCCGAAAGACAGACTACCAGCGACCCAATCCTCTCAAATAATATATCCAGATCTTCTGACAGCTTTCCCATCAGCTCATTGCCCCGCACATTAAGCTTTGCCATGAGCGAACCTTCCTGTGCATCGTATCCGGCATGAATAATGGCACTGTTGGCCTTAGAGGTTCCACAGCACACATCCTCTTCCTTCTCCACTACGCAGATCTTTCCTTCGTACCGGGACAGCTCTCGTGCCGAGGCTGCCCCCGACACGCCGCTGCCAATGATCACCACATCGTACATGGTTACCACGGAATTGCTCCGTAAAGTGCCACTGCTGCCAGTGCACCCAGGATCGGTCCCAGTAACGGAACAATGGCATATCCCCAGTTGGATCCGCCTTTTCCCTGAATCGGCAGAACCGTATGGGCAAATCTGGGACCTAAGTCTCTGGCCGGATTGATGGCATACCCTGTCAGGCCGCCAAGAGACATACCGATCGATACGATAATTCCGAATACGATGAATTTTCCAAGTCCATCCGTCAGTCCCGGTACATTTGCCATTCCTTTGATAGCAAATACCAGGATAAATGTTCCTACTGCCTCGCTGAAGATATTCAGTCCCATACTGGGTACAGACGGTGCTGTACAGAATACTCCAAGCTTGGTTCCTTCCTCTTTTGTAGCATCAAACTGTGCCTTGAACAACAGATACACAATGACGGCTCCCACAAAGGCACCGGCAAACTGTGCAATGATGTAACCAGGCACCATGCCCCACGCAAAACTTCCATCCATGGCAAGTGCCAGTGTCAGTGCCGGGTTGAAAGATGCACCCGATGCAGCACCAAAGATGCAGGCCGGGATCATAACCGCAAGGCCCCAGGCGAAGGTAATCTGAATACTTCCGGCACCCTTCATGCCGGATTTATTGAGCGTAACGTTAGCAACAACGCCATCACCAAGAATGATCAGCAGCATTGTTCCAAGAAATTCAGAGATATAGGGTAACATAGAACTCCTCCTTATTCATTTCCCACAACACTTCTCGTTCTTATCGGATGGTATATTCTGCTCCCTCAGGAACATTCCTGCAGCGTTATCTTCTTAGTCCTCTTTTGCCCAGCCGTAGGCATATTTTACTGCTTTCTTCCAGCCCTTCAGCTTCTTCTTGCGTTCTTCCTCACTGATCTTCGGCTCAAAGATTTGATCGATGGCCCAGTTCTTGATAACTTCTTCTTTGTCAGACCAGTATCCCACTGCCAGACCTGCCAGGTAAGCAGCTCCCATCGCCGTAGTCTCCACACACTGTGGACGGTTCACCGGTGCTTGAATAATGTCTGCCTGCGTCTGCATGAGGAAATTATTGGCACTTGCACCTCCGTCCACCTTCAATGCTGCCAGACGGATGCCCGAATCTGCCTCCATGGCAACCAGAACATCGTTGACCTGATAAGCCAGAGATTCCAGTGTTGCCCGGATAATATGGTACTTATTGACGCCACGAGTAATACCCACGATCGTTCCTCTTGCATACTGATCCCAGTACGGAGCACCTAGTCCGGTAAATGCCGGAACCACATAACAGCCATTGGTATCCGGCACTTTCTGTGCCATATATTCCGAATCCGGTGAGGAATCAATGATCTTCAATTCATCCCGCAGCCACTGGATCGCTGCCCCGGCCACAAAGATAGAGCCTTCCAGTGCATAATGAACTTTTCCGTCCAGTCCCCATGCAATTGTGGTGACCAGTCCGTTATCGGAAAATACCGGTTTTTCACCTGTATTCATCAACATAAAGCAGCCCGTTCCATAAGTATTCTTTGCCTCGCCCGGTTCAAAACAGGTCTGACCGAACAATGCTGCCTGCTGATCTCCTGCCGCGCCCGCAATAGGAATCTCTCCACCCAAAAATGAGGACTCTGTCTTTCCGTAGATACAGCTGGAAGGCTTTGCCTCCGGAAGCATGCTCGCCGGGATATCCAGCTCTTTCAGGATTTCTTCATCCCACTGAAGGGTATTGATATTGAACAGCATAGTTCTGGATGCGTTGGAATAATCCGTCACATGAACAGCACCTTTGGTCAGCTTCCAGATCAGCCAGGTCTCCACCGTACCAAACAGCAGCTCCCCTTTTTCTGCCCGTTCTCTGGCTCCCGGCACATTGTCCAGAATCCATTTCACCTTGGTTCCTGAGAAATACGCATCGATCACAAGGCCTGTCTTTCTGCGGAATTTCTCCGTCAGTCCCTTCTCCTTCAGCGAATCACAATACTCCGAAGTTCTGCGACACTGCCATACAATAGCATGATAGACCGGTTCTCCCGTATTTTTATCCCACACAATGGAGGTCTCACGCTGATTGGTGATACCGATTGCCGCGATGTCCTGTGCGGTAGCTCCGATCCTGCTCATCGCCTCCACGGCTACACCAAGCATGCTTGCCCAGATCTCGTCTGCATCATGCTCTACCCAGCCCGGCTTTGGAAAATACTGTTTGAATTCTCTCTGCGCCACGCTGCACATGGTTCCCTTCTTGTCAAACAGGATACAACGATTGCTGGTCGTGCCCGCATCCAGTGCCATTACATACTTTGCCATAATATTCTTCTCCTTTTCGACCCCTGTATAGTCTTGCTTCCAGTATACCATAACCATTTGAAAAAAGTGCACTTTTCCTAGTTGTATCCTATGCGCGGAAATTTGGTTTTATGAGACGCAAAAAGCTCCCGCCCGGCAAATTATATTTGCCAGACAGGAGCCTTTATTTTAGTTTATTTTGTTCGGATGGTAAGACCATCGCCATCTCTGTCAACGACCATCACACTGCCTGCATGGACGTCTCCGCCAAGAATATATCTTGCCGCCATAGTCTCCACATTCTTCTGAAGGAATCTCTTCAGCGGACGAGCACCATAGACCGAATCATATCCGTTCTCTACAATGTAAGCCTTGGCTGCATCTGTAAGCTCGATCTGAAGTTCCTTGTCCTCCAGTCTCTTGTTCACATCTGCCATCATCAGATCCACAATGTGTCCGATGTTATCCTTCGTCAGCGGTTTGAACAGGATGATCTCATCCAGACGGTTCAGAAACTCTGGTCTGAAGTGAGCTCTCAAGTCACCCATTACCTGTTTCTCACACTCCGGACGGATATCGCCTTTCTCGTCAATGCCTTCCAGCAGATAGCTGGAACCAATGTTGGAGGTCATGATCAGAATCGTGTTCTTGAAGTCCACAGTTCTTCCCTGGGAATCGGTAATACGACCATCATCCAATACCTGCAGCAGTACATTGAATACATCCGGGTGAGCCTTCTCAATCTCATCAAAGAGCACAACCGAGTACGGACGTCTTCTGACAGCCTCTGTCAGCTGACCACCTTCCTCGTATCCTACATATCCAGGCGGTGCTCCGATCAGACGGGATACGGAGTATTTCTCCATATATTCACTCATATCGATACGCACCATATTCTGTTCATCATCAAACAGACTGGCAGCCAGTGCTTTTGCAAGCTCCGTCTTACCTACACCAGTTGGTCCAAGGAACAGGAATGATCCAATCGGCTTGGTCGGATCCTTGATACCTGCTTTGGAACGAATGATCGCATCTGTAACTTTCTGTACACCTTCATCCTGTCCGATGACTCTCTTATGGAGTTCTTCATCCAGATGCAGGGTCTTATTTCTCTCACTCTCGGTCAGCTTTGCCACCGGAATGCCGGTCCAACGGGAAATGATTCTGGCAATCTCTTCGTCGGTCACGCTCTCATGAACCAGAGACAGGTCTTTATTCTTAACCTTCTCCTCCTCTTCCTCCAACTGCTTCTGCAGCTGCGGCAGACGTCCATATTGAAGCTGTGCAGCCTTTTCCAGATCATAGCCCTGCTGGGCAGCCTGGATCTGACGGTTCACATCCTCGATCTCTTCACGGATCTTGGACAGATTCTCCACGGATTTCTTCTCATCATCCCACTGTGCTTTCTTATTATTAAATTCATCTCTTAAGTCAGCCAGTTCCTTCTGCAACGTCTGCAGTCTGTCCTGACTGAGTCTGTCAGTCTCTTTTTTCAGAGCGGCTTCCTCAATCTCCATCTGAAGAACTTTTCTACGAAGCTCATCCAGCTCCGTCGGCATGGAATCCAGCTCGGTCTTGATCAGTGCGCAAGCCTCATCCACCAGGTCAATGGCTTTATCTGGCAGAAAACGCTCGGAAATATAACGATGGGACAGGGTTGCTGCTGCCACCAGGGCTGAGTCTGTAATCTTCACTCCATGGAATACTTCGTAACGGTCTTTCAGACCACGAAGGATGGAAATCGTATCTTCCACAGACGGCTCATCCACCAGCACCTGCTGGAAACGACGTTCCAGTGCCGCATCCTTCTCAATATACTGACGGTACTCATCAAGAGTGGTCGCACCGATACAATGCAGTTCCCCTCTTGCAAGCAGAGGTTTCAGCATATTACCCGCATCCATGGCACCATCGGTCTTGCCTGCTCCCACGATCAGATGCAGCTCATCAATAAACAGAATAATCTGTCCTTCGCTCTTTCTGACCTCTTCCAGAACTGCTTTCAGACGCTCTTCAAATTCACCTCTGTATTTGGCTCCTGCCACCAGAGCACCCATATCCAGTGAAAAAATCTTCTTATTCTTCAATCCTTCCGGTACATCACCACGGACGATACGCTGTGCCAGGCCTTCTACAACGGCTGTCTTACCAACACCAGGCTCACCGATCAGCACCGGGTTATTCTTGGTCTTACGGGACAGAATACGGATCACATTCCGGATCTCCGCATCACGTCCGATCACCGGATCAAGCTTCTGCTCTCTGGCACGCTCCACCAGCTCTGTACCATATTTATTCAATGTGTCATAAGTTGCTTCCGGATTGTCGCTGGTCACACGCTGATTGCCGCGGACGCTGGACAATGCCTTCAGAAAACGATCTTTGGTAATACCGCTTTCCCGGAACAGATCCTTCATGGAAGGACTCGGATTGTCCAGTAATGACAGAAACAGATGCTCCACGGACACGTACTCATCACCCATCCGCTTTGCTTCATCTTCTGCACTGATCAAGGCTTTATTCAGGTACTGACCCACATAAGGCTGACCACCGGATACTTTCACTCTCCGGTTCAGTGCCTGCTCCACCTGTTCCTTAAACAACGTAGAATCTATATCCATCTTGGAAATCAGTCTGGAGATCAGGCTCTCCTCCTGAGTCAGAAGACAATACAGCAGATGTTCCTGCTCAATCTCCTGATTGCCATATTCCATGGCAGTCTTTTCCAGATTATTGACTGCTTCCACAGATTTCTGTGTAAATTTCTGAATGTTCATATGCTCGCCTCCTCGCCTCGCATAGCTGATGCCAAATTATAAATCTGACATACTGATGTCTATTTCTTTGTTCTATGTGTACTATAGCACCAGTTGTTAGCACTGTCAATAGGTGAGTGCTAATTTTTTATGAACTTTCTGTGAAACCTAATTGTGTGAACGATATGAGCTGTGTACGACGTATACCACGGTTTCCGGCAGGTTCATTTCCGGCAGGTTCATTTCAGACACATGTCCTTGCCTCGTCATTTTATGACATTTCATAATAATGTGCGTAAATCCCACCTTTTTCCAACAGTTCATCATGCGTTCCACATTCTACAATTCCATTTTCTGCAACCACCAGAATTTCATCAGCGTTACGGATCGTTGACAATCTGTGTGCAATCGTAATCGTAGTTCTGTCTTTTGCCAATTCTTCCAGACTCTGCTGGATAAATCTCTCGCTTTCATTATCCAGAGCACTCGTTGCCTCATCCAGAATCAGGATAGGTGGGTTCTTCAAAAATACTCTTGCAATAGAAATCCGCTGTTTCTGACCACCGGACAATCTGGTTCCTCTCTCACCAACGAATGTCTCATACCCATCCGGAAGTTCCATGATGAATTCATGAATATTAGCCTTCTTTGCTGCCTCAATGATCTCTTCCATCGACGCATCTGGTCTGCCATACGCAATATTCTCACGAATACTTCCACAGAACAGATATACATCCTGCTGTACCAGTCCGATCTGTTCACGAAGACTCTGTAATGTCAGTTTCCGCACATCCTTTCCATCGATTGTAATACGACCTTCAGACACATCGTAAAATCTCGGAAGCAGTGAACAGATGGTTGTCTTTCCACTTCCGGATGCTCCAACCAATGCGATCGATTTTCCTGCCTGGATATCAAAAGAAACATCATCAAGAACCAGTGAGTCATCGTCATTATAATGAAAAGAAACATGTTCATAACGCACATGCCCTTTGATATTTTCCAGTGGCTCCGCATCTTCTGCATCCACAATCTCCGGTTCTGTCTCAACGACATCCAGGAATCTTCTGAATCCGGACAACCCTTTTTGCATCATTTCCGTAAGCTCTACCAGAATCTGGATCGGACTGATAAAAATGCCAATATAAAGCGCATACATCGCCAGATCTGCCGACTCCATCTGTCCATGTGCAATCAGCCAGCCTCCAAACACCAGCGTCATCAGATACATCATCCCCTGAAAGAACAAATTGCCTCCTGTAAAACTACCCATACAACGATAATTTGCATTCTTTGAGCTCAAAAAACCCTGATTGCTCTTTTTAAATTTTTCCCGTTCAATGTCTTCATTCGCAAAAGACTGTACCACACGAATTCCTGCCAGCGTATCCTGAAGGCTGGAATTCAGATTTCCGATCTTACGTCTGTTATCCATAAATGTTGCCTGCATCTTCTTATTCTGTCCATAAGAAAAAAACAGCATAATTGCCACAATCACCAGAAGAGGAATTGCCAGTTTCCAGTTGATTAGAAACAAAAATACAAAAGATCCAATAATTTTGATCAATGAGATAAATAAGTTCTCCGGCCCATGATGTGCAAACTCTGAGATGTCGAATAAGTCCGATACCAGTTTACTCATCATCTGTCCCGAGTTATTCTGATCATAGTATGAAAATGATAATCTTTCATAATGATCAAACAACTGTTGACGCATATCCCGTTCCATATATGCTCCCATCATATGTCCCTGATAACTAACATAGTACTTGCATCCAGTCTGGATCATATACATAATAAGCAACACGAGTGTAATCGGAATCAATGCCCGTAAAATCACATCAGAACTCTCTGTAAATAATGTCTTCGTCAATGTTCGTAAAATCTGTGGAAAAGCCAGATCAACCAGACTGATCACAGCGGCACAAATCAAATCCAGAAAAAATACCTTCTTATACGGAGCGTAATATTGAATAAATTTCTTTAATGTATGCATATTAATCCCTTATTCCTTAGAAAAAGACCAAATAAAGGATTTCTTCTTCATCTGATCTTCTTAAATTCTATATATTTACATTTTTAATTTATATGCTTTATTCTATTTTCTTTTAAAAATTATACCTTCAATTTTATTAAAATACAAGTGGACAGGCAGTGTAATTTTCCTTTTCCAAAATCACATCTTCGGTAGATATGGTCTGTTGTTCGATTATAAAGAAGTGTTGGACATATAGACTATCTTGCTAAAAAAGGACTGTTAAAATCATACAAAAAGGACTGACACAGAACAGATGCCTCCATCTGTTCTGCAACAGTCCCCTTTATTGATTTCACACACTATAAAGGCTTCACAGACTCTTTAATCCAGATATCCACCAATTGGAGAGTTATTATACTTTGTTTTTTTCAAAAATGTAAGTAATTTTTATTTTTCATTTTCTATTTTCCAAAAAGCCGGCAAATTTTTTCTTGCATTTTTTCTTCTTTTTCGTTTATAACATGCCTGAAGAAAATAATAATCATAACAAAAGCCGTTTTGTAAAAGCGTGAAATCTTAAGGATTTACTTGTCCTTACAGATTTCACGCTTATTTTTTTGCAATGCCATGAGGAGGTCTTATGAATTCCAGAAACAAACTGGCAGAAATGCCAATCCGTCCTTTACTGTACACAATGGCAGTTCCTTTGATGCTATCCTTACTTGTACAGTCACTTTATAACATTGTTGACAGCATCTTTGTCGCCAGGCTGTCTGAAACTGCCCTGACTGCTGCATCTTTGGTATATTCTGTTCAATTCTTAATGATTGCCGTAGGTGTCGGCACTGCAGTCGGTTTAAATGCACTGCTTTCCAGAAAAATCGGAGAACATAAAGCTGAAGAAGCTTGTCAGGCTGCCACGACCGGACTTTTCCTGATGCTCCTTACCTCCCTTATCTTTTCTGCAGCTGGTATTTTTCTGTCTGACAAAATTGCTGCTAGAATGGCAACGGATCCAGAACTTCAGGTGCTCTGTAAACAATATCTTTCCATTAATCTTGTCTATTGCTGGGGAATCTTTCTGCAAACTTATGGGCAGCGACTGTTACAGGCTGTTGGAGATACCGTCCTGTCTATGTTTTCCCTGATGATAGGTGCTGTTTTAAATATTATTCTTGATCCAATTATGATTTTTGGTCTGCTTGGCTGTCCGGCTATGGGAATCCGCGGTGCGGCAATCGCAACTGTCATCGGACAGATCGTTGGTGCCATCGCAGCCTTACTGTTTAACCGTTTCCGGAATCCAGTAATTCACGTACATCTGAAGAACTATCATTTCAGATGGCAGGATATTGCTGATATTTATCAGGTGGGGCTTCCAACGATTATTATGCAGGCCATCGGAAGCATTATGACATTTGCTGTAAACCGCATTCTCCTTCCTGTCTCTGCAACAGCAGTTGCTTTTTTTCGGTATCTACTACAAATTGCAGAATTTCCTGATGATGCCGATCAATGGTCTCGGACAGGCGGCAATTCCTATTGTCGGATATAATTACGGAGACAAAAAATATCAGCGGGTGCAGCAGACATGGAATATTCTGCTTCCTGCCGGAGAAGCCATTGCCTTATGCGGGACTATCCTGTTCTGGTGTTTCCCCGGACAGTTGCTGCAACTATTTTCCGCCAGCCAGGAAATGCTGACCCTTGGTATTCCGGCACTACGGATCATTTCCGTTTCCTTTGTTCTGGCTGCAAGCACAATCCTGTGCGGATATTTTTCTTCCGGACTGGGAAATGGAATCATTAACATGGTCAGTGCTGCTATCAGGCAGTTAGTGATCTTAATTCCCTGCCTCTGGATTTTCATAAAAATTTCTGGTATCTCTCATAGCTGGTATGCCTTCTGGATTGCAGAAATCATGGCCTGCCTTTACAGTTATTGTATGTCACATAAATTATTGAAAAATCTTTCATAATCAATAAA
>OGIE01000561.1_pt1 | contig 55543 bp, 39 predicted proteins | sample 1571581 | NCBI WGS metagenome assembly OGIE01 (sample SAMEA2582021, study PRJEB24529) | metagenome | biome: Human gut stool | place: China | collected 2011 | reverse complement strand
TTATCCGATTTTAGTGATGAAGAGTTGATGGAGGTTTGCAGGGGGGTTGAAAGTATGGGAATGTTTTCATTATTGCTTTCTTCCAGCGTGTCTTCTTCGGGAACGTGTCCTTTTACCAGGATAATGGCGGCGATTTCTTTCAAGGAAGCGATGGCCATTACGTTTTTATGTGTCTGTATGGTAATCCAAACGTCGCCTTCTTGTGCGTGACCCATAACGTCACTGAGTAGATCGGAGGTGTAACCACCTTTGATTTCTCGTTGTAAGCCTTTCTCGCCCGAACAGATTTTTAGGTTTAATTGGGAAACGATGTCTTGTACTGTCATAGTTTATAGTTTGTTTGCGTGAATATTAGTCTTGTTTATTTTTCAAATCTTTTTATTCCCCAGGTCTTTTCTGAAAGTTCAAGGGATTCGTCCGGTGTCATTAACGCCTCGTTGCAGAGGATTTTTTGCATGAACACGCATTGATTGAGTTTTGCCTTGCCCTGCACGACGTCTCTCGCGAGCGTGTGGCAGGAGGGGGTACCGCATGCCCCGCAGTCTATTTGGGGGAGTACGCTCATGATACGGTTTAATTTTTCCATTTTTTCCATGGCAACGAGCATGTTCTCATCAAGTTGCTCGATGGAGCGCGGGGGGATTTTCCCGCTTAATTTTCCCTGTTTGAACAGGTGGTTTTCGTATTCTTGAATGTCATCGGCTTCGGGATGTTGCGTTACGTGTTTGCTGGCCTGCATGCGTTTGCGTAAACGTTCGATGGTTAGGAAGCGGTTGTTCACGACAAGGGCTCCACCCGCGCAAGAATGGTCGCAGGCCCGTAGTTCCAGGAAATCAATGTCCGTGAGTTCGTCATTCTCGATTTTCTCCAGGATGTCGATCACGTTGTGGATTTCGTCGATGGCGAGGCAGCGTCCTTCGAATTTGGAGGCTTCTCCTTCCGAGAGGTCCCATGCGATGGATTCGGGAGAGAGGTACGTGCGCTCGGATACCGTCGGTACGGGTTGATCCCGGTGTTGCGTGAGGCCCAGTTGTATCTTGTTGTAGATAAAGTTTAGGTTGATCACCCCGTCGATGTTTGATTGGTCATCCCCGACAGGACTTTTTACAGCCGCGATCTTTGCCGCGCAAGGGGTGACGTAGAAAATACCGACATCTTCCGTTGGGATTCCCCGGTCCAAGTATTTTTTACGGGCGAAAATGGCCGCTAGGTCCATGGCTTGTTTTAAGGGGACGATATGATCTATAAGCGACGGGAAACGTACCTGGATCAAACGCACGATCGCGGGACAGAATGACGAGATGAAGGGACGTTCGTGAGAATTTTTCTGCATGTAGCGGCGTATCGCTTCGGCAAGGATTCCCGATGCTTGAGCCACTTCGATGACTTCGGTAAATCCCATTTGATGTAATTCCGCGAAGATTTGTTGTTCCGTGATCTCTTCCGAGAATTGCCCGAAGAGGACGGTCGGGAGTAGGATGATGCGGTGTTTGAAATTGAATATCTGGTTGAAATCGTCTTGCTCCACGTATATGGCATGCTGCGGGCATGACTTGAGGCATTTGCCACAGTCGACGCAGGCATTTTTATTTATCGTCGCCAGCCCACCCTTAATGCGAATGGCCTGCGTGGGGCAGAGGCTCATGCAATGAGTGCATCCGATGCAAGCGGTGCCGGCTACTTTCAAGGCGTGGTAAAACGGTTCCATTTATTAATTTTAAATTTTAGATTTTAAATTTTAGATTTTAGATTTAATTAATTCTGTGATTTGATGATTTCCGATTAGGTGATTCCATCCGCACAAGGCCATTTTTATTTTTTGATTTAGTGATTTCCGATTAGGTGATTCCTGCTGTACGAGGCTAACGTCTTTTTTCATAATCATAGAATCATTTTTAACTTGTAACTTGCAGGGTCGTAGGCCCAACTTGTAACTTGTAACTTGTAACCTGCCGCAGGCAGTTAAAAATACGTTGTCATTGTTACTTTTGTGCCTTCGTTGACCTTGGATTCGATGGTCAGGTCGTCACAATTTTTCTGCATGTTCGGGAGTCCCATTCCAGCACCGAAACCCATTTCCCGGACTTCGGGAGAGGCGGTGGAGTATCCTTCCTGCATGGCAAGATCTATGTCCGGAATGCCGGGGCCCCGGTCGCTAATGACGACCTTGATCACGGTGGGATCAATAGATACTTGCATCGTGCCCTCGTAAGCGTGGGCAACGACATTAACTTCCGCTTCGTAGAGGGCAACCACGATACGTTTGAGTACCGCGGGATTGACATTCAGTTGTTTCAATATTTTCTTGACCTCGCTTGAAGCGGTTCCTGCACGGGAGAAGTTTCCTCCTTCGATGTTGTAATTGAATTCCATAGATGTTTGTTTTTAATAGATGGGCTCCAGCCCTGCTTCATACAGTTCCCCGCAGACTCTGAACATACTCTGCTTGGATTGTAGGATAGCGATGTTACATTCCTTGGCTAATTCTACCATATCGGGGGAGGCTTGTTTCCCTCTAACGAATAGAATGAAACTGATGTCAGACATTTCTGCCGTTCGGATCACTTGTAGATTGGCAAGTCCCGTGATGAGTAACATCTCGCTGGTATCCAACCGGAGGACGTCACTCATTAAATCAGCGGCAAAAGCATGGCGGATGACCTTGTCGAGATGGCCGTTTTCGTGGATCACTCGCGCATTTAATAACGCGGCAACTTCTTTTAGAGTCATAGGTTTGTTTTTTTGGTTGCTCCTAAGATAATTAAAATAAATCGGATTCTCAAACTTGGGAATCCGATTTGTTTTAAATCTTTTAAATCGTGAATGCTACCGAGAAGAGCATATCCACGAACATGGATTTCTTTTTGGTTTCGTATCCGGTTCTGAATCCGACGTTTATCGGGAACGGGAGACGGAAAAAATGGGTCGCGGCGGAGATTTCTATCCCGTATGATTGGAAAGTTGTGTCGTGATAACGGTTCTTTTCCCAGCCGGCATCGAAGAAGGGTTCCGCGGTGAAACGTTTCATGTAAAGAATCGGTCCCACGTGTGCATCGGGATACCAGAAGGGGAAGGCGTACGAAATCCGGAGGGTGGATAAGTCATACCCGGAAAGGCTTATGCCTCGCGGGGAATTGATTTGATTCCCGTAGTAATTGAGTGTTTTGCTGGACTTCAACTGGTGGCCGAAATAGAGTGTCCATGAGTGATGTGTCCAGAAGCCGGGGAGATAAAAACGGGCTTCTACCCATTTTGAGTTTCCGTAGTCCAACCCGCTGAATGGCGTGTGTTCGTAGCCGATTTCAAGGCGTTGTCCCCAGCGGGGATAGATGTCCCGCGAACTCATCCGGGTTTGGTTATTCAGTATAAGGCCATAACGCATGACTTGGAGTTTGATGTTCTCCGGTTTACCGATCACGGAGGTGTACGGGTTATTCGACGAGATGGGTGTCCATCGGTTGTGATCCAATAGGTAGAAGTTTTTGAAGTCAAATCCGGTCAAGGCTTGTATTTCGTATTTCACGTACGGGGTGATACTCCGATAATAGTTTTTTCGGGATATGTTGAACGGGAATTGTACGGTGGCGATTCCTTTCGTGCGTTGGAATTTGTAGGTGGTACGTACGGTGTCTATTTGTTGAGTTCCCGAAATTCTTATGGCGTAATCATTCGTGAAATCATCGTCCCGTCCGCTTTTGAATTCCAATTGCAGGATCGGCCAAAGTCCCTTGTACGTGGCTTTTACCTGCCAGTTCCCGTGCTTGTAACCTTTACCCCGGACATATCCGGCAGTTAGAAACAAGGTGCTTAGTTTGTTTTGCGAGCTGGCAGCCAGTCCGAAATCAACGTCCACGTCATCGGCATCCGGGAATATCGGTCCCCAGCTATGGAAATTGAAAAGATGTGAGGTTTTGTTGTATTTCCGACTGGCGTACGTGGAGTCGGATGTCAGTTCGAATTGCCAGTTTTCCTGTCGGGTCATGCTGTCGGCGATCCAGAACGTTTTGTTTTCGATCGGTTTGTTATCCAGTTTGCTGAACGCTATTTTTCCCGGTTTATACCCGTCCGAGGTGTAGAATGAAAACAGGATGGAGTCTTTGTCGGGCGAGGCAATCGGGTAGCGCAGGCCGAATTTTGAGGTTAGCGCGTTGTGTCCGAATTGTTGTGGTGTCGTTTGACGGTAAAGCGAGTTATTGGCATCGAATGCTCCCCGGTATATGATTTGATTGTTCACGACAATCGGGTTGTCGATTTCATAAGGCGTGAATGCGGTTAACGGGGTGCGTTTACCCGTGTGAATATCTATCGCTTCGATCTGTTTGCCTTTGGAAGAGACCACGATTGTGATAATGTTGTTTTGCCCGTCGTAGGATGGATGTACGAATAATTCGTCTCCCGTGCCTTTTACCCGGAAGATTTCTTTTTCGAACGTGTTGTCAACGATTACGAGGGAGGCGTTATCTTCTTTATCAACTTCCACGAATCCCCAGTTGCTTCCCACGGCGAATGGGGCGTATCTGTTTTCTTGTGTCGGATAGCGGCGGTATTTTTTGTGACGCATGTCGTAACTGGCGAGAACCATTTTGCCCCCGTGTGTCCAACGCGTATGTGATTTATACTCGGACCATACCAGGGTGGCGTCGTTGTAGGCGAATTTATAGTCGTACATGGTTCCCGTGCGAGTGATAATTTCGTCGCCCGTGGGGTGAAGAATCACGAGGGCTCCTTCTTGTGCCAGACCTTCTTTGTAGGCGATGACTTCCCCGGATGAGGTGAGTGTCGGGTAGTGGTAATTTGTGTATAGTTTATTTGTGGTCACGATGGTGTCGAACGTGTGATTGATCTGGTCGGATTCTTGTTTCCATATTTGCTGAAGTTCACTGAAATTGTCCCGGTAGAGTGTTCGTTTGGCGTCGCAATGGGTGTTGACTTTCTTCACGCTGTCCGGGTTGATGAAGAGGGATTGAAAATGTTTGGATGACCACAGGGAATCCCTTTTTTCGTTCATGGTGAGTTTAAGACTGCGGGCGAAGGGTGTAATCCCGTAAGGACGTTTCCCGACGCGGGTAAGGGCATCTTGCCAGATGCTTGTTCCATAGTGAATTCGGCTGTTGCCTACCATGTAATATCCCAAGGTGTAGCGATCCGGAACGAAATCTTTGTATGATCCCAGAACAGCTTTGTAATACGTGTAGATCCCTTTTTCCGTGATCTGTGCTTTCATTTCGTTGAGAAATTCAGGAGAACGACCGCGGCCGCTTTTCCCGACGGAGGTTTCGAAGTTTACCGCGTCACCTTCGAGGAACCACATGGGAATGTAGACCCCGATGATTGCCATGGTGATTTGTTCTCCGAAGATATAGTATAAGGCTTTCGTGAAGCCTTGGTTTACCCTGTCATATTGCACGATGTGGCGGAATTCGTGTATGCATAGGTGTTCGAGCCACGCGTCGCTGACTTCCTGCGGGGGCGCCGTGTATAGTTCGCTTTTCTTGGGGGCCCAACCCGCGTTACCGTTGGACACGCCCCCGTTGGCCCGGACGATCATCGACATCTTTTGGGCTTTTGTTCCCAACGTGTTGGCGTGGGCGTAGAGTTTCTCGTAAATGTTGGCCAGGTACTGGGCGTTTTTCTCGAAGAAATCGGGGTATATAATTTGAAAGTTATCGGTCTTGATTTGTCGCCAGCGTACGCTGCTCGGGTCTTGTCCGAGGTCTACAAATTGAGCCTTTCCGGGAGTGATGAAGATGAACGAGAGCAGTATGCCGATTATCAGGGCATTTACGGAAGTTGAGATATGTTTGTGTCCCATGTGTAGTAGCTTGTAGTTTATTTTTTATGAAATTATTCCGCTAAAATAATTATTTTTTTCCCATAATCTCAATCAAGAACGATTATCTTTGTACACGACAGGAAAAGAGATGGAATCTCTTCTCCTATCGGGGTTACAAGTTACAGGTTTATGGCCTGGATGATCGAGTTTATAATTTTGACTTGGAGCTTGTAAGACTGGAATTTTAACTTGTAACCTGTAACTTGTAACTTGAAACTATGATGGATAGAATTGTTGAGCTGAGAAAGCAGTTGGAGTATTATAACTATTTGTACTATGTGAAGAATGCGCCGGTGATTTCCGACCAGAAGTTTGACGAGTTGATGCATGAACTAGAAAGGTTGGAAGCTGAACATCCGGAAATGTTTGATCCGAATTCGCCTACTCAGCGGGTAGGAAATGATACGACAAACGAGTTTGTGCAGGTGGCGCATAAATACGGTATGATGTCGTTGGCAAACACGTATAGCGAGCAGGAGATACGGGATTTTGACGAGCGGGTACGCAAAGGGATTGGCGGGGATGAGGTGGAATATGTTTGCGAGTTAAAATATGACGGGACTTCTATCAGTTTACGCTACGAGGAGGGAAAGTTACAGGTAGCGGTGACTCGCGGTGATGGGGTGAAGGGGGATGACGTGACGACGAACGTGAGGACGATACGGACTGTACCTTTACACATGCAGGGGGAGGATTACCCGGCGGAATTCGAGATACGGGGTGAGATTTTGATGCCTTTCGCTGTGTTCAACCGTCTGAACGAGGAGCGTTTGGAGGCGGGTGAGGCGCTTTTTGCCAATCCTCGTAACGCGGCGGCGGGAACCTTGAAGTTACAGAACTCTTCGATAGTGGCCAAGCGTCAGTTGGATTGCTATTTATATTACGTGCCGGGGGAGATCGCCCTGACATCCACGCATTATGGGAACCTGATGAAAGCCAGGGAATGGGGGTTCAACATTCCTTCTTATATGGAGTTGTGTCATAATATAGATGAGATTCTTGATTTTATTCACAAATGGGACGCGGAACGGAAGAATTTGCCGGTTCCGATTGATGGGATCGTGATTAAGGTGAATAGTATCAAGCAACAGTTACAGTTGGGATACACGGCGAAATCGCCTCGTTGGGCCGTGGCTTATAAATTTAAGGCAGAACGAGTTGAAACCCGTTTGTTGAGCGTGGATTATCAGGTGGGGCGTACCGGTTCCATTACTCCGGTGGCGAATCTTGAACCCGTGCATATTGCGGGAACTACCGTGAAACGGGCTTCTCTTCACAACGAGGATATTATCCGGGAGTTGGATTTGCATTTGCACGATATGGTGTACGTGGAGAAGGGTGGGGAGATTATCCCGAAAATTGTTGGCGTGGACGTGGAAAAGCGGATGCCTGATGCTCCGGTTATCGAATTTATCACGCATTGCCCGGAATGCGGCACGTTGTTGATTCGTAACGAGGGAGAGGCTAATCACTATTGCCCGAACGAGGATCATTGTCCCCCGCAGATTGCCGGGAAGCTGGAGCATTTCGTGAGTCGTAAGGCCATGGATATCGAGGGAATGGGAAGTGAGACGATTGATTTGTTGTTGACCAAGGGGGTTATCCGGGATATCGCGGATATTTACACGTTACCCGGTAGGAGAGAAGAATTGATCGGTCTGGAGAAAATTCTATACCCGGAAAGTTACGTGATGACCAGTATCCCGTTGGCAAAGGTTATTTATGCTTTTGAAATCGGGATGAAAAATATATCTGCCAAAAATGCGGAAGTGCTGGCAGAATATTTTGGTAGCTTGATAAAGCTATCAATGGCCACGAAGGAAGAACTGGCGGGGATTGCCAATTTGCAGTTCCCTGGTGACCGGGACAAAAATATAAACAAGATTCTGGAGTATTTCCGGATGCCGTTCAACGAGCCGCTGGAGCGGTTGAAACAGGCCGGAGAGGTCGATATGCTCCCGTTGGACGTGGTTATTTATGCTTTGGATATTCCCGGAATAGATTTGCACAAGGCTGAATTGTTGTCTGTTAAGTTCGATTATATCTATCGACTTTACACGGCGACGCTGGACGAGATCGCGGAGACTGACGAAATGTCACGTGATGATGCGGAACGGGTGTATCGTTTTTTGCAGGGAAAAGAAAAATTTATCCGGAAGATGAACACGTTAAGCGTGTATCGTTTGCAGGAGAAATCGGTGGATAATTTGATCGCGGGAATAGAGAAATCGAAACAGCGAAATTTACCGGAATTCATTAATGCTCTGGGAATTCGCTATATCGGGGAGACGGCCTCCCGCAATTTGGCCCGGCATTTTAAAGAGGTCCGGAAATTGATGGATGCGACATTCGAACAGTTGACAGAGGTCGAAGATATCGGGGATCAGATGGCGGGAAGTGTGATCCGGTATTTTGAAAGAACGGAAAATCGGGCCATGTTGGAACGCTTTTTGCAATATGGTATAAGCGGAACGATACAAGAGGAGGAAGGTGAATCCGATAAATTGGCCGGAACGACTTTCGTGATTACCGGAACTCTCTCGTTGCCGCGGGAACACTTTAAGGCAATTATTTTGAAAGCGGGGGGAAAAGTTAGTGATTCCGTGTCAAACAAGACAACTTATCTGCTCGCCGGAGAGAATGCCGGAAGTAAATTGCAAAAAGCGCAGAAACTAAATGTAACCATTTTGACCGAAAAAGAGTTTAATACATTGATGAGTTCTTAAAGTTCATGAATATGAAAATACTCTTTTGAGTTTTTAGAAATGCTTATGGACTTATTTTGAATATTGAACGATATCGTTTATCTTTACGATAAATAATAAAGTAATAAGTAAAGCCGTGGAAGGGCGGCATTGAAAATATGGGAAAAGAAGATACAAGACGACTAAAACAGATCATGACTTCGGCGGGAGAAGAAGCAAGACGGTTGGGTAATTCCAAGATTTACCCGGAACACTTGTTTTTGGGATTGTTGAAGTTGAGAAGTGGAAGGGCGATTGATATATTGATGTCTTTAGGATTGGATTTTTACGAGGTGAAAGATAAGATAGAACAACGCCTGGAAGGTAAACGCTATAAATCCGATAAGGTGGAAGAATTGGATTTCACTTTGGCGGCTAACAGCGTTTTGAAGCGAGTATCCGAGGAAGCGTGGGACTTGGGAGATGATGAATTGGATTCGGAACACGTGATGCTGGCTATATTGAAGAATCAAGCCGGATTCGTGACGAAGTTGTTCAAAACAATGGATATAGATTATGATATTTTTAAAGAGGCTGTTCTAAAAGAGAAAATGCGGATGCAGTCGGAGTTTAACGATGAGGGGGATGACCCGGAAGACGCGGATGACGAGTCGTCCATGTATAATCCGTATCGTCAGGGAGGACCTGTTTCTTCGAAATCGGATACTCCCGTGCTGGATAATTTCGGGTTGGATATCACGAAAGCGGCAGAAGAGGGTACTCTGGACCCTATCGTGGGACGTGATCGGGAAATCGAACGGTTGGCACAGATATTGAGCCGCCGTAAGAAGAACAATCCGGTATTGATCGGTGATCCGGGAGTGGGTAAGTCGGCTATTGCCGAGGGACTTGCTTTGCGCATCGTGCAGAAAAAGGTATCCCGCGTGTTGTTTGACAAACGGGTGATTTCTTTGGATATAGCGTCTATCGTGGCGGGAACCAAGTACCGCGGCCAGTTCGAGGAACGAATGAAAGCGATATTGGCCGAACTGGCGAAGAACCGGAATATCATTTTGTTCATAGACGAGATTCACACGATAGTTGGGGCCGGGGGATCCGGGGGTAACCTGGATGCGGCCAATATGTTGAAACCCGCGTTAGCACGGGGAGAGATTCAATGTATCGGGGCCACTACGTTGGATGAATATCGTCAGAATATAGAGAAAGACGGTGCTTTGGAACGTCGTTTCCAGAAAGTGCTGGTTGAACCGACTTCTGTCGAGGAGACCGTGGAGATTTTGAATAATATCAAATCCCGTTACGAAGATCATCATAACGTGCGTTACACGGATGAAGCGATCCAGGCCTGTGTGAAACTGACCATGCGTTATATTTCCGACCGGGCTTTACCCGATAAGGCTATTGATGCTTTGGACGAGGCCGGGTCGAGAGTGCATATATCCAATATAAATGTTCCTCCTATTATCGAGCAGTTGGAGATAGACGTGGAGGAGGTGAAAGAGAAGAAGAAAGATGCCGTGAAGCAACAGAACTTCGAAGTTGCTGCCGCGTTTAGGGATAAAGAACGTCAGTTGTTGAAGCAACTGGAAGACGAGAAGGTGAAATGGGAACGGGATTTGGAGGAAAACCGGGTAACCGTGACCGAAGAGCATATTGCCGAGGTTGTGGCCATGATGACCGGGGTGCCGGTGAAACGTATCGCGAAGACCGAGGGTATGAAGCTGTTACAGATGCATGCCGAGTTGAGCGAGAGCGTTGTCGGGCAGAAGGAAGCGATCGAGAAGATCGTGAAAGCTATCCACCGGAATCGTGCCGGGTTGAAGGACCCGAATCGTCCGATCGGTTCGTTTATCTTCTTGGGACCTACCGGGGTTGGTAAGACGCAGTTGGCAAAAGTGCTGGCTCGCTATCTGTTTGACACCGAGGATGCGTTGATTCGTATTGACATGAGTGAATACATGGAGAAATTCGCTGTTTCCCGATTGGTCGGGGCACCTCCGGGATATGTCGGATACGAGGAGGGCGGACAGTTGACCGAGAAGGTGCGTCGGAAACCTTATTCCGTCGTGTTGTTGGACGAGATCGAGAAGGCTCACCCGGATGTGTTCAATATCTTGTTGCAGTTGTTGGATGACGGGCAGTTAACCGATAGTTTGGGACGAAAGGTTGACTTCAAAAACACGATCGTAATCATGACTTCGAATATCGGTAGTCGTCAGTTGAAAGACTTCGGACGGGGGATCGGTTTCGGTTCACAGGATATGGGCGGGGATAACGATTACGCCCGTGGCGTGGTGCAGAAAGCCTTGAAGAATGCGTTCTCTCCGGAGTTCTTGAATCGTATTGATGATATTATCATGTTTAATTCCTTGTCGAAAGAGGATATCTACAAGATTATCGATATCGAATTGAAGAGTTTGTTCAAACGTGTTAATGACCTGGGGTTGATCATCACGATCACGAAAGAGGCCAAGGACTTTATCATCGAGAAAGGGTATGACCCGCAATATGGTGCGCGTCCGCTGAAACGAGCAATCCAGAAATATTTGGAAGATGAGTTGGCAGAGGTGATCATCAAGGGAATACCGGAAGGAACCGAACTTGATGTCGATTACGACAAGGCGGAAGACAAGTTGATTATAAGAGAAAAGGAGAATACGGGGAAAGCGGAATAATTGACTTGATCTGATAATATATAAATAAAGCAGCAAAATATTTTTTGCTGCTTTATTTATGTCGTGAGAAAAGTTATTTCTTGATTACTTTCTGCAAGGCATGTATTAAAGGTTCCACGCTGAGATCGTTCCCGGTGGCCTGGATCATCCATTCGTTAGGGGTTAAGCGTCCCAGACGATAGATGCGGTCGACTTCTTGTGCGAAGTTTTTGTCACCAAGATAATCTTCTAGTTGGAATTCGATGATTTGCCCGAAAGCGTAAGCGGACAGGTATAGCGGGTAGCTGATCATGTGCGAATAGATCGCGAGAACCGTCTCGTCTTTTTTACCGAAAACAGGAGCGTAATACTTGTTCCATATTTCTTTTGACAGGGAGATCGTGGCTTCCCGTAGTTGGTCGGCAGTGGCATCAGGATTCGCGTACAACCATTCCCAGATCGAGATGTCGAGCATCGAAACGCCCATGATCTCGTATAGACTCCAGAACTTATCCAGTATATCCATTTTGTCGGCTTCCGGGTCGTTGTTCTCGATGCCTAATAGTTTTAAATCCCTTTTCTGGAACACGAACGCGAGGGCTTCCGTGAATGCGGTGTTGGGGACTCCGGCCATCATGAAATTATCCACGTTATACATGGAAATGGTTTGTTCCACATTGTGGCCGAATTCGTGTACGGCGATGTTATATCCTTTATAGTTCATTCCTTCAGCGGGAATCCGGGTACGCAGGTGAGATTGTTGGCCTTTCATGGCGGCACCCCACGCGTGTCCCGAACCTCTGGCGGCGTCCACGGCTATTTTGTCGCATATTTCGTTGGCTCTTTCGGGGGTGAATCCGAGATGCGTGAGTAAAGCGGGAAGTCCGGCTTTGAATGCTTCCGCGTTCGGGTAAAGTTTTTGAATTTGTGCATCCAGTTTGGTTTCATCCAAGTTGCTACGAGGTTTGAACCCATCGTACCAGATGTCATAGGCTTCTAGCTTGCGTCCCAGACGTTTGGATATGATTTTACCCACTTCTTTCAATTCCGGGGATGTCAGGAATTGGGTGAAAAGAGCTTTCACGTCATCTACCGATACTTCCATTTCTCCCGAAAACTTCCGGTCAATGAAGTTTTTCCCGGCATACGGGTCGATTGCCTTCATGGCATGGAAATTATTCAACATCCGTTGATAGCGTTCGGTTGCTTCGGGGGTAGCCGTTACGGTTTGGCCGTTTTGCGTGAGTGTATTCGTGTAAGGATTCCAATCGTAGGCTCCCGAATTGATTACTTGCGTGGGAATATTCTGGGAAATGATTTGTTTCATTACCTCGTAAACCGTACGTTGTTTATCGAGTCCCTCTTTACCTTTATTGTAATTGGCTTTGATCTCGTCACGCAGGTTCCAGTGCGTGAGTAGAATCTTGTCTTCCGGGAAGAGTTTCTGGCCTTTGGCATTCAACACGTGTCCCATATAAATGTTGTAGCTTGAAATGTAGACATCCGCGTCACTTTCCGCTTTTACTCCAGCTTGGATTAATTCAGCGGGTACCCGTTGCGTGAACACATCACCGAGACGGGCATAGGCCCAGGCGGTGCGATCCTTGCCTAGTTTCTCTTTCGTTTGTAAAGGTACTTCCGGGAAGTTGAGGGCGATGATGAAGCCGATTTTATTATTGTAAAAATCGTTGATCAGGTGAGAACCGGGGCTGTACGCGCCGAACATGGGATCAATGTCGTGAAGAGGACCGTTGTCCTGATGTAAATTCAATTGTAACTGGAGCGTGATCTCGTTGAAATGTCCCCATAGCGCTTCAAAGTAATTACTTGCTTTTTGAAATACTTGCTGTTTTTGAGCGGGGTCGGAGATATAATTTTTCACGCAGAATTCATGGAATTCGGCATCCGTCCCGTCTTGAGTCTGCCACAGGCGGGCAGCTTGTCGTACTCCGGCCTCAACGGCAGTTTTATCTGTTTCTCCCTTGGTGAGAATGTCTGAAATAGTAGCTTGAATGGTCTTTTCGGGGATATCGGCTTTGGCCAGAAAACCCGTGAATAAACATACCAGTAGCAGTGTGTGTTTCATAATTATAAGTTTATGGGTTTATGAACTAAAAGAGGCTGTCATCGGAACAGCCTCTTATCTGGTTTTATTGATTTAGTAGTTGGAAGTACACGATATCTTCCCAGCCGTTTCCCCGGCGGAGCCAGTTTTTCCGGTATCCGGTTTGTACGAAACCGAGTTTCTCGAAAAGTTTGCGGCTACCGACATTTCCACTCGGTACGCTACTGTAAATTTGGTTTAGTCCCAACGTCTCGAAGCAGTAGTCTATCATCAGGCGGATAGCGGCTGTCGCGTAACCTTGTTTCTGGTTTTCGGTATTGTGAATCATGATCCCGACTCCTGCACGTTGGTGGTACGGGTCAAAATCATAAAGATCGACCAGCCCGATCCGGGTATTCGTGTCAAGGCGTTCAATCATTAAGCGGAGTTGCTTCGTGGTATAAATATCCAGATGACACGTTTCAATGTATTTTTTTAATGTGAATAATGAGAAAGGGGTAAGGGTGTCGCTGACTTCCCATAGGTCCATGTCGTTTTCCCATTTGTATAGGCATTCCAAGTCTTCGGGCTCTAAGGCTCTTAATCGGATGATGTCATCGTTGATCATAGTTGCTATTTTATAATTTTTCGTATAATTTGTGTTATTTATCGCTTTCAAATATAACAAATTCCCGGTTTGGTTGTTGTTAAATCACGGAAAAAATTAGCATGGCGGTAGTTTTACGCGAGTCAAATGTCAATAAAAAGTAGTAACTTTGTAAAGGAATACAAAAACCGTTCGATATTATGGAATTACGGGATAGATATATACGATTTGACTGGGCGATAAAACGATTGCTTCGGAACAAGGCGAATTTTGGGGTGCTTGAAGGACTTCTTACCGTGTTGCTTGGTAAAGAAATTCATATTTTGGATATTCTCGAGAGTGAAAGTAATCAACAAAGCGAGGAGGACAAGTTTAACCGGGTTGACATCAAGGCCTGTGATAGTGAGAACGAGATCATTATTGTCGAGGTGCAGGTTACCAGGGAGTTGTATTATCTTGAACGTATTCTTTACGGGGTGGCGAAAGCGATTACCGAGCATATAGAGTTGGGGCATATTTACTCGGAGGTAAAGAAAGTATATTCTATTAGTATTCTTTATTTTGATATCGGTAAAGGCAATGATTATTTATATCATGGTCAAAATTCTTTCGTGGGAGTTCACACGGGAGATTTGTTACAGGTGACGACGAAAGAGAAAGATGCTATCGTGCGTAGGCTTCCTTCCGAGATCTTTCCTGAGTATTTCCTGATCCGGTTGAACGAGTTCGATAAGGTGGCCGTGACTCCCTTGGAAGAGTGGCTTGATTATTTGAAGAACGGTCATATCCGTCCGGATACAACGGCTCCGGGGTTGGCAGAGGCTCGTCAGAAATTGATATACTATAATATGGATGCGGCAGAGCGGGAGGCTTATGATCGTCATGTTGATGCGATCATGATCCAGAATGACGTGCTGGGTACGGCGAAATTGGAAGGATTGTTAGAGGGAAGAGCAGAAGGACGAGCAGAAGGAGAGATGAAGGGGCGTGTTGAAGTAGCCCGTAATTTGAAAAAAATGGGATTGCCGCTTGACACGATCATTCAAAGCACGGGATTGTCTGTTGAAGAGATTGATCAGTTGTGAGAGTGGCAAGTAATTTAATTGTAATAGAATTTATTCATGTATAATTTACTGACAATACTGGGGGCCACGGCCACCGGAAAGACTTCTTTGGCGGTACGTTTGGCAGGGGAGTTGAAAGGAGAGATCATATCTGCCGATTCCCGGCAGATATACCGGGGGATGGATCTCGGTACGGGGAAAGACTTGGACGAGTACGTGCATGAGGGGAACCCCGTGCCTTATCATTTGGTTGATATTGTCGATGCCGGGTTTCGTTTTAATCTTTTCATGTACCAGCAAGAGTTTCTGAAAGTATGGCGAGATTGCGAGAGGCGGGGCGTTTTTCCCGTTTTGTGCGGGGGAAGCGGTTTATACGTGGAATCCATTTTGAAGGCGCATCGCATGACACCTGTACCCGAGAATCCAGAATTACGGGAACGATTGTCCCGGAAATCATTGTCGGAATTATCGGATATTCTAGCTTCTTATCGTTCTCTGCATAACACGACGGATACCGATACGGTCAAACGGGCGATCCGGGCGATAGAGATTGCCGAGTATTATGAAACGCATGAACCGGTAAAAGGAGAATTCCCGGAGATACAATCTTTGGTTGTCGGGGTATTGTTTGACCGGGAGACTCGTCGGCAACGGATTACGGAACGGTTGCATGCCCGCTTGCAGGCCGGGATGATTGATGAGGTAAAAGGGTTGCTCGATCGGGGAATAAAACCCGAAGATTTGATATATTATGGATTGGAATACAAGTATCTTACCTTATATCTCACGGGAGAACTGGCTTATGATGATATGGTGGAACAATTGAATATTGCTATTCATCAGTTTGCAAAACGTCAGATGACCTGGTTCCGTAAAATGGAGCGGGACGGGTTTGATATCAAATGGTTGGACGGGAATATGCCCTTGAATGAGAAAGTTGATCAGGTTAAATTGTGGTTGAAAGAATGATGCGTGGGGAAATTCACGTGTGATCTAACCGTTTGGGAGGTCAGATCATGGAACAAAGACGAGATAAAGACTAGACAAAGACAAGATAAAGACTAGTTAAGTAGTCTTTGTCTTTTTGTTGTTTACTTGTTTTCCGGCAGTTGTTTAATAATCAGGGTTGTATATCTACGAGAACTCCCGTGGATATGACTAGTAAAGTGTTTTTACTTGATGATTATTCGTGATCGTGACAATCACAACCGCAGTGGTGATCGTGATGATAATGTGCTTCTTCCTCTTCTTCTTCTTCCTCTTCTTCTTCTTTGTAATGGAGCATTTCTTTTAAATGAAGAATGGTGTCTTCCAGTAAAAATGCTTTGTCTTCATCGCTTTCGGCTTCCAGGCGTTTGATAGCGGTATGGATTTTTTCTTCCGGGATTTTTCCTTGCAAGTTTTCGATGACAGTGGAGGCTTCGAGTGCCGTGATGAAGTCGTCATTTAATAACATGTCGATGAAAACGTCGAGATATTCGGAGAAATCAATCGCTGATTCCCAGCAAATGCGTAAGAGATTGGCTTTTCCGGAGTCACTTGTGGCGTTGATTAGTTTATCCATTAACACCGTTTTGAAGTCGGATTCTTTCACGTCCGAGAGTAAGGCGGTGAGGTTCGTGATCGTGTTGGAATCCTGGCTTTGCAACAAGATGTCCAGTAATTCGGGGACAATGGAGATGTCGCCTTCTTGTTTGATTTGCTCGATCGCACCTTTCATCACGTCCATGTCGCTGCTGGACAATTGCTTTAATATATCTTGTTTGTTTTCCATGTCGTTCTTAAAATTTGTATCCAATACTTTCGGTATTGGATACAAATATAAGGATCATTTGCGGGATTTCTTCGCTCTGGGGTGGAAATTTGTGATCGTGTCTCGAAGATACGAGTTATCGAGATGCGTGTAAATTTCCGTTGTTAATATGGATTCGTGTCCCAGCATGTCCTGCACGGTACGGATGTCTGCTCCCCCGTTCACGAGGTGAGAGGCAAACGAGTGGCGGAACGTATGGGGTGATACTACTTTATTTAATCCGGCACGAAGTGCGGTTTCTTTGATAATATTAAATATCATGACGCGGGAAAGGGATTTACCCATTTTGTTCAGGAACAGGATATCCTCGAATCCTCTTGCTTTTTTCATCCGGTCGCGGTCTTTTTTCAAATAGCAACGGATTTCGTCCTTTGCTTTGGCTCCCAGCGGAACTATCCGTTCTTTGTTACCTTTTCCTTCTATTTTAATGTATCCGGTCCGGAAATTAATCTGGGATAGTTTCAAGTTTACAAGTTCGGATACGCGCAAACCGCATGAATATAAGGTTTCCAAAATGGCTTTGTTGCGTTGACCTTCTTGTTTGTTCATATCCACGGCATTGATCATGGCTTCGATTTCTTCGATGCTGAGCACGCTGGGAAGTGAACGTCCGATTTTGGGTGCGTCAAGCGAGTTCGCCGGGTTGAGGCCGATCGCCCCGTCGTACAACAAGTACTTGAAAAAGGATTTAATACTGGAGATGCTTCTTGCCTGGGTTCGGGGAGTTACTCCGCTTTCTTTCAAGGCAGAAAGATGCTCGTTTAACGCGTCGTAGGACACTTCTTTCGGGTTTAACGAGGGTGTCCGTTGTTCACAATAGGCTGCCAGTTTTCTGATGTCGTTCAGATAAGCCTCAACCGAATTGGTTGATAGTGATTTTTCTAAAATCAGATAAGTCCGAAAACTATCTATCGCTTCGTTCCAAGTCATTTTTAACTGTGTTACAAAATAAATAATACAAATTCTAATTCACCACTTTAAACCTATCTCTAGAGTGTTATGATAGATTTTCGCCAGATAAAGATAAAAGTTTTTTCATTGCGTTGTAACAGTTTTGTCAAGTTTAACACTCTAAAATTTTATTATTATGGGTTGTAATGGAAATTTAATACCTAAATACAGCTTATAAAAACCCGCTTCGTTGTTTTTTTTGTTAATTTTGTATTCAGTAAAAACGGAGAATATGAAGGTATTGATTTTAAATGGGCCTAATCTTAATCTTTTAGGTGTCAGGGAAAAAAGTATTTACGGGGAAACCTCTTTCGAGGAGTATCTTGCGGGATTGAGAGATTTTTACAAGATGGTGGAGATTGATTATTATCAATCAAACGTGGAAGGGGAGTTAATTAACAAAATTCACGAGGTGGGATTCACTTATGACGGGATTATTTTGAACGCGGGAGCCTACACGCATACTTCAATCGCCCTTGCGGATGCGATTTCGGCTGTTCCTTGTCCCGTGATCGAGGTGCATATCTCGAACACGGCGAAGCGGGAGGCTTTCCGCCACGTGTCTTTCCTGACGGCGGTTTGTCAGGGAGTGATTGCCGGTTTCGGGTTGAAATCTTACGAGCTGGCGTTGCAGGCGATTGTTTAGCGGTTTTACCGCATTACAGTTTGTAAGGTAAGTAAAAATTATTATTATTAATGATATGAAGAAGACTAAGATTGTGGCTACCATATCTGATAAGAGATGTGATGTAGAATTTTTGGAAAGTTTGTATCGCGCGGGTATGAATGTCGTGCGATTGAACACTGCTCATCAGGATATGGAGCAGGCGTTGGCGGTAGTGGAGAATGTTCGAAAGGTTTCGGATAATATAGCCATTTTGATCGATACGAAGGGACCGGAGGTGAGGACCATGTTGATGGACGAGCCGATTCACGTGGATAAAGGGGAAACGATTTATTTGACGGGAGAGCCGGATTTGAAGATGGACGGGAAGTTGATTCACGTGTCGTATCCTTATTTTACCGAAGATATAAAGGTGGGATATAAGGTGCTGGTGGATGATGGTGACGTGGAGTTGGTCGTGATGAAAAAGCACGAGCATTACCTGGAAATGATGGTGACGAACGAGGCGGTGATCAAGAACCGCAAGAGCGTGAATGTTCCGGGAGCCTCGTTGAAGTTGCAGTCGTTGAGTGATAAGGACCGGGCGTTTATTGATTTCGCTATTGATAATCACTTGGATTTTATAGCCCATTCTTTCGTGCGTAAGAAAGAGGACGTGATGGAGATTCAGGCTATCTTGGATGCGCGGGGAAGTAAGATTAAGGTGATTGCCAAGATCGAGAACCAGGAGGGCGTGGATAATATCGACGAGATTTTGGATTACGCTTACGGGGTGATGGTTGCTCGCGGGGATTTGGGGATCGAGATCGAGGCGGAAAAGATCCCGAAGATTCAGCGCTATATCGTGAAGAAATGTATCGAGAGTAAGAAGCCCGTGATTATTGCCACGCAGATGTTGCACACGATGATCGAGCATCCTAGGCCGACTCGTGCGGAGATTAGCGATATCGCGAATGCTATTTATATGGGGACGGACGCGATCATGTTGAGCGGGGAGACGGCTTACGGGGCTTATCCCGTGGAGGCCGTGACCGTGATGCGGGAAGTGGCCGAGGAGAACGAGGGTACGGTTCCGCCCGATGCAAGTAGAAGTCTGGTCCGTATCAATAATGAGATCACGGCAGCCCTGGCCCGTTCGGCGGTGAAAACAGCCACGATGTTACCGATCAAGGCGATCGTGGTGGACACGCTGTCCGGTCGTACGGCTCGCTATTTGTCAGCATTCCGAAGTGATCTTCCGGTATACGCGCGTTGCTATAATGAACGGGTGATGCGTGAACTGGCGTTGTCTTTCGGCGTGTATCCTTATTATACCGAGAAGCCGATGTCTCGTGATGAGTTTATGAATGATCTTCCGGAGATGTTGTTACAGAACGGGATCAAGGAAGATGATTACGTGGTGGTTGTCGGGGGAAGTTTCGGACACGGTAGAGGAGCTTCCTTTATCGAGGTTTGCAAGATAGGGGAAATACATTGAAAAGATAAAAACTAAAAGTTAAAAGCTAAAAGTTTAGGTGCAAGTTGCATTTAACTTTTAGCTTTTATTTTTTATCTTTTATCTTTTAAGATGTCCCGGATTTCGGTTAACAGAGTTTCCTCTTTCGTGGGTGCCGGGGGGGCAGGAGGTGTAGCCGGTGCTTCCTCTTTCTTGGTTCTCAATTTATTCATGAACTTGATGGCGATGAAGATCGAGAACGCTATGATCAGGAAGTCAATCGTGGTTTGGAGGAAGTTTCCGTAATTGATCGTGACGGCTTCTATCATTTTTCCCGTGGCCTCGTCCAGATGAGCTTTCTGAAGCACGACGTGGAGATTACTGAAGTTCATCCCGCCGATGAGCATCCCGATCGGGGGCATGATGATGTCACTTACCAATGACGATACGATTTTTCCAAAAGCCCCACCGATAATGATACCGACAGCCATGTCGACCACGTTTCCTTTCAGGGCAAAAGCTTTAAATTCATCTAAGAGTTTCATGTTTTGATTTGTTTTTGTAATTTATGTATTTGAACGGTTAAACATCTAAAATGTTATCTATTCTTCGGCAAATTTACTTTTATTCTTGTAACTTTGTAAGCGTTTAACGCTATATCAATGGAAAAGATGAGTCGGGAGAGACAAATTTACAAGGTTACGATCATCGGTTCTATCGCTAATTTTGTTTTGCTGGTATTCAAGTTTGTGGCTGGGGTGCTGGGAAAGAGTAGTGCGATGATCGCCGATGCGGTACATTCTCTGTCAGATTTTGTTACGGATATAATAGTCCTTGTTTTCGTGAAAGTGTCGGCCAAACCGCAAGATGCGGGGCATGATTACGGGCATGGGAAATACGAGACCCTAGCTACCGCGATTATCGGGTTGGTGTTGTTGATGGTGGGAACCGGGATATTCTGGAGCGGGTTGAGTAAGATACTGGCGGTGAGCCGGGGGGAGGAGATCGGTAGTCCGGATTTGATCGCGTTGATCGCGGCGGTCGTGTCGATCGTGGTGAAAGAAATTTTGTACCGTTATTCGGTTATCGTGGGACGTAGGGTGCAGAGCCAGGCGGTCGTGGCGAATGCGTGGCATCATCGCTCGGATGCTTTTTCCTCGATCGGTACGGCATTGGGGATTGCCGGGGCAATTTTTCTGGGAAAGGATTGGCATATTCTTGATCCGATTGCCGCGGTCGTGGTGAGCGTTTTTATCGTGAAGGTTTCGATTCAGCTTTTGATCCCCTGTATGAATGATTTACTGGAGAAGTCTTTACCGGAGAAAGTGGAAAAAGAGATTATTACTATTATAAAGGAAGACCCGCAGGTGGCGGATCCTCACAACCTGAAAACCCGGCGTATCGGTAACGATTGCGCGATAGAAGTGCATATTCGCGTGTATCCGGATATGACCGTCCGGGAAGCTCATGTTGTGGCCACGGGTATCGAGAATCGTTTGCGGGCAAAATTCGGGGCGCGTACTCACGTGGCCGTGCATGTGGAACCTACAAAAAATGAATAAACGGAGATGAGAAAAATGGTGTGGTGCTACACGATGATGTGCGTGTTGTTGTTTTTATTGGGAGCTTGTAAAGAGGAGGAGAAGAGTAAGAAACCTTTTGTATATTTCAAGAATTATCAACGAACTTTTAATGATTTAAATGACAGACACCTGTCGTCCGCGAAGCGATTGGGAATTACACCGTTAAAAGCTTCGGAAGATTTGAGCAAGGCGGATAAGAGCCTGAAAGAGATTAAGTCGGGGAAGTTGTTTCAAGTGGATAAGTTGACTCATTCCGAACCTTATCTGGTTTCAGAGGCTTGTGATTTGTTGGGAACGATAGCCCGGAATTTCAAGGATTCTTTGTATCAAAAAGGGTTACCTTCCCATAGTATTATCGTGACTAGCGTCTTGCGTACGGGGGCCAGCGTGAAAAGTCTGCGGAAGAGTAACGGAAACGCCAGTGCTAACTCCGCTCACGTGTACGGGACGACTTTTGACGTGGCGTATACTCGTTTCAAGAAAGACGGACGTAAGGGTGCCCCGGAGGAAAAGTTGAAAAGTGTGTTGGCAGACGTGTTACAAGACTTGCGGCTTCAAAAGAAGTGCTACGTGCGTTACGAGTATAAACAGGGATGTTTTCATATTACGGCAAGGTAATATATTTGTGATATCATCTAAAAATAATGGCTTTATGAAAGTTGGAATTATTCGTTGTCAACAGACGGAAGATCTTTGTCCTGCAACAACCTGCATTAAATGCGTGTCGGGAGGTAAATTAGCGTTTGAAAATATCGGACCGTCCGAGATCGTGGGGATAGTCACCTGCGGCGGGTGTCCCGGTAAAAGGGCTATTCCCAGGGCCAAAATGTTGGTCGATCGGGGGGCGGAGGTCATCGCTTTGGCCTCTTGTATTTTCAAGGGTACGCCGATTGGTTTTCCGTGTCCTCACGCGGAACAGATGAAAAGAGCGATTGTCAATAAAGTCGGGGAAAATGTACCGGTGATTGATTACACGCACTGATTAAAAAAAAATAATTATCTTTGCACGCTTAAAATGAGGGAAAGAAGTACGATATCGTGATTCGGTGTCCCGTTGGTGATTAATTGATAATAAAAGAAATACTATAGTATAATGAGTTTACAATGCGGAATAGTCGGTTTGCCTAACGTGGGAAAGTCGACGTTATTTAATTGTTTGAGTAATGCTAAAGCGCAGTCTGCGAATTTCCCTTTCTGCACGATTGAACCTAACGTGGGCGTGATTACCGTGCCGGACGAGCGGTTGAATAAGCTGGTCGAGTTGGTGCAACCGCAGAACGTGGTTCCGGCCGTGGTCGAGATCGTGGATATCGCCGGGCTGGTGAAAGGAGCCAGTAAGGGAGAAGGTTTAGGTAACAAGTTTTTATCCAATATACGGGAGACGGATGCCATTATTCACGTGTTGCGTTGTTTCGATGACAATAACATCGTACACGTGGACGGTAATGTCGATCCGATCCGGGATAAGGAGACGATTGATACAGAGTTGCAGTTGAAAGACCTCGAAACGGTGGAGAATCGTTTGGCCAAGGAAGAGAAGAAGGCGCAAACGGGAGGGGATGCCAAGGCGAAACGTCTGGTCGAGGTGTTGCATCTTTACAAGGATGCCTTGGTGCAGGGAAAATCTGCTCGTTCCGTACAATTGAACGATTTGCAACAGGAGGCTGCGCGGGAATTGATGTTGCTGACGAACAAGCCGATTCTGTACGTTTGTAACGTGGACGAGGCTTCCGTGGTGACCGGTAACAAATACGTCGATGCCGTTCGGGAGGCCGTGAAGGACGAGGGGGCCGAGGTGTTGGTGATCGGGGCCGCTATCGAGGCAGACATTGCCGAGTTGGATACTTACGAGGAGAAACAACTCTTCTTGCAGGACTTGGGACTGGAAGAGGCCGGGGTGAACAAGTTGATTCGTACGGCCTACAAGTTGCTGAATTTGCGTACTTATTTCACGGCCGGTCCGAAAGAAGTTAGGGCGTGGACGTTCAGGAACGGGATGAAGGCCCCGCAGACGGCCGGGATCATCCACACGGACTTCGAGAAAGGGTTTATCCGTGCCGAGGTGATCAAGTACGAGGATTTCGTGGCTTTGGGTTCCGAGGCGAAATGCAAGGAAGCTGGGAAGATGTCCGTGGAGGGGAAGGATTACGTGGTACAGGACGGCGACATGATGAACTTCCGCTTTAACGTGTAAGGCTTATCTCTTAATAAAATGATACTGAAGAAACTCTTTGGATTTGATCCCGGCGTGATGAAGGTGAAAACCGAAATTATGGCCGGGGTCACTACTTTTCTGACCATGTCGTATATCTTGGCCGTGAACCCGGATATACTGTCGGCAGCCTCGATGGATAAAGGGGCTGTTTTCACCGCTACGGCTTTGGCGGCCTCGATAGCCACGTTGGTAATGGCCATTATGGCGAAGTTGCCTTTCGCGTTGGCTCCCGGTATGGGGTTGAATGCCTTTTTTGCTTTTACATTGGTCCAGGGTATGGGCTTCTCCTGGGAGGCGGCTTTGGCAGCCGTGTTCATAGAGGGAGTTGTATTCATCCTGTTGACGGTGTTCAACGTGCGGGAGTTGATCGTGAACGCCATTCCCGAAACCCTGCGACACGCCATATCCGTGGGTATCGGTTTGTTTATTGCTTTCTTGGGATTGCAGAAGGCGGGGTTAATCGTGGCCGATCCCGCGACGTTCGTTTCCCTGGGAGAATTTACCCCGTCGACCTTGCTGGCAGTGGGAGGAATTGTTATAGGGGGAGTGTTGGTTGCCCGGAAAGTGCGGGGTGCGTTGTTCTACGCTATTTTGATCGTTACCGTTCTGAGTATCCCGCTGGGGGTTACCCGTATCCCGGAGAACTTTTCTTTCGTTTCTTTGCCTCATTCTTTGGAACCGGTCTTTTTCAAACTGGATTTTCATTCCTTGTTGTCTGTAAATATGCTGGTTGCGCTCTTTTCGCTCGTGTTCATGGATATCTTCGATACGTTGGGAACGTTGGTCGGCACGGCGAACAAGGTGGGGATGGTAAAACCGGATGGTAGTATTCCCAAGTTGAAGCCTGCAATGATGGCGGATGCTATCGGCACGACCGTGGGGGCTTTGCTCGGGACCTCGACCACGACGACTTACGCGGAAAGCACGGCCGGGATTGCCGAGGGAGGACGCTCCGGGCTGACGGCGGCGGTTGTCTGTGTGTTGTTCTTGGTGGCCCTGTTCTTTTCCCCGTTTTTCTTGCTGGTGCCGGGAGTGGCGACTGCTGGGGTGTTGGTCATCGTGGGGAGCTTCATGTTCGATGCAGTGGTGAAGATTCGTTTTAGCGATTTTACCGAGGCTTTTCCCGCTTTTGTCACTATCATCATGATGCCCCTCACGTATTCTATTGCTGAGGGTATTGTGCTGGGCTTATTGGCTTACGTGTCCCTTAAATTATTTACAGGTAAACACCGGGAATTGAATCTCACGATGTATATTCTTGCGATATTGTGTATCTTGAAATACGTTATTTAGTCGCTGAAGAATCTCTTTTGGTGACTAAACAACGTAACATCTTAACATTGTTATACACTTGCGTTAGTCCTTTACGGCCTGGTTATATTTTCCTTGAATGTTCTTTCTTGATAGACAGGTGTAATGATTTGACATACTGGTAATTCTCGCTGGTGTGTCGCCTGTGTTGCAGTAGTGTCTCGCTAATGGATCAATTAGGCTTCGATTAGGCATTGATTATAGATCGATTGTCCGGGCAGTCAATTTTCAATTAATTTTCAGTTAACTTTCAATCAACTTATACTTGGGACACTAGAGAGAGTCTATTGGGATACAGGTGAATTACTGGTGAAAGATTACTTACTCGAGAGCCTGTCCGTTGATTTATAAATTGGTAAGTGAGGAGAATTTGTAGCAAAACGTGATTATTTTGCTGAATATATGAATTAAATTTTATCTTTGTGTGATTCTATTGTAGGTAAATTGGGTGAAAGTATTGATGAAAGCGTCAGAAGAAAGAAAACGGTTCGAGTCGGTGTATCTTGATTATTTTCAAGCTATACGTGATTTTTGTAACTCGTTCCTGAAAGACGGGGAGCTGGCCCGTGACATGGCGCAGGATGCTTTCTTCTCGCTCTGGAATAATTTCGATCCAGCCTACTCGGAAAAGGAGATTTTGTCTTTTCTTTACACGGCAGCCCGCAATAAGTGTTTCGACCAGTTGCGCCTGCAAAAGGTGGTCGAGAGTAAGATCAGGGATTTGAAAGATACTGTTTATTCCGACATGTTTTTCTTGGACGAGATCACCCGGCGGGAGACGTACCGGATCGTTCGCGAGTCGATTAATAAGTTGCCGGATCGTTCGCGTCAGATAGCGTTGCTCACGCTTCAAGGTTTTTCGTCGCAAGAGATTGCCGACCAACTGGACGTTTCTATTAATACCGTGAAGACGTTGAAAAAAAATGCCTATGCTAAGTTGAGGGAAATAATTAGTAATCAGTATGTAATCTTGATTCTGTTGAAATATTTTATCTGATTTTCACTCGGCCGTTCACCCGTTTTTTTGACTTCTTCGTATGTTAGGTAGTTTTAACGAAATGATCACGATGAAGCAAAAAATTAATGAACGGTTGGATCTGGCCAGACGATTTGCCCGACGTCTGACAGAACAGGATGCGGTTCACGATGAACTCGATCGACAGTTGGAGGAAGACCCCGGATTGAAAGAACTTTACGAGGATATCGCGGCGAATCTTCACGCGGTGAACATGGAGCCGACGGGTAGGGAGGAGTGGATGGATTTCGAAAGGAGGTATCTTTTTAGCGGCCGTCGTCGTCGTAACCTGATTTTTCGGTACGCCGCGGTGGCCTGTGTGCTAGTGGCGCTGACTGTTGGTTTGTCATTGTATTTTTCCGGTCAGGAGGAGCCGCCCGTGGTGATTTCTTCCGGGGGAAACTTGCCGACGCTTTCGGTGAGCGATCAGGTGTACGCTCTGGATTCCGCTGGGATCAAACAGTTTGCACAACAACACGTTATCATGCAACAGACGGAGAAGGAATTGACTTACCGGGTCGACACGGTTGCTCCCGTTACCCCGGAGTGGCACACGATCCGGGTTCCCCGGCAGGCGGAGTTCACGCTGGTACTTGCGGATGGCAGCCGGGTGCGTCTGAACACGAACACCACTCTCCGTTATCCCGTTCCTTTCACGGGATCGACGCGGGATGTATGGGTCGAGGGGGAGGCGTTTTTCGAGGTATCCCCGGATCAGGCGAAACCTTTTGTTGTTCATTTCGAGGATAATCACGTCACGGTTCTGGGGACGGCGTTCAACGTGTCCTGTTATAAACAGCATCCGAGTCGTACGACTTTGGTACGGGGTTCCGTCAGTCTGAGCAATTCGCTCGATTCCGTGGTGCTTCTTCCCGGGCAGGAAGGGATTATTCGGGCTTCCGGGGAAAATATCACTGTTCGGGAGGCAGACGTAAACGTGGTCACGGCTTGGCTGAATGACCGGTTCTATTTTAAAGAATTGCCATTGTCCGAGATCATGAGGACGCTGGGAGAGTGGTATGATGTTAAAGTCCGGTTCGACCGGGAGAGTACCGCAGCTATGCTTTTCTCGATTGAAACGAGGCGTTACGAGGATATCGACAGCGTGTTGCGTATTCTTGAAAGCACGAAGAAAGTGAGTTTCACGAGAAAAGGTAATATGATAGAAGTTAGGAGTAATCTATAAAAAACGGAAAGTCCGTTAAACTTTCCGTTTTCAACTCTTCTCGCCGTACGAGAAAAATTTGTTTAAATTTTATTACAATTCAAAGTTATGAAAAAAAACCGATTAATTCAAAGGTTCTTGTATCTACTTTTTTGTTTGCTCGTTTTACCCGGTATAACGACGCGGGCACAGAAGCAAGAACAACGATTTGACTTGAAGATGCAAAACGTGGCGTTGAGTCAGGTCATCGAGAAATTGCGGGCGGTAAGCAACCAGACGTTTGCTTTCCAGCTTGACGATGTAAAGGCTTACACCCGGATTAGTTTCGACGTGAAGCAGAAGACGATTCCGGAGATTCTTGACGAATGTCTGAAAACGACGGATTTGTCGTGGGAGCGGGTGGATGAAACGATTATTATTTTCAAACGTTCCTCCACGCCAGAGACTCGTGCTATTACTATTAAAGGATTTATCACGGACAAGAAGAAGGAGCCCATGCCGGGGGTGACCGTTAAATTGATCGGTGCTTCCGTGGGAACGGCTTCGGATGTCGAGGGGTGGTTTTCTCTTAAGTTGCCCGTGATGAAAGGAAAGTTGGAGTTTTCTTTCGTGGGTTACAAGAGTGAAACGGTTGATTTCACGGAGGCGATCGCGAAGGACACGTTGCGGATCGAGCTGCAGGAAGAGGTAGAGTCATTGGATGAGGTGGTGGTGACCGGGGTCTTCACGAAGGCCAAAGAGAGCTATACCGGGGCCGTGACGACGATTACGGCCGAGGAGTTGAAACGGGTGGGTAACCGGAATATCCTGAGTTCGATCCGGAATATCGATCCGAGTTTTAATATCGTGGATAACCCGACGATGGGGTCCGACCCGAATAGCCTGCCGGATATCACGATCCGCGGGAATTCGAGCATGACATCGAACGTGAAGGATTTGCAGACAGAGTCACAAGCCACGCAGTCGGCCAATATGCCGTTATTTATCATGGACGGGTTCGAGATCACGTTGGAACGAATGATGGACCTCGATGATAATCAGGTGGAGAGTATCACGTTGCTGAAAGATGCGAGCGCTACGGCCATGTACGGTACGCGGGGAGCTAACGGTGTGGTGGTGATTACGACAAAACAGCCGGAGGCCGGGAGGTTGCAGTTGACGTATAAAGGTGGCCTGGCAATCGAGGCCCCGGATTTGACGTCGTATAATTTGTTGAATGCGAAGGAAAAATTGCAATACGAGAAAGCGGCAGGGTTGTACACGTATAACACGGGCCCGGGATCAAATCAACACAACCTGGAGGCTCTTTACAATTCACGCATGCTCGCGGCTGAGCGAGGAGTGAACACTTATTGGTTGAAATACCCGGTACGCACGGGGGTGGGACACAATCATAGTTTACGTTTGGAGGGCGGACGCGAGGAAATTCGTTATGCCGTCGGTCTGTCATACAAGAACGTGGCCGGGGCCATGAAAGGTTCGGACCGGAATACGCTGAACGGAAATGTTTTCCTTTCCTATAAATTGAAAAACCTGACTTTTCAGAATGATTTGCAAGTATCGTCGAACAAGTCTCAAAACTCTCCCTACGGGACATTTTCGCAGTATGCCAAGCTTAATTCTTACTGGAAACCTTACGATGAGGAGGGAAACCTGTTGATGATCTTGGACGACCGGAATTATTCAAGCGAGGCTTATGGCACTAATTATAGTAATAAAGTGTACAATCCGTTGTATAACGCTTACCTCCCGAGTATAGATAAAAGTAAATACACGCAGATTACCAATAATTTTGCGGTAGAATGGAGTATTCAGCCGGAATTGATCTTGCGCGGCAAGTTCAGCGTGACTTCCAAGAGTTCTCGATCGGACAAGTACAAGCCGGCGAGTCACACGGATTTTTTGGAATACACGGGAGATAATTATAAACGGCGCGGTTCTTACAAGATGGGTATAGGTGAGAGTTTTAAGTACGAGGCGGATTTCACGCTGAACTATAACAAGACTTTTAACGAGATTCATCAGGTTTACGTGGGGTTAGGGTATAATTTTGCGGAAGAAAAGACGGAGGAGTATTCTTTCTTTGCCGAGGGAATCCCGGATGACTATTCGGATTTTATGGGGCTTGCGGCTTCTTACGAGAAAAACGGTTCTCCCTATGGTGACGAGGGAATTTCCCGTCGTGCGGGAGGTATCTTGAATGTCAATTATACCTACGACCGTCGATATTTTGTCGATATTTCCGGTAAACTGGAAGGTTCGTCTAAATTCGGTTCGGATAATCGTTACGCTCCTTTCTGGTCTGTGGGTGCGGGTTGGAATATTCATCAGGAACATTTCCTGAGGGACAAGAAGATATTGAATACGGCGCGTTTGCGCGTGTCTTATGGTACGTCGGGAGCCCAGAATTTCTCGCCCTATCAGGCGATGCGCACGTTTAAATATTTCAGCTCGCAGAATTATAACGGGAATGCGGGTTCTTACTTGTTGGGGATTGGTAACCCGGATTTGGGCTGGCAGAAGACGGGACAGTTGAATATTGGTATCGAATTGGGGATGTTCGATAATCGCTTGAAGGTGAATGCTGACTGGTATAACAAACTGACGGATGATATGTTGGCGGATATCACGCTGCCTTTAGCGGGAGGTTTCGGGAGCTACAAAGCGAATATTGGTAAGGTGCTGAACCGGGGAGTTGAGGTGTCGTTAAACGCCTACGTGATCCGGGATAGTGAACGGAGTCTTTTCTGGTCGATCGGCGGGACGATTCTTTACAATAAAAACGAGATCAAGAAGATTTCTAATTCGTTGGAGTTCCTGAACGATGAATTGTTGGAAAGTGACGGGGCTAATCCTAGTTTCCTTTTCAAGGAAGGGCAATCCATGAACACGATTTTTGCCGTGCGTTCTTTGGGGATTGACCCGGCAAACGGTAAGGAGATTTATTTGAAGGCGGATGGTCACACGTTGACTTATGATTGGGATGCGAAAGACAAGGTGGCTTGTGGGGTGAAAGATCCGAAGGTGTGGGGTAATTTTAACACCATGCTCCGGTATAAAGGTTGGATGCTTAACGCCATTTTCAGTTATCGTTGCGGTGGGCAGATGTACAATTCGACCTTGGCGAACAAGGTGGAGAATATTCACCCGATCAATAATGCGGACAAGCGCGTACTTTACGACCGGTGGAAGAATCCGGGCGATCATGCCAAATATAAAGGGGTGACCGATCTTTCAACGACGCAGGCAACGAGTCGTTTCGTGGCAGACGAGAATACGTTGGAATGCGGTAGCATTTCTTTAGGATACGAGTGGACTTCCGAGTGGTTGAAAAGAAATCTTTCTATTTCCTATCTTTCTTTGACGGGGTATGGCGAGGATATTTTCCGCATTTCGAGTATTAAACAGGAGCGCGGGACCGATTATCCTTTCGCACGGAAGTTTTCGCTCTCGCTGTCTGTCAGATTTTAACCGTTTAATTGAAAAATCAGAAAGTAATGAAGAAAAGATATTTTATTTGGTTCCTGACGGGATTCCTGATGTTGAATTGCAGTTGTAATGACTGGCTGGATGTAAATCCCCGCACGGAGATGAAAGAGGAGGATATGTACCAGAGCGAGAAGGGATTCAAGAATGTGATGAATGGTATTTATATCCAATTGGCTTCCAAAGATCTTTATGGTAAGAATACGAGTTATTATTTCCCTGATTTGTTGGCCGGATACTGGTACAAGACAAATAATTCAACGGAGAATTATATCATGTCGTATCTTTACAGTAATTCGTACGTGGAGAACGTGATCAAGACGATCTGGAGTAAGTATTACACGGTAATCGCACATATTAACGATTTGTTGGAGAATTTGGATAAAACGGACGTGCATTTCACGAATGGTAACAAGGAGTTGCTTTACGGCGAGGCTTATGGGTTGCGAGCGTTTCTTCACCTGGACGTATTGCGTCTTTTCGGTCCCGTGCCGGTGGGAGCGTCTGATGGTACGAATGCGATTCCTTACGTGACGGAATTGACGCGTGACCCGTCGAAATTGGTATCCGTGACGTACGGGGAGGTGAAAAGGATGATACTGGAGGATTTGGACCGGGCAGAGAAATATCTTGCGGCCGATCCTTTCACGTTGGGTTCTATGTATGATCTGAATAATCCCGGGGGAAACGGCGTGAATTACACGCCTGATGACGACTGGCATTATTACCGGCAGACACATTTTAATATCTACGCGGTGGATGCGACCCGTGCCCGTTTCTATCAATGGATCGGTGATAAGACTCAAGCGGAGATTTACGCTAAAAAAGTTGTAGGTGTGAAGAATACGGACGAAACGGATAAATTTGTGCTTGCCACGAACAGCTCTTACACGAGTTCGGAAAAAGGGGCTTTGGTGATGGCGAGTGAACATGTTTTTGCCGTGAATTGTTCGGATTTACAGGATATTATTAACGGGGTAATGATTACTTCTTCTTCTTCACGGCCGAAGTTGTATTTGCAAAATGCTTGGATTTCGAGCGTGTACGAGAATCCGGAATCGGATAATCGTAGTAAAGGCGGGCGTTATTTCCAGACGGACGGGAGTTACGCTTACTATCTGAAATATTACGAGAGCGGTACGATTGCGGCAACCGATATGGTGCCGTTGATCCGGCTTGCCGAGATGTACTTGATCCTGATCGAGAATTCGACTTTAACGGAGGCTCGGGAATATTTTGAGATTTTCCGGCAAGCGAGAGGAATGGATTTTGCAATTTCTATCGGCGACGAGACGGCAAGGAAGAACCAGGTGGAAAAGGAATATCGCAAAGATTTTTGGGGAGAGGGACAGATGTTTTATTATTACAAGCGTCAGAATAAAACGAGTTGGAGTATTCCGCAGAGCGTGACGATTCCAGAGAATGGATTCGTGGTACCGAAACCGAAGGGACAGAGTGCGTTCGAGTAATAATTGATAATTGAAAATGAAGTTGACTATGAAAAAGATATGGAACTATTTGATTTGTGGCATGGTTTTGCTGGCGGTAGGATGCGAGCGGCATGACGCGCAGGTGTTCGAAGGGGAGGCACGGGTGTGTTTCTTGAGGGGAGAAGATGGTAAGGGGCAGCAGGATAGTATTTTGCAAAGTTTTTTCGTCGTGCCGGAAACGTTGGATCGGGATACGGTGTGGGTGGAGATTGCGTTGATGGGGTTCCCGGTGAATGAAGTACGTCCATTGAAGATTGTCCAGACGAATCAGAATGCGGCAGATGCTGCCGTTGCGGGTACGCACTATATCGCTTTCGATGATGCGGAGGTGAAGGATTTGATGGTCATGGGTGCGAATCAGGTGACGGCTAAGATTCCGGTGATTTTCTTGCGGGATATTTCGTTGAAGACAGGGAAGAAACGTTTGGAAATGACAATCGAGGAGAACAGTTATTTTAAACGGGGAATTGATGCTGACTGTAATTTTATGGTGCAGACGACGGAGTTGGCGGAGATCCCGACGAACTGGGATAGTGCATGGAAATCGTATTTCGGGATATGGAGTTCACGGAAGATGTGGTTTATCGTGAATTACTTGGGACTGGATGATTTCGAGGCGGAATACGACGCTGGATATAAAAAGTATTTGAAGCAAAAAGCGCATTCAAAACTCAACGAGTATAACGCAACGCATGATGAGCCGCTTTGTAATGATCCGACCAAACATCATGAAGACGGTAAACAATGCGAGAATTGTGTGGTATTTCCTTAATTAAAAATGACTGACAATGAAAAAATATATTGGAATATGTTGCCTGTTGGCAATGGCGTTTATTGCCGGGTGTATCGACGACAGGGGTAATTATGATTATATTCCTTCGAGCGAGGTTTTCCCGGTAAAGATTACCGGATTGGATACGAGTTACGATTGTTTGGTTGGCGACACGATTCGCGCGCGGCCTGTTGTGACCGGGGCGGATAAAGATTTGAAATACACGTGGTTTGTTTATCAACGTGGGGTCGCTTTCAGTGCTGAAGATACGTTGTGTCACACGAAAGATCTGGAATGGTTGGTGGATCGTGACGTGAATACCTATTATTTATTGTTTGAAGTGCGAGATACTGTTCGGGATTTGTTTGTCAAGAAGACGTTAAATCTGAATGTTAGTACAATTTATTCAACGGGGTGGTTCGTGTTGGAGGATAACGGGACAAGCACGGATCTGGACATGGTGTCGAATGGGAAAACGACGGAGAACCTGATGACGACTTTCGGGAGCGGCAGGATGGAAGGGCAGGCAATTAAGATAGACTTTAAAGACCGGCATCCACAAGAAGTGGAGAATGTTGATGGAACCGTGACAAAAGAGTACAAGAAAGCGTTCACTGTGATTTCCGGGAGAGATATGCGGGTGTATGATGCACAGAATATGGCAGTTTTGAAATATAAGGATGATTGTTTTTATGAGATGCCTGAAAATTTGAGACTTTTGAATGTTGCAACTAAAACAACTTCCGATGAAGTGAACGTGAACGGGAAGTTTTATTTGATGAGTACCGGGAATATAGGAAAATTCGGTTACCCGATGATGGGAACTGATGGAACGGAAAATTATCGTATTTTCAAAGATGGGATTCTGTATGCGCAACATTGTTTTCTGTGGGACGAAGTAAGTCAATCTTTTGTTTATGCTTACGTGGGTAATTCGAAATTTAATGTTTTGAATGAAGCCGGGGATGGAGAGGTTAATTATGGTGTGGTTTCCAATACCGGTTGTGAAATGAAAAGTTTCAGATTCCGAGGCTATAAATCGAGTGTGTATTCAGCTTACGCTTTATGGTTGAGCAGAGAGGGTAAATACGAGATATTGGATTTGGGTTTTAAATCAACAAACTACCCGATAAGGGGTAAATATAGTTTGCCTGTTGGTAGCAGATTGACGGAAGCTGAAGTTGTAGAGGCGCATCAGACGGAGGCTAAAATATTTTTTTCAAAAGGTAATCAATTATACGAGCATTTAGTTAATCCCAATACGGAATTATCAAGTCGGGAACGTGTGGTTTATACTTTCCCGGCCGGTGAAGAGATCTCTTGTATCCGTCACGTTGTTGCCGATAATAAGTATATAGAAATGCAGTTGAATCACCTGATCGTCCTGACCAATAGCGCAAGCGGTTGGAAAATGTATGGATTTGAGTTTATTAACGGGGGCGGAGAGTTTGATATGACCGTGTTGCCGGAGAAAGCCATGATTGGACAGGGAGAAGGAAACGCTCGCTACGTGATGAGAATGGATAATAACAGGACATTTTAATTAAATTGCAGTCACATGCTGAAAAGTTTATTGATAGCGGGAGCGTTGGTTGTGCTGGGAAGTGTTTGTTGCGGACAGCAGGTCGGGATGAAGAAAAGCTTACCGACGATAACGGGTTGGAAAGATGCGGGACATTATATCGAGCAGGTACGGGAGGGGAAAAAGAGTGTCCTGTATGCCGTGGATGTGGTGACTGGCAAACGTACCCCTTACACGCCGATAGCAAGAAAGGCTGCGGCTATGGTAAAGGTATCGGACGGGGAGGTGGTTTACATCGCCCCCGACGGTAGCCCAAAACAGTTGACCCGCACGATGGCTGAAGAAAAGAATCCCGTGCTTTCACCGGATGGGAAATGGGTTGCTTTTACCAGAAATAACGATCTGTACGCGATTGAAGTAGCATCCGGGCGTGAAATCCGGTACACGACGGACGGTTCGGACGTGATCAAGAACGGGTATGCCTCCTGGGTATATTACGAGGAGATTCTAGGACGTGGTAGTAATTACCGCAGCTTCTGGTGGTCTCCGGATAGTCGTAATCTTGCCTTTTTGCGTTGTGATGATTCGAGAGTACCGGTTTACCCGTTGTATAACGTGAAGGGACAGCACGGGCAACTGGAAGTCAATCGTTATCCGCGGGCGGGAGATCCCAACCCGGAAGTGAGCGTGGGTATCGTGCCAGTGGAGGGAGGATCGGTTGTCTGGGCGGCGTTCGACCCGAAAAACGATCAATATTTCGGTACGCCTTTCTGGCGTCCGGATGGGAGCGGGTTGTTGGTGCAGTGGATGCCTAGGGAACAAAATAACTTGAAATTATATGATATTGATCCGGCTACCGGGAGCAAAACGGAAATTTATAACGAGGAGCAGTCGACTTGGGTGGAGTGGATTGAAGGTTTGCACTGGGTGAAAGATGGTTTTATGATGATCCGGGATTTTGACGGGTGGGAGCAGATTTATCTGCATCATTCTGACGGTTCGTTGAAGCAGAAATTGACATCAGGCCGAATGTGGGGTACGAAGATCACGCGTATCGACGAGAAGAACCGTCAGGTATATTTTACCTCGAAAGGTGAGATTTCGACACGGAATGACTTTTATTGTGTTGGATTTAATGGAAAGAACCAGCGGAGACTAACGTTCGGGGAATATAACCATAAAAATATTATGCTATCGCCGGATAATCGTTATTTTATGACCTGTTACGATAACTCATCTACCCCGACTCGTCTGGGATTGGTAAACGTGAAAAGCGGAAAGGTAAATGTGTTGGGGGATTTGAATGATCCGGGTATTGATCCGAAGACAGTGGAACGGAAAGAGATGTTGTGGTTGACAACAGAGGACGGGTTTAAAATTCCGGCCATTATCTATTGGCCTTCCGGGATGAAGGAAGGGAAGCGCTATCCGCTGGATATTCACGTGTATGGTGGTCCTAACCATGGTTCTGTGAGTGATTACTGGTCATCATCGAGTAGCACAAGGGATGCGGATTGTATCCGTGTGGTCATGGATCATCGGGGATCGGGACATTGTGGAAAAGCGGGGATGAATTACATGCACCGGAACTTGGGTAAATGGGAAATGACGGATTATATTGCCTGGGTGAAATTGTTGAGGACTTATCCGAACGTGGATAGTACCCGCGTGATGATTAGCGGTGGTAGTTATGGCGGTTACATGACGACATTGGCGTTGACTTACGGGGCAGAGTACTTTCAATACGGTTATGCCAAATTCGGGGTGATGGACTGGATGCTCTACGATTCGCATTACACGGAGCGTTATATGGATCGCCCGCAAGATAACCCGGAAGGATACCGGGCGGCTTCCGTCTTTACTTATCTTGATCGGTACCAGTCGCGAGGTCCGGCCATGTTGCGGATCGTTCACGGGATGATGGATGATAATGTGCACATGCAGAATAGCATGCAACTGGTGGATACGCTTCAGCAGATGAATAAGGAGTTCGAGTTGATGCTTTTTCCCGGTGAACGTCATGGGTGGATGAGAAAAATGAAATTTACATTGAAGGATTTGCGTGATTTTAAAGAACGATATTTAAAACGGGAAGATGAATAGCTCCCAAATGATAGGAAAGATGAAAAGATTGATTTTATTTACATTATTGATAGCTGTTGTGGTGATGAATGCGACAGCCCAGAATCGGAGTATAAATTTCGAGCAGACAAAAGAATGGAAAAAAATTGTCAAGAAGGCAAAGAAGGAGAAGAAATTGATTTTTGTAGATTGCTATACTTCGTGGTGTGGACCATGTAAAATGCTGGCGAAAGACGTATTCACGAATGATAAGGTGGCTGATTTTTTTAATGCTAATTTCGTTAATGCTAAATTCGATATGGAGAAAGAGGCCGATGGGGTGGTGTTGAAAAAACAATTCGGGGTAAATTTTTTCCCTACCTTGGTGTTTGTTGATCCCACGTCTGGTGAAGTTTTGCATCGAATGGTCGGAGCCGGTTCGCCCGAATGGTTGATTGCCGGGGGAAAACTGGCCATAGATCCGGATAATAATCTCCGTAGCATGGTGAAACGTTATGAAAACGGGGAACGGGACGGCGAGTTTATAAGAGATTACGCGGGAGTCTTGTTCTCGGCATACACGCGGGATGAGGCGGCTCGTGTCGCTTGCGAGTATCTGGACCCTCTGCCCGTGGATAGTCTGGTGATGCGGGAGAATTGGCAAATGATCAAGCGTGTCGTGAGCGATCCCCTGTGCCCTTTGTTGAAACGGGTAATGGCAGAACGGGAGAAGTTTTATGCCACGATTGGACGAAAGGAGGTAGATGCTAAATTGGAGAAAGTGATTTACAATGCTGTTGATAAATTGACTGGCTGGAGTCCGAAGAAGAAAAAAGCGTTTGACGAGAAAGGTAATCAAGAATTAATCAATTACCTGATGAGTATTGATTTTTACGCGGCTCCTGCCGGATTGGCCGGTTTGTACACGGCCGCTTATGTACGCGAGGGTGATTTCCGGGGTATGTTGAATAAGATGGATGAGGTGTTCAGCTATAACTTGTTCAGAAATGGGGCCGAATTACCTTATTTTCGGGATAACATACGGTTGTTAGGGAATAGTGAGGATAAGGCATTGGTGGAGGAAGGAATTCAACGGATAGATCGTTTTATGGTTCAAGATACGAAACCTCTTGATAAATCGAATCTGATGAGAGTAAAAGCGTTTTTACAAAAAAAAATAGGAGACTCTGCGGGAGCGGAGGCTTCCACTAAGGCGGCTGAAAATTATCTTCGGGAAATGAGGAATAAAAAATAGTTCGGGTTTTAGCCTGTAAAAAAGTCCGTAAGGTCAATTATAACAATTTGCGTTGCCTAGTCCGCCTCTGTAAATGTTGACTTTGCGGGCTTTTTTGTGTTTATGGATGGTTGGGCTTTTTGTGTTTCGGGATATTTTTATAGTTTTGTCAAATCAAACTATGATATATGTACGAATCTCCGGATGAAATAATTAACGGGATAAATGAAAAGAGCGATAGGGCTTTTAAGTATCTATTTGATACTTACTATCCTTCTTTATGTCGTTACGCGAGGCAATTCGTGGGAGAATTCATTGATGAAGAGGATGTTGTGCAGGAGATTTTCGTGAAATTATGGGAACGGGAGGGTGGTTTTGAGAATTTGAAGGCTTTATCGGCTTATCTTTATCGTGCGGTTCATAATGCGTGTCTCGTTTATATTCGGGATGGAAAGGAAAAACGGGGTGAAGAGTTAATCAATCGGTTGGGGGACGTGTTGGAATTTGAAACTCCGGATAATGAGCAGTTATTGATCGAGGAGGAATATTATCGTCAGATATTTGTTGCTTTGAATTCCTTGCCGGAGCAACGTCGTGTTATTGTGGAAATGACAATGGAGGGCAAAAAGAACGAGGAAATTGCCGAAGCCTTACAAGTTTCCGTGAATACGGTTAAAACATTGAAAAAGAAGGCTTACGTCTACCTGCGGGAGAAACTGTCTAGGGAGAGCTGGATGTTTTTATTTACTTTTTTATAATTTTTTCTTCAAAAGTATCACCCTGTTTTGTTAATCTGTGTTTCTATAATAGAAATAGAATCTATTATGAAAGATTTTAACAGGATTGCGAGTTTATTTCGGAAATTCAGAACGCACACGATTCTAGAGGATGAAGTACACGAGTTGAGAGACTGGTTGAAAGGAAAGGAGAACCGGGAACTTTTTAAGCGTGCGATGAGAGGTGAGCGGGAGACACACGTGATGCGAGAACTGAAAAAGTACGACCGTGAGGCTGCTTTTCGGAGATTTACCGAACGTGTACATCCGAAGAGACGGAGGATCAGATATTATGTACGATTAGCTGCGGCTGTGGCTTTACCGATTGTTTTGAGCGTGTCGGTTTATTGGTGGATGGAAACTCCGGCACGGGAAACGGAGCCTGTGGCAGAAATTATTTCTTTGACTCCCGGTCAGAAAAAGGCGATCCTTACATTTGACGATGGTACTAAAATGGCATTAGGCGATGCCATAGAAGAGAAAATCGTTTTAAATGAAGGAGCTTATTTGAAAATTGATTCTTCGGGGTTAAGGTATGATTTTAAGGAGACGGGTGAAGCAATAAAAATGAACGAGTTGTTCGTACCCCGGAGAGGGGAGTACAATCTGACGTTGTCCGATGGAACACGGGTATTTTTGAATTCCGATTCCAAGCTCATGTATCCTGTGGCTTTTGGGGACGGACAGAGAGAAGTCATTTTGGAAGGAGAAGCTTATTTTGACGTGGCGAAGGATGAGAAACGTCCGTTCGTGGTGAAGACGAGTGATTTATCCGTCCGGGTTCTGGGAACAGCTTTTAACGTGAAGAATTATCCGGACGATTTATGTGTGGAAGCTACGTTGGTTCGTGGAAGTGTGAAGATTCTGGAAGAAGATCAGGAAATGTTGCTTGAACCGGGAGAACAGGCCCGACTGGATCGAAGTTCCGGTAAAATGAACAAAATACAGGTAAACACGGCTTTGTATACTTCTTGGAAAGATGGTTTGTTTATTTTCGAACGGGAGCGTCTGGAAGACATCCTGACGACTTTAGCTCGTTGGTACGATGTGAATATCTTTTATCAGCGTTCTACCGTGAAGGATGAGTTATTTACCGGGGATTTGAAGAAATACGATGGTATAGAAGAACATTTGAAAATGTTGGAAATGACAACTAATGTACAATTTGAAATACGTGGTAACATGATTGTTGTGAAATAAAAAAAGAAGATTAGCGTTCCAGCGCTAATCTTCTAAATCAGTCAAAAATGTAATATTAACATTTTAAGCAAAACAAATGTATGAAAAAAAATCGAAATGGGCGAATTCCATGGCGGGTAATTCGTATTAGAAAAATCGTGCAAATTATGAAATGGATTTTTATGCTGTTTTTTGTAGGTTGTATGCAACTTTCTGCGGCAGTTTATTCGCAAAAAGAGAGAATGAATATTTCGGTAAAGGATGTCTCTATTGAGGAGTTGATCAAAATGATCAAATCCAATGTGCAGGTTGATTTCTTGTATAATTTGAAAGAAATCGAGCGTAATGGGACTGTTAGCATGAAGATGAAAAATGCAACTGTGGAAGAAATTTTACAAGAGGCTTTTCGTGGGAAAACTTTGACTTATGCTTACGTGAACGGAGTATTTATTATTCGTCCTATGCATGTTGTAATGAGAGATTCGGTAAAAAAAACATACACTATAAAAGGACGGGTTTTTGATGCGAAGAAACAACCGTTACCTGGTGTAACAATTCGTGTGGACGGAACTCTTGTTGGTGCGGCAACCGATGATCAAGGAAAATTTACAGTTGTCGTTCCTCAAGATACGGGAAGGTTGATATTTACTTTTGTTGGGTTTAAACAGAAAAGTGTTGCTTTTAAAACAGGGCAGGAATTAGTTATTGTTCTGGAAGAGGATGTAGAAGATCTGGAGGAAGTGGTTGTGACGGGCTATCAGGTGATCAATCGAAAAAAATTGACAAGTGCTATTACTTCTGTGAAAATGGATGATATCATGATTCCTGGAGCAACATCCATTGATCAGATGCTGGAGGGACGTATCCCGGATCTAATGTTAACCACGAATTCCGGGGAGGTTGGTGTTGTACCACGTTTGAGGATTCGTGGAACTTCAACTTTAATAGGTAACCGGGAACCTTTATGGGTGGTTGATGGAGTTGTTGTTAATGATCCGGTTCCTTTGGATTCGGATGTTTTGAATGACCCGGATTATGTGAACCGGATCGGGAATGCAATTGCAGGTTTGAATCCACAGGATATTGAACGTTTAGACGTGTTGAAAGATGCGGCTGCGACGACCTTGTATGGAACTCGTGCTGCTAATGGAGTAATCGTTATTACCACGAAAAAAGGGCATATAGGAAAACCTTTGGTGCGGTATAATGTCACTGCGACCTACAAACGTCGTCCTCGTTATAGCGATCGTCAAATAGATCTGATGACTTCTAAAGAAAGGGTTGATTTGTCCCGGGAGTTGGTATCTCAGTCTTACGTGTATCCGTCGGATATGACCGTGATTGGATATGAATATTTACTTCAACAGCTTTATGCGGGAGCTCTTGATGATGATCAATTTGCCCGTGAAGTGAAAAAATTGGAGAATAATAATACGGATTGGTTTGACATTCTAACACGGGATGTGGTTTCCCACAATCATACGTTGAGCATTTCAGGGGGGACGGAGGCTTTACGTTATTATTCTTCTGTCGGGTATTCTCAAGATAATGACGTGATTAAGGATCAGGGTATTTCTCGTTATACCGGAAATTTGAGCTTGGATGCGAATCTTTACAAGTGGTTGACTGCAGCAATTGATTTTAATGCTAGTATTAGTAAAAGAAATTATGAACAAAGTGAAATAGGGTCTATCAATTATGCTTATATGGCCAGTCGAACGATTTCTCCTTATGATGAGAATGGCGAATTAAGCTATTATAAGAAGAATGTAAATTCCAGTTATGGTTATAATTTTAATATTTTAAACGAGAAAAAAGAGAGTTATACTTCTCAGGATAATAATAATTTTAATTTAAGTACTCAGTTAAATTTTTTATTTACGGATTATTTGAATGCTAATATCCTTTTTAATTATGCGGTGTCAAATGTGAATGCGGAAAGTTATTGGGGGGAGAAAACCTGGCATGCGGCTACATTACGTTTATCAGATTATGGAGTGACAGCTCCGGCTAGAAGTCTTATGCCTTATGGGGGAGAATTGACAGCACAAAACACCCGGAATGAAACTTATACCCTACGTTTTCAGGTAAATTTGAATAAATATTTCGGGCAGGAAGATAAGCATAATTTGAATGGTACGTTTGGATACGAGATGTCATCTTCTCGTTACGAGGGATATCAAAATATAACTCGCGGATATTATGCAGACCGGGGTAAAAAATTTGCCAGCAACATTTCATCTTCCGATTATGCTACTTATAATGCTTGGGTAATGGGTAATGTCCCGACAATTACGGATAATTTAACCAATTTGATAGGTGCTTATATCACCTTGACGTATAGTTATCAGAATTTATTCAGTATTAATGCTAATACTCGTTATGACGGTTCCAATAAATTTGGTAGCCGTAGCAATGAGAAGTTATTACCGGTATGGGCTGTATCGGGTGCGTTTAATATATCAGAGTTACCGGCTTTAAAGAGTGATTGGCTGAATTTTTTGTCTTTAAAGATGTCTTATGGTTATCAGGGAAATATGTTGGATGGACAAAGTCCGGAATTATTACTTATCAATAATCCCAAAGATACTTATTATGACAAATTTACCTCATCTGTGTCTTCTTACCCGAATCCTGATTTGAAATGGGAGAGAACAGGATCGTTTAATATGGGTTTGGAGTTATCTGTTTTGGATAATCGAATTCAAATTAGTGGGGATTACTATCGTAAGCGTACGAAGGATGCTTTTATGAATAAACCGATTTCTAACGTGAACGGACAGAATTCATACGTGATAAATTCCGGAGAGATTTTGAATACCGGTTACAATATTTCATTAAATCTGGTACCAGTAAAGACGCGTGACTTTAAATGGTCGTTGTCAACGATGATTTCTAAGACTAAAAATAAATTGAATACCCAGCCCAATGCGGAGGTACACGAATTGTCTGATTTTTTGACCGGGACGGCTTTAGTAAAAGGAAAAGCGGTTAGTACTTTTTATTCCTATCGTTTTGTTGGTTTGAACCCTCTGGATGGAGGACCTCTGTTTGATGATTATTCGGATCGGATCGACTTTTTGAAGAATCTGGATAAGTATGACACGTATACAACTGTGCTAAAGGCGACGGGGAAACGTGATCCTTCTATATCTGGAAATTTGTATAATAATTTTAGTTACAAACGTTTACGTGCTAGTGTGGTTTTGGCATATAGCCTGGGGGCCAGCTTGCGTTTATCAAGAGTATTTGCCCAGACAATCACCGATTCGGATAACCGGAATATCTATTCGGAATACAATGCGAGTCGAGCATTATTAAATCGTTGGAAAGTGCCCGGGGATGAGAAAAAAACTATTATTCCGGCTATTCTTAGTACAACGGATCCGGGATATGGTGTTTATAGTCGGCATTGGTCAGTAAATAGTTCTTATGAAGGAGTGTTTGTTGCTGATAATTATTGGGATATGTATGATTATTGTGATGCTCGAGTAGTAAGTGCCGATTATTTGAAATGTAGTAATGTTAGTTTAGCGTATGTATTACCGGATGAATGGTTGAAGGCGGCTGGAATTTCTCGTTTGGAAGCCACGATCTCGGCAACGAACTTGTTTACAATATGTTCGAAAAAATTGAAAGGACAAACTCCGACACAAAGCGTGTTTAATCAGGTGCAATTGTCAGAACGTCCTACAATTTCTTTAGGGTTGAATGTTTCATTTTAATAATAGGATATTATGAAATATATTATTATATGTAGCGTAATGCTTTTCTTTTTAGGAAGTTGTAGTTTCTTGGAAGAATATTCGCAAGATACGATTCAAGTCAGGGGATATGAAGATCTTGAAGAATTGTTGATCGGGGAAGGATATATGAATGTGAATGCTTCTTATTCGTTGGAGAATGGTGCTAGTTATTATCCTTATATTCACTATATGTCGGATGAAACCGAAGAATGTGAAAAAAGTGATTTTGGTTCCAGTGCTTTTAATCGTAGGGATGCTATCTTTGGATATTATACTTGGCAAGATCGTTGTGGGGTGGATGAATCAGGTTCTTCTTACGCGGATGAAAGTAAGGATTGGACGAAATTGTATTATCACATAAACGTGGTAAATAATGTTATTGATTTGATTGATGAATATACGAGAGGAAGTGAGAATGATATACGAGAAGCCATGCGAGTAAAAGGAGAAGCCTATTTTTTACGTGGGGCTTATTATTTTACATTAGTAAATTTGTATGGGAAGCCTTACGAGGCATCTACGGCAGATGCTGATTTGGGGGTACCTTTAAAACTCACGGGGGAGATTCAGGATGTTATTTTTCAACGGGAGAGCGTGGCTCAAGTTTACAAACAGATTGAAGCGGATTTGAAAATTGCCGAGGAATGTTTGGGAAAAGCTAATCTTCCGGGGACGATATATCAGGCTGATAGCACGGCTGTGCATTTGTTGATGAGTCGTTTTTATTTGTATAAACAAGATTGGGAACAGGCGTTAAAGTATGCTCAAAAAGTAGTTTCCGTGAGATCTGATTTGCTGGATTTGAATGGCTTTTCTGGTGGATTTTTGTCTAAAAATTCTGTCGAGACTATTTTTTCTATGGGAGGTCACGCTATTACTCACAATACAGTCAATCAATACAAGAGTTTTCAGGTATCGCGCGAACAGTATAATATTTATGCCGAAGATGACTTGAGGAAATCTGTTTTTTTCTGGACATATAATGATTTTGTCGGGTATGCTAAAATAGCTGAAAGTTCCTCGTTTGCAAATAACGATCCTGCGGCTGTCTATTATTACAATTATGCGTTGGCTTATGAAGGTCGAAAAGTAGAAGTTTCAGATAATTTTTTGTTCCGGAATGCGGAGGCTTTTCTGAACGGGGCGGAGGCAGCAATTTATTTGGGTGATGAGACAACGGCTTTGGAATTATTGGAACAACTACGAGTTAAGCGATTTGAGCGTGAAAATTATATCCCGCTTCAAAAAACGGGAGAGGAACTTGTGAATGAGATTCGGGAAGAACGTAGACGGGAATTGTGTCTGGAGGGACATCGTTGGTTTGATTTGAGACGTTATATGGTATGTGAGAAATATCCTTATTCTAAGGAGATCGAGAAGGTTTATTATGTCTATAAGGATTATTCTTCTGATGAGAAGATAGAAAAACGAATTTACAAGTTGGAGAAAAATGATCCGGCTTACGTGTTACCTATTCCTCACGAGGTGTTGGAGTATCATACAGGTATGCCCAATAATATTCATCCTGTAAGGAGTTATAAAATAGAGCCGTTAAATTAATAATTAAACATGTGAATATGAAACTTGTATATTATATATTACTGGGGTGTTTGTGTGTATCTCTATTTCCCGGATGTTCAGAAAAGGAAGAAGTGCAGCCCCTGAATTTGAAGGATAATTATTACGAGGTCCCAGAAGATGCAGATGATCCCGAATCTTTATTGCGTAGAGAGTTTGAAGAGACAATGGGTATTCATTTGCTTTTTAATGATACTTTGAGAAACGAGTACAGGGGAACAGATCGTTATGGCAATGAAGTTTATTTTGTACAAAAGGTCGATTTTTCTTATTATTTGACATCAATGACAAAACAGAGGTATCTTTTTGATTATTTAAGAGATATAGAATCTCAGAGAGCCGCTGTCGAATTTATGAAAGCAAGAATTCTTAGTGCGTTTAGCCCGAAAATTTATCCGTATTCGCTATTATTAGTAAAGCGGATAGATTCTTACAAGGCCAGTTTGGATGGAGATCAATATGAATTGGTGGATGAGGATATGGATTATATAGCCGGATGGAATAGTATGGCCGTGTCTTTCAGGGATGTCTTGAATATGAGTGAACAGGAGAAACAAGAGTATGCGGCTATTGTTTTACGACAAATTGTTTCTAATAGTATTTCTAAGGTAGATGAGTCTGAATTTGAAAAGTTTTTTTCTTATGCGGAGGGGTATTACGAACAGTGGTCTATTTTTCGGCCGTTAAGTGATATTAGAATAGTGGGATTTTTGGGGTCTAACCCGTTAATGGGAACGGTGCGAGTGTGGTTTTCGAAAGCGGAGGATCAGGCTAGTTATGTGAATGCTTTATTGACCATGACAGAAGAAGAATTCATGGCTGAAAATGGAAATTATCCGGCTTGTGTGGCAAAATGGAATGAGATGAAAAGGGTGTTGGTTGATTTAGGATTGAACTTCGATTAATGAGTAAAAATGGAAATTATGAATAGAGGATTATTTATATATGTATTTCTTGGGTTAATGTTGATCTGGGGATGCGATGAAGAAGATAAAGAGATTCCAGTTATAAAACCTAATGCCACGGGTGTTTACGTGGATGAACGTGATGGGACGGAATATGGTTGGGTAAGATATGGGGATCTGGAATGGATGACTAGTAACATGCGTTATGCGCCGGAGTCTGGTTTATACGGGAAATATGAAGATGATGCTGTTATCGGGGAAGGATCAATGCAGGAGGCTATGTACGAGAAATACGGGTATTGGTATGATTATAATGCTGCCCTTTTGGTGGCACCAAAAGGATGGCGTTTACCAACGGATGAGGATTGGCAAAAATTGGAAATGGCCTTGGGTATGAGTTCTAAAGAGATTGCTGCCGAAGGTTTCCGGGGAAATTATGAAGGGGAATTGTTACAACAGGGGGATGAAGGAACCGGAATTCAATTAGCTGCGGGAGGATTTTATTCTGAGCATACGGTAGCTTATACCGAGCATTGGCGTTTCCGTGGTGTTTATGGTTTCTTTTGGACTGCAACGGAAGACCCTAATAATAGTGGATTTATTTTTTATCGTAAGGTCGCTTATAATTCAACTCAGGTATTTCGGGCGAGTACAATGAAAACCAATTGGCTAAATGTGCGGTGTTGTCGGGATGCTCAATGAATGAGAGATATCATGTTGTGAACGAGATTCTTTACAAGAATCTCGTTTTTTGCATCATTATTTTGTAATATTTAGTAAATATATTTGGCTCGAAATTGAATTCCCGGAGAAAAATCATAGCTTTGTATAACAAAAATAATAGCCAATGATCGTCAAGTTCGAGAAAGAGTATTTGTCAGAGCTATATTAAAAAGGAAAATGCAGTGATAAAAAACATCGCTTTCAACCACAAGTAATAAAGAATTATATTAGGCGTATAGTCACTCTTAATGAAGCTTGTCGTATTGAAGATCTTTATAATATTAATTCCCTAAATTATGAAATTTTGCAGGGAGATAAAAAAGGAATTTCTTCGATAAAGATAAATGATCAGTACCGATTGGAATTTATGGTTACGATAGATACAGAAAACGAACCAGTTATTACTATTTGTACAATTAAAGAAATAACAAACCATTATAAATAAAGTATTATGGGAAATTTAGGTGAACCTTTCATCCCGACACATCCGGGGGAGATCGTGAAAGAAGAACTAGAATACCGGGGGATATCTCAGAAAAGTTTTGCTAAGGTTGTTGGTGTTTCGTATACTATGCTGAATGATATTCTGAATGGTAAACGCCCCATGTCTACGGAATTTGCTCTTTTAATGGAGGCTGCTATTGGTATTAGTGCTGATCTTCTCGTGAATATGCAGACACGTTATAATCTTCAAATGGCAAGAAAAGATCAAAAGAATATCGATCGGTTTGAGAAGTTGCGTAATATATGTGCTTCATTATTATAGTAAGAATCAAAACCGAAGTCTTATATGAATGAAATACTAGAGTTTGCTAATAGAAATGACTTTCGAGAATGGCTGAGTGATAATTGTTTGTCGAATGCTGGCGTGTGGCTTCTGTTTGGTAAGCCCGGCGGGCCAAAGACGGTAAAAGCGGATGAAGCGCTGGAAGAAGCGCTTTGTTTTGGGTGGATTGACGGGCAAATGCAAAGTCTTGATGATAAGACCTATAAAAAGTATTTTTCTTTACGCAGGGATAACAGCAAGTGGTCAGAGAAGAATAAAGCGTTGATTGAACAGCTTGAGAAACGAGGGATAATGACTGACTACGGTAGGAAGAAAATAGAGGAAGCCCGGAAAAACGGTCAGTGGGATGCCCCGAAAGCCCCGGTTGTTACAGAGGAGCAGGTAACTTTTGTAACCACGTTATTACAAGGATACGAACCCGCCTGTACAAATTTTCAAACCATGTCCTTGTCGGTAAAAAGGACGTATACACGGGCCTATTTGGATGCGAAAACGGATGCCGGACGTGAGAAGCGTTTGGCATGGATGGTCGAACGCCTCAATAAGAACTTAAAGCCGATGTGAAAAGTTTGGGTTTCCCCATGAAGAATTGTAATATCCGTAAATAGAGTATAAACTGACATTTTTGATTTTGTATTGAGGTAAATTGTATTTTAAAGAATACAATTTCGGGTTTATTTTGTATTTTAAAAAATGCAATTCTTTTAGGAGTAAGTGAGAAATGAGGTTATTTATTCAGATTCCGTTATGGATATTCGGGTTGGGGTATTGACAGATATATTTGATGGATTTATTTATGATTAAGTGAATTAGGGGTAAATGATGGCGTGTTTTAGTTGATGTATAGTGTAAGAAGCCGAATGTTGGAATGTTAAATGTAGGAGGGTAGGTGTAATTTTTTTTGTTATTTTGTGGTTTTTGAGAAGGAAATATTTACCTTTGTCTAGTCAATTCGAAAAATATAAAAGAAGTGTATCGCGCAAGAAGGCAAAAGCCTCCGGTAGTGTGAATACACTTTTTTTATTAAAACGAATTGACATGAGTTTAATAATCCGGAGGCTTCCTTAAGCAAACGTTTTTGATAAGATATAGTTACACGTAAGTGTAATATTTTTGAATTCTAATTTGTCTTTTGAGGTGAGAGTACCGTGACGGGAAATCACCTCCTTTTTGTTTTTAACAAAAAATTAAATTGTTAGTATTTTGTAACAGTAGAGATTCGTGCTATATTTGTTTGCGAAAATAGTGCGTGATCTTCAATGATCTTTTTTATTCACATGATTAAAACAATTACACATGAGAAAAACAGTATTAGTTATTTTTAGTTGCTTTCTTTCCCTGTTGATTGTCCCCAAGACTTACGGGCAAGAACAGGATAAGTTGTTGGGACTGCTTAAGGAAGAGTTGGCTCAACAGATGAAAGAACTAAAGGGAGAGGAATTTCCCCCGTATCACATGAATTACAGGGTGATTGACGTGACGTCTTCCGTGGTGTCCGCATCATTCGGGGCGTTGATGAATAGTCAGCAGTATCGCTCCCGGACATTAGTTCCGCAAATTCGTTTAGGGGATGAAAAACTCGATAATTTCAGATTTAGTCAGATGGGGGCACCGATGTCCCAATATCAAGGCCCTTCTTCGGCTCGTCTACCGTTAGATGAGGTGAACAACGAGGATGCTGTGCGTCAAGCGATCTGGAACGAGGTGAACAATCGTTATAAGTTTGCCGTGGATATGTACCAGAAAACGAAGGCTCAGAGTTCGGTAAACGTGGAAGAGGAAGATAAAGCTCCTTATTTTTCGGAAGCTAAGGTAGAAAAATATTACGAGGCCCCACTACCGGCTGAGAAAATGACGATAGACAGGGATCTGTGGGCTGCCCGCATGAAAGAGATTTCGGCCGTGTTCAAGAATCAACCCGGAATTATGAAAGGGGATGCAATCATGATTTACACGGTGGAGAGACGTTATTTCGTGAATAATGAGGGAACCGAGGTCGTTCAGAATTTGCCGTACGCCCGGATCATGGTGTTCGGGGAAACGAAAGCGGATGATGGTATGGAGTTACCGTTGAACTTATCTTACTTCGCTTATGACCCGGCTGATCTTCCCGGAAATGATCGGATTATTGCTGATACCAGAGAGATGGTGAAAACGTTGGAGGCTTTACGCGTGGCTCCCGTGGTTGACCCGTATACGGGTCCGGCTTTGTTGTCCGGTCCTGCCAGCGGCGTGTTCTTCCACGAGATTTTCGGTCACCGGATTGAAGGTCAACGTATGAAGAGCGAGAGCGATGGGCAGACGTTCAAAAAGATGATCGGTCAGTTGGTGTTGCCCGCGGATATGCACGTGTACGATGATCCGACGATTCGGAAATATGCCGGGGAAGATTTGAACGGATTCTACAAATATGACGATCAGGGTGTGAAAGCGGAACGGGTAGACGTGGTGGTGAACGGTAAGTTGAATGACTTCCTGATGACACGTACCCCGATTGACGGCCATCCCCGTACGAACGGACACGCGCGTGCAAGCGATGCGTTTGATCCGGTATCCCGTCAGTCCAATCTGGTGATTGAAACTTCGAACCCGAAGACGAATGAGGAGTTGCGTCAGTTATTGATCGAAGAGGTGAAGAAACAAGATAAAGAATACGGTTATTTCTTTAAAGAGGTAACGAGCGGATTTACATTTACCGGAAAAGGCGGTACCAATTCATTCAACGTGACCCCGTTGGAAGTGTACAAGGTGTTTGCTGACGGACGTCCGGATCAATTGGTGCGTGGTGTGGATCTGATCGGGACCCCGCTTTCGATGTTCTCTAATATCATCTATGCCGGAAATGATGCCCGCGTGTTCACGGGTATGTGTGGAGCCGAATCGGGTTCAATTCCTGTAACGGCTATTTCCCCGACCATTCTGGTAAACAAGGTGGAGACTCAAAGAAAAGCGAAATCACAGGATATTTTACCGATTTTACCACCGCCGGGAGGGGAAAAAGCTAAAAACTAAAAAGAGTTCATAAGGTCCATAAAGTTTATAAAGTCTATAAAGTCCATGGACCCCTGCGGGGCGCATTGTCGACAGCAGCTTGTGCTGCTGAATCACGGAATCGGCAATCTCCGAAACACGGAATTCTTGAATCTAAAATCTAAAATCATTAAATCTAAAATTAAGATGATGAGATATATATTATCGTTATTGATATTTTTTCTGCTGGTGGGGCCAGTGGTTGCACAAAATCAACAAGATCAGACGATCTTTAAGGCCATGCAGGATGAATTGCAAAGAAACAAGGCGGAATTGGCTTTGCCGGGGATGGACAAACCGTTTTATTTGTCTTATTCTTTCGGGATGTACCGTCAGTTTGAGGTGGTAGGCGTGCTGGGGGCTATCACGAATTCGTTAGAGTTGCCTTGGAGAGGAATCGGGTCTACTCAATTGTTGTTGGGAGATTATAATAATACCAGCGATTCTCGTTATATAGGACAATTCTATAAAGTGGGTATGCCCGGAGAGGCGGATTACGATATGATTCGTCGTAATTTCTGGTTGGTATCCGATGTTGCCTACAAGATGGCATTGCGGGAGTCTGCTGGGAAAGAGGCCGCATTGAAAGCAAATCCGCAGACCCCGGAAGAGGCTCAGTTGCCTGATTTGGTAAAGGCCGAGCCGATCACGAAGATCGTGGAGAGTAAAGTTCCTTACGAGATTAATTTGAAAGAGTGGGAGAATACGATTCGTGAGCTTTCCGCTATTTTCAAGAATTACAAGGAAATATATAACTCTTCGGTAGGCATCAGTGGTTTGGATATGGAAGTCTACAAGCAAACAAGCGAGGACGTAACAATGAAACAACCGGTTTCCTATGCTAACTTTTTTGCACAGGGATACGTGACGACCGAAGACGGGGTAAGAATCGGGGATGCGCTTTCTATTTTGGTGGCTCGTCCGCAGGACATGCCGTCTTTGGAGGATCTGAAGAAAAAGGTAACTGCTTTTGCCGAAGGGCTGATCAAGTTGAAAAATGCTCCGGTGGTTGAAGAATTCTATTCGGGTCCGGTTCTTTTCGAGGATGGGGCTTCGTCCAGTATTTTCACGAATAATTTATTGAATCAAGGTGGATTGTTTGCCTATCGCAAAGCTATCGGGCAACCTGCGGGAAGAACATTGGAAGGTCGTATCGGAAGAAAGATCGTGGATAACCGTTTGACGGTTAAGAATTATACAACTTTGGATAAGTATAACGGAATCCCGTTGTTGGGTGCTTACGAGATTGATGCCGAGGGCGTTGTTCCGGAAAAGGAAATGACGTTGGTTGACAAGGGTATTTTGCGCCAGATGTTGAATGGTAGAGTACCTTCTTTGAAAACTCAACATTCCACGGGAAGTTCTCGTTTCGTGATGTCCGGAAGTGACATCGTTTACGTGACGGCTCCGGGTACGATTCATATTCAGGTGGATAAGGGTACGAAACAGGATAAGATGAAAAAAGCGTTGATTAAAGCAGCTAAAGATGAAGGGTTGGATTACGCTTATATCGTACGCGGGTTGGCTGGACCGGCTTCACGTATCTATAAAGTGGACGTGAAGGACGGAAGCGAAACGCAGGTTCGTTTCGGTGATGTTTCCGCTATCAATTTGGCAAAGATCAAGCGGGTTTTGGATATTTCGAGCAAGGAAAATGTATCGAATTACATTTTGAACCGTCAGGTGCTTTCTTCGCTGATTTACCCGGCTTCCGTGTTGATAGAAGACGTGGAGATCAACAAATCGGAACCGAAAAAAGAGAAAGAACCGGTATTGAAATTCCCGTTACAAAGATAGATCGTCTTCAGCGGGTTGCGAATAACAAGTTGGCATTACGAATATATCCGTGAGTCAATTTGATTTCAGAAGCTAAAAACTAAAAGTTCAGAATATTTACTGGCTTTTAGTTTTTAGCTTTTGTTATTTAATGATACCTTTGAGTCGAAAGTTTATAAAGTCCGTAAAGTCACGGGGGCCTTCGGACTGAGTTTTTGGTAGCTTAAGCTGCCGTGTACTGAGCGCCCCGCAGGGGTCTATGGACCTTATAAACTTTATGGACTTTATAGACTTTTGACTAAAATGCGTTGCGTATGGCGTTTGAGAATATTCGTTTGGTAGCTCGTTACGAGCGAAGACTGATTATAAGAAATAAATTATTCTGGATTTTTGCCATTTGCGTGGTCGGGGGGATCGCCTGTATGCAATGGGGATGGCAGGGGCAACGATTGGGCGGATGGCATTGGACGGATCGGGCGTTACCTTCGTTTATTCCTTTCCTGAATGCTTGGGTGTATAACCTGGTACAGGGGATTGTCGTGATTTTTATCGGGATAGATTTCGTGTGGCGGGATCGACGTTTGGAAACGAATGTGGTGTTTTCGGCTCGACCGGTGAGTAATCTGGCTTATCAAGCGGGAAAGGTGTTGGGGATTATCGAAGTCTGTTTGTTGCTGAACGTGTTGACGATGGGTGCCGGGATGTTAATTCATCTGTTGTTCGGGGAACTGGGGACCTTCCAGTTGAGACTTTATTTGATATATATGTTGGTGGTAACCCTACCCACTTTGTTTTTCGTGTTGGGAATAGCGTTGGTAATAGCGAATCGGGTCAGGAATCATGCCGTGGCGATTCTTCTCTTGTTGGGGATATTCGCCGCGTTTTACTTTGGAGCTTCGGGGTTGTTCTGGGGCGTGGCTGATCCTTGGGGAAGAAATTTGCCGCTCTTGTTTTCCGATGTCACGGGTTTGTCCCGACCGCTTTGGATTGCTTTGCAACGAGGTGCGTTTTTTGTGTGTGGAACGGGGTTGATCCTGTTGTCCATGGGAATGATGAAGCGCTTGTCGGAACGGGTCGGAACGATCCGGGTAATGCAGGTCGTGGGGGTGATTTGCGTGTTGCTGGGGTTTGTTTTAGGATACGGGTATTTTGATAAATTTCAAGAGATAAACGCGAGGAGAAATGTATACCGGGCCGTGTTTGAAAAGTACGAAAGCGGGAGAGGGTGTCACGTCAAAACACATGATATTTATTTTCAACAGACGGGTGAACGTGTGACGGGAGAGAGTTGTTTGGAGGTGGCAAACACGGGTAACACTCCTTTGGAACGCCTGTTATTTTACTTGAATCCCGGTCTGGAGGTAACGACCCTGACGGACGGACAGGGAAATGGGGTGGCCTACAACCGTGAAGAGCAGGTTGTTCACGTGGAGAAAGGATTACAACCCGGAGAAGAGATTGTTTTACGCATGACGTACGAGGGGGTGATTGACGAGGCGGTTTGTTACCCGGAACTGACGGACGAGGAGTTTCACGATACCCGGTTAATGAACTTTTTCCGGGTTTATCATCAGGTGTTCCGGCATGGAGGAAATTACGCCCGTGTCGGGGACGATTACACGCTGCTCTTTCCGGAATGCCTGTGGTATCCGGTTAGTGAGCCTCCCGCGAATATAAACGTACCGTTAAGTCATCGGTATGATTTCACGCTTTATTCTTTGAAAGTCGGGAACGTGGGGGAACGAGTTGTTATCTCGCAGGGAGAAGCGGACAGGCGAGGCGATACGGTTGTCTTTAAAAATCAAGAGCGGTTGCCTCGTTTGAGTTTGAGTATCGGTAATTACGAGCGGCGAAATGTCGTGGTGGATTCGTTGCAATTGGAGTTGTTTTATTTCCCGGGACATGATTTTTTCTTGGAGGATTATACGACGACCGGGGATTCTCTGACATTGCTTGTGCAGGAGCCGGTGGGGCATATCCGGGCAATGAGGGATAGTGATTATCCTTACCGGAAATTTACGGTTGTGGAGACTCCGGTGAATTTTATTCCGTACCAGCGAAAAGGAGTGGAAGGAAGTGGATTCGTGCAACCGGAGATATTGTTCTACCCGGAGAGAATGTATCTTGGATATTATTCACACGTGGAATATTGGCCTGGCGAGGAGGATGACCGAAATCGTTTTGAATTGGAGCGGGACGGGTTTGAAAATCTGTTAATGGTGAATTTATCGACCGGTCCTTTTGATTGTTCTGTCATGTTCGATGATTTCGGGGGAATCCTGCAATCGGATGAATATCCGGGTTTCGGGAGAGTTGCGAATGATTTGTCCCGGATCAATCTGGGGGTGAAGCCGAGGGTATATCTGGGAGACGAAATCGAGTACCCTGAAATCGTGGCCTACTGGGAGAAAAAGTCTTTACGGGATGCGTTAGAGGATAACGAAACGAAATACCATCATTTACGGATATTGTTGGATTGGAAGTTCGCGCAGATAGAGAAGCATTTGCAGGCACTCGTGGGAGAACGGGAGTTGTTTGAGTTTGCTAAAGGGTTTAAAAAAAGGTACTTGCATTCCGGTCCGGACTTTCAGGTTTTCGAGCGGGAGTTCAACGAGCATTTCAAGTTGAATCTTCGGGAAATTCTGGATTGTTACTATGACATGAAAGAATTACCCGTGTTGTTTGTTCGGGATATGCAGATCGAACTGCACGGGGGAGAGGATGAGGAGGAATATATATCGAGTTGTAAAGTGTATAATCCCTCTTCCGTGCCGGCTGTCGTGACCTTGGAGGTTAATACTTATTCAATGGGGGACGGCGAGTACGGGTCTGGAAAACGCAGTTTCTTGATACCGCCTCATGGTTGTAAGGAGATTCGGAATAAATTGGATGATCCGGAATACTTTTTCATCGAAATGAACCTTTGTCAGAATATTCCCGGGGAGAGCAGGATGCAGTTTAGCCCGAAGTCCTTATCTCGTACAGAAGACGGACGAACGGGAGTCTGGGATACAGACAGTTCGGTTTTTACCCGCAAAGAGCCGGGGATTGTAGTGGATAACGGGGACGAGGGATTTGTTATTCACGAGAAGAAACGGAGGGAGAAATTGGCGGCTTATTTTTCGAAACAGACGGATACGAGGAAATATAACTATATATATGATCATGAACGTTGGACGTTAGTCACGGAAGCTAAGTGTTACGGGGATATCGTGAAGAGTGCTTATTATAAAGTGGCCGGGAATGGAAAGACAAAGGTTGAATGGAAGGCGAAAATTGATAAGCCGGGACGATACGAGGTGTTTGCTTATATTCCGGAAGTTGAAACGACTCCGGCTCGAACGTCGTTTGTCCGGGGGGCCCGTCTTTATTATCAAATTGGTTCCAGTGAGGGGATGATTGACGTGGAAGTATCACCGGATTCGGAGGAACTGGGGTGGGTTTCTTTAGGGAAATAT
>OGIE01000548.1_pt1 | contig 56151 bp, 52 predicted proteins | sample 1571581 | NCBI WGS metagenome assembly OGIE01 (sample SAMEA2582021, study PRJEB24529) | metagenome | biome: Human gut stool | place: China | collected 2011 | reverse complement strand
AGAGAATACATGGAAGAATGTTAAGAAGGGGCTTCAGAGTAAGTTAAGAATAGATTTCAGTGAAGATGAAGTTGAGTATTGGGAAAGAATTATTGAGAATATGTATTTCCCATACGATGAAAAATTGCAGATTTATCCACAGGATGACGGCTTCCTTATGAGAAAGCCATGGGATGAAAGTAAGATACCTGAAGAAAAGAGACATTTGCTTTATGAAAATTATCATCCACTGTTTGTTTACAGACAGAAGATGGCTAAGCAGGCAGATGCAATTCTTGGTATGTTACTTTACAGCAATTACTTTACTAACGAAGAGTTAAAGAGAAATTATGATTTTTATCAGACAGTTACATTGCATCATTCATCTTTATCAACATGTATTTTTGGAATTTTGGCAAGTCAGATTGGATATGATGATGAAGCATATAAATATTTCTCACAGTCTGCAACAATGGACTTAGAGGATATGCATAACAACTTTTATGCAGGTATCCATGCTGCAAACATGGCAGGTACATGGCAGGGCATTGTATTTGGTTTTGCAGGCGTAAGATCAAACAGAGGTTATTTAGAAATTAATCCAAAGATTCCAAATCAGTGGAACTCTTATGAATTTAATATTCAATATAAGGGAAGTGATTTAAGCATAAAGATTACAAAAGAGGACGTAACTTATCAGTTACTTAATGATGTGGAAATCAGTTTTGAAAGTTTAGGTGAAAGCCTGACATTGAAGAAAGGAGAAAAATATGTACAAAAAATATAAAGCCATATTTTTCGATTGGGACGGAACAGCAGTTATGTCAAGACAGGCACCTGTGGAAGAAACAGTTCAGGCAATGAAACCGCTTCTACAGAAAGGCATAAAATTAATCATTGTTAGTGGAACTACATACGATAAGATTGCCGGTGGAGAAATTCATAAGTATTTTACAAAAGAAGAAAATGAAAATCTTTATTTAGGTTTAGGCAGAGGTGCTTTTAATTACCAAATGGTTGATGGTAAGCCGGAAGTTTTTGCAGACTGTATTCCAAAGGATGAAGATTTGCTAAAAATACATGATATATGTTATCAGGTTCACAGATATCTGTTAAAAGAATATGGCTTGAAAACTGATATAGTTTTTTCAAGACCCAATTACTGCAAAATTGATTTAATGGTAGAAGATTTACGTGGTGATCAGTTATTTATGCATGCAGATGAAATGTCAAAATTAAAAACACTTCTTAGTGACCATGGTTTAAAAAATGGTTTAAGAGATTTAATTGACATTTCAGAAAAAATCGGAAAAGAAAATGGCATGGAAGTGTCAGCTACATGTGATGCAAAATATTTGGAAGTTGGTATTTCATGTAAAAGCGACAATGTTGATACTATTTTTGAAGAAATTTCTAAGGAAGGCATTTTGCCTGAGGATTGTTCATTTTGGGGTGATGAATATGTTGGCATAGAAGAAGGCTTGTATGGAAGTGACAGTTTTATGCTAACAGAAAAAACAAAGAATGGTGATTTCTTTGACGTATCATTACTTGAAGGAACAAGACCTGAAAAGATTCAGGTAGTAGGCGGTAGCGTTGATACATTTATCAATTTCCTAAAAGAGCAGAATCAGTAGTAATCAAGAGTAAAATTGATAAGAACAAAAGATAAAAAGAACTGATAAAAGTCAGAAGACATAAGAAAAATAAACAGGAATAAATGAATTGTAATAATGGTTTAATTGTTAGTTATAAAAGGAGCAAAACGATGAAAATTATCATAGCAGATGATTACAAGGACATGAGTAGAAAAGCAGCTAATTATTTGTCAGCACAGGTGATTTTAAAGCCGGGCTCAGTAATTGGTTTGGCAACAGGTGAGACTCCTATTGGAACATATAATCAGCTTGTAAACTGGTACAAAAAAGGTGATATAGATTTTTCTCAGACAAAAACTGTTAATCTGGATGAATACAAGGGCTTAGAGGGAACTCACGAACAAAGCTACAGATTCTTTATGAATGAAAATCTTTTTGACAGAATTAATATTGATAAGAAAAATACATATTTACCAAACGGTATGGCAGAAGACGAAGAAGCTGAATGTGAACGCTACAACGGCATCATTGAAAAGTTAGGTGGCATTGACATGCAATTATTAGGAATTGGCTTAAATGGTCACATAGGTTTTAATGAACCGGGCGAATCATTTGAGAAGATGACACATTGTGTTGAACTTACTCAAAGTACAAAAGATGCAAATCAGAGACTTTTCAAACTGGGAGAAAAAGTGCCTGAAAAGGCATTTACAATGGGAATCAAGTCAATTATGCAGTCAAAGCATATTTTACTTATTGCCAGCGGAGCCAACAAGGCTGAGATTGTTAAGGAAGCTTTCTTTGGACCTGTAACTCCAAAGGTACCGGCATCAATTTTACAGTTACATAATCATGTAACAGTTATTGTAGATAAAGATGCTGCTAAGTATATTCAATAATTTACTTATAGAGAAAATTTGTTTAATCAAACAAATAATAATTACATAAGATAAAATAGCATGAAGTGAAATCTACAAGGAAAGTGTATTTCATAAAGTGAAATTCGCAAAAGAATATTTCAAAAAAGTGTATTTCATAAAAAGGGATTAGCCACTGCTAGTTTGTGTAACAATGGCTAATCCCTTTTAATATGTAATGGAAATTCTTCGAGAATTTCCGTTATTCCAATAAAGACACATTTAGGTGTGAAAATAAATTAGTTGCGATTAAGTACGCATCCAGTGTGAAGAACATCGCAAGGGATGGTTTGTGTTGTAAAAATTAACTTTTAGTAATGATATACTTTTCGTTTGTTAATAAAGAAGAAGGCTGTAAAGCACAATGTTAAAAGTTCTGCAACAGCAACGGCAATCCAAATACCGTTAATTCCAAATAGGATTGGAAGTGTCATTACAACAATAATCTGAAATACCAGTGTTCTTAAGAAAGAAATAGTAGCTGATATTAGACCGTTGTTTAGTGCTGTAAAGAATGAAGAACCATATATATTAAAGCCGTTAACAAGGAATGTAAGGCAATAAATTCTGAAACCATGAACTGTTAGGGCAAACAAATCCTTGTCATAACCTACAAAAAGTTTAGACAATGGTGATGCTATTGAAAAAGAAAGAATCGTTAAACATACACCACATATGCTAATAAATGACAGACTTTTTTTAAATAGATTTTTTAGCTCAATATGGTTCTTGGCACCGTAATGATAACTTACAATTGGAGCACTACCAATTGAGTAGCCGATAAATATAGCAGCGAATATAAAGTTTACATACATAATAGTTCCGTATGCTGCAATCCCGTCTTCACCTGCAAATTTCATAAGCTGCAAATTGTATAAGGAATTAACAACGGAGCTTGATAAATTAGTCATTAATTCTGATGAACCATTTGTGCACGCTTTAAGCAAAATTCTTCCTGAAAAAACAGGTTTGCCAAGTCTTAGCAAACTTGAGTTTTTTCTTGAAAAATAAATAATAGGAACAAGCCCACCAATAAATTCACCACAAACTGTTGCACAAGCAGCACCGGCAACGCCCATTTGCAAAATGTAAATAAACACAAAATCAAGAATCATGTTAGTAACTCCCGCAGACACGATTACGCACAAGCCAAGCTTTGGCTTAGCAGCAGTTACAAAGAAACTTTGAAATACATTTTGAAGCATAAATGCAGTTAATGAAATAAAAGAAATTCTTCCGTAAATCAAACAGTTGTTAAGCAGGTCACCTGTGGCACCAAGAGCAATGGCGATTGGCTTAACTAAGAAAAATCCTAATATTGAAACAACAATGCCGCCAATTAAAGCTGTATAAACAAGCATTGAAAAGTATTCATTAGCTTTTTTCTTCTGACCTTTACCAAGGGTTGCTGCCACAATGGCACTACCACCTGTACCAATCATAAAGCCCAGCGCAGAAAGTCCCATCATAAGTGGCATAATAAGATTGACAGATGCAAAGGCGGTTTTCCCAACAAAGTTAGATACGAAAAGCCCGTCTACAACACTGTAAATAGATGTAAAAATCATCATAACAATTGATGGTAGTACGAATCTAAATAATTTTTTATAAGTAAAATGATCTGATAATTGTATATTCATGTTTTCTCCTAAATAATAATTTGGTTAAAGCTTAGAGATACTGTCTTTTAAAGCCTGACAGTAGTCGTTAAAAAGTTTCAACATTAAGTTGCATTCATCTTTCTTCATACAGGAAAAAGCTTTATTTTCCATAGCTATGAGAGGAAAGATTTTTTTTTCACAAAACTGTCTGCCCTTTGGGGTAAGGTAAATGTGCATTTGTCGTCCCTTACCGCTGGTTAAGGTTAAAAAATCATCTTTTTCCAATCTACGGATAGATGAATTGATTGTCTGTTTTGACATTGAAAGCATAGTGCTTAGGTCTTTTTGCAGGCAACCGTCACCTGTTTCGCAAATAGTATATAAGATTACAAATCCGCTATCAGATAATCCAAGCTCCAAAGCTATGTCATGATAGATGCCATCAAAAGTCTGATAAATTCTGTTAAATGCCATTAAGTTAGGGCTGATATATGCTTTATTAAATTGTTCCATAACAATACTCCTTTGCAATTGTAACTAAATCTTATTAATAAATAAGTTAGGTAAAATAATTTAAAATATTTGCATTTATAAAAATAAATAGGCTTAATAAGTCCGAAATCATACTTTACACATTCTAGTACGATTTCGGACTTGTGTCAACTATTATGTTTTAGTAAATCACTAATTTTTTCTTGACCAAATATATAAAATAGTATATATTATTTAAATAAATAGTTCACAAAGTGAACTACTTTAAATAGAAAGAAATAGGAAATAACAGAAAATGAAAGATAAAAATTGGAAAGTTATGATAGAAAAACATGGAGAGCTTAGATTCTTCAGTAGTATGGCAATAAAGAAAGCCCACAAAGGTCAGAGTACATCAGCACAGGAATTGGATATGCTGTTTAGAGTTGCCTTGTCCAAAGAAAAAGTAACACCCGGTTACTTAAAAGATGCAATGGGCATAAGCAAAACAATCATAAGCAGATTAATAGAGCAACTAGAGAGCAAGCAGCTTATAGAAAAAATCCGCACAAATGAGGATAAAAGAAGTTATACATTAATAATAACTGAAAAAGGAAAAAAAGAAATTGATGATATGTATTACTATTATTTAAATCCACTATATGCATTAAAGGAAAATATGGTGGAGGAAGAATTTGAACAATTATTCAAACTAATAAAACAGGCAAATAGTATATTGGCAAAATAAACCGCCAACAATATAAAATCGAAAATATAAACAAAATCTGCGGTTAATAAAAATTAAAGAAAGTGCTTAGAACCCGTCGGTTCATCAAGGCAGCGTAGTCGGCTTGATAGAACCTCTACGAGGTGGAAGCAGCGGGAGCGTGGTTTCGTAATTTTATTAGACGCAGATTTGGAAATAGTTTAATTTTAGCAAATACAGATTGGCAATAGCTAAATTTTATTAGCCGTGGATTAGTTAAAAGTTGTTAAACATAAATGAAAGGAACAGAAGATGACATTTTATCAGGAATTACAGTTAAGCTCAACAGGCTCAAAACAATTAATAAAAAACACAACAGACAAAAAAGAAAAAACACGACACATTTTAATTTATAATTTCAAAGTATATTTGGTTGTAGCATTTTGCTTTTTGGTAGTAACAGCATTTAGCATGATTTTTGGAAATGACAACAGTGTGCCGGGAGTTGTGGTACTTCTTGCAATACTTGTGTTGCGACAGGCAGATTTTGGAATAAAAACAACCCATGGACTAATCTCAATAGCCGGGATATTTGCAATATTAATAGTCGGTCCAAGGTTAAGCAACATGGTTGATCCGTTTACAGCCTTTCTTATTAATATTGTTTGCATATTTTTACTAATGATGTTTGGATGCCATAATGTAATAATGTACAATCATTCAACTTTTGTACTGGGATATTTATTACTTCAAGGTTACGATGTCGCAGGAAAAAGTTATCAGTTACGTGTAGTCAGCCTTATTGTAGGTATGCTAATTTGTATGGTGGTTTTTTATAAAAATCAGAAAAACAGACCTCACAAAAGAGGTTTTATGGATATTTTTAGAGAATTCAATATACACTCTGCTAGAAATAACTGGTATTTAAAATTAACACTTACAGTTTCAACAGCAATGTTAATTATTAATCTTTTAAATATACCAAGGGCAATGTGGGTAGGAATTGCCTGCATGTCAGTATGTGTTCCATTTTCCAGTGACATTGCACCAAAGGCAAAGAAAAGAGCACCATTTAACATTGTGGGCAGCTTAATATTTGTTGCCCTTTACTATGCCCTCCCTAAGTGGGTGCATCCATATATTGGAATTATAGGTGGAATTGGTGTTGGTTATTCAGCCGGCTATTCATGGCAGACAGTTTACAATACATTTGGAGCGTTGTATATTGCCTCTGGAATTTTCGGTGTAAAGACAGCAGTATTGTTAAGAATTTGTGCAAATATTTTTGCTTCATTATATACAGTTTTGTTTGACCATGTATTTAATAATGTATTTTCATATATAAAAAATAGAAAAGAAAATTTAATAACGGAATAACAATGCTTAAAACAAAAAGATATAGATGTATAATTAAGAAATTTAAGAGAAGAAAAATTCGAATTAGAATAATAACAAAGTATAGTTTAATATAAAATAGTTGAAAGTGATAATTACAAAAGTTTCCAAATCGAATATATTTTAGCAGGTATAAACTGACTCCTTTTATTAAGAATAATAATTAGATAAATAAAAGTTATTCTTAGTAAAAGGAGTTTTTTATGAAAGATGAAATTTTTGGTGTGTTGCAACGTATAGGAAGATCATTTATGTTGCCAATTGCAATACTACCTGTGGCTGGGTTATTGCTTGGAATTGGCAGTTCCTTCACAAATGAAACAATGCTTAAAGCCTATGGTTTGTGGAAGTTAATGGGACCGGGAACAATTGCAAATGGAATTTTCAGAGTTCTTAGTGATGCAGGGAATATTGTATTTACCAACCTGCCTATTATTTTTGCAATGGGCGTGGCAATTGGTATGGCAAAAAAAGAAAAAGAAGTTGCAGCACTTTCAGCAGCAATTGCTTTTTTTATAATGCATGCATCAATTGGAGCCATGATTACAATTAACGGTGGAGCGGAAAATATGCTTAGTGGTGCAACAGCCGATGTAGTAGGTATCACCTCTCTTCAAATGGGTGTGTTTGGCGGAATTATTGTAGGTTTAGGTGTGGCGGCACTTCACAACAGATTTTACAAAATTCAATTACATCAGGTGTTGTCCTTTTTTGGAGGTACTAGGTTTGTACCCATTATCAGTGCGTTGGTTTACACATTGGTAGGAATTTTAATGTTTTTTGTTTGGCCGGTAATACAAAGCGGTATATATTCTGTGGGGGAATTTGTTCTTAATTCAGGCTATGTTGGCACATGGGTGTACGGATTTATGGAAAGACTTCTTATACCATTTGGTTTGCATCATGTATTTTATTTACCGTTCTGGCAAACAGGAGTGGGTGGAACCATGGAAGTTGGCGGTCAGTTAATTGAAGGGGCTCAGAATATTTTCTTTGCCCAGTTAGCAGATCCAACTGTTTCAAAATTTGCAGTTTCTGCAACCAGATTCATGTCAGGTAAATTCCCTTTAATGATTTTTGGACTGCCGGGGGCAGCACTTGCAATATACAAAACTGCAAAGCCTGAAAAAAGAAAAGCAGTATCAGGTTTGTTATTGTCAGCAGCCTTAACATCTATGATTACAGGGATAACAGAGCCCATTGAATTTACATTTCTTTTTGTAGCACCTATTCTTTACGGAATACATTGTGTGTTGGCAGGACTTGCATATATGCTTATGCATTTATTTAACGTTGGCGTAGGAATGACTTTTTCAGGTGGACTTATTGATATGTTTCTATTTGGAATAATGCAGGGAAACAGGAAAACAAACTGGATATGGATTGTTGTAGTTGGTATAGTGTATTTTATCGTGTATTATTTTCTTTTTACACTTCTTATTAAAAAAATGGATTTGAAAACACCTGGTAGAGATGATAGCGATGAAGTAAAGCTTTATAACAGAAGTGACGTTGAAGGAAAAAAAGGGAAGAACGATTCACAGAAAGATAAATCTGCAAAGGAAGAAATAACAGACAAAATTTCACAAATGATTTGCAATGGATTGGGTGGCAAAAAAAATATTTCAGATGTAGATTGTTGTGCAACAAGACTTAGATGTACTGTTTTTGAATCCCAGCTTGTAAATGACGATATTTTAAAAGCATCTGGAGCTTCGGGAGTAATTCACAAAGGCAACGGCGTGCAGATTATTTATGGACCAAAAGTTACTGTAATAAAATCGAATCTGGAAGATTATTTAGAAACGGCAGAAAATATAGAATACGTTGGTGAGAATTTTGAAAACAGCAACGGAAATAACAAGCATGACAGAATTAATGCTAGTGAAAATAATAGTGGCAGTTTGGAGAATCAAAATAATGAAGATAAGATTGGAAAGTTTGCATTAGACACTAAAATTATCTATAGCCCGGTTACAGGTGTGGCAAAAGATTTAAGTGAAGTAAATGACGAGGCCTTTGCAAGCAGAATGATGGGAGACGGAGTAGCAGTTACACCAACAGATAGTGTTATTAAGGCTCCAGCAGATGGTGAGATTTCTTTTGTCTTTGATACAAAACATGCAATAGGTTTTACAACAGATGATGGGGTGAGCCTGATTATCCATGTGGGAATTGATACTGTAAAGCTACAGGGGAAAGGTTTTGAAATCCTAAAACAACAGGGTGAGAAGGTGAAAAAAGGCGAGCCAATAATGAAAATTGATATTGACTATTTGAAGAAAAATGTACCATCTCTTGATACACCGGTTATGTGTACGGAATTAAAAGACAATGAGAAAATCCGAGTAATAAAAGTAGGAGAAGTCAAAGCCGGAGAAGAACTTTTCGCGATTGATATTTATAAGTAGAGGGTAAGGTTTGGAAATTTAAAAAGTTAAAAATAAAATAGCCGTAGATACAAAATAAAAGTAGATATCAACATGAAAAAATTAAGATGCAGAAAAACATCTTAAGTTCAAATACAAAAACATAACTGCCGATGCCGGATATGAAAGCGAGGAAAATTACATTTTTCCGGAAGAAAACAATCAGACGGCTTTCATAAAACCTGCCAATTACGAGATTTCAAAAACCAGAAAGTATAAGAATGACATAGGTAAAATAGAGAACATGAAATATGACAGTGGGAATGATTTTTATAGCTGCAGGAATAATAAAAAGCTGATGGTGGATTATCTTAAGCACAGTAAAAGCACTATTATTTTGGGGGAAACAATAAAATATGGTCAAAAAAGGTACTGTGCCCTAACGATTATAAATCGTTAGAGCGACAGCCCCTTTTTATTTTTTGATTAGCTCAATAAAAGCTTTATGTATCTGTAAATCGTCGTCTAGTTCCGGATGAAAAGCAAAAGCCATTTGATTTTTGTATTTTACACCAACGGTTTTGCCATCAACAACAGCCAATGTTTCAACGGCATTTGTAGTGTCTGAAACGTAAGGGGCGCGAATAAAAGTCATTGGAACTTCACCAATATCTTTTACAGTTCCTGTAGTATGAAAGCTTCCAAGCTGTCTGCCGTAGGCGTTACGCTTAACGGTCATTGGAATTGTGCCAAAATGACTTGTAGTATCATTGTCAATTTGAGAAGCCAAAAGAATCATGCCGGCACAGGTTGCCAAAACAGGCAGCCCATTTTCGATTTTTTCTTTTAAAATATCATACATTCCAAGTTCCCGGAGAAGTTTTCCCTGAACTGTACTTTCTCCACCTGGTAAAATAAGTCCATCAATATGGTTTTCAAGGTCAGAGGCTTTTCGTAATTCAATAGATGAAACGCCAAGTTTTTCTAAAACCTTTGCCTGTTCTATGAAAGCTCCCTGAACTGCCAAAATACCAATAGTCATAAAAGCCTCCTACTTACCACGTTCTGCCATTAAAAGAGCAATTTCCTGTTCATTGATACCAACCATTGCTTCGCCTAAGTCTTCAGATAACTCTGCAATCAGCTTTGCATCTGTGAAGTTGGCAACTGCCTTTACGATTGCTGCCGCACGTTTTTCCGGATTTCCTGATTTAAAAATACCGGAACCCACGAATACACCTTCTGCGCCAAGCTGCATCATCAGTGCCGCGTCTGCCGGTGTTGCAACGCCGCCTGCTGCAAAGTTTACAACCGGAAGCTTTCCGTTCTCATGAACATATAATACTAAATCATACGGTACCTGTAATTCCTTTGCCGCCTGAAACAATTCATCTTCACGCATGGAAACAAGTCTTGCCATTTCACTGTTCATTTTTCTCATATGACGGACTGCCTGCACAACGTCACCTGTTCCCGGTTCACCCTTTGTACGAATCATGGAAGCACCTTCGTTAATTCTTCTTAACGCTTCCCCTAAATCCTTTGCGCCGCATACAAACGGTACGGAAAACTTGTGTTTGTCAATGTGGTAAACATCATCTGCCGGAGATAATACTTCACTTTCATCAATATAGTCGATTTCGATTGCTTCCAGAATCTGTGCTTCCGCAAAATGTCCGATTCTGCATTTTGCCATAACAGGAATAGTTACTGCTTCCTGAATTCCTTTAATCATCTTCGGGTCACTCATTCTTGCAACACCGCCTGCCGCACGGATATCCGCCGGGATTCTTTCCAGTGCCATGACCGCACATGCGCCTGCTTCCTGTGCGATTCTTGCCTGTTCCGGTGTGGTAACGTCCATAATAACGCCGCCTTTTAACATCTGTGCCAGTTCTTTATTTAATTCGTATCTGTTTTTTGCATTTTCGTTTGCCATCGCTTTTTTCTCCATTTCCTTTTTATTAATTTTGAATCAACATTTAAATGGAGTATAACAAAAACTGGGCATAATAAAATATTCAAAAACAATATTTTTATAATGTCCAGTTTTAAATCTATTTATATTCAGTTTTAAATTTATATATGGTCAGTTATTAAAACTCTTATAGCCAGTTTAGCGGTTGTCTACCTTTTCAGGGTATAAGTCATGACTGCTTAACCGCTCCCATGCAACCTGCTCCCAGCGTGTCCCCGGCTTTCCGTAATTGCAGTACGGGTCAATGGAAATGCCGCCGCGCGGGGTGAATTTTCCCCATACTTCTATGTATTTCGGCTCCATCAGGCGGATTAAATCTTTCATGATGATGTTGACACAGTCTTCATGAAAATCTCCGTGATTGCGGAAGCTGAACAGATACAGCTTTAATGATTTACTCTCTACCATTTTTACATCCGGCACATACGAAATTGTAATTGCTGCAAAGTCCGGCTGACCTGTAATCGGGCAGAGGCTTGTAAATTCCGGGCAGTTAAATTTTACAAAATAGTCATTATCCGGGTGTTTGTTTACAAATGTTTCCAAAACCTCCGGCGCATAATTATCGGGATACTTTGTTCCCTGATTGCCAAGCAGTGTTACACCCTGCGTTTCTTCTTTACTTCTTCCTGCCATTATTTTTCCTTCCTTATTTATATTTTTAAAATGATAATGCCGGGTCTTTGACACCGTTTGCCGCAAATGCTTTGGCACGGTCAATGCATGTTCCGCAGACTCCGCACGGTTTTTCATTTCCCTCATAGCAGCTCCATGTATATTCATACGGCACATGAAGGTCGAGTCCGATTTTTACGACCTCTGCTTTAGTGCGTGCAATAAACGGTGCTTCCACCTTTAACTGCTTTCCGCTTCCTATATAGATAGCATCATTCATTGCCCGGTTGAACGCATCACTACAGTCCGGGTATGCGCTTCCCGCCGCATCATCGCTGTGTGCACCGTAGTAAATGACTTCACAGCCCTTTGACAGTGCAATGCTTGCCGCACTGGATAAAAACAGTCCATTGCGGAACGGCACGTATGTCGATACCGGTGTACCGTTTGTCTTTTCTATCTGGCTGGCATAGCTTTCCTGCGGAATCTCTTTATCAGAATGTGAAAGCAGGGAACAATCACTGTACTGGAATATTTTTTCCAAATCCAGTGATAAATGCTCCACTTGATAATGCTGTGTTACTTTTTTCGCACACTCGATTTCTTTGGTATGCTTCTGTCCATAGTAAATGGACAGTGCAATCACATTTTCCGCACCATACTTATCAACTGCCATTCCTAAACAAGTGGTACTGTCAACGCCACCACTGCATAAAACCATTGCTTTCATTTTGAAATCTCCCTCTTAGTGTCTGTGTATATGTTTTTGTATTCGTCTTTCGGATTCCGCGTGCCGTCATGCAGCTGTGGCAGCCTTCTATATAAACTGCTACGTCTTCCGAGCCGGTCACCTGCGTAATAATATCCGCAATATCCGTGCCGATGCGTTCCTGAAGCTGTAACCGCTTGGCCACCATATCCGCGATTCTTGCAATTTTACTAAGTCCGATGACTTTACCGTTGGGTACATAAGCCACCGTAACTTTCATATCATACATTAATGCCAGATGATGTTCGCAGTAACTAAAAATGTCAATATCTTTGACAACTACCATATCACCGTAACGGTCCGCCCCGCCTTCTTCGTCTTCCGAAAATGTCTTGTCAAACATCTGTGCAATCTCTTCATTGGTATATTTCATGCCCTCAAATACTTCTTCGTACATTCTGGCAACCCGTTGCGGTGTTTCCTTTAGCCCTTCCCTGTCCGGGTCATCTCCGAGTGCTTCTAACAGCCCACGGATATGATAAGCCACCGCTTCTGTATCAATCTCTTTCATTTTTCTCTCCATTCAGTTCTGCGATAAAGTCTATTTGCTTTCGTTGCGAAACAAATAGCTGTGTGAAAAATAAGCGCATCAGCGTTATTTTTCACACTAAACGCCTCTTTCATCCGGTGCCCAGATAAATTTGTGCATTTGTAACTGCATACGCACGCCGTTCATCTGATGTGCTTTCATGTATTCCACAATGTCTGCGGGTTCAATCGCACCAAATACCGGGCTGATGTATACATGACATTTCTGTGTCAATCCATATTCCTGTATTATCTGCCGTGTCTTTTCCAAATCTTCAATGCTGCCCGCCACAAATTTGACGGTATCCTGCGGCTGTAATTCAGAAAAATTCTGCAGGCGCATAAATGTTTCCATTCCACTGCCTGCCAGCTTATAATCCATGGTCATTGAAAGCCGCTCCATAGATTGCCGTTCTTGTGTTAAATGTTTTACCTGTGCACGCACATTTTCCAGACTGACACTTCCGTTGGTTTCAATCTCAACAGCTTTTCCCGCAGACAACAGTTCTTTTATCAGACCCGCAAGTTCTGTCTGCAGCAACGGTTCTCCGCCTGTCATTGTCACATTGTCTATTCCTGTGCGGCACACGTCTGCCACCAGTTCTGCCGCCGTCTTTTCGACCGCCGGGGTATCCTGTCTGTTTGCCCATTGTGTATCACAATAACTGCAATTTAAGTTGCACCCCTTAAAACGGATAAAAACTGCCAGTTCCCCGGCTTTTGTTCCTTCTCCGTTGATACTCACAAACTGTTCCACCACCGGGTACTTTATTTGATTATTCATGTTCATACTTTATTCCTCATAGCACGCCGCATTATTCGGTGTTTCATATACGGTTACACGTTTTACACGGTATCCTGCCTGCTGCATTTTCTCATGAAAATATTTTGCCATATTTTCCGCCGTGGGACGGAACGGAAACTGCAAAATCTTAAACTGCTCGCTTTCAAGCGCTGCAAGTGTCGCTTCCTTTAAACTGCCGGTTTCAATAATCAGGCAGTGGTCAAGTACATCCACACATTCCCTTAAATCCCGCTTTAAATCGCCAAAGTCCACATACATGCCGCGGTTTTGTCCGTCTTCCTGTAAATCCTCCGTACAGACTTCCAGCACAACACGCCAGCGGTGTCCATGAATATTGCTGCATTTTCCTTCATATCCGTATAAAAAATGTGCCGCATCAAAGCTGTGTTCCGTCTTTAAAATATACATTTTTCCTCATTTCCGTACGTTTTCCATTCTGTCATGTAACTCTTCCTGCTGACTGCCTGCTGCTGTCCTACAGAAACGTGCGCCGCAATGCGTACAAAAAGAACATGGATTCAACCCAAATCCATGTTCTAAACATACTATGCAAATTTATCCCGTTCTGCCGTTGTGGCAGAATTTTCCTTTAAATATTGTATAGTCCTGGTTTTGTTTAGAGACAGGATGGTACAAACGAACTGTCTATTATTGCTGGGAAATAGGATAACAAATCCTTTTTAAAATGTCAACCGGTTCCCGGATTTTTTGTTTTACTGTTTTTCACTATTGTAATATTTATTTTTTGCAAGCAGCATATTTTTCTGAGCTTCGGTAATTGTATCAGTAATATCCGATATAAACACATAAAAAAGTCCACCGCCCGCTTCAATGGTCTGATGCTCTAAATGTCCGCAGTCATCAAGCCAGCGCACCGTGCCGTCCTTTCTTACAATACGGTATTTAATATAATCCATACTGCGGTCGGACTGCTTTATCTGATCGTGAATTTCCCATTCCACGCGTGCCAGATCCTGCGGATGTACCATACCGCGGAATGAATTATGCACCTGCTCCCGGAACTCCTCTATCGTTTCGCAGCCAAACAGACGGATTGCACCCGGATTGGCATAGAGCAGTTTTTCTTCGCCCACTGCACGATAGATAAAAAAGCCTTCTGACATATTTGCCAGTGTTTCTGACAGATATACCGCACGTTTATCCTTCCTTCCCTGCATCAGCGTATCAATACTGCGGATTACAATGACTGCATCCTTTGGTGTACCGTCACTGTCCCGTTCGCACACCGCTACCGTTGTCAGGCACCATTCCTTATTGTTTTTTTCATCTAACCGTTTATAGGACATTTCCAGCGTATCCTGCTTTGCAAGTCCTTTATTGAGATTTGTCAGCGAGAGAAACTTACGGATATTCTTTTCATCGGTTGATACAATCTTCCCCATATAAAAATGACGGTTAATGGATTCCTCGTAATTACCACGCTCCTGTAATGAATTTTCATCTGGGTAAATCATATGATAATAATTGTCCTTTAACTGTACAAAATAAACTTCACGATAGGAAAGCATCATACTCTTTAGAGCATTCGATGCAATATATGTATTCGTAATATCCTGTATAATCACACCGATGTAACCTTCCCGGTACTGATAATATGTAAACTGCATATACCGGTTGGAAATGTGGCTGTAAAGGTAAAATGTTTTCTTTTCACCTTTATATGCCGCATTATACATATACGTATACGCTTCCTCTACCTTATCACCGAAACTCTGATATGAAAGTGCCTTTAGCTGTTCTAAATCTCCGGTGCAGACCTGCCGCATTGTTTCATTGGCATATAAGATTTCATAATCCACCGGTTTATTATTTTCATCTAAAATCAGACGGTCAATACAAAATCCTGTCGGCATTTTCCCAAAGTGTGCCTCAAGACTTTCATAATCTTCATTAAATGCCCTATCCGTAATCTGTGTCTGCACTTCTGCCTGCTTTTTATCTGCCTGCACTTCGGTTACATTCATCAGCGAACCGTAATACTGGCGGCAGCCGTCCTTCTCCCGCAGGAAAAAGACTCTCATGTATACAAGAATGACCGTGCCGTCCATCTGCATAAAATGAATATATCCATCTGCTCCGGACATCTGATTCGAAAATGCCTTCTCAAAGATTGTATGCAAAAGAACCCTGTCATCTGCATGCACATGATTCCAAAAACGCTTTCCGTAACTGTTCGCCTGCCCTGATGATGTACCCATCAACTGAAAATACTGTTCATTGACCCTGGTAATTTCAATCTGATGATCCCTCATTTCATAAAATGCAACCGGTCCTAAGACATTATTTAACATACTATCCGTAATGAAATTCGTATCCATAAATTCACGAATATGAAGCGGCTCTACCTGCTTATAAAATAAATCATGAAAATCAAGCTGGCGTTCGTCGCTTAGCAGTTCTTCAAACTGCTTGACCGGCAGCGGTTTATAAAAATAAAATCCCTGAATATAACGGCATCCTAGGCTCTGTACAAACTGTTCCTGTTTCTCTGTTTCAACACCTTCCACGATAATAGGCAGCCGAAGCAGTCTTGCCATATTAACAACAGACTCTAAGATGTTCATGCCTTTTTCTTCTTCTGTTTCACTGATATCCAGAAAACGCATATCCAGCTTTAACACATCAACAGGAATATTTTTTAACATGTTCAAAGACGAATAGCCGCATCCAAAGTCATCCATCATAACCTTAAAGCCTTTTCCGCGCAAAATGTTAACCGTACTGGTAATCCGCTCATCACTCTCTGTATATGCACTTTCCGTAATCTCCACTTTTACATAATGCTCGGAGAGCTGATATTTTTCCAATAACGAGAAAATATATGCCGGTACATCCATTGAAAAAATGTCTACCCTTGATACATTAATAGAAATCGGAACCGGCTGGAATCCCCTGTCTATCCAGCTTCTTATCCACGCACATACCTTGTCCCATACATAGCGGTCCAACCGGTCTATCATTCCGTTCTTTTCCAATACCGGAATGAATGCCCCCGGAGATACCATCGTCCCATCCGGTTTCACCCAGCGCACGAGTGCTTCTGCACCCACAATCTGATGTGTTGCAATATTACACTGCGGCTGTGCAAAAAAGGTAAATTCATTATTTTTTAAGGCCTCCTGTATCTCGGATAAAAGTTCCACTTCTTTTTCCAGCCGTGACTCCATCTCCTGTGTATAATGGCAGATATGATCAGGCTGTCCTTCAAAAGCATTAGACAGAGCCAATGTCGCCCGGTCATACATAATCTCCGGCGAATCTGTATCTGTATTAATGGAATATATACCGATAACCGGATAAAAGCCGACCGTATTGTTCCATTTATGAATACCTTTTATAATCTGTTCCTGAATCTGTTTAATAATCTCATGAGAATCCGGTATAAATATTCCAAAATTATCTGCCCCCAGATAACCTTCCACACCGTCATGCTCTCCTGCAATCTCTTTTAAACAGTTCTGAATATAAAGAATAAGTTTGTCTCCGGCTTCTCTGCCATAAAGCTTATTAAAAAGCCTGAAATGTTCAATATCGATTGCGACCATACTATATGCGCCAGAAAGTCCCATCTCCATTTTACTTCTGACATTCGACATAAAGGTACGGTTGTAATAAAAGTCACTTAACTGTGCACCCTCCATAAAAGCTACCCTCCTATCCTCACAACAACTCTAATTTTTATTGTAGTGCAAATAGAATAAAATTTCAATCCTAAAGCACCTTTATTTTATGAAAAATTACCATTCATTTTGTATATTTATAACAAAAGCCACCCCTGCAGACCTGTCTTCCTGCATGGGCGGCTCAATCCGGTTATTCTTTTGTATTTTTTACTTCTTTAAACGTTCTTTTACGCTTACGGGTTCTTTAACCTGATGCATATAAAAGAAAGAAGCTGAATTAACTGAATTTTTTGCGGTCTTTAAACCAACTGCCTTAACAGCTTTTAAAACTTTCTTCATACTTTCTTACCCCCTTTTGAATTAAAATTAATATTGCAGTTTCAAAAAGCGTCATTGCCACGATGTCCCCTACTTCTGCCAAGACACTTTTTGAAACGAATACCCCCAACAGATAGCACATGCTGATAAACCGCGATTTTTTTCGATTCATTACGACCTGTTCCCCGTCTAACGGTTTATTGGCATGCGGCACCGGAGCGAGCCACCAGATGATTCCCGTACCGACAGCCGCCAGCAGAAGCACTGCTGTAAAATGACTGTTCAGTTCCCCCGCTGCTGTCAGATTCAATATGTACAATCCGACCGTAGCACCTGCACATCTTACCTTTGTGGCTGCATGGTATCCTCCTGTGAAACTTCTAAGCACTGTAAATGACACAATAAAACAAATGCTTTGCCAGAATCTGCCCCACAATATGCCTAAAACTACTAAGAGCAGTGTTTCCAGAACACCGTCCATAAAAATCTCCAACCCATATTGATAAATGTCAGCTTCATCTTTTTCAATCATCTGTTCCCGGGATAAATAGTCCGAAAGAATTCCCGCCAGCCGATGTGTCATTCGCTTTTACTCCTTATCTGTTTCTGCCCGAATCATATCTTTTTTCTGAAAAATTTTCAATAGGTTTGTCCTACTTTGCAGATATATGACGTACTTTGCAGATTTTTCGTGTAATAAAATATATTATACACAAGCAATATGCACCATAAACCGGCTGTTTTCTTCTGATATATCAATCAGTCCTCCATATTGATTCACAACTTTTTTCACGCTTAATATGCCAAGTCCGTGATTTTCAGCATCTTCTTTCGTGGTATGTAACTGCGGATTTCTGTCCAACACGGATTCTTCTATATAATTACTTACAATAAAATGACGGATATTATTGACTTCAAAACAGTCTACGCCAATAAATCTTTTTGCCTCCGGCAGATTTTCCTCCGCCCGGATTGCATTGTCCATTAGGTTTGAAAATACAATCGCCATATCCATTTCACGTTCTTTCGGATAGCTGGTTGTAATCTGCCAGCGCACAAAAATGTCCTTTTTCCGGCACAGCTGCGCTTTTTCATACATCACCGCGTTAAGCATTTCGTTATCCACAATGTAGTAAACATTTACTCCGATACTGCTGACTGCACCCGTAAAACCTGCCATCTGCTTTTTTGCCTGTTCCACATTTCCTTCTTCGAGAAGCTTTGTCCACGCCATTGCATAATGTTTTAAATCATGGCTTAAAATCCTTGTTTCCCTCTGCATCTGATAAGCTTTTTCAATCATTGCTTTCTGTTTGTCCAGCTGGATTGCTACGATTTTGCCCTCGTTCATACGCTGATTCATCTTACTGATATGCAGTGCCAGAAATGTACAGCACCCCAGAATCACCAGCTGTAAGGTGAAAATTCCGAGAATATGTCCCTGCTCTTTTCCGTATATGCCGGTATTTAAGTTTATTTCTAACAGACTAATCAGGATAAATGCCGCCGCAATCAGAATCAGTAAAATCAACAGCCACTCCTGCCATTTTAAATACACTCTGTTTTTTCTCTGTATCATCGCTGCCCATATCAATATCACCAGCAACAGTCTTGCAATTAAGATAGAGCAGATTCTTGTGAAAATATTTCCTGTAATCAGTACCGACATCGGTTCTCCGGTTACCAGTGAAATCACCGGAAAACAGACACTGCTTGACACAATATACAGTATCATAATAATGATGCTCCACAAGCACCATGACCGCCAGCTTTCTTTTAAACATACATAACACATTCCAATATTGACTGCAATTCCCAATATAAACTGCTGTACCGGCAGCTGAATCAGGTATTGCGCACACAAGTACTGTAGCAGCATAAATAACACCAGATATTTGCTTTTCCCTTTACGGACCCCCAGTATGTATGCCAGCGAACCTATCATAAGCACGCCGTCACCCAGGCTTGTAATCTGCTCTACTATTATATTTAACACTTTTTCCCTCTTTTCTATCTGTACATACTGTTTCCCATTTTTCTGATATACCGCAGGTAGCGTGCCTTACACATTTCAAATTTTCCTCTGCTGATTCGGATAACTTCGTTATTACTCATAACAATTTTATCGCGCTGTATCTCGTATATGTATCTCATATTACATAAGTAGGAATAATGTGGACATAAAAAATCTCCGGTTTCAGCCAGATATGCGAAATCCGAAATTTTTCCGCGGACCTTTAATACTTCTTTCTGTGTGTGGACATACAAATGATGGCTTTGTACTTCGATGTAGATGATTTCCTGCTGTGGTAAAATCGTCGTAACCCCTCCGGTTTCATCAAACTCCAGACATTCCGTTTTTGTATTCTGCTGTATCCAGCTTTCTACCGCCTCTGTAAGTTCTTCCTCCAGATGTGATTTTCTGACAAAACGAAACGGTCTGAAATGAATGGATTCAAACACCAGATTTTCCATACTGCTGACAAAAATAATATTTTCCCCGCCTGTTATTTTATATAATTCCTCTGCAAGCGTAAAACCTGAAACCTCGCCCATTTGGATATCAAGCAGAACAATATCGTAAGGAACCCGGTGCAGCACGTCTAAAAAATGCTGTCCGGTCTGAAATTCCTCAATCCCGGCTTCCAGTTCTTTTTGGGAAAATATATTTTTGACAATTTGGACTTCCTGCATACGTTCCTGCATATCATCATCGCAGACTGCAATCGTAAACATCACTCTTTCCTCCGTTTTGTGTTTTAAACCATTCCCCCGATTTATATATCTATTATATATGAATTACGGCAGTTGGGCAATACTCATTCCAACACGGGCATGAATCTTCATTTTTAGTTGATTTCATCACAAAACGGCACAAAAAGTCTCCCTACTCAAAATAATATAAATATACATCTTCTAAATCAATATTATCTTCTACCGGCACGGCTTCTTTGGGCAGCGTATCCCCGACAAGCCGCAGTGCCAGTCCATTCTTTCGCTGACGGATATTTCCGACTTTATACTCTGCCTGCAATGCACCGACATCATCCAGCGTGCAGGTAATCTCAGCGACCTTTCCCTGCATTTTCTCAATCAGTTCCACCGGAGTCCCCGTTGCTACAATCTGTCCCTTCTTTATTAAAAGGACGTGGTCTGCAATGCACTCAATATCACTGACTACGTGGGTTGCAAATAAAATGATTTTATCCTTTGACAGTTCGGCAATGTAGTTACGGATTCCGATACGCTCCTTTGGGTCAAGTCCCGCGGTCGGCTCATCCAGAATGAGTATTTTCGGATTGCCGAGCAGTGCCTGTGCCAGCAGCACACGCTGTTTCATGCCGCCGGAAAAACCGCCGATTTTTTTATGGGCAACTCCGGTTAAATTGACAACCTCAAGCAGTTCGTCAATCTGCTGATTGACTGTTTTACCCTCTGCATTTTTTCCTTTTAAACCTTTGACCTCTGCCATATATTTTAAAAATGCTTTGGGTGAAAAATCCTCATAAAATCCCTGCTGCTGCGGCATATAACCGACAATGGCACGAAACCTTTTCCCCAGCTTTAAAATATCTTCTCCGTCATATAAAATTTTGCCGCCGTCACTGCCGCTGTCCCTGCTGACATTATCTGTTATCAGGTTAATCATCGTACTTTTTCCGGCGCCGTTTGCCCCCAGTATCCCGTAAATTCCCGGCTTAAAAGTGTAAGTTACTTTCCGTAATGCCTGCACCGTACCGTATGTTTTAGATAAGCCCTCTAACTGTAATTCCATATTTTTCCCCCTTCCTTTATACAAGCTGTGTCACCTGATGCAGTATCCACACCAGCAAAATAACGCCTGCCAGTACTGCCGGCATCAAGGCTCTGTTTCCCTTTTTTCCAATCGCTCTAGATACCAGCATGGCAGCTGTCATTGTAAACAATGCTACAACCAATCTTACAAGCAGTAATATTATAAGCCACCCTGAAATACTCACATGACCTGCAAGCCCGCCCCACGCATTTTCCAGAAATGTAAGGCTTAACGCCGGTGCTGCCAGATACGGCATACCGTAAATGTGGTGCAGATTCCAGATATCAATGCCGTAAACCGCCGCCGTCAGCCCTATGGTCAATACAACACAGGCGGTAATCTTCCAGCGCATCACCGCCGCTCTGCCGTTTGGCGCACTGTGTACAATCTGATACATGCCGGTTCTGTACTCCATGGCAATACTTTCAGATACAATAATCATAATTGCCGTTACCAGTGCAAGGATTAAAATAAACTCACGCTGTCTGCTGTATTTTCCGAAAATTTCTTCATATCCCCTGTCGGAAACCAGCCATATTTCCTGTCCGGTTGTTTCCCGTATCTGCTCTGCGTAAGAGAGTTTGCTTTGGTACTCCTGAATCGTATTTACAACCTGTCTTTGATACTGCAAGGCACTGACTGCCGCCGTATACTCTTTTAATTCAATTTCACCGGCCTCATATGCCGCCGCCGCTTCTTCCAATGCTTCCTGCGCCTGCCGGTATGCTTCAAGCCGTTCCTGCACATAATCTTCAATATAACCGTACTCTTTTCCGCCATGCTCTAAATACATTTTGTCATACTCTTTCTGTGCATCGGTAAATGTCATCTGTCCGGTTGTACTGAAATATGCCGCTATGATTATCAGTGCTGCCACCGCCCACAAGGCTTTGCCTGTTATCACCAGCTTGTGCAGTTCTTTTAATACTACCGGATATTTTGCAAATACACGCTGGTACTGTCCGTGAACCGCCGTAAACATGCGGGATAACAGTGACACTTTTGTATTCGGCCGCATGGCGGCATAGCGCATTACCGCAAAAATTCCGCAAAACAGACTGCACACCGTTAAGAAAAACAATGCCACGGAAAAGACCGAAAATACATAATTTTGAAAACCCCAGTTGATATACGTGCTGTACAAATCACTGATTTTTAAAAAGCTGACAACATTAATATAATGAAAAACGTTATACACACTCTGCACTTCGATTTTCTGATAAACGAGAATCTCTATGCCGACAAATGCCGCTGTGCAAATCAGCGTATGGTTGCGGTTGCGGAATGCCATAAACAGCGCCCATAAAATGATACTGAATGCTGCTAAAATAAACCATGACAGGAAAAACAGCCGTAAAATATATGCGCCTTTACTGAGTGTATATGTAAATTTTCCAAAATCCACAAAGGTCTGTACCGGATTTGCCAAATCCTTTACTCCGCCGTATAACAGCATCGCTGTAAGAAATGTCGTGCCGTACAAAAGAAAGAGAATCGCAAAGGAACCGCCCGCTAACAACAGCAGTCTTTTGAGGGCAAGTACAGTTCTTCCGTTTGGGGTGTTATGTACAATCTGCCACATTCCGTTTTCACGTTCATCAAAAAGGGAATAAATCACCGCCACCATAAGCGCTGCCGCAATGTAATACATCAGGTTGTAGTGAACAAATGCATCTGCGCCCTTATCGTTGTCTAACTTCAGTTCGACATTCTGTACTCTTTCAAAGTCCTGTGCCGTCCTTAAAATGTTGCTGTAGGAAAATGTATTCTGCTTGGAGAAAATACGGAATCGTTTCATATTTTCCGCGTTTGCCATGACTGTATCAATGGAAGCCTCATATCCGTTCAGATATTCGAGCTTACTGCGCAGCTGCTTTAACTGTAATTCTAACTGGGTCTGCTGCTGTGCTGTCAGGCTCTGGTGATACGCTATCATTTCACGACTGCCTTCATCGACTTCCGATAAAAGTTCTTCCGATGTCTGCTTCTGTACCGCATTTTCTGCCGTCTGACTGTTCTGTATTTCATTTTGAACAGGTTCTTTCGTTTCTTCCGGACTGTTCTCCTGCTTTAAAATTTTTGCGTATTTACGGATATTGCCAAATTCCGTTCCCAGCCGCTCCTGCGCCTGTTCCAGACTCATATTTTCATAACGCTCAACCAGCTTCTGATACTGTCCCGCCGCAAAAAACATTTCCGTAAAGCTTCTGCCTGCCAGCTCGCTGTACAAAAACAGACACAAATTGCCTAGCACTGCCACCGCAATCAATATCCACATTTTTTTATGAAAAACCCTTTTTACTTCTCCCATACCATTCTCCTGTATATGACAATTTTTAATTTATCAGAATCCACTCAGATTTATCTGACAAATTTTCTTTTTTCATATATTCCAGATTATCTCCGTTTTCTTCAAACAAATAGTCTGTGTCGCCAAAATAAACGACACCGTTGCAAAGAATTTTGGCAATCTGATTCCCTTTGGTATCCAGCACATAACAATATCTTTGGATTCGTGTTTTTGTTTCTGTGGCTCTGCCTGCGCCGTTGTTAAAAAGATACAGATTTTTTCCGTCATAAGACATTTTGCACTGTATCAGTTCATCTTCCGCCGGATAAATAAGAGTATTACTGCCCTGTGTCATGTCATAGGCATAAAGCCCCGTTCCCTGCACAAAATAAAACAGCGTCTGATTTTCTGTATCCGCATGATAGTCACAGACATCGGCATCTATAACCTTTCTGGTATCTCCGGTGGCAAAATCATATTCAAACAAGCCTTTATAATCAGATGACACAGCCTTGGTTTCCTTATTCTTTGTATATTCCCGGATAACAAAATATAGTTTATCGCCAAAGCTTCTGCCGCGGTCAATAGAAGCTCCTGTTCCCGTATAGGAAAAAACGGTCTGTTCCGTTCCGTCTGTCAGCGAAATTTTTTTAATAACTTCTTCTGCTTCTTCCTCCTGACCTGCATGTCCGGTATCATCATATGCGTAGACATCATTTTCATGAAAGACAAGTGATATGCTTGATACGCCTGTATTGGCAAATAAATCGGCAATGGTTTCTCTTGCACTTCCGTCTGTATGGATGCGCACAAGTTTTCCCATTCCGCCTTCACATTGAATCAGATACAGATAATCGTTATAGCAGTATATCGTATCGGTCAGATACAATGCCGAACCGGTCTGCTTCATATCACAAAGATACGCATTACAGGTATTATCACTATGCGTACATTCCGGTTTTGCACAGACTGCAACCGCTTCCTTTGTTGTTTCATCAAAAAATGCTATTTTTGAAATTCCATCTGTTGTCTGAATAAAATAATAGCCGCCCATGCCCTTTGCAACTGCATGGTTGTCGGGATTCCAATAGTTCTGCGATTCATTTTGTGTTGTGCCCCACTGCCCGATGGCCACGTTTACTGTATTCTTATCAGGATTTTCACGTACCTGATTTTTCAGGACAAACCCTAAAATTACCGCCGCAGTAACAAGGACAACTGTACACGTTATCATCATTTTTTTCTTCATTGGTAATCACCCGCTTTCACGTTCTAAATTAATTTTAATTAACCGGTATCCATTCTTTTGCTGTCAGGATATCTGCTTTTTCAATATAATATTTTTGTCCTCCGCCCCATGAATCTGCGCCAAAAACATTCTGCTCATCGCCAAAACAGGTAAAATACATACCTTCTGTAGGAATCTTGTTCAATTCATTTCCGTCTGTATCCATAACATATAAATAAGTATCTGTACGCTTGAAAAAGTAAACAGAATATTGTTCATTACTCATATATAAATATTTTCCGTCAAAGGAAAGCTGGCAGATATTTGTTTCATTTTCGACCATTTTATAGATTCTTTCCGCCTTGCTGTCCGACAATTTACGTTTATATAAACCGTCATTAAATACATAATAATAAAGCGTTTGTGAAACTTCATCTACTGTGTAATCCGTTATGTCCCCGGACGATATATTTTCTGTTTTCTTTGTTGCATAATCATATGCAAAAATGCCTTTACGCGTGTAAGTACGCTCTGCATGCTGTTCTGTACTTTCACGTCCCTCATCTTCCACTAAAAAGAATAATTTTCCCCCATAGCTTTTGGCGGCATGAATCACCGCACCATAACCTGTGTACTCATAGGCATGTTCATCTTCTTTTCCGTCTAACGAACGTCTTCTAAGTACGGCTGTGGATTCCTCATATCCCGAAACACTTCCCTGTCTTTGATAAATGTACACATTTTCATCATGAAAGGTCAGACAATATGCCGGAGAAACAGCTCCGATTTCAAACAGCCTTTTTCTATATGAACCGTCTGGTGCAACCTGCTCAAGATAGGATAAGCCATCAGTATCATCATTGTAAATCACATAAACCATGCCATTATAATAATAAATTTGCTGTGCATTATATTTTTTGCTTAAATACGCATTGCAATTTTCATCTGTATGACTGCATTCTGCCTTTGAACATAACGGAATTGTGTTTTTAGTTTCATTATCAAGATAGCATATTCTGTTTGTCCCCGCCTCAATTTGTTCTATACAGTAATATCCGTTTTCACATTTTGTAATATACCGCCCAAAGATATTCCAATACGGCTGGTCATCTTCAGTTGAAGGATTCAGTGTAACCGAAGTCTGCTTTTGGGTACATCCGGTGGCAAATATGCTTGTAAATAATAAAATTGTAACTGTGAGTATGATGTATCTTTTTTTCATGGTAATCACCTCCCCTTCTTGAAATACTGTGCTAAACCCTTATAATAAGGGTTTAGCACAGTATTTTTTACTTTAATACCAGAAAACCTCATTTCCACTAACTGTAGTTCCGGACTCTGGTCCATCTACACGAATAACATACTCCACACTTGCCATCTGATTATCGGTTGTATTACGCGCAGAACCTGAGCAAGCAGTTGTCTGATCTGCCGCAGCATATATGCTATAACCTAATCCATATACATCATACGCTGTTCCACTGATACGAAAATCACTTGTTTCATCTGTACGTGCTGAAATATATGCACGGTCATATTCAACACCAACTGTATACCATACATGCGTATCTCCAGCATACGTTTCATCTGAGTAGCTATCAACTAAAAATGAACCACCTCTTGCCTGTCCTGCAAACGCCATTACACTTCCTGCCACTGTCATTACTGTTGCCAATCCTGCTACTGCCGCTTTTTTGAAAAATTTGTTTTTTACCATAGTTTAATCTCCCTTCAATGACTATACTTAACCATTCCCGCCATTTGCAGAATGAACACGCTCATCATCGCCATATTGATACTGTATCTATATGACGGTAATTTCATCCATGCAAAAAGACATGACAGTATCACCCCTATGATACTGTATACGGCGCTTTTGCAACGATATGCCCTTTTTTCATGTTCGTTTAACGGATTATTACCATTCTGCACCGGTGATAACCAAATAATCATGCCACACATGATACATAGATGTACTATACAAAATATACTGTTCATCTTAATATTTTGTATTAAAAACAGGTTTATCGTAACGAATACTGTTGACAATATCGTACATCTTAATCTTGTGTCTGCATGATAGCCCCCTGCATATCTCCTGACTGTTGAAAATGTAACTAGAAATACTGCCGTTTCACAAAACATATGCATTCCAAATCCAATTATCAGAAATAATGCAATATGTCCTAATGATATAACTGTCTGCTTAATTCCGTAAGTTACTATTTCTCTTTCTTCCGGTAAAATAATCTCATATTCAACCAAAATGTCGCTAACTGTTTTTCCCCTAATCACGTTTACTTCCCTGATACTTTTTTAACTGCTTAACCGTCTCCGGTATCTGTGGCTGATACATTAAAAAAGTACACGCGGAATTTGCGTCCTTTTTCGCTGTTTCCTTAGAAATTTTTGCAATTCCCGTCAATACTGCTTCTGTCACTTTTTTCATAACTGCTTGCCCCTTTCTGTTACTTTCCCCTGTTTCTATCCTTACATTAACATGGGATTTTTCAAAATCAAGCAATGTTGGTTTATTCTGCAAAATGTTGGTTTATTCGGTAAAATTTTTACATTAATAAAGAATTAATCTGACAACAAATTCCCCATTTTGCGTATCAAAATCTATTACCCCATGATATTGTTCTACAATTTTTTTAATATGTTCCAATCCGATTCCATGCCGGTTTTTATTCTGTTTTGTTGTTTCAAATACATCTTCCCTCCTCTTTAAAACACCGCGATATGGATTCTTCACCTTTATGACCATTTTATTTTCATGCTGGCGCATAACAAATTCAATCGATGCATTTTCAATATCTTTGGCTGCCCGAATGGCATTATCCAGTAAATTTCCGGTAATAGTACACAAATCGACATCATTCCACCGGGTGTTTTTTGCGATTGCAACTTCTGTATTTATACAAATTCCCTGTCTTTTAGCTTCTTCATATTTATAAGAAATCAGCGCATCCAATGATACATTTCCCGTTGAAATCCGATACCCCCCGTTATCGGACATATCTAAAAAACGTTGTACATAGTTTATGACTTCTTTATCCTGATTTTGTTCCGCCAAAAGGTATATAACCCCAAAATGATTTTTCAAATCATGTCTTAATGCCCGTGTATTTTCAAAAAGCTCCTCATAATGGTAAAGCTGCTGTTCGTAATTCCTGTTCTGCTCTTCTATTTTATTTTCCTTTATCTTTTCAGCCATGAACTGCGACAATACATCATATAGATAAAAAACAATAAGATTCATCAACAGTAACAATACAAAACTCACACCCGTAATCAGATTATATTTTTCCGGCAGCATACAAAGCACCGCCGCAATATAAATTGAAAATACAGGCAGTAACAGCAGCAATACCCAATACATTCCCGGTATTTCTTCTCCCTGACCGGTCCGTTTTATTTTCTCGGTTCCGAGTACAATCGGAAAACAGGAAATATTTGCAATAAAATACTGAATCATCGTGTAATCTTCCATATTCTGACTGGTAAGCTCCGGCATGACATTTACCGATACAAGCACTGCTATTGCCTCTGTACAGATTGATAAACCCAACTGTACCATGACATAAAACATTCTTTTACGGAATGTTGCCTGATATATGTATGTAACCGCCATTAAACTGACAATATTTACCGCTAATGTAACAACCGGTATACAAATTTGAATATATACGACTGAATTTATTACATAATATATCAGATATATAAAAAATACATATTTCTTATTAATTTTATATTGGGTAAAAAATATATTATAAAACCGATATATTAAATACACTCTGAATATATTGGTAATCAAATATCCTGCTGTTCCCATATCCTATCCCTAATCCATAAATTTTAAATACGTTCTCTGCGCCTCTTTCTGATAACTCCGGCTTGTATAATATATCTTTCCGTTACTCATCTGTATACTGTCTTTATGAAACTGCCGGATATATTCCATATTGAGGATAACTGCCTGATTTATCTTTAAAAATCCGTGATGTCTGACCTGTTCTTCTATCTGCTCCATTGTTGCTCTGAACCGTTCTTCGCCCTCTGTTGTTGTCATGAGAATATATCTTTTATCAGTTTCAAAGGAAATAATTCTTCCAACGCTGACTGCATATATCTCATAATATTTTCTGTAATAAAATTTATGTTTACGGACAGTCCATTTTCCATATGCCATTGCAATACATTCCCGCACCTTTGCTTCATTTAACGGCTTTGCTAAAAAATTTAGCGGCTGAAAATCAAACAATTCGCGCTCATATCCTTCTTTTCCGGTCATATATACAATCTGCATCGTATCATTATGATCTTCTTTCCGGATTTTCCTGCTGATATCTATTCCTGTCATATCCCCCAGTTCAATATCCAAAAATAGTAAATCCACATTATTTTTTGCCATATATTCCATCAACTGTCCACCGGAATAAAATCCCTTTACTGTCTGTATCTGTTTCATGGACTGCTGTTCCGCAATTTGAACAAGCTGTGCTGTAATTTCTTTCATATCATCGCAAACTGCAATATTAAACACGCTAATCTCCATTCCTGAGCGACTTTTTGCGAAGAAGCGATTTCTCATCTGCTATCATAGGTGTTTGCTTTCGTTCGGAAGCAAACATCTGTGTGAAAAATCAGCACATCAGTGTGATTTTTCGCACTATCCCCTCCGCAAATCACGAACTTTTTCTTTATTTTATCATTTTGTTACCGGATATACAATAGTCATGTCCTACTTTGCAGATATATGACGTACTTCACAATTTTTAATTCTTTTAATTTTTATATTTAACTTATCATATATATTAAAGATATAAAATCAGACTGCCGCTTTCCGATTTATTGAAGGCATTCAATATATCCCTCACGTTCCGGCGGCAGTCTTTTCATATTACGCAATTCTTTATTTTATTCTTTATGGCTTTGCTCTATTGCTTCTATTTCTTCTGATTCCACAAACTTTCTGCTGTCGGCTTCCAGTTTTCCGCATAAGATTCGCATTTATCACACAAATGGTCTACGGATTCCATATCCTGATAGTCGGTGTTGACAGCGCCTGTTTCTTTAACCATCTGACGGAGTTTTTCCGGATTTTCAAGCATCGGACATGGACGCAGATGATTGTCATTAAACGGCTGGTTGTCATGATATGCCTGGAAAATCGGACTCTTTAATGCTTCAAGCAGTGTGCAGTCATGAATATTTACGTTTGAATAATGAATAAATACACATGGCTCTACATCGCCCTTTGCATTGATATGTAAGTACCGTCTGCCGCCTGCAATACAGCCGCCAACAAACTGACCGTCATTCTGGAAGTCCATACCGAAAATTGCCTTTGTTTCACGGAAATGACGGATTCTCTTATACATTTCCTCACGCTGCTGTGGTGTCGGCAGTAATTCCGGCACTGCGGAATTGCCAACCGGCATATAATGGAAATACCATACAAATAACGCGCCGCTTTCAATCATCATATCATAAAAAGCTTCGCTGCTGATATCTTCAAAATTCCTGCTTGTGTAGCAGGTTGAAATACCAAACGGCAGTTTGTGGGACTTTAACAGTTTCATTGCGTGCTGAACCTTCTGGAATACACCGTCACCACGGCGTCCGTCATTGGCATCTTCAAAGCCTTCCAGACTGATTGCCGGTACAAAATTCTTTACACGAAGCATTTCCTGACAAAATTCTTCATCAATTAATGTACCGTTTGTAAATGAAAGGAACTCACAATCCGGGTTCATTTCACAAATCTTGATTAAATCCTGTTTACGAACCAGCGGCTCACCACCGGTGTAAATGTACATATAAGTACCGAGTTTTTTGCCCTGCTTTACAATGGAATCAATCGTTTCAAGGCTTAAATTCAACTGATGTCCGTACTCTGCAGCCCAGCATCCTGTACAATGCAGATTGCAGGCTGATGTCGGATCAAGCAGAATTGCCCACGGAATATTACAGTTATTTTCCTGTGAAAGCTGGTCCTGTAACGCACTTCCGTTCAAACTTGCATTAAAAATAAAGTTCTGGAAAAACGCTTTTCTTACACCCGGGTCTAATTCATAAAGTCGTAAAATCAACTCATACCAGTTGCCTTTTTCCTGTATTACCTTACGAATCATATTACGCTGTCCTTCGTACCAGCCCTGCGGTGCGAACCGGTCAACCATTTCCATCAACTTTGGAATATTTTCTTCCGGGTCTTTTTCCAGATATTTTAATGCCTGTTTAATACCAAAATCCTGCATTCCCTTTTGTAATTTGTTCGCCATAGTAATCTCTCCATTTCTTCAGTCTCGATATGCGTTAAATTTTACTGTGAAATGAAACAATTTACATTAGACACAACGACATTTTTGTAACAATTTAGGACAAATTTAAAAATTGTTACATTTTGGGACATTTTTGGAAATGTGTGGCTTTTCTATAAACGTTCCCGGCACAAGCATATTTCAAAATTAAATGGATTGGGTAAAAATGAACTTAAAAAACGGATAACAGCTACCCGTTATCCGTTTCTACATATTTTATTAATGCGCCGATGCTCGACTGCAACATTTTAATAAATAATTCCGGCTCTGTACATTCTTTTTCCGACAGCCAGCGCTCCAGCGCCGCAATAAATGCATCCGAATAAAAATTGATGCAGAATTCTTCATATTGCGGGTCTGCCAGAATATTTTTTACAACCATTTTTAACAATGGCTTTAACGTTTCCCTGAAATGTTCTACAAAAGAATTCTGCCCTTCAATCTGCAGTGCCTTTCTGTAAAATGACTGGTTTTCGTAAAAATACTGACAGCTGTCCTCCAAAAAACGCCACGACCAGTTTGGCAGATCGTAGTCCCGGACATGGACAGCCTGAAAAAATTCCACATCAAAAATCCAGTTCACCAAATCATATTTATCTTTAAAATGATAGTAAAAGCTTTTCCGGTTCATGCCGCATTTTTCACAAATGTCGGAAACACTGATTTTAGAAAACGGTATCTGCTCCATTAATTCTTTCATTGCCATTGCAAGCGCTTTCTTGGTAATATTAGAATCTGGCATTTCAGATACAACCCCCCTTCCTCTTTTTCGCACTGTATTATATTATATACAATTCAGACACACTTTTCAATTGTGAATTTGGTACGATAAAAGGTTCTATACTGCTAATACTGATATTTACCAAAGTTCTACAATGGCACGCACACCTTTATTGGTATCTGTAAAACCGACAACGTGTCTGTCTTCATGCTGGATATACACGCCGGTAATTTCTTCTCCGTAAAGAATTTCCTTCTTATATGAAATGCGGATATGATTCTTTTCGCCTTCTTCATAAATCTGCTGCGGTAGAAGCTCTCCGGCGGCATCTAAATAAGCTAAGTTGTGCATATGCATATTGGAATCAATATCCCGGCGCAGCACTTTATAATCTTGCTTTGCTACATTTTCTGCATCAAAAAATCCCTTCGGATACGCCATATTTTCAAGTTCTTCCTCAAATGCAAGGCTCTCCGGTTCTCCCTGATATTTCTCTATCAATTCCTGTGTAAGCCGCAAAGGTCTGCGCTTTACAATGTCAATCAAAACCCAGCGTGATGTTGCCCGCGCAAGCTTTTCTCCCTGCGCATCAAACAATTCAAAATCCCTGTATGCACAAGCGATATTATGATTTCTTGACCATGTGTATGCCGTGATTTCATCCCGGTAATGCGGACGCTTGATAATCTCAATTTTCCAGTCCAAAACAACCCACGCCTGTCCGGTCCGCTCCACTGAATCCAGTCCGTATCCGACCGAATCCGAATGTAATCCTCCAATATCTTCCATCATTGTCACTAACGCTCTGTTTGTTGCATTGCCCTTGACGTCAACATCTTCAAGACCAATCTGGTAGTTGTGTTTATACTTCATACAAATCCCCGCTTCCCAGCCATGCCACAGTCCGGCTGATTATTTTCATTTAGAAAGTATAACATAATTGGGGAATTTTTGCGACTATGATGTTATGCTTTTCTACTATTATTCCCCCTTCCCCGTCCTATGGAATTTCCCCGTAATCGTTACTACTTCCACCCGGATTACCATTGTCTTTTCAATGGCTTTTTCAAGCATTTCAAATGGAATATCTGTGTAATGTCTCATGATTTTTTCCAGATACGCCCGCTTTTGTGTATCATCTGCAATTTCTGCATTTCCCGTACCGCAGACACTTTCATAATCCATGTAACTGTTGCAGGCAACAGAACTGATCTTTGCTTCCTCATGGACGTCCATTTCAAAAGCAACCCTGCCGTCTTTTTCTATGAGTTCTTTTTTTGTTCCCGCATTTGCCCCATGAAAATACAAATAGATTTTATTTCCTTCTCTTTCATATCCAAAATTCATCGGTACAAGATACGGATATCCGTCATGATTCATTGCAAGGCGGCAAACCTTACATTTGTCTAATACCGCACAGATTTCTTCGATACTTTTCATTTCATTTTGTGTTCTACGCATCCTTTTTTCTCTCACAAATTCCGATTAAGATTTTTTTCCTTAAGATTTTCCTCACGCTTGTCGTCAAATACAACCGACGCATTGTCAAGAAATTCCTTCTTCCAATTTCGGAGCAGATTTGGCTGAATATTATTTTCAACTGCCAGGGTATTGATATCCTTCTCACCCTTTAACAGTTCGATAACAAGGTCTGATTTGAATTTTGCGCTAAAATTTCTTCTTTTTCTGGACATGATTTTGAATCCTCTCTTTCATACTGATTGTAGTATATCAGATTCATTAAAATCTGTCCGAAAAAGTGTCTTAATTTATGAGACCATTATATGTTACTTTCGACAACTTTTCTTGTACAACTGCACAGATTTTTAATACCGTGCCTTCAGCTTTTCAAATGCCTTAAATGAGCGCTGAATCATTGCTTCATCCACACAATACGAAATTCTTACAAATCCCGGACAACCAAAATCCGTTGCCGATACAAGCAGTAAATCTTCTTCCTTTGCCTTTTCACAAAAAGCATCGGCATCGTCTTCCAACGCTTTTACAAACATATAAAATGCACCATCCGGCTTAAAGCACTCATATCCTAATTCTGTCAGTCCCTGATACAATAAATCACGGTTCTTCTTATACAGATTCACATCACCTGTATTGCCGATACACTTCACAAGCATTTTCTGGAACAGACTTGGTGCACACACATAACCTAAAGCCCTGCCCGCACCGCAGATTGCCGCATACACTTCACGGCTTTCGTATGCTTCGTCCGGCACCAGCACAAATCCAATTCGCTCACCCGGAAGTGACAGGGATTTGCTGTACGAATAGCATACCAGTGTATCATTATAATACTTTGTGACATATGGCACTTCTACACCGTCATATACAATTTCACGATACGGTTCATCCGTAATAATAAAAATGTGTGTTCCGAATTCCTTGGATTTTTTCGTAAGCAGCTCTGCCAGCTTCTGTATGGTCTGCTCAGAATAAACCGCACCGGATGGATTGTTCGGCGAATTAATAATTACACCTTTTGTATGTATATTTAAACGTGCTTCTAACGCATCAAAATCAATTTGGAAATTCTTTGTATCCGGCGGTACAATTGTAAGCTTTGCGCCTGCCGCCTGCACAAATACCTGATATTCAGGGAAGAACGGTGCAATCGTGATAAATTCGTCTTCACTATCCGTTGTAAGTGCCTTAAAACACAGTGAGAGTGATGCAGCCGCTCCCATTGTCATATAAAAATTATCTGCTTTAAATGCTGTCTGATACGTTTTATTCAGATAGTCTGCAATTGTCTGTCTGGTTTCTAAATCGCCCTGTGCAGACGTATAGCCGTGCAGATGTACACTGTCTAATTCCTTTGTCAGCTCCCGGATTGTTTCATTGACACATTCCGGTGCCGGAACAGTCGGATTGCCAAGGCTGAAATCATAAACATTTTCCGCGCCGATTTCCGCCGCTCTCTTTTTTCCGTATTCAAATAATTCTCTGATAGCAGAACGCTTACTGCCAAGTTCATACATTTTCTCTGATACTATCATACTAATCCTCATTTCTGCGAACATTTTAATGCCGGAGAAATCGCGAACTGATGCAATTCAGTTCTGCAATAAAAAGATATTTGTGCTGCCGCGGCACAAATATCTGTGTGAACAATCTTTGATTTAAGGATTGTTCACACAAACCTCCCCATACATGTAATAATTATACATGAGATTATAACACTTTCCGGTATGAAATGTATACAACTTTTTCACTAATACAACATCTACTGCGGTTCTGCTTTTTTCTGATTTTCTGTATTTTCATTGTGTTCCGCTACTTCATGTCCTGTGATTTTTCCCTCGGCAATATGATAAATCTCATCAGACAGGAGATTCAGCTCCTCTGCATCATGGCAGGCAAGAATAATGATTGAACCGTTATCACGCAGCTTCCACAAAATCTCCCGCACCTTTAAAGCCCCGGATTCATCGAGGGCGTTAATCGGCTCATCTAAAATCACAATATCCGGCTTTTCCATAATTGCCGCTGCAATACCGAGCCTTTGCTTCATACCGAGAGAATATTTACGGTATGTACGCTTATCATCCGGGTCGAGTCCGACCTCCGCCAGTGTTTCACGGATTTCATCTTCACCAATCCGTTTTTGAATTGAAGCAAGCATTTCCAGATTCTTATAACCTGTATAATTTCCCAAAAAGGACGGATTTTCAATTAAAATCCCGATACTTCTCGGAAATGAAATATCCTTGCCGAGAATTTCACCATCAATATTAATCGTTCCGCTGTTTGGAATAATCAGCCCCGATATGGCACGCATCAGCATTGTTTTACCGGAACCGTTCTTACCCTTTAATCCGTAAATTTTTCCGCTTTCAAATGTAACCGTAATATCCTGTAAAATCGGCACCTTTTTAATTGTCTTGCATAAATTTTGTATTTCAATTTTCATTCTGCTCCTCCATTTCCGGCATCCCATCTGCCGCATCATCTCTTTTTTAAAATATCCATTCTATCAAAATAAATCTTACCGATAATAATCGAAATAACCGCCACTGCCACAGAAATTCCTATCGAAAGTCCTGTATTGACACCCCCGTCCACACAACAGGCATTTCTTAACATCATAAATGAATTTCCCTGCAAAAACGGTACTGTATAATATGCCGCTGCCGTGAGCAGTGCAACATTTACAATATATGCAATAACCGGACTGATAACCAGCGCCAGCATCATCTGGAATAATGCCATTCCTACAGACGTAACCAAAGGAAGCCAGCAGACGGTATGCCGCAGTACCTGTAAATCTACCGGTACATCATTGACCGCCGCTGGGATTCCACAGACCGTCTGTACAATCTCCGGTGTAAGCGCCGTTGTCAGTGAACCGCCGGTAATCATACAGATAAGAACCGCCGAAAGATAAACTGCTGCATAAAATCCAATAACTGTGATGACACACCACACACATTTACTCAGCCACCAGAATACTCTTTTCTGTGTCCGCACGAGAATATTTTTTCCAACCCCCAGTAAGTCTTTTAAAATGTAATCCCCTATCATATAAGAAAGATAGAGCTGTAACATCATATATTCTGTCGGAATCATAAACTCTGCACCGTTTATCGGATTGTATATTTCTTTTCCCCTGAAAAAATACAACAGCATATCGCCCAGCGTAAAATTCATTGATGATATCTTTCCCCTGTCCAGCGCATGAAAACATGTTGTTACATAAAACATCGCCAGGACGCACCCTAAAAGAATAGCAATGACATATCGCTGATATTTATATAAAATACCCTGTTTGATATCCATTTGTACTTCCTGTATAAACAGCTTCATTCCAATCTCCTTTCCGCAGGCATCACACTAATCTCCATTTCTAATTATAAATATCTTTTTTTAACAAATCCTTTTTGCAGAACAAAATATAAGTGATCATCAACAGTCCCACAAGCACCAGTACCGGGTAGATAAAATTTGAAAACACCCGGATATGCTTTTCGCTGATTACAACGGCATTCATGGTAACTCTGCCGTTAAAAACCAAGCCCCGGTACATTTCTTCTGCGGCATACAAAAGCATGACAATATATCCGCCGACCGGTGATTCAAAGACCCACCAGAAAAATAACATCAATACACACACAATCATTAATGCCGTAAACACCGCCGTAAAGCAGCCTGCCGCCACCAGTATCACAGACGGATGATATACCGTATCCACGCCGCCGTAAATATACACATAGCTTGTCTGCGCACTCCAGTTCCATATAACATCCGTAAAACAAAACGGTATCAGACAGATCAGCACTGTTAAATATACGGAAACCGCCAAAATAATCTTTGTAAGCTTTACACACATTTTCAGCCATACCTGCTTTAACTGTGTCTGCCGGATAATAATTCCGTACCGGTAACAGCCTTTAAAAAAGTAAACCATTGTAAATGGAATAAATATTACCGCCATTTGATACAGACACGTCTGCATGCCCGCACCGATAATGTCATACACACATTTGACATTTTCCGTCCTGTATTGTACGTGATAATAAAATATATATTCAAAAAACGCTACCACAACCGGACTTATCAGTACAATCGCAAGAACACACCCCTTATTTGCTTTTAAAAACTCTTTCATCTACAACCCTTCATCTTTCTTCTGCTTCCAGAAATACAATCCGCCAAAAAGCACTGTCAGACACACACATTCCAATACAACCGGTCCGAACCTTAACGCATTGATTCTTGTCATATCCATAATAATGATTGGACTATACTTCGCCTTTTTAATAAATGAAAGCATCATATATGAAAAATAGTTCAGTAAGAACGGAAACAATGTTATTAAAAAGCGGTTATTGACCCATGTTGACAATAATAATGCCAGGGAAACAAAAATAAACTGATAGAAAAAAATTAATATCAGATACAATACCATAAATATGTACGGGTGTGTGTAAAAAATATCTCCCCACAGCGCAATTCCGTTCCCTGCATAACACCCCAGCGCTGCCACCGGTTTTAAGGACGGAAGCACCATCATATTGGCAATCAGATTCACAACAAGCGGAATTGTCGCCACAAGTCCGCCCGCGGTACAGCTTACAATATACTTTGCGGCATAATAATATTTCTTGTTGGTTCTTGTATACAGATTTTTAACATATCCCGAATTATGGTCTGCGCAAAATGTCGTTGCATAGGCAAATACCGCCAGTATCGGAAGTATCAGATAATAAATCTGGCGGTACACCAGCGGCGGTCCTGCCATTCCGAAATAACTGCTGAATACCCCATACGGTTCCGATATGCCTTTGGGCGAGTACGCATCTAAAATGTGCATGGACTCCTGCAAACCGACCATTACAAACTGTGTCATCGTCAATATCAATCCGATTCCCAGGCTGATATAAAATGTCACCGAACGGAACAATCTTTGAAATTCTATTTTTAATACTGCCTTCATGTTCCTTCCTCCCCTATCTTAAATTCAATCATTCTCTGAACCGGATAAACCGCCTGCACAATCTGGAATGTATTATTCTTTACAAACCGCGGATATTCACTGTCACTGACCATTCCCAGTCCGATTGTATAGGCCGCCATACATTCACATTCTTCTCCTGCGGCAAGCGTATTCTCCTGCGCATAATGCGTACCTAAACCATTGGTCCACCCGTCCGGATATGAATTAACCGCCAGCTTTAACATATACTGCCAGATATTAATTTCCGAATCCCCTGTATTTTTAATTCTGAACTTAATAACAAGCTGCCGTACACGACCTTTTTTCTTTTTTACCTGAAAATCCTGTCCGCCGAATTCATCCCGCATACAGGCTTCCAGTTCCTCACCCTCTAAAATTCTTGCCGTATCCGCACAAACCGACACACTGTTATCCAGCGGCATCCATTCACCCGGCGCATACACTTCTTTTGTCCGCTGCGGAAACCTTTTATTGACGTTGATTACCGCGGCTATTACCACAAACACCAGCACCAATACTATGCCAATTCCAATCCACTTCTTTTTTTTCATACGCACCTCCTACATTTCTTCCCCTATTTTATTTCAAATTCAATGACTCTTACGATAATGCCTCATCTTTTTTTACCTGCCAGAAATACAGCAGACTGGTAACTGCCACTAATAATACCCCCTCGGCAAATACCTCCCGAAATTCCAATGACCGGATATTCGTCATATCAAATATCACAATTGGACTCAGACGATACTTTCGTATATTGACTACCAGCATGTGAAAAAAATAATTTAATAAAAACGGAAGTATCACAACCAGAAATCTGTTTGTCACCCGTCTTGACAAAATCAATGCTACATTCACAAATATAAACTGATAGAAAAAAATCAGTAGTATGTATAACAAAATAAATAAATACGGATTCGTATACAAAACATCTGACCACAATCCGATTCCATAAGGATAGATTGCCATTGAAGCCATTGGCTCTATCGCCGGAAGCATCATCAGATTCCATAAAAAGTTCGCAGCAATCGGCGCGGTTACGGCAATTCCGCCTGCAATACCACTTACAATATACTTTGCTGTGTAATAATCCTGTCTTTTACTTCTGATATACAGATTTTTAACATACCCTGAAGCTTTATCCCCACAGAGTGTTACCGCATGTGCCATAACCGCCAGAATCGGTGCAATCGTATAGTAAATCTGCCGATAAACCAACGGCGGACCTGCCAGTCCGAAAAAACTTTCAAATGCACTGTACGGCGTACTTACCTCCGAAGGAATATATCCGTCAACAATATTTACCGCCATTGGAAGCCCCACTTCTATCCATTGCAGTGTCGTAATAAGTAATCCAATTCCAAGACTTAAATAAAACATTTTGGAATGAAATACTCTTTTAAATTCCATTTTAATTAGTTTCTTCACGTTCATTCCCCTATCTTAAATTCAATCATTTTGATGACCGGATATGCCGATTTCACAAGACGAATTGTATTGTTTTTTATAAATGTATCATACTCCTTATCGTCTACATCCCCTCTTGATAACGCTATGGAAATCACACCTTCAGCTTCCTCCTGCGGTTCAATCTGTTCTACCGGAAAATAGTATTCATCTATTCCGTTGGCACAGCCGGCAGGATACGCTTCAAAATGCACTTGATGAACCAGCCTGCTGACCCTTAATGTATCATCTCCTACATTTCTTATTTTAAGCTTTATAAAGATTTCTCTCTCTTTATAACTCATTCCGATTATTTTTTCCCCGCCGAACTCTTCTTCATAATATTTCTCCATTTCCTCCCCTTTTAATATCTTTGCTTCAACAGCACATATTTCCGCTTTCCCTGTCGGCATCCACTCTCCCAGTCCGTATGCCTGGGTTGGTGCTTTGGGAAAACGGGAATTCAAATCGATATATCTGAAAATTCCAAGCAGGAAGACACCTACTAAAGCGATGAGGAAAATGTATTTTTTCTTCATGTTAATTCTCCTATCTCTTTTACTGCTCATCTACCACTTTTCCGTTCTTTATATTCAGACAAATCAGCGGTTCTTCCTCCTGAATATTTCCTATTGCATATGTTTTCATGTATACATTTTCCAATGTTGGAGTATCTGTAAATATAACACCTTCGCTAGAAGAATATCCTTTTGATTGATACTTTGTCATTCCCAGATACGCTACGGTTACGATTCTTTCTTCTCCCGGCTGTAAAGAGGCAAAATTTCCGTGATCTGTCCCAACATAATCTGCATTATAAACTTTTGAATACCCACCGGATACTTTTTGCACCGTTTTGTATTCTCCCTCGTCATAGACATTGTACAATTCCAGTTGTCCCGCACATATGTCCTGTTCTTCATTTGTTGTATTTTTTAAGCGGATTCTGACAAACGGCCATGTATATTCCCAATTTTCGTTTTTTTTCGTTGTATCTATATCTTCTCCCCCATTTTGACCTGAAAAATATGCCAGTTCTTCCTCGGTAAGTCCTGCTTCCTCTTTACTGTCCGCCACTAATACATCTACGACTGAAATTTCTATTCCTCGATATGTCGCCATTTCATTCCTTGACAATAACCGATTTCCCTTTGATAACGGCATTGCCTGTTCTCTTAACGATAAATGTGTTTTTTCTTCTGGTTCTTTAATTACAACATCTTTTTTTGCATATTCCGTTTCTGTTTCTTCTTCTGCCTGTATAGATTTTTCATTGACATCTGCAATACTCTGGCTGCTGCACCCGCTAATGCAGGTGCAGACTGTCAGACTAAGCAGAAGTATTCCTATACTTCGCTTTTTCATATAATCCGCTCTCCTCTTTTTACTACTCATTTACCACTTTTCCATTCTTGATATTCAGACAAATCAATGGCTCTTCCTCTTGAATATTTCCTATTGCATATGTTTTCATGTATACATTTTCCAATGTTGGGATATCTGTAAACAAAACACCTTCACTAGAAGAATATCCTTTTGATTGATACTTTCTCATTCCCAGATATGCTACTGTTACGATTCTTTCTTCTCCCGGCTGTAACGATACAAAATTTTCAAATGATGTTCCCTTATAATCTGCATTATACACTTTTGAATATCCCTCCGATACTTTTGTAACCTTTTTATATTCGCCATCATCATAAACATTGTACAATTCCAGCTGCCCTGCACATATATCCTGTTCTTCATTCATCGTATTTTTTAAACGGATTCTGACAAACGGCCATGTATACTCCCAATTTTCGTGTTTTCGTGTTGTATCAATATCTTCACCGCCATTTTCTCCCGAAAAATATGCCAGTTCTTCCTCGGTAAGTCCTGCTTCCTCTTTACTGTCCGCCACTAATACATCTACGACTGAAATTTCTATTCCTCGATATGTCGCCATTTCATTCCTTGACAATAACCGATTTCCCTTTGATAACGGCATTGCCTGTTCTCTTAACGATAAATGTGTTTTTTCTTCTGGTTCTTTAATTACAACATCTTTTTTTGCATATTCCGTTTCTGTTTCTTCTTCTGCCTGTATAGATTTTTCATTGACATCTGCAATACTCTGGCTGCTGCACCCGCTAATGCAGGTGCAGACTGTCAGACTAAGCAGAAGTATTCCTATACTTCGCTTTTTCATAAATTGTCTTCTCCTATCGTTGTTCATCTCCGGTAATACCTGAGCCATTGTCCGGACTCCACCAGCACTCAAAATCATCATAAATAGAACCCTGCGGTGATGCAATCAGATATGCTGCCGTATAATCACAATCCCCATACGTTTCATATACTACATTCCACATATACCATGTCGTATCTTCCGAAAAATAATAAGACCTGCGACCACAGTAACTGCCTGATGTGTTATTATGTTCTGACGTTCCATACACCTGAATATAAAATCCCGAATCACTGTTACTTGAATCATAGCAGTTACACCAGCTTGAACTAGTATCATCCTTTCTTCTAAAATCAGAACGTAAAGTATTTTCCCCAGAAAATGAAAAACACTCATAGGTATCACTGTTGTTGTTTGCAAATGCTGTTACCCCTGTTCCCCCGATTGTGACTGCCAGCATCGCTGCTGTAATCGCTGCCAATATCTTATTGGACTTTTTAACTTTTGCATTTCTCATGCTTTCCTCCTCCTGCGGTTTCCCCTTCCGCTTTATTTTTATAGGCACTGCATACTTACTTTCCTGCCTATAATCCGATAATACCATGCCGCATTTTTTTGTAAATACTTTTGCCCTGCCGATGTAACGGATAACCGTTTTCATGTAACGGATGACAAAAAATGCCGCGCGAACATCATTCACGTGGCATTCCAATCATAAATACAATTTCTGTTTTATATTTTGTTTCACTCTTTTTTATACGTAATTCTGCATGATATTTTTGCAAAACCTGTTCTACATTCCGGATTCCCCTTCCGTGATTGATTGAATTTTTTAGCGGCTGATGCGGACTTCTGCTGTTCTCAATTTCAAGATACCATTTCAGGGCATTTTCATATCCTTTAATGTGGATATACGGTTTTTCTGTTTTGACATATTCACAGGCTTCTACGGCATTATCAATGAGATTTCCCAGTAACACCCCCATATCCCCGTAATCAATATTTAATTTTTCAGGATATAACATTCTCACAGATACATCTATCTGATCCGATGCAATATTTTGCAGTTTATAGCTTAAAATCGAATTGATATAATTATTATTACAATACCGCTCCTCTTTTACGCTGCTAATCAGTCCCAGTGCGGTCTGGAGTTCTGCTTCAATTTGCTGTCTATTTTCTCCCTCGTTCTGCATTGCCGCCAATATGCCGGACAGGCGGTTTTTCATATCATGCCGGATATTTCGGATTGTATCCTGTCCCTGCTGTATTTTTTCATAAAAATATTCTGTATTTTCCAGTTCCTGCTGTATTTGCTGTTTTTCCGCATATAATTCCTGTAATCTGCTATACTGGCACTGAAATCCAAAGAACAGCAGACTTATGATAATAATTATAATCCAGATAAAACCGGCTGTCACTGCACTCATATCCATTCTGCGCTGTTGCTGCCTGAAAATATATGCTGCACAGTAAACCATCACTTCTGCTCCAAAAATAGTTGTGCTGGCATACTGTATTTTTTTCTTTTTCATCAAAGCGTATACGGCGCAAACTAAAATAATTTCTAAAATACACGTTACAACACAAGTTAATGACAACGTCATGATCTTCATTCTGCTGGGTGTATTCAGCTCGTCATGCAATGAATACTTGACGAATTGATACGAAAATACAGCTGCCGCCTGTCTTGCCGCAAATACATAAAAAATATAACTCATTCCCAAACTTAGTCTGCAAAAAGCATTGCTGGTTTGTACATTCATACCCAGCAAAAGTACTGTCTGCAAAATGGTACATGGCAGATAAATATCCATGCAAACCGCTGTTTTTTCTTTATCCAGTACTATTGCTGCAAGTCTGACTACCACTGCCAGACTTGCGGCAATATAAAATATTTTGTCCTTTTTTCTTTCGTATCTGTTTAAAGAATGTATAAATGTATAATACAAAAGCACATAGGAAAATGCTTCAATTATACCCAGTCCCACTATTGCTTCCATTTTTACTGCCTGCTCTTACCTGTAAATTCTATTTCTGTATGCCTCATATTTTTCTTCAAAAGACTTCCTGTATTTTCTTGTTATATCAACGCTGTTTAATCCAATGCCGTGTACATTTTCATAATACACCGTCGCCTTATCAATCGTATGAATATATGCCATATTTATAATAAAATTATTTCTTAATTCTGCAAAGTTCTGCCGGGGCAGTTTGTCCATAATATCTGAAAATTTTCCGTAATACTCAAATTCACCGCTTTCTGCAATCACAATATTCTTGCGTTTTTCCGATGTAAAGCAGATAATATCCCTGCAATCCAGCGAAATCATTTCTCCATAAGTCTGGAATGAAAATATTTGATTTTGTTCCGAAAAATAGTCTGCCAGCTGATTTAAAACATTTTCTACCGCCTGTGCATTCTTCTTTTCATTTAGGTACTGGTATGCGTGTACATGAAATGCCTCCGGCATAAATTCTTCATGACTTGTTATAAATACAATCGGTATCTTGGAATTTCTTGTCCTGATTTTTCCTGCCAGCTTTAATCCGTTGCCGTCCTGTAATTCAATATCTAAAAAATAGACATCCGGGGAAAATTTCTTTTCATTTAAAAGACTTTGAACACTCTGATAAAAGTTTGCTTCAATCTTTTCTTTATGCTTTTCATTGTATTCCATAAAACACTGTTTGAAAAAGGTAAGCTGTCCCTCATCGTCATCACATACTGAAATCTTAATCATCTTAACCTCATCACATTACATTTTGCTATTATTTTATCATTAAATTCTTCTAAATAAAAGCATTTTCGCCAAAATCCCCCATAATCCCTATTTCTTTGCAACTTGTTGCGAAGATGCGTTCAGAAATTCACGCTGTGATGAAATACACTTTTTATTTTTTATTCGTTATACCATGTTTTATATAAATCCATACGTCTATTTTCCATCTCTGGATTTTCTTTCCGGCATTTTTGTGTATACTCTTTATCAATTTCTCCGATAAAATATCCCTCTTTATCTGACATTCCTGCAACAATCAGCCCCTTTGCATCTACTATTCTGCTTCTGCCAAACAATGAACGCTCATTGGGCAGTGTTCCATACTGATTCACCGCTACTACCGGCGTAACATTACAGATTGCTGATGCCTTTACAATAATATCCCACTGGTCGGCATTGGGGCTGTAAAAAGCCGCCGGAACACACAGTATTTCAGCACCATTCGCCCTTAAAGTACGTGCGATTTCCGGAAATCTCGTATCATAACAAATCCATACACCTACTTTGCCAATATCCAGCTGAAACAGTCCTAATTGGCTACCAGATAAGAAAGTATCGGATTCTTTGACCCCAAATGCATCAAAAAGGTGTATTTTATCGTAGAAACCAACCCTTTCTCCATTCCGGTTCATCACTAAACAGCGGTTATGCACTTTTTCATGGATATTTTCATTTTCCGCCCTTTTTTTCGCCGGTCTGACTGCATAACTACCACCAATAATATTTGTATGATACTTTTTCGCACATTGGCTCAGCCATTCTTCAAACATACCATGCTCATATTCCCCATATATTTCGTTTTCATATTCATAGCAGTCCATCTGGTAAAACTGTTCCGGTAAGACGAATAAGTCAATATCCGGATAGTTTTGAATCGCCTGTTCCATATATTTCTCAGCTTTTTCTAACATTCCCTGTTTAGATGTATTACAAAAAATTTGAATTCCGGCAGCTTTAATAACATTATTCTTCATCTTACTCCTCATTTCTTTTTGCAATCTATATTATTTGTTTTATTATATTCACAATATAAAATGTTTCATGTGAAACATATGAACACGTGTTCTTTATTTTCCAATCGTTTTAATTTTACTATTAATTCCATTTAGTATTTTAATAATTATATCTACAATTATATAATATATCATTTTTTTCTTATATTTCAATATAATTCTTAATTATAAGCAGTTTTATCACTATTTATCTTATCAACGTTAAAATACTGTAATAATTTGTTATATATTTCTTTTTTTATTCCATTGTATATATATGAACTGAGTTCAATTTTTTTTTAGTATTTTTTCTTTTGAACTGAGTTCCAGATTTTCTTTACTTTGTCCTATTTATATATTAAAACATAGCGTTTCCTGCTATGGTATCTATTTATTATACATCATTATATACTATACCGCTACACATCATATTTTTACTCCACTTCATCTCTTGTTAAATAATCTGCCAATACAATCTCTGTGTAAAGAATCAGTACATAGTTGTGATTTTTTACATTAATTTCTAAATATTCTGAACTCAGTTCACTTTTTATTTTATAATTTTATAGATTGAACTGAATTCATTTTGTATTTTATATATTAATACTTAAATGACTGAACTGAGTTCAGTTTGTATTATACATATTTATACCTAAAAGACTGAACTGAGTTCATTTTTTATTTATCTTATTTACCCGTCAAGAGAATTAAACTTGATTCGTTTTATATTTCACTGATTTACATTTTAAAATTGAACTGAGTTCATTTTATTCGTATCTTACTCATTTATGCTTTAAGAATTGAACTGAGTTCACTCTACACTACACATTTTTTATAAAAATTTATGAAATATACTTTATTTTATATTTCACGCTAATATATTAATATCCTGCATTTTCATGTAAATAAATATCCGTTGATACCCAAATTTTGATTATAGCAATCAAAATATCTCATACTTTTGCCTTAGAGAGCATATAATGATAATAAACAGCATGTTTCTATCTCATTTTTATCTATTTTTAGGTAAATAATCTTGATTTTATAGGTGAGTCATGTATAATAAGAAAAGTAAAGATAATTTGAACTCAGTTCACACAAACAGATATAATAAAAATACAAAAAAAGAAAGGCAAACTATGTCAGAAGTAATCAGTTTTATTAATGAAAAGGGAGGTGTCGGCAAATCAACCTCCGCCATTACAATTGCGCAGATTCTTGCAATTTCAGGATATAACGTTCTGTTGATTGATTTAGACCCACAGATGAACACAACTAAAATGTTCGGACAAACCGACGAAGTTCTTGATATAAACTACGAACATTTATTCTGTACCAAACAGCTGCGCAAATCATCTGTGCTTGAATTTGTCAGTGCGACAGACTATAAAAACATTTCCATATTATCAGCTTCCAGAGAACTGTCAACACTCGTATACACCATTTATGACCGGAGCAAAGAAGCAGGGGGCACCAATATAGAATTGTATTTACGTCATAATCTTAGTCTTATAAAAGATGATTTTGACTATATCATAATTGATAATTCGCCGTTTAAATCTTATCTGACAACCTGTGCTATTTGTGCAAGTGATAAAATCGTTACTCCGATTTGTGTTGATAACTTCTCGTATGACGGTCTAATGTCACTGTTTGATACAATTGAAGATTTGAACAGTAAGTATTCCTTAGCTATTGAATTTGCAGGAATCTTTATGACAAGGGTTGCTGGACGTACAACATTATACAAACAAATGTTTGAAAGTTATGAAAATATGTTTGGTGAAAAATTCCTTCCTGTTTCAATCAGGAACTGCATTGCAGTCAGCGAATCCAATACAACATTTGAACCGCTTTTAACGTACGATAAACGCTGTACAGCCGCACAGGATTATATTGAACTGGTAAATTACCTCGGTCTGATGGACAATAAGCACTATCGTGAACTCGCAAAATATCTGAAAGGAGAGAGATAAACATGGCTAAAAAATCTTTCAGTGCCGGTGTTACCAAAACCGGTGTTCTTGACAATGCCGGCGGTGCAAAAATTAAAGAAATACAGGCAAAGGCACAATATAATTTCCAATATATTGCAAAGGAAAAAATACAATCCAATCCAAAAAATGAAAAATACACGCAGGATGGAATTGAATCCCTTATGGAAAGCATTCTGGTAAACGGTTTACGCCACAATCTTTCCGTTTTATACGATGCCGATCAGGATAAATACCGGTTAATCTCCGGTGAACGCCGTTACCGCGCAATCTGCATGATGAATGACAAAGACTACAACACCTTATTCCCGATGGGAATTCCATGTAAGATTGAAAAAGCCAACATTGACGATATTGACGAAGAAATTATGCTGATTTCTGCCAACCATGATGTCCGCGAAACTTCCATGGAAGTAAAACGTTGGGAGGTATCACGGTTAAAAGAACTTTATGAAGCCAAAAAACTGACTGGGGAAATCAAAAATATTAATGCAGAAATTGCCAAACAGTTAAACATTTCCGAACGTCAGGCAAGAAAATACACAACTGCTGAAAAGCTGATTCCTGAATTAAGTGATTTATTAAACAAAAATAATATTGACTTAAATCAGGCTGATAAATTCGGACGTCTGGATGAGGACGCACAATATCAGATTCTGGAACTGGTTCAAAAAAACGGCAGCATTGATAATGCGGAATATCAATCCATCAAAAAGATATCTGAAGAACGTGCCGCAGAAGCCAAAAAATATAAAACAGAACTGGAACAGGCAATGCAGCAGATTCAGGAAAAAGACTCCACATTAAAAGTACTGGAAGAAAAGATTACAAAACTTGAAACAGCACCATCTACGGCAGCCAAATCAAGGGAGGACTTAGAAGAAGAACTCCGATATATTACGGAAGCCAAAAATAAAGCCGAAAAAGAACGGGCAAAATTAGAAACAAACATTGAAAAAATTCGTCAGCAGCAAAAAGAAAAAGAAGAACGCAAGATATCTATTACAGATAACGAACTTAAAAAAATTACTTCACTTGCAAAAGCTGAGCAGGCACTTAATTTATTTGAAAATAATTTTGATACCTTAAAAGCAAATAAAGCTGTTATTAAAGGAGATGCAAATTTAAAAGTCCGTGTAGAAATCTTACGAAACCGTTTTAACGATTTTATTGACAGTCTGGATTAAAATGAATAACTATTAAGCAGGTTATACTTTAAATATTACATGGGTATAATCTGCTTAATAATATATCTATATCTAAATATCCGTATGAAGTTCCCTGTGTTTTAATATATATAATAATATATAACAGATTAAAAAAACAGATATTGATAAATATAAAACAGGAGAGAGCAGTAATAGAGCTGTCTTCACGTATTTTAAAAAGTTTATTTTTTTCAAAATCAATGGTGAAATCTGCAAATATAAGACGAAAAAAGAATAGAAAAAGTCTAATCTTTTCATATAAAAGGTGAATTCTTGTGTATAACAAGAGAAAAATTTCGCTTAAAAGGTGAAAACTTTCCGAATGTGGATAAACAAAACAATATAAAAAATGTAGAATATGAAGAATACATATAATAAAAGGGATATTTCATTCAGAAAAGAAAAATTGTAAAAGAGAAAAAGTATATTATCATAAAATTATCGGAAAATGAGTACAACAAAAAGGCTGTTTATATATTTAAGCAGCCTGATAAGATGTTTTTAATTGAGCCATAATCGCAGTGCGGACAAGACCACCGAGGTTTTTTATTTCATGCTCTTTTAAAATATAAGTTTTATAAATAGAGGAAAGAGCATATATTACAGTATCAAAGGAATATTGTAATGACAGCATTGCTAAATCCTCAACTTCATAATCTTTAAAATGAATGAGGCGGTAATAATCAACAGTCTGCCGGTCATTAAAGTATTCTGCGTAACGGGCAGGTATTGAATTATTTACATTAACAGAAGTTACAGTTTTATTAAAATCCATTACAAACTGATGGAGCTGATGAATGTAATATTGATAGCAGCTTTCTTTTTGCTTTTTCGCATTATATTCATCTTTAATTTCAAAACGGATACCGTTCGTATTGAGCGTAATTGTAAAAATATCATTCGAGGTCTGTACAGCCTTACGGATGATATTCGGTTTACAGTACTCCGGCAGAAAGCGTTTCAAATCCTTATACGTATTGGAAATGGCAGTAAAAGGGCCGCCCTTTGCATTCAGATTATCAATGGATATTAACTGGCGCAGATAAATCCGTAATGTAACCAGTGTATCAATCTCAAGAATCTGTGATAATAGTTTTTTAGACAGCACAATAAAGCCACGGCCTCCCTGGCGGGCAGGAAGATAGTAGCTGGTGTAGTCATTTAAACAAAGTGTTATAATATAGGAATCCGTTCTGGCATATGTAACATAGGCATAACGGTTTAAAATTTCCAGATTATTCTTAACCGTTTTGATATCACAATGCAGATGTTCTGCCAATTCCCGGATATCAATATTTTTGATGATGCCAAAACGGTCCGGATGATAAAAATGCAGTAAAAGCAGAAGCTTAATAGCATTGGTTTTTAAACGCGGTTTATATCCGAAACGGTTGGTTTCATTATGATAAATCTTTTTATACTCGGTCTTCTGGGTGAAAATTTTATGTGGACAATTCCTACAGGCTTCACAAGCAGATAAATATGCTTCGGAATCCGGCGCAAAAGCCTGAATAAAAGCCTTGTATTTACAATCTGTGCAGGCCGCATTATTATAGTCGATAACAGATGTCTCTGATTCTTTGACTTCAATATAATTTTTTTGCAGACCAATAGACTGAATCAGAACTGCTTTACCGATATTTGCAAAGTTATCCAAAATTTTCACCACCTTTCCACATGATATTTAACAGGAAAACCCAGATAAAATCAAATGAAGTGTTTTACTAGTTTTTTATCCACATTTTACATGAAATCAAATTTTTTTTGATTTTTTTGTCTACATTTTTTGAAAAAGTAAGTTAGATTACTCTAAATTTGTCTACATAATTTCTTGAGATTTTTTTTGTAGAAGAGAAATTTAAAATTTTTGAGATTTTACTCTAAATTTATCTACATTCCTAATTTTGTAATAAATTTTTTATGTGCAAAATGCACAAAAGGCTTGTTTAAGCCAAAAATGTAGACAACCAAAGTAAAAACACCCCAATAAAAATGTAGAAAAACAATATCAATAAGTTATTTTTTATTCTATTAATGCTAAAAAAAGGGGATTTTCTGTGGGCTTGTATTATGATTTACTCTAAAAATGACTACATTTTTAAATTTTACTCTAAAAATCACTACATTTTGAAAATGCCGGAAAAAATTCTTTTTGAGTTTTACTCTAAAATTATCTACATTTTTGATGACGATTCAAAAAATAATGGAAATAAGCGAAGTAAAGGAATAGTAAATACTCAGTTTTTGTGAGGGTTTATGCATATTAAAAGGTGTTATTTAATGAAAAAAACGACAAAAATAATAAAAATGCGTAAAACAGCATGAAAAATATAAAAGCGTTTCTGGAATATAAAAAGAAGCAGCCTCACGGTAGAAGGCTGCTAAAATAAAAAATGTAGACATTATAATTCACGATTGGATTGAATGAGCTTTGTCCGGTCAAAATTCAAGTCTTCAATTTCGGCGTCGGAGAGTGGCAGAAACTGAATAATGAAGATACCGTTTCTTAATTCAAAGTGTTTGATAGCAATCTGATTTTCTACAAATTCCTGAAGACTTTCCTGAATCAGCTGCATATTTTTCTTTTTGTTTTTTAATTTAAAACGGACAATTTTTTGGAAATAAGTATAGCTGTATTCATTCATTTTTGTTTCCTGGTTTGCAATCTGTTCGCGTTTCATGGCATAGCAGATAATCCGGGACAGGTTATTTGTTAAAATATCATAAGAAGCGGAAGTAATGGAAATCAGTTTTTTCTGAATAATGGCATTACTTAAAATTTCACCGAACTGGGCAATTGCATAAGGACGTTCGGCATCTTCCTTGATTGTAATATTATCAAATAAGTTGAAATACATTTTACTGCCTTCTTCTTCATAAGAGAAGTTGTACTCAACCAGTTTGCGGCAGGAATTGGAAATTTTATTCAGTACATTTTTTCCGACATGATAATCAACTACTTCCTTGCCAAGTGTATTCAAATCGACAACCACGGATTTCTCTTTTGAAAATTCCTGCATATTAATATTGGAAATAAAGGCATTTACCAGTTTTAAATCGTTACTGTCCATTGATTTTGGCGGAGTGAGTTTTCCGTTATTTACAGTTACTTCAAGTAATTCCTCACCGTTGTCATCCGTGATAATTTCTTTTAAGAGATTATTGGATGCAGTTTCCATCATCAGGGTAAATGAGGAAGGACTAAAAAGCGGTTTTTCCAATAGCTCCTCCGGAAACATTCTGAGGTAAGAATCAATATTTCCGGCTAAATCGGTTTCGATATATTTCCATGCATTAATCATTAAATCATTTTTTAATGAGTTGTAGATAGAATTGTTCGTAAAAGAAGCAATTCCAGGAAACGAAATCAGCAGGCTGTTGGCATCATTTTTCCAGACAGTCGCACGTTCTTTGTATTCTTCAATAATTTCATCCAGTTCTTTGTCCCCGAAAATATTAACATATTGGTCAATTGGGAGAGAGCGTGCCATATTGATGACGGAAGCGACCGGGTGCTTCGGATCGTCAAGTGTCATGGTTTCAATGTCCGTAATATAGGATTTGTACCAGCGGGCTCTTTTTTGCAAACGCGATTTTTTAATTTTGTTGATAACAGGAATTAAATCTTCACGACTGGTTTTACCTTCCAGATAGTTCATTAAGGTTTCATCTATTAATTCCGTCATGCTGTTACATGGAAATTTTAACAAATTTCTTTTCTTTTCAAAAAATTCGATGATAGTAGGATCGATATGTTTTTCCAATTCTTCGATAAAACGTCTTGAGTATTGTTCCATAAAAATAAAATCTCCATTCTGTTGAAGTTCAATATGTGTCCATAATTAATAAACATTATAAATAAAATGAGGAAAAAATGCAAATGGGAGAGTGCCGTTTTGGAAGCCTTTCTTAATTATAGGTTTGTGGATTTCATGATATGTGGAGAGGGGAGTTGTTTTGTAAACATATAGACATATGTGGTCAATTATAGTAAAATGATTTATGTTGCAAAATAAATAAAGAAAGGACGTTTTGAAAATGGCTGAAAACACCCCTGCAAATATAGCAGATGAATTAAGTGATGAATTCAATAGTTCCATCTGGACTTTTTATCAGACGAATTTATCCGCAAGAACCAGAAAAGAATACCTAAATGTCATTAGAAATTTTGCAAAGCTTACAAAAACAGACCCGTTAAAGCTTACAAAAGAAGCTGCGGAGTGTTATATCAATGAATTAAATGCCCGGTATACACAGAAAAAATTGTCTTACAACACACTGGTCATGCGCATTTCGGTTATGCGCAGTCTATGTGAATATATCCGTTACCGCCGTGAGCAGCAAGGCATTTCCTATTATAATTACTTTAATGACATCATAGTGCCGGATCAGGATAAAACACTTTTGGAAGAAAATCTTCCTACAGACTCTGAAATCAATGCTTTATTAGAGCTTGCCGCAGATGCAGATGATGATACGGCATTTTTAGTCTTTTCACTGGCTGTAAAATGCGGATTAACCAGCAGTGAAATCAGTAAATTGGATGTAGAACACATTGTCATTGATGTGCAGGAACGGTTTTGTATCCAGTTTCCGCCTTCCCGCAAAACAAGCCGTATTATCCGTCTTCCAAAAGACATAAATGACCTCTTGCAGACATATATTGAAAAATATAACCGTATTGAAGGTGCTGTTTTTTATAACAAACATCAGACACGTTTAAAAGTCCGTGATGCCCAGCGCATTTTAAACCACTATATTGAACTTGGCATGGAGTGTCAAAAGATTCACAAGCATTTTACTTTTCAGGATTTACGCCACAGTGCTTTTAAATATATGCTTGCAGGAGGCGCATCCGAAGATGAAGCAGCCGCATACGGGGGCATCACAACAAAATGGCTGTCCCGTTACCGGCATATTGTCCACGTCACGGATGCATTGGGCAGTGCTGACTATAGCATTATACAAATCCGCGAATCGTAAAATACTTCTTAGTAATAATGACTTTAATAATGGATTGCAATCTTTACAGGTATTTGCAAATATACTATAATAAATGCAGTTTTTTACAGAGGTGAAATCAAAATGATTCGTAAGGATTTAACCATCCGCTATGCCTGTGGTTCGTACTGGATTATTTCCACAGACGTCCACCTATATGCAGATGCTTCTTATCATGCACCTGTTATGACAAACGAAACCGGATACCATATCTGGATTTGTTTAAAAAAACACTTTTCAATAGAAGAAACAGCAGAAACAATTTCCGGACTGTATCATATTTCATATGAAAATGCCTTACAGGATACAAAAGAATTTATTTTACTGTTAAAACAAAACGGCTGTATGGAGGGACTATGAAAGTATTCATCATTGGCGGCTGTAATACCGTAGTCAATGCTTTACTTCAGAAATTCAACAAAGAAGGTCTGAAGTTATACGTATTAACCGGCTCCCATCAATATCACAATAAATATAAACACGTATATGAGCAGTATCATTTTTCTTATGAGAACAACTGTATTAAGGAAGTGTTTGAAAGTGTACGCCCGGATGTAACGATTTTTACCGGTGCCTTTGACAGCAACTATCACTGGGAAAACGGATTTCGTGAAATTACATCTTATTGCAGCGGGCTGTATAACATTTTAACCGCATATTCCCTTTTACAATACGGACGTTTTATCTATCTGTCTTCTGATGAAATATCCCGGATTACAGAAGATGAATATACTGCAATTACAAAACAGATGGCAGAACCGGAAAACAGTTTTCATGAAAACTATGCCGCAGCCTGCAAGGCAAATGCATTAAAAAACGGAGAGGAAATCTGCTGTAATTATAAGGAAACAACCGGTCTGGATATCCTGACACTGCGTATTAATGAACTTTGTTATCTGCCAAAATCCGCAGACGAGGCAGACTTTTGTTTATCAAAGCTTTGTATGGAAGCCCTGACAGAAAAAAAGGTCACTTTATCCAAAGACTTGTATATGCCGTTTTATCTGTCAGATATGACAGAATTTTTATACCGTCTGGTAAAAGCGGACGATTTAAAACACCATTTTTACTATATGGGCGCGGACAACGGCATTTCTGCCAATGAACTCTGTCTGCAGATTGATTCGTGCCTCGCACTTTCGACACACCGTGAGCAGAATACCGGAGATGAAACGCTGTGGATTGACAGCCGTCTGCCATATAACCTCGCAGATGAAGTTTCCTGCACCTGTTTTTACGATGCAAAGGCCTGTATCCAGATGCTTTGCAAACATATTCAGAAACATAAAAAGCAGTTGACAATAAATAAAGAAACGACCGGTACAAAACATAATGTAAAGAAATGGCTGGCTCATATTTTTCAGGCAGCGCTGCCGTTTATTGAAAATATGATCTGCTTTATTCCGTTTTTTATGATAAATAACCGTGTAACGGAAAGTGCCTATTTTGCACGGCTGGACTGTTACTTATTATATGTACTTTTATTTGCGATTGTATATGGCCAGCAACAGGCTTCTTTTTCAGCCATTCTTTCAATTGGCGGATATTTTTTCCGGCAGATGTACCACCGCACCGGTTTTGAAGTCGCATTGGATTACAATACTTATGTATGGATTGCGCAGCTGATGATTCTGGGTTTAAGTGTCGGCTACCTGCGTGACCAGCTTTCTTCCATGAAGGCTGACAAAGCGGATGAGATTACCTATTTAAATAACCGTTTAAAGGATATTGAAGAAATTAATGCAATCAATACCCGCCTAAAAAATGATCTTGAAACACAGGTTGTAAACCAAAGCGACAGTATCGGGAAAATTTTTGAAATTACTTCCTCACTGGACAGTGATGAACCTGAAAGCGTATTCTTCCATGCAGCGGAAGTTGTTTCACAGCTGATGGACTGCCGTGACGTTGCAATTTACAATGTATCCAACAGAAATTATGCGCGGCTGATGTCCTCTACCTCGGAATCTGCCCGCCGACTTGGCAACTCAATTGCCTATACAGAATACACTCAGATGGTTGAAGCGTTTA
>OGIE01000545.1_pt1 | contig 56371 bp, 48 predicted proteins | sample 1571581 | NCBI WGS metagenome assembly OGIE01 (sample SAMEA2582021, study PRJEB24529) | metagenome | biome: Human gut stool | place: China | collected 2011 | reverse complement strand
GCATCCTCGCGGAGCGTTTTTGTATGATAGGACGCAATTTCCTATCATACAAAAACGCAGGCAGAAACCCATCTCGGATCTCTGCCTGCTCTTCTCTCTGAAACTTTTTGTGAAATTGTTTTTCCTCAAAATTCGTCTCACATCATCGTCTCAAATTAAATTCTGATTATTCTTACTGAATTTTGCGAATCCAGCCTTCCGGAGCTTCGATTCTACCCATCTGGATACCAGTCAGGGTGTCATACAGCTTCTGGATAACCGGTCCCATCTTCTCCATTCCACTCGGGAAGCAGATCTCCTCGCCGTGGTTCACGATCTTGCCAACCGGAGAGATCACTGCTGCGGTACCGCACAGACCACACTCTGCGAAGTCCTTCAGTTCCTCCAACTTAACCGGACGCTCAGTTGCCTTCAAACCAAGGTAGTGCTCTGCTACATAGAGCAGGGAACGTCTGGTGATAGACGGCAGAATGGAATTAGACTTCGGGGTGACAACCTCGCCATCCTTTGTTACAAACAGGAAGTTTGCACCACCGGTCTCCTCAACGTAGGTTCTGGTTGCCGGATCAAGGAACATGTTCTCATCGAATCCGTTTGCATGAGCAGTTACATTTGCATGCAGACTCATTGCGTAGTTCAGACCAGCCTTTACATGACCGGTTCCGCAAGGTGCAGCACGGTCGAAATCACTTACACACAGAGTTAACGGCTTTGCACCGCCCTTGAAGTACGGTCCAACCGGAGTTACCAGAATACGGAACTGATACTCGCTAGACGGCTTTACACCAATAACCGGGCCTGATGCGAACATGTATGGACGAACGTAAAGAGTCGCACCACTGCCATACGGCGGAACCCAATCTGCATTTGCCTTTACAACCTCATCAAGTGCCTCAAGGAAACGCTCCTTCGGGAATACCGGCATCTCCAGACGGCTTGCAGAATCCATCATACGCTCTGCGTTTAAGTCCGGGCGGAAAGTAACAATGCTTCCATCCTCGGTGGTGTAAGCCTTCAGACCCTCAAAACACTCTTGGCAATACTGAAGAATGCCTGCACACTCATTGATTACGACATTCGGATCGGAAGTCAGACCACCCTCGTCCCACTTTCCATCCTTATAATTTGCTACGTAACGTTTGTCGGTAACATGATATGCAAAACCGATATTACCCCAGTCAAGATCTTTCTTAGCCATAAATCTTTCCTCCATTCGGTATCCGCATCTTACCGAAAAATCTCTGAAAATACGAAACGATACCCAAAGCACGCTCCGCACCATTCCCCGGCAGACACACATTCTTTTTTCATAGCGGTTCAGTCAGTCTACAAGCTTACTGAACCGCTACCCTTTTCTTTTTTAATTCAGCCCAATTTTATTTTCTGTCTGAACGATAAAGTTATTATAGCCCCATTATCCGTCAAAATCAATGCCTCTTTTTCGTTTTTGACATATCTGTCTTCTATGTCAGATATAACCGCCATGATCGCATAACTCAAAGTGAATGTCCCCGCCTCTATATGATATATGGGTATCGCAAATTTTCTCAGTAGGGGAGACAATCCCCTTCTGAGTTATACGCTCCACAAAAATGCAAAGCGCCAGTGGCGCTTCCGTTGACTGAACCCGGAGTGCGAACGAGTTTGCAAAAATTTCTTAGCGCAACTTCTGCTTATAATCCCTCTCAACCTCTCGGCGCATATCCTTCTTTGCCATATCATCGCGCTTGTCATAGAGTTTCTTTCCTCGCGCAAGACCGATCTCGACTTTTACCAAACTTCCCTTAAAGTAAACCTGGAGCGGGACGAGCGTATATCCCTTCTCCTTGATCTTGGACTCGAGTTTCAAGATTTCCTTGCGGTGCATCAGAAGTTTTCTCGCGCGGAGCGGGTCTTTATTGAAAATATTTCCCTTCTCATACGGATTGACATGCATGCCGTAGACATAGACCTCGCCGCGGTTGTCGATGCGGACAAACGCCTCCTTAATGCTACATTTTCCCATGCGAATCGACTTGACCTCCGTGCCAAACAGCTCGATTCCGCACTCATATTTCTCATCGATAAAATAATCGTGATATGCTTTTTTGTTATTCGCAATCAGTTTAAATGCCTCTTTGCTACCCATTTTTTCTCACTCCTCCTCGCTTATTTTTCTTCCATGCTCATTTCCATACAACTTATTTCCGCATACCCATATTCGGAATCGTTCCGAATCTCTGCTTACTATTCCTCGCTCACTATCTCAACCAAACTATTCTGTCTACATTTCTGTCTATCTCTTGTCTACTCTTCTGTCTGTTTACTCAAAATATGGCAGAAAATCCACAGTTCTCGTCAGTTTATCCGTTCCAGATACCGTGACCTTAACCTTCTGTCCAAGGCGATAGATCCGTCCGCTCCGCTCTCCGCGAAGCTCCATCTTCTCCTCACTGAACAGATAGTAATCCCCATAGAGATCGCTGACGCGCACAAGTCCCTCGACTGTATTCGGAAGCTCCACATAGAATCCCCAGTTCGTCACACCGGAAATCACGCCCTCGTAAATCTGTCCGACCCGCTTCGACATATACTCGCACTTCTTCATCTTCACGACCTCGCGCTCCGCCTCATCCGCACGGCGCTCCGTCTGAGAACACTGGATCGACACCTCGGTCAGAATGCTGTCATAATGGCTGATCCGCTTGCCGGTCAAATTTCCGTGAAGATTCTCTTTGATAATCCGGTGAATCTGGAGATCCGGGTAACGGCGAATCGGGGACGTAAAGTGCGTATAGTAGCGCGCTGCAAGTCCAAAATGACCACCGCAGATCGGCATATACTTTGCCTGCTTCATCGAGCGCAGTGTCAGACGGCTGATCAGAGCCTCCTCCTCGGTTCCTTCGATTTTTGTCAGAAGTTTCTGGATCTCCTTCGGGTGAACCTCCCCGTTCTGCAAATGCAGAGAATAACCGAAATTGTTGATGAAAATACCAAGTCGCTTCATCTTCTCCGGATCTGGATTGTCATGGGTACGATACAAAAACGGAATTTCCTGCCAGTAGTAATCCTCCGCAATCGTCTCATTCGCCATCAACATGAAATCCTCAATAATCTTTGTTGCAGAATTGCGTTCATACGGTTTGATCTCCGTCGGGTGTCCTTTTTCATCGAGCAGAATCTTTGTCTCCGGGAAATCAAAATCGATCGATCCGCGCTGAGAACGCTTGTCGCGCAGAATGTCCGCGAGCTCCTTCATGCAGTCAAACATCTCCACAAAACCGTCGTACTCCGCCATCACAGCCGGATCGCGGTCGGTGATAATCGCATTGACCGCGGTGTAAGTCATTCGTCTGTCGACACGGATCAGCGTCTCTGCAACCTCATGGCTGAGTACTTTTCCGTGCGGATCAATATCCATGATACAACTCAGCGCAAGACGATCGACTCCCTGATTCAGCGAGCAGATTCCATTGGAGAGCTTGTGCGGAAGCATCGGCACAACACGATCCACGAGGTAGACACTCGTTCCGCGCTTCAATGCCTCACGGTCAAGCGGGCTTCCCTCTCTGACATAGTGGCTGACATCCGCAATGTGAACACCAAGACGATATCCGAAGTCCTCTCTGCTGATCGTGATCGCGTCATCGAGATCTTTTGCGTCCTCGCCGTCGATCGTGACGGTCTGCCAGTCTCGGATGTCTTTTCTTCCGACTTTCTCCGCCTCCTGCACCTCATCCGGGATGTGCTCAATCTGCTCCATAACTTCCTGCGGGTACTCATCCGGAATTCCGTATGCCTTGACGATTGAGAGAATGTCAGTGCCCGGATCATTTACATGACCGATAATCTCAACGATCTCTCCCTCCGGCTTCTTTCTCTCTCCGCCGTAATCAGTGAGCTTGACAATGACCTTGTGACCGGTCACTGCTCCCATATCCTTTCCCTGCGGGATAAAGACATCCTCCCCGATCTTCTGGTTATCCGGAATCACAAATCCAAAATTCTTGCTCTTCTGATAATATCCCACAAGTGTCTGATTTGCGCGCTCAAGCACCTTCACAACCGTCCCCTCGGCCCTGCGTCCTCCGCGCGCCGGCTCTGCAATAATCTGAACCCGGTCGCCATGCATCGCGTCTTTTACCTTGTCATACGGGATGTAAATATCATCCGGGCGACCCTCAACTGTGACAAAACCGAAGCCTTTCGCGGTTCCGGAAAACGTACCAGTAAGGAATTCTGCTGACGGAATCTTATATTTTCCGCGCTTTGTCAAAATGACCTTTCCGTCCTGCTCAAGCGATTCCATGACCTCGCGCAGTTCGTCTCTCTGATCCCTCGAAAGATTCAGAAGCATCGCAAGTTCCTTGAGCTTCATGGGCACATACGTCGGATCATTTAACAGTGCCAGCATCGTCTCTTTTCTCTGATTCAATAATTCTTCTGTCATAAATTCCAGTTTATTTCCTTTCTCCAAAAATTTTTGAAAAACGTTATTTGAAAAAAGCACCCTTGTTTCCACAAGAGTGCTTCACCTGTCACAGTTCCTGCGTTGCACAAACTGTAACGGATTTTGCCGATGCTTCGCATTCCAAATCGGCAAAATCTGCTTCCAACATTGTATCATACGGAATTTTCAGTTCAGAAAATTCCTAGCATATACAATAATCTTCATTTCTTATAAAATATTCAGGACAAGGGATAATAGCATAAACAGAACTGCGGCAGCTGTTGTCGCTTTCTCCAGGTTTCCTTCCATGGAACGGCCCTTGTTACGGCCCCAGTAGGTATCTGCCATACCACCGATTGCTCCAAGACCCTGGCTCTTTCCCTCCTGCATCAGAACGACTACGGTCAGAAACAGGCATATAAGAACGAAAATTACGCACAAAATTGTCTTCAGCATCCAAAAACACCTCCTAATTCCCAAACTAATAAAGAATCTCTCTTGCGGGATTCTTGTATTTTCCCATAAAACAAAGATATTTTATCACAGGTCTGCCTAAAACACAAGGGAAATCGATGTTGATACAACGCGCGAACAGCAACGAATTGCAATCACGCATTACGCCATTGTGCGGTACTCCTGCTTCCAGCGCTTGATTAACTTCATTTCGCCCTTCTCTCTCTGCGCCTGCTCCTGTGCAAAGAGCGTGTCGAGCTGTCTGACCTGAACCGAATTCTCTGCACGTTTTCTTGCGCTCTCCATCTCCCGCTCCCAGCCATTTTTCAGCTCCGGCGTCGCCAAAGCCTTAAATCTCTCACCGAGTCTCAAATTCGGGTCGAGCCTTGTCAGATAGTAAATCTTGCGCAAAATCTCCGGATTGCCATCAGCTGAATATGCGCGCTTATACGCCTCAAATGCCTTGTCATAGCGAAACATTCTCGCATAGCAGGAGCCAATGTTATTTCCGACACGTGAACGGAAGGATTCATTGACAACCTCGTCCGCCGGGAGTTCCAAAAGTTCCTGATAAATCTTGACCGCACGCCCGTACTGGCGCATCGAAAACAGCTCATCCGCCTTCATTCTGCGGTATTCTGCCGGATGTTTTCCGCGCAAATCCGTGATCTGCTGACGGTAATGCGCGACTTCCTGTGCCGTGTAATAATCGCTCTCCTGAAGAATCATCGGCAGAATCTCATCCGGATTCTCCCCACTCTTCATCCACTGGTCAATCTTGAGCGCGAGAAAGCCCTGTCCGAGTTCCTCCCGCATGAAATCAAGCAGGGATTCCCTGACAAAACCGTCGAGCACAAGCAGTGGATAATGGTAAATCACATAGGCCAGCTCCTGAGTGGAGGAGAGGCGCAGTCCCAGTTCCTCGGCATAGTAAGGATGGGTGACATGTTCCTGTCTACATAACAATAAACTCATATCATAACCTCTTGTCTGATCTGTACCCCGGAGGACGGGAAAAGTTCTCCGAGTCCCTGATCCTTTAAGATGACTTCCATCGTCTGTTCATCCGGAAACGAAATCTGCACCCGCACCTTCGTCGTCCGTTCTTCCCGCTTCGGAAATCCTTCCAGAAAAATCGAGACAGTCTTCCGGTTCGTCACATCCTGCGGAGTCACCACAAGATCAACGGTATTCTGATGGTCCGGAATCACATCCACGCTCGCGATACGGCTGTGCCAGCGGTCTCCGGCTGACGCAAGCACGACCGAAGTTTCCTGTCCCTTGCGGATGACATTCATCGAGATCGTCGTCTTCAAGCGTCCCTCACAGATCATCGTGTACGGGAACAATGTTTTCTCCTGATTCATGTCCTTTGCACAGTAGGATGCTCCTCTCGCAAACAGAGCCGTCTCCATATAGACTCTGCGTTTCATGCAGACCATATTCATGAATTCCGGCGCCCAATCGCGCTTTAAAAATCCCTTTCCTGCAAGAAAGATTGCAGAATACGCTTTTTTCTGCATCATCCGCTCTCCGCACGAGCAGACAATCTTGTCCGCCAGACGCTTTCCTGAGGCAGTCGCGAGAATATCAAGACGAAAACTCTCCTCGAGCTCCTCGTAATCTGCCATGACAATCGTCTGATTCGTCGTCTTCTGCACTTTCATCTCATAATAGCGGAATCCCTCATCGGAGAGGTCAAACATTCCTGTCGTCCCCATCCAGATCTCGCGCTTCTGGCTGACCATGTAGTACAGAAAACTCTCGGCATGGCTGATCATGTCGATCCGCTCTGCGGGAATTCCAAGCCGGTCTGCACACGATTCGAGAATCTCAAGCATCTTGGAATCGTATCGGCGCACAGCAACGACAATGCGGTCAACCGTCTCCTTCTTCGTCTCCGCCCGGATCATTTTCAAAATCTCCTCGAGAAAATGTCCGAGAATTTCTTTTCCCGTATAACGGACATCTCCGACTGTCGAAGACTCTCCCTTTAATGCACGGCTCACGAGCTTGTCGAGAATCACGCCGTCGCCATTTAAGGTGTGCGTATAGGCATCTTCTCCGACATACCAGCTATCCGCCGTTCTGTTCTTGCAGATCACGGACGGAAGCGACCAGATCTTTTCCTCATCCGCACAGCTGACCTGCGTATATTCATCGCATAAATCGATGCCAACAATCAGTCCGTCCATACAACCCTTATCCTTTCTCTCACTTTTACAGTCACAGTTCGCAGTCGCCTGTTTTTCTATTGCGCCCATTACATCAGCCCAAACAACTCTTCCATGACTGCACTATCCGTGAGATATTTTTTCATCTTATCTTTCAGTGTGCCCTCTTCCTTCAGAGACAGGCAAAGTCCCATCTCATTGAGGGAGGCAAAACGATTTCCCGCTGAACTTGTCATCTCAATGTCGCAGGAAATGCTTCCCTCGTCCACGAGAACCCGCTTTCCATCTTTCCGGTCGTAAACCTGATACTCCAAAAGCTCTCCCTCAAACAGAACTTTCTGGTGCACATAGATTCCCGGATATACCTTTCGCAGCTCCTCCGGCGCATACTGTTCCTCATCCGGAAGCACTCTCGCCATCAGCTCCGGTCGGCTGTCCCGATCGCCGTGATACTCGACAATCACTTTGTCCATAATTCCATCCGGCATCGGCATCAGGCGTCCGAGATCATGGAACCATGCAAAGACTCTTCCCTCTGAAATCAAAAGATCGACAATTTTTCTCGCAAGCTCCTTCTGCTCCTCACTCAGGGTCTTCATGCTCGCATAGTGACGACAGAGCGCCAGCAGGTAGATTGTCGGAACCCGGCTCTTATCCTCCGCCTTGTTCATCACGCGCTCAAGATAGTCAAAAACACGTCCCGAACCAATCTTCTCGTGCAGGAAATAGTCCACCGACTTCGTCGTAAAGTAGGCGCGCACGACAAGCTCACTCGTTGCCTTGCCATCCACATACCAGTCGAAGACCTGATCGAGACGGTCAGTTTCCCCGCTGAACATCATCTGGGCGAGCAGACGCTCCGGCAGATCGTAGAGTGCAATATGGTCGCGGACGCTCTGGCTGAGCACCTTAAACATCTGCTTCGTCGAGCCGTTAAAGTACTCACAGAGATAGTCGAGAACGGCATCGTCGTAACGTCCCTCTGAGAACAGCTTGCAAGCGAGCAATACCAGACGGTCATCGCGTCCCGAGATCTCCTTCAAAATCATGCCGGAACAGAGCTTTAAGAGTCGCGCACTGCGAACACTCTCCCAACCGTAAGTGCACATGATGTCAAATGCATCCCGGTAATAACCCTGCCACGTCAGAATCTCACAGATCTGTCCGCGCTCCGCATTGTTCATTTTCGTCAAATCAAGGCGGGCGAGATACTCCACATCATCCGGAAGCTCCCCGGCATCGCTCTCGATCATGCGCTGATCGTACTCGAGAATTCTTGAGAGCACTCTGCGACGAAACAGCAGGTTAAATCTCATCTCCTCGGATGCCTCTCTGAGACGGATCAGCTGTCCGTCATCGGAAATGCCATTCTCAACGATCAACCTGCACTCCTGAAGGCGAAGCATCGGATGCTCCGGGAATACCTCATAACAGCGGGCTTCGAGCTCCCTCTCCTCCTTGTGCGCCATCGCCGGAAGTTTCTTGAACGGAAGGTTTGCATAGCGATTTCCGTACTCATCCTGAAACAGCAGAACCGGATTCTCGGAAAACAGCGGAACATACGCTGTCCCATCTTTGATTGGAAATGCATCCTGTCCCTCGGTCTCGCCACTGCACACAACAACGTAGCGGATCGACGGATTATCAATCTGAATCCGATAAGAGCGAAGGACAGACGGAAGCACTCTTGCGACCTTCTCGTCGATCATCTCCTTGTAGAGCATGTGCTCGTACAAAACGGCAATCCGGCTGTTGATCCGCGACTTGAGAAGCTGATCCATCGCGAACTTTTCCATATCGCGCTCATACTTTTTGTAAAGCTCGGATTCCGGATTCATGTAACGCAAAATATTCACATACAGCGAAGCTCTGCTGTCCTCATCTAAACTCTTCTCGTAAGAGAAATAGAGAAGCACCTCTCTCGGAAGCAGGTAGGCGTAATCCTCCGGAAGCGAATAGAGGTAATACTCATAAAGCCTGGTCAGGCTGACTCCCTCCTTGAGTGCTCTCTGATACCATGAAAAATAGCGCTTATCCCGACAGTCACTGCGAATCAGGACTCCACAGAGCGCGGAGAGCAGCTCCTTATTCTCATATTTCTCATAAAGCGCCCTGAGCATCCGGTAGTGAAGAACACGGTGCGGTCTCACAGTCACGGAGAGCTGAGCAATCCGCTTTGCAAGCTCCTCACTGATCAGCCCACGCCTTGCTCCAAAGCTCATCACCTGCATCTCAAACTCATCGAGACGGCGAAGCAATTTCACATCCTCCTCAAAAATTTTGAGTGCCTGCACATACATCCACGGGCTTGTACATCCCTGCGCAAACAGTGTGTGCATCTCATCGAGAGTTCCCGCCGGGTTCATTGCCTGATCCGGATCAATCAGGAGCTGAATCAGGTAGAGGTATCCTCTCGCCATCGCCTTCTTCTCGATCGATTCATTCTGTCTGACAAGACGAAGCAGTCCCTCTCTCTGTCCCGGTTTCTGCTGAATCCGGTAGAGCAGGTACTGAAAATACGAATACATCACCCGATCGTCCATGCGCTGACTGTTGACCTGTGCACGGCAGGACTCGAGAAGTGCCATCGCATGCTCTCTCTCCCCGCTCACCACATAGAGTTCTGCAAGACAGAGTGCATTTCTCGCATTCTCCCCTTCGGTCTCTCTCTGAACTTCGAGTTCCTGTTTCAGCTTCCCGGCAAGTGCCTGACGACGTTTTCCGGAGACTGTCTCATACTCCAGTCTCATCTTCAGATAACGAGAGATCGATTTCTTACGCCCTTTTTGTCTCGGTTCTGCGCTCTCGTCCTCTCCGACTGCCTCGATCGGAACATCGAACTGCTGGCGGATTGTTCGCACATGGATCACACCGAGATTCTTTCCGCGGTGAAGTCGTCCCGGATTGATTGCAAACGAGACCATACAGCTCTGATCCTTGAAATCCTTTCGCTCAAAGCTCTTTCTCGGAAGCTCTAAAAAATCTCCCTCCGCCATGACCTCGATCGAGACAGCACCCCAGGTACCTGCCTTAATCTCAAGAAGATCCATACGGATGTCGGAAAGTCCCTCATAGCGTCTCGCCCTCGTGTCCACACTCAGGCTGACCGGCTTTTTTGCGCCCTGAACAACAAGGAACTCCTCAAGCTGATTCTGACGGTTTGGTCGCCCCTTAAGACCGTCATAGAGCGCACGCACACGCAGATCCTGCATAAATGGTGCCTCTGCAAAATCCTGGTACTCAAACAGTCTCAGTGCAAGCTCCTGATCCCGGTGAACGAGCTCCGCCAAATCCCCTGCCGTCTGAAGCCCGTCAAGAACTTTTCCCGACACACCGATATCTACGGAGAAAGAAAAAGGCACCTTTCTCTCTCCCCCATTGGTTACAAGATAAAAAGCACCCGAAATCACATCATCCTTTGACAGGTTTCTTCCATCAATCTCATAAGTGATGTGATTGCGATTGCCTCCAAATGCTTCCTTATGAATCCGGACGCGGGGATTGGAAGAATATACCAGTCCCTTGATAAAACGTCCCTGAAGATCCGTCACATACAGTTCTTTTTTCGTCAGCTCTCCAGCCTGTATCGCTTCTTCCACGGACTCCGGAACAACATTCACCTGTAATACATCTGTATCTACAATTCCCCGCGCCAGACGGTTAATTTTCTCTCTCATCGTATCTCCCGCAAACTCCGGAGTTTTATGCCGTCTCCTGACTTTTCTCTTTTAAGTCTTCCAAAATCTTTTAAAGATCTTTCAGGGATATTTCAGAAATTTCGACAAACTCCTACATTAATCTTCCCTATATTATCATATTTTTACTTGATTTAAAAGGATTAAATTGTTATGATTAAGAAATTAAGAAAAAAGAAAAAATCTAGGCAGGCATACAAATACTGCTTTACGGAAAGAGGCTAATCATGATGTTATCGGAACCGATGACTTTATACAAACTTATGAATCTCTACATGCTCCGGCAGGTCAGCTTTCCACTGACAAACGCACAGCTGACTGACTTTTTTTTACAGCATGAATACACCAGTTATTTTACGCTCCAGCAGGCACTCAAGGAGCTTCAGGAGTCCGGACTTGTTCGCACAGAGTCCACGCACAACACGACCCGCTACATGATCACGAAAGAGGGCGAGGAGACGTTAAGTTTTTTTGGAAAGAACATTTCCCCGGCGATCGTCGAGGATATGGATCACTACCTGAAAGAGAACCGTCTGCGCATGAGAAATGAGGTCGGCGTTGTCTCCGACTACTTTAAGTCCACGAGTCAGGACTACACCGTCCACTGCGAAGTGCGTGAGGGCAAAAGCACGCTGATTGATTTAAGCATCTCTGTGCCGGACCGCGAGCAGGCGGAGGATATGTGTGCGCGATGGAAGGACAAGAGCCAGACGATCTACGCCTATATCATGAAAACGCTGATGGGAAGCGGAGAAGACTCGGAAAATTAAGATACGATTGATTTTTCAAAATTCAGGGGACAGCCATCTTAACTGTCCCCTGTTTCTGTTTCTTGCAGTTTCTTTTTTTATTTTGCTTCGGTTCAGATTTCCTATTCTTATCTCTTACTCTTCGTAACCGTTCGGGTTGTTCTTCTGCCAACGCCAGGAATCCTCGCACATCTCCTTGATTCCGTTCTTTGCCTTCCAGCCAAGCTCACGCTCTGCCTTGCTCGGATCACAGTAGCATGCCGGAACATCTCCTGCACGGCGATCCTTGAAGACATAGTTGACTTTGAGGTTGTTTGCTTCCTCAAATGCATGAATCACATCGAGTACGCTGTATCCAACGCCGGTTCCGAGGTTGTAAATCCAGACACCGCCCTGCTCCTTGCTCATCTTGTCGAGAGCCTTCACATGACCGTCTGCAAGGTCTACAACATGGATGTAGTCACGAACACAGGTGCCATCCGGGGTGTTGTAATCGTTTCCGAATACGCCGAGGCACTCGAGCTTTCCTACTGCAACCTGGGTTACATATGGAAGCAGGTTGTTCGGGATTCCCTTCGGATTCTCGCCGATACGTCCGGACTTGTGTGCTCCGATCGGGTTGAAGTAACGAAGAAGCATAACCTTCCACTCCGGATCTGCGGTGTGAAGATCGGTCAGAATCTGCTCAAGCATACCCTTCGTGCGTCCGTAAGGATTCGTAATCTCACCCTTCGGGCACTCCTCGGTGATCGGGATGAATGCCGGATCTCCGTATACGGTTGCGGAAGAACTGAACACGATATTCTTCACTCCGTGACGGCGCATCACATCACACAGGATCAGGGTTCCGGTGATATTGTTGTGATAATACTCCAATGGCTTGTATACAGACTCACCAACTGCCTTCAGACCTGCAAAATGAATGACTGCATCAATCTTCTCATTCTGGAAGATGTGCTCAAGTGCCGGCTCGTCCAGAAGATCTGCCTCATAGAATGTTACCGGCTTTCCGGTAATCTCCTCCACACGCTTTAATGACTCCTTGCAGGAATTGCACAGGTTGTCAACCACTACCACCTCGTAGCCCGCATTCAACAGTTCCACACAGGTATGACTTCCAATATATCCGGCTCCGCCTGTTACCAAAATAGTAGCCATAATGTCCTCCTCTTTGCTGTTCTCAAAAATACTGAGATTTCATGAGATTAATAATAACTCTGTTTTTTATTATAAATGGAGAATCCAAGAAAAACAATGATATTTTCTTCTGAATTCGTTCAACTTTTATCGAAGTTTTTCTATTTCTTCTTTCTTCACGTTTTCTGCGCAAAATTTGAGGAGGAATTCCTTCCCCCTCGATTTACAAATCAATCTAATTTTACCTGTTCTCATCTGATTTTATCTGGCAGAAATTTTTTCTGCGCACAGAAAAGCCCGCATTTTCAGCACCGCCTTCTTCTCGATTCTCGATACATAGGAGCGAGAAATTCCCAAGTGCTTTGCAATCTCCCTCTGCGTCCACGCCCGTTTTCCCAAGAGACCATATCGCATACTGATGACCGTCTTCTCCTGCTCGCTCAAGCAGGTTTCAAATGCTTCATAAAGCTCCCTGACGTCCTGATCAAGAATGATCTCTTCCAGGAAATCCTTGTTTTCCGCCTGCACCACGTCCACAAGCGAGATTGCCTCCCCATCTTTATCAAGACCAATCGGCTCGAACAGCGAGACCTCCCGGCTGTACTTCTTTCCCGCGCGCAAGAGCATAAGGATCTCGTTCTCAATGCACTTTGCCGAGTATGTCGCCAGTTTCGAACCCCGCTCCGGATGAAACGTATTCACCGCCTTGATCAGACCGATCGTCCCCACCGACAGAAGATCCTCCGTCTCATAGTCTGTACTCTGATATTTTTTAACCACATGAGCCACAAGTCTCAAATTTCGTTCAATCAGGATATTGCGTGCCTCCCGATCTCCCTCTCTCAAGCGTTTCAGGCAGGCACGTTCTTCTTCAGGTGTCAAAGGCTTTGGAAATGTCTGCACAGAAAAAGCCACCCTGAAGCTTACTCATGATAATGTATGCTTCGGTGGCTTTTCCAGTGCATCTTCGGCTTTTCCGAATTTGCGGTTTACTTTTATATTTTTATGTTTTTTCCAATCTTATATTCGAGTCTATAAAAGACAACCGACAACAGTGAACTACCCCGGCTTAAATCGAATATTCCCTGAGAACCAGCTCTGTAATTCCAGGGTTCTCCCCCTAGGTCACTCCGTTTTTCCTGATGGGAATGAGAATGTGCTATGCACCAAAGCACGTTCTCATTCTCTTTGCTCATTTTCTACGATTCCACATCCGTCTTCACAGGAAATCTCTTCCGTAGAAAACTGGATTCTTCCTCCGTCCTTGTTGTATTTGACTGCATTTCCTGCGACATTCTGCAAGATCTGCTTGAGATGGAGCGAACTTCCGATCAGGTGATTTTCCGATGTCAAGTAAAGGCTTTCGAACTTGATTATTGAACTTGATTATTCATTGACTGCACGGCAGATTGCAGAAAGCAGTTCGTCATATGTCTCATATGCCGGAAGCTCCGGATGATCCTTCTTGATCTGCTCGGTGCTCCGGAATAAAAATCCTGCCTTGCTCGCCTCGATCATGCCGAGATCGTTGTAGCTGTCTCCACTTGCAATCGTCTCAAAACCGATCGACTGGAGTGCCTTCACGGTCGAATACTTGGAATTTTCAATTCTCATCTTAAATCCGGTGATCTCTCCATTCTCTGCGACTTCGAGAGAGTTGCAGAAAATCGTCGGCCAGCCGAGCTTCTTCATCAGCGGTTTTGCAAACTGTGTGAACGTGTCACTGATGATGATCACCTGTCCCATCTCGCGCAGTTCATCGAGGAACTCTCTTGCACCCGGCATCGGGTCAATCTTCGCGATCGTCTCTTGAATCTCCTTAAGTCCAAGACCATGCTCTTTGAGGATTCCCAGTCTCCACTTCATCAGTTTGTCGTAATCCGGCTCATCTCTCGTGGTGCGCTTCAACTCCGGAATTCCGCTCGCCTCTGCAAATGCTACCCAGATCTCCGGTACCAGAACTCCCTCTAAATCCAAACAAGTAATGTACATGATTTTTCTCTCCTCCCGGCAAACGCCTGACAAAATGCCTGTATCTTATTTTTAATGATCTTAGCACAGGAGGCTGAATTTTTCCACCCTGTTTTTCCTCATTTTTCCGTGATTTCTTGTATTTTCTTATGTTTTCTTGTGTTTTTTTCACTTCTGTTACCTGTCAGGCGTTTCTTTATGTATTTTACAAACAGGAATGTAATTTTCTCTTTTTGTGCCGATAAAATGGGATTGATGGTTTTGCAAATTCGTTCTAAAATAGTAAGAAAAAAATTTTAAATAAATGATTGGAGATTTTTCGTATGAAAGAAGAACAGTTCCTGGACGACGGGCGAATCATCCGCACCGCCTCGATTGATGATTTGAATGCTGTCTCTGCAGTGGAGGCTGAATGTTTCCCTCCTGCCGAGGCAGCCTCAAAAGCAGATTTTGAACGCCGGATTCGCGCTTACGGCAACCATTTCTGGCTGATGTTTGAGAATGGACAACTCGTCTCTTTTGTGGATGGGATGGTCACAAATCAGGCAGATCTGACCGATGACCTCTATGAACACGCAGAACTCCACGATGAATCCGGCGACTGGCAGATGATCTTTGGTGTCAACACGATCCCTTCCTGCCGGAAAAAAGGATACGCCGGAGAATTGCTTCGTCAGGCAATATCCGACGCAAAGGAACAGGGACGCAAAGGACTTGTGCTCACCTGCAAAGATAAATTGATTCCTTACTATTCCTCATTTGGATTTGAAAATGAGGGAATCTCGATGTCCGTACACGGCAATGTCGTGTGGTACCAGATGCGGTTGAAGTTTTAAATCAACTCTAATGTCTTTAATAAATATAACCAGAACGTCAACGAAAACGCACTTCCGCAGGTCGTCAATGCGACAATGCTTGAGGTGAGAATTCCGGCGTGTCCCATATTGCGCGCCATGACATAACTGCTGACCGTCGTACTTGAGCCAAGCATGACGAGAATCGCAATCAATTTTGCCTCCCGGAAGCCGAAGAAGACTGCCACGGGAAGAAAGATCGCGCAGAGTCCAAATAGTTTCATAAAACTGCCAAGGAATGCCGATCCCATTCCACGTTTTGCCTGTTTCCAGTCAAATCCGGCTCCCATCGCCATAAGTCCGAGCGGAGTTGCCATTCCGCCAAGAGTATTGACTGTCTTTAGCATGATTGCTGGCATCGGGATCTTGAGTACTGACCACAGGGCTCCGAAAAAAATTCCCAGAATAATCGGGTTTGTCGCAATTCCGCGAAGAGTCTTTTTAAGCAGGGTCGGATCACTCATCCCACTCTGTCCCGGACGCATAAAGGAGAGAACCACCACCGCCATCACATTGTAGAGCGGGACACTTCCGACAATCATCAGCGGTGCCATTCCCGATGTGCCATAAATATTTTTGATAAACGCAATTCCAAGAATCGCTGCGCTGCTTCGATATGATCCCTGCACAAATTCTCCTCGAATCGAGGAATCCTTGAGTGTCAGCGAGATCAGATAAACAATTGTGATGCTTAAAAGTGTTGTGCCAAAACAGAACACGACAAAGCGTGTATCCCAGACAGAGGTAAAATCTTCCACTGCGAGGTCGCCAAACAGCAAAACGGGCAATGCTGCCTTAAACACAAACTGGTTGAGACCGCCGATCAGCTCCCCCTTGATCAGCCCAACGCGATGAAAAAAAACGCCCAAAACCATCAATAAAAAGATGGGAATTGTGGCGTTCAAACTAAAAATCAGATTTTCCATTTTTTCTCCTTCCGAGTACTCCCCAAAGCTACCCTGAACATTTGAGTTTTCACTCACAAAATCATTATCAGGGGTTCTTTTTATTCATACGGTTACGTCTTTTTATTTTGCCACCATTCACTCTCATTGTCAAATAAAATGGCATCCGAAAACTCTTTTCCAGTGTATTCAAATTGATTTTCCTTCTCTCTTGTGGTACACTAATTCTCATGCACAAAAGGTTAGGATTACTCATAAGTTCATCTATATCATGGAATTCAGGTACTCCGCCTTTTCTTGTGCTACATCCAGGTTATTTTTATAAATACAGAAGGGGTTATTATTATGCACAAACACAAGAGAAGTACCTTCTCCGGAAAGCTCGGCTTTGTCCTGTCTGCCGCCGGCGCTTCTGTGGGACTGGGAAACATATGGAGATTTCCATATCTGGCAGCAAAATATGGAGGCGGAATCTTTCTGCTCGTCTATATCATCCTTGCACTGACCTTCGGTTACTCCATCATCATCGCAGAGACCTCACTCGGACGCATGACAAAGAAAAGTCCGGTAGGTGCATTTCAGAGTTTTGGAAAATCAAAAGCTCGATCATTTGGCGGATGGATCAATGCAATCATTCCGATTCTGATTGTGCCGTACTATTCCGTCATTGGCGGATGGGTTATCAAATACCTGTTTGAGTATCTGAGAGGAAATGCGCAGACACTCGCTTCTGACGGATATTTCTCCAGCTTTATTTCCAACGGACTTTCCACGGAGATCTGTTTCATCGTATTTACGTTTTTTACCCTCGGCATCATCTATGCCGGTGTCCGAAACGGAATTGAGCGCGTTTCCAAATTCATGATGCCGATCCTGGTTGTGCTGTCCGTCATCATTGCGATCTATTCCACGACGAGACCGGGTGCGCTTGATGGTGTGAAATACTTCCTCATCCCAAATGTCGCACATTTTTCGTGGATGACGGTTGTATCTGCGATGGGACAGATGTTCTACTCGCTCTCGATTGCAATGGGAATCCTGATTACCTTCGGTTCCTACATGAAAAAGGAGACTTCGATCGAGGATTCCACCCAGCACGTTGAGATTTTCGACACCGCAATCGCAATCATGGCTGGTCTGATGATCATTCCGGCAGTCTTTGCGTTCTCCGGTGGAGATCCTGACACGCTTCAGGCCGGACCGGCACTGATGTTCATCACAATTCCTAAGGTCTTTGCAAACATGGGATTTGGAACCGGAGTCGGTATCCTGTTCTTCCTGCTCGTCCTGTTTGCCGCAGTGACAAGTTCGATTGCACTGACGGAGAGTGCTGTCTCCACGTTTGAGGACGAACTTCACTGGAGTCGAAAGAAATCAACCGTATTTATGGGAATTATCATGATTCTTCTCGGCACACTCTCCTGCCTTGGATACGGACCGCTCGCAAATGTAACAATCATCGGCATGCAGTTTCTGGACTTTTTTGATTTCCTGACAAATTCGGTCATGATGCCGATCGCAGCGATTGCGACCTGCCTGTTCGTGTCAAGAGTCGTAGGTGTCGAAAAAATTGAGGAAGAGGTTACCTTGAATGGACAGCCCTTCCGCCGTAAAAAGATTTTCCTTTTCATGATCCGTTATCTGTGCCCGCTGTTTGCAGGAATCATTCTGATCAGCTCTGTGGCAAATGCATTTGGATGGATCTCGATGTAATAAAAACGGGGATACGACACAACGCTGTGTCGTATCCCCGTTTTTATATATGTGTAAGTATCTCAGCACATCACATCCTACACTTCATCGATTGCATGTCCAATATCGTGGCGCATGTACTTGTTCTCAAACTCCACCCACTCTGTTGCCTGGTAAGCATTCGCGCGAGCTTCTTTGAGGTCTTTGCCGAGTGCGGTCACGCCGAGCACTCGTCCTCCATTTGTCACAATGCGTCCGTTCTCATCGAACTTTGTACCGGAATGGAACGCATAGTAGCCCTCTGCATCCTTGAATTTCTCAAGACCGCTGATCGGGTAGCCCTTCTCGTAGTGCTCCGGATAACCGTCGGATGCAAGCATCACGCAAACCGCCGCATTATCCTCAAACTCCAGCTCCACCTGATCGAGAGTTCCATCGATGCATGCCTCAAACACTTCAAACAGATCGTTCTTCATGCGCGGAAGCACAACCTGGGTCTCCGGATCACCGAAACGTGCATTGTACTCGAGCACCTTTGGACCCTCCGCGGTCAGCATCAGTCCAAAGAAAATGATTCCCTTGAACTCTCTGCCCTCTGCTCTCATCGCATCAACCGTCGGCTGATAGATGTGTTCCCGACAGAATGCATCGACTTCCTCGGTGTAGAATGGGCTCGGAGAGAAGGTTCCCATACCACCGGTATTGAGTCCCTGATCGCCATCCTTCGCGCGCTTGTGATCCTGAGCGGAAGTCATGATGCGGATCGTCTTTCCATCCACAAAGGACAGAACCGAGACCTCGCGTCCGGTCATAAACTCCTCAACAACGATGCGGTTTCCGGCAGAACCGAACTGCTTGTCAAGCATCAGCGTCTTCACACCTGCCTTTGCCTCCTCGCGGTTCATGCAGATCAGCACACCTTTTCCGAGTGCAAGACCATCTGCCTTGAGTACGATCGGCATCTTAGCCGTCTCCAAATACTCGAGTGCGGACTCCGGCGTGTCGAAAGTCTCGTAAGTTGCCGTCGGAATGCCGTATTTCTTCATCAGATCTTTCGAGAATGCCTTCGATCCCTCGAGAATCGCTGCGTTTGCTCTCGGTCCGAATGCGCGCAGTCCGGCTTTCTCAAGCACATCGATCGCGCCACCTGCAAGCGGATCATCCGGTGCGACAACTGTCAGATCCACCTCATGCTCCTTTGCAAACTCTGCGAGCTTGTCAAACTCCATCACACCGATATTTACGCACTCTGCAAGCTCTGCAATTCCTGCATTGCCCGGTGCACAGTAAATCTTATCTACTTTCGGGCTCTCTGCCAGTTTCCACACAATTGCGTGCTCTCTGCCACCGCCACCAACAACCAGAACTTTCATTCTGTGTCCTCCCGTCTGTATGTTCTACCTATTATATATTTTACCTGTATGTTCTTTTTATATATTCGATCTATACGTTTGATTTTGATCTATACGCTCGATCTGTATATCCTATTTCACTTTTCCGTTTGCTATCAGATCAATCGCCTTCGGCAGAATCACCCACTCTGCCTGCTCCATGACTCTGCGCTGTAAAATCTCAGGCGTATCGCCCTCTTCTACCTCGACCGCCTTCTGCAAAATAATCGGGCCGGTGTCCATTCCACCATCCACAAAGTGAACCGTCGCTCCGGTCACCTTGACTCCGCGCGCAAGAGCCGCTTCATGCACTTTCAGTCCATAATAGCCGACTCCGCAGAAGGACGGAATCAGGGACGGATGAATGTTGATGATCCGATGCTGGTACTTCTCGACCATCTTCTCCGGAATCTTCACGAGAAAACCGGCAAGAACAATCAGGTCAAGGTTGCATGCATCGACCTGCTCAAGCAGAGCTTCGTTGAATGCCTCGCGCGTCTCAAACTGCTTCGGGGAGATGCAGATTGCAGGTATTCCATGTTTCTTTGCACGCTCTAAGGCATAGGCATTCGGATTGTTGCTGATTACGGTCACAACCTCAGCATTCGTGACTTTTCCGCTGTCCACCGCATCCAGAATTGCCTGGAGGTTCGTTCCACCTCCGGAAACCATTACTCCGACTCTCAGCATAAGGTCACTCCCTTTTCGCCATCCTCGATCGAACCGATCACATACGGGGTATCTCCGGTCTCACGGATTGCGCTCATCGCCTTGTCTACTTCTGCCGGATCTACTGCAACGATCATTCCGATACCCATATTGAAGGTGTTGTACATCATCTCTTCTGCGACATCGCCCTTCTTTGCAAGCATTCCAAAGATCGGCGGAACCGGATAGCTGTCCTTCTTGATCACTGCACGGGTACCTTCCTTGAGCATACGCGGTACATTCTCATAGAAACCGCCACCTGTGATATGACTGCAAGCCTTGACTTTCACACCAGCCTTCTTCACGCTCTTGAGTGCCTTCACATAGATTCTTGTCGGTGCAAGCAGAGCCTCACCGAGGGTCTTGCCAAGCTCGTCGTAGTAAGTGTCAAGACCTTCCTTCGTCATCTCGTTCTCAAATACCTTGCGAACCAGAGAGAAACCATTGGAGTGAACACCGGTGGAAGCCATACCGATCAGCACATCGCCAGCCTTCAACTGCTCGCCGGTAATCATCTCTTTCTTATCGCAGACACCAACTGCAAAACCAGCCAGATCGTAGTCCTCCTCCGGCATCAGACCCGGATGCTCCGCAGTCTCACCACCGATCAGAGCTGCCTCAGACTGGAGACATCCCTCTGCCACACCTTTTACGATGTCTGCAATCTTCTCTGGATAGTTCTTGCCACATGCGATGTAGTCGAGGAAGAACAGAGGCTCACCGCCTGCACATGCGATATCGTTCACGCACATTGCTACGGCATCGATACCGATCGTATCATGCTTGTCCATGATGATTGCAAGTTTTACCTTCGTACCACATCCATCCGTTCCGGACAGCAGAACCGGCTCTTCCATCTCCTTGATCTTTGCGAGGGAAAATGCTCCGGAAAATCCGCCGAGACCGCCTAATACTTCCTCACGCATGGTTTTCTTTACATGCTCTTTCATCAGCTCTACTGACTTGTAACCTGCTTCGATATCCACTCCGGCTTTCTTATAATCCATCTTTTTCTCCGTTCTGTCGCCCGATCCGCGACTGTGTTTTCTACATGTTTTTTAGAATAAATGTGACTGTTCAGTACCTTCGCACTCACGAATTTCTTACATCTGTGCCAGATATTCCTTGTAACCGATGTTCTCGAGCTTCTCTGCCTTCTTCACAACATCGTTCTTTAAGTTCTCTGCATATGCCTTTACTTTCTCGAGGAGAGCCTCATCAGACATTGCAAGCATCTTCGCTGCAAGAATTCCTGCATTTGCACCGCCGTTGATTGCCACGGTTGCAACCGGAATTCCGGACGGCATCTGCACGATCGAATAGAGAGAATCCACTCCGCCAAGATCGGAAGTCTTCATCGGAATTCCGATAACCGGAAGGGAGAAGAGTGCTGCGCACATACCCGGAAGATGAGCTGCCTTTCCGGCACCTGCGATAATCACCTTGATTCCTTTTCCCTCTGCGGACTTTGCCCAGTCAAAAAATACATCCGGCTCACGGTGTGCAGAAATAATCGTCATCTCATAATCAATTCCAAACTTGTCCAGAATCTCTGCTGCCTTTGCCATAATCGGCATATCAGAGTCGCTTCCCATCACAATTCCTACTTTTGCCATTGTAAGCTCTCCTTTATTATTATATTAGTAATTCTTATAATTAGTGCTTGTAAATGAATTATTACTTATCAATATCATAACTGATTTTTTTTACAACGTCAATAGGGAATGGGACGAAGTTTCCTATGAAAGAACAAAAAATGGAGTGAGCAGAACGAAAATTCTGTCTCACTCCCTCAAAAATTCTTCCTATCAGAATCTCTGAATTACTTCAAACTCACTATCACTGCGCATCCACTCTGAATTATACGATATCTGCAAGCGGGCAGATTTCGATACCCTCGCGCGCAAACGACTCGCGGATCTTTGCGACAAATGCAAGTGCACTTGCTCCATCTCCATGTACGCAGATCGAATCTGCCTTCAGGGAGATGTCCCTTCCGGTGATTGCCTGAACCTTCTGCTCCTTGACCATGCGGATCACGCGTGCAATCGCCTCATTCTCATCGGTGATCATTGCGCCCTCTTTCGTTCTTGCCACGAGCGTTCCGTCCTCCTCATAGGCACGGTCTGCAAAAACCTCAGATGCGGTGCGCAGTCCGCAGTCCTGTCCTGCACGGATCATCTCACTTCCTGCAAGTGCCATCAGAATCAGCTTCGGGTTGTACTCTGCAATTGCCTCACAGATTCCCTTTGCGAGCTTGTAATCCTTTGCTGCCATGTTATAGAAAGCGCCATGCGGTTTTACATGTTGCATCTCCACACCGGATGCCTTACAGAATGCATCCAGAGCGCCAATCTGGTAAAGGGTGTAGGCCTTCGCCTCCGCCGGAGAGACATTCATGTTTCGACGGCCGAATCCCATCAGATCCGGATATCCCGGATGTGCTCCGACACGGATGCCTGCCTCCTTTGCCATCTCAATCGTCTTCTTCATCACAACCGGATCGGATGCATGAAATCCACATGCCACGTTTGCAGATGTGATTAACGGAATCACCTTGTCATCCATTCCGAGTGTATAACGTCCAAAGCTCTCTCCAAGATCGCTGTTCAAATCTACACGATACATTGTCTTCTCCTCCCGTCTTCCCTGGCCTATATCTATACATATCATACCAGCGCCATCTTTATTTGATATGCATGGCATTCTCGATAAATCCGGTATCTGCCTTTCCTTCTGCAAAAATCGGATGTCTCATAATCTGATACTGGAAATCCAGATTCGTCTCCACACCGATCACAAGCATCTCATTGAGTGCAGAGCGCATCTTCATCAGCGCCGCCTCTCTCGTCGGAGCATGCACGATCACCTTTGCGATCATCGAGTCGTACTCGGACGGAATCCGGTATCCGGTGTAAAGTCCGGTATCAACGCGAACTCCATTTCCTGCCGGAAGATGAAGGTGTCTGACAACACCCGGGCTCGGCATAAAGTTCTTCTCCGGGATCTCCGCATTGATTCTGCACTCGATCGCATGACCTCTCGGGCGCACATCCTCCTGCGTAAAGCTCAGCGGTTCTCCCATTGCCACGCGGATCTGCTCGATAATTAGATCAGTTCCAGTCACCATCTCCGTAACACCGTGCTCAACCTGGATTCTCGTATTCATCTCCATGAAATAGAAGTGCCCCTTCGGATCAACGATGAATTCGATTGTTCCAGCATTCGTGTAGCCAACCGTCTTTGCTGCAAGAATCGCATACTTGTTCATCTCTGCACGCATCTCATCGCTCACTGCCGGGGACGGGGATTCCTCAATCAGCTTCTGGTGATTTCTCTGCACGGAACAGTCTCTGTCTCCGAGAGCAACCACATTTCCGAACGAATCTGCCATGATCTGAATCTCAACATGGCGCGGATTCTGTATATAACGTTCAATGTACATCGTATCGTCACCAAATGCATTTGCAGACTCTCTCTGTGCCATTCCAAACTGGAACTCAAACTCGTCCTCATTCTCAGCGACACGCATGCCCTTTCCGCCACCACCGGAGGAAGCCTTGATCATCACCGGATAACCGATCTCTTTCGCCAGCTTCTTTCCGACCTCAGCGTCATAGACCGGCTCTCTCGTTCCCGGAACAACCGGAACACCTGCATCCATCATTGTCTTTCTCGCATGGGACTTGTTTCCCATACGATCGATGACATCTGCCTCCGGACCGATGAACGCAATGCCATTTTCCTTGCATCGGCGCACAAACTCACTGTTCTCTGACAGGAATCCATAGCCCGGATGAATCGCATCCGCACCCATGTTTTTTGCTGCCATAATAATCTGATCCATGTTCAGATAGTTGTTTTTCGCAGGTCCCTCACCGATACAGATTCTCTGATCCGCGAGCTGGACATGAAGACTGTCCTGATCTTCCTTTGAATACACCGCAACACTGCGGATTCCCATATTTCTGCACGCCCGGATGATGCGGACCGCAATCTCGCCTCGATTGGCAATCAGTATTTTTTCAAACATCGTCCGCTCCTCCCCGCTCTTATAATTTCCTTACACGGAACAGTGGCTGACCGTATTCTACTTTCTGCTCGTTGCTCACAAGAACAGCCTCGATCTCGCAGTCATAGTCGCACTGGATCTCATTCATCAGTTTCATTGCCTCAAGAATACATACCGTCTGACCATTCTTCACGCGATCTCCGACTTTTACAAATGCCGGAACGTCCGGCGCAGATGCAGAGTAAAACGTACCGACGATCGGAGCGAGGATCAGCTCGATGTCATCTGCCTCCTCTTCCTTTGTCTCTGCGGTCGGCTGTGCAGTTGCCGGAACCGGAGTCGGCGCAATTCCGGTCGTCACTACCGGCGGATGAGTCAGCTTGCTCATCGTAATCTTTGTATCGCCATCCTTGATCGAAAACTCCGTCAGGGAAGAATTCTCAATAATTTTTACCAGTCCTTCAATCTTCTCTAAATCCATATGAACAATCTCCTTATCCCTATTTTTCATCGATGTTCTGAAATCGCAAAATGACTTAAATAAATTCCCATCTTTAAATCTTTAATCAGCAAAAAGTCTTCTCAGGCGCTTTGCAACCTGTCTGCACTCGAGAACTTCCTTACACGGCTTGTGGATCTGCATGCGCATAGCGGCAAGCTCTTTCTCTTCCTCCTGATACAGATGCTGTGCTTCCTCAACCGAAACCTCCTGAAAACGAATCTTGTGATCCGTTTTTCTCTGTACCAGCTTCGGGATATCCACGCTGATCACGGTCGCAATCTTTGCATATCCGCCTGTCGTCTGGCGGTCTGCGAGCAGAATAATCGGCTTGCCGTGTGACGGAACCTGAATCGAACCGAGGGCAATTCCCTCTGAGATGATGTCGGATGTCGTCTTCGGCACGATGAACGGTCCCTCGAGTCGGCAACCCATTCGGTCAAAATCACTCGTCACCGTGAACTCCTCGTTCAGGAAATTGCGGATTCCCTGCTTGCTGAACATATCGTTCTGCGGTCCCATGACCACGCGAAGAGTCACACTCTCCTGATCGAACTCATTGAGATTGAGCTTTCTTGAGAGGAAAAAAGGAAGGTAGTTTCTCTTGATTCGGAAACTGATGTAATCTCCCTCCATCAGCTTTCTTCCCTTGAAACCACCGATCTTACTCTTTAAGCTCGTGCATCGGCTTCCCATGACTACCGGGATTTTTAAATAACCGGAAAAGGCGATGTAACCACGGCTTCCGGTTCTTGCACTTCCAAATTTCAGGATGTCTCCCTTATTCATATAGAGGGCGGTGTACATCGGCACCGGCTCTCCGTTTACTTCCGGATGGAAATCTCCTCCTGTGATCGCGATGATCGAAGCAGAGGTGAATTCCAGGGTCGGACCGATCAGAGTGAACTCCAAAACGGCCTCATTCTCCGGATTATCAATCAGAAGATTTGCTATTTTAAATGACCGGACATCCATAACGCCCGAAACGCCGAATCCCTGGCTCTGGTATCCCGTTCTTCCGAGATCCTGAACGGTTGTGAGCAGTCCGGCTTTTAAGATACGGATTCCCATATTACACCTCACCTTCGCGAACGGTACACTCATATTCTCCCCGCTCGACCAGTTCCTTTATTCGCAGATATTCTTCCTCGTCCACCGGAACGAATCGAATGTAATCACCAGCTTCCACAAGAATCGGAACTTCGCGCTCCGGATCGTAGGTCTTCACCGGAGTCATTCCCATCAACTGCCAGCCACCCGGTGAATCCATCGGATAAATACCGGTCTGAGAACCACCGATTCCGACGCTTCCCGCGTCAATCTTGATTCTCGGGGTTGCCAGTCGCGGAGTGTGAAGGCGTTCATCGAGTCCGCCGAGGTAACAGAATCCCGGAAGAAATCCGAGCATATAGATCAGATAATCCTTCGAGCTGTGCAGGGCGATGACTTCCTCCTCCGTCATTCCCGCATGCTCTGCGATGTATGCCAGATCCGGACCATACTTTCCGCCATAACAAACCGGAATCTCGAAGACTTTCTTCTTTTCATCTCCTGCCTTCGTCTCCACTTTCAGAAGTTTTCTCATTCGCTTTGTGATCTCGCTGTAAGAGATTACACGCGGATCGTAGTTGATCAACAGAGAGCAGAATGCCGGAATCACATCGAGAACACCCTCAATGTGCTGTTCTCTCATCAGCTGAACCGTCGCCTTGATTCTCTGGTTGATCTCTGGGCTGATCTCATTTCCAAACTGAATCAACAGGGAACTGTCACCTGCTGTCAGAATACTGATTTCACTCATGCCAAGAATCTCCTTCTTTCATTTAAAAAGGTCTTTTGAATAATCAATTTTTAGATGAATTGTTTTTAATGAATCGGAAAATGGACACAGCCACAAAACTGCGCCCATTTCCTTCAATTTCTCAAATTAGAACAGACCGCCCATCTTCGTCACGAAGGTCGGAATTCCCATGTATGCGGATAAGATTACCACGATAATTCCAAGAACCAGAAGGATCGTCGGATGATGATAATCTTCTCCCATGATCGACTTCATCTGGGAAGCGATCAGGCAGATACCAAGGGTGATCGGAAGGATCAGTCCGTTGAATGCACCTGCGACAACCAGAAGAGTTGCCGGATTTCCAAGAACAACCATGATTGCTGTGGAAACCACGATGAACGCGATGATGACTGCATTCTCATTCTTCTCAATCGATTTGCTGAAGGTCTTTAAGAAGGAAACAGAGGTGTAAGCTGCACCGATGATCGAGGTAACTGCTGCACACAGAAGAACCAGTCCTGCGAAACGGTAACCGAGCTCACCTGCACCCTGACGGAATGCACTTGCTGCCGGGTTGGAAGCATCAAGCTCTGCGCCCTTTGCAACAACACCGAGAACTGCGAGGAAAAGGAAGATACGAACAACGGTTGCAATCAGCATACCCATTACAGAACTTCTGTTTACCTCGTTCAGATTTTCTTTACCGGTGATACCGGCATCGATCAGTCTGTGTGCTCCTGCGAATGTTATGTAACCGCCGACGGTTCCGCCCATCAGGGTCAGGATTGCCGGGAACAACGGCTGAATACCGGTTGACGGTGCAAATGTATTTGTCACTGCCTCTCCTACCGGAGGCTTAACTACAATAATTACAATAAAGATAACCGCAATCATGACTGCGCCGAGAACCTTGGTCAGCGTATCCATCGCTGCCTTTGCGTTCTTAAACAGGAATACCGCAATTGCGATTGCTCCTGCGATGATGTATCCAACCGTTGTCGGAACACCGAGCAGAGTGTTCAGTCCAAGTGCTCCACCACCGACGTTACCGATGTTGAAGACGAGACCACCGAGAACAACCATGAAGGCTACAAAATAACCCAGTCCCGGGAGAACCTTGTTTGCCACTTCCTGACCGCGCAGACCCGTGATACAGAGAACACGCCAGATATTAATCTGTGCGATTGCCGCCAGAATAACCGATACCAAGATGACGAAGCCGAAACTTCCATGGTACTGACCCGTAAATGTGGATGTCTGAGTAAGGAAACCTGGTCCGATTGCAGATGTTGCCATCAAGAATGCTGCACCTAAAAGTGCGCCACCACTTTTTTTCTTTTCACTCATATAAAGCCCTCCTGTCGGATAAAATTTTCATACAGGAAACGCATTCCCGCACGTTTTCTCTGTATGTGGAACTTTTCTTCCGCTAGAAATTTTCCTGGGATTTCCCGCGAAAGCCTTCATTTCACAGAGGATGCCACTCCTTTGGATCTATGAAATAAAAAAAGGGCAGACGAATTACGCTTTCAAAGCATCTTCGCCTTCCCATTGGAACATAGTATACCCTACATTTCTGAAAATTGCAACCCAAATGTTTATTTTTTTCAAAAAGACCCCGTCTTTTTGCACTTTTTCACATAGCAAATGGGACATTTCCTATTTGAAACTTATTTTTTCAAAGTCAATGCCCCATTTTTTTCATTTTTTTCCGGCTTTACAAAAGGTTTTTAATGAGTTTCCGTCATTCCGACAGACCCGACAAGATTTTGTATTTTACTCTCCCGCTTTCAGAATGATATCCTTGAGCTTTCTCTTCGGAACATAGTGAACATCGTTCTCATCCCGATAATAAGCAATGCTCTCGCCCTCATCGATCTCCTTGAGCACAATCGTCTCTTTCGGTTCCCCGATTGCAACAACCAGCATCGGCAGCAGATATTCCGGCAGTTTCAGTTCTTCCCTGATTCCTCCGGCATTAAAACTGCCGATCATGCATCCACCGAGTCCCTTCTCCGTCGCAGAGAGAAGCATCGTCTGTGCAACGATTCCGACATCCTTCTGGTACGTATTCAGATTTGCGCCCAGACGAGTATCCTGACAGATCACAATAAATGCCGTCGGACACATCCCCGGATGCGGAAGTGTGAGATCTTTCAGCGCTCTCGCCCACTTCGTCTGTGCCTGAATCCGATCTACCTCTTCCTTCTTCCATGCAAGGTAATAGCGAAACGGCTGTCCATTGATCGATGATGGACAAAGTCTTGCACAGTCCACAAGGTCAGTCAGCTCCTCCTCCGTCACCTGTCTCTCCTCGTTATAGCCACGGTAACTGCGGTTCTTTTTCAAAAGGTCCTTTAACATTGCGCTCTCTTCCTTTCTTTTCTCCAAGTGTTCCTCAGCACTTTCTGTATACGATCCTACATCTTGGAGTCTCTGATTACTCCCCTTTATTTTAGCGCTTTTCCTATCACCTTGTCATCTCTTTTATATATAAAAAATATCGAACCCAAACAAAAATTGTTACTGTTCACGCATTGCGCAAACAGCAACGGATTTTGCCGATGCTTCGCATTCCAAATCGGCAAAATCTGCTACCACCACTGTATCATACGGCATTTTCAGTTCAGAAAATGCCTACCCGTGTACAGTAACCAAAAACTCCCTCCCGGCATTCATCAAATGCCAGAGAGGGAGTCTCTTTGTAAAGTTTGCAACACGTAAACTTCGCAATATAAAATTAAACTCAAATTCTTCTTACTCGTCCCAGTTGTGGTAAACAGCCTGAACGTCGTCGTCTGCATCCAGAAGATCCAGGATACGGTTCATGCGCTTGATATCATCCTCAGCGCTCAGCTCAACCCAGGTCTGCGGGATCATCGTGACATCAGCCTCCATCATCGGGATGCCCTCTTTCTCAAGAGCCTCGCGAACTGCACTGAAGTCCTCCGGAGCAGTGATCACCTCGAAGCTGTCCTCCTCCTCGGAGAAGTCCTCTGCGCCAGCATCCAGAGCCAGCATCATCAGCTCATCCGGATCCATCTCGCACTCTTCCTTATCAATCACGATCTGACCCTTCTTGTCGAACATGAAGGATACGCTTCCCTGTGCGCCTACATTTCCGCCACCCTTGGTAAATGCGCTTCTCACATTTGCTGCGGTACGGTTCTTGTTGTCGGTCAGGGTATCTACGATGATTGCAACACCGTTCGGGCCGTAACCTTCGTAGGTCAGTACCTCATAGTTTACAGAGTTTGCATCGCCGGCAGCTTTCTTGATTCCGCGGTCGATGGTATCGTTGGGCATGTTGTTTGCCTTTGCCTTCGCAATTACATCACGCAGTTTGCTGTTGTTAGCCGGGTCTGGACCGCCCTCTTTTACAGCTACAGCGATCTCACGTCCGATTACGGTAAATACTTTACCCTTAGCAGCGTCGTTTCTCTCTTTTTTGTGCTTGATATTGGCAAATTTAGAATGTCCTGACATAAAATAACAGCTCCTTATCTATCTTTCTCTTCTCGTCCTCATCCGCACTACTCTGCGGAAACTGTCGTGATCTCACGACAAAACATCTTTATCATTCTAACACCAAAAAGACATAAGATCAATACTCCTGCTGAAATTTTGTCGGCGATTTTGATGTATATTTCTTAAATACCGCGCAGAAATGCTTGTAATCCGAGAATCCCGTCGCCTCCGAGATCTCCGAGATCCGGTATCTTCCCGTCTCCAAAAGTGCTGTCGCCTGCTGGACCCGGTAGCGATTTAAGAAGTCCAAAAATGTCTGTCCCGTCGCTTCCTTGAACTTTCGGCTCAAGTAGCTCGCACTGACTCCAAGCTCCATTGCGATCTGCTCCACACTCAGACGCTTCTGGTAATCCTTCTGAATCCGGCGAATACACTCTGCGACGTAGCCATTCTCCATCACACGGACATTCTTCGTCGCCGTCTCGACACTCTCCTCCTCCGTTTTCCGAAGAGCGCGCTCTGCCCGCCTCTCTAAATCGATCTCCTTTTGAATCTGCACAATCACACGCGCCAGCTCCTCCTCATCAACGGGTTTCAGGAGATAGGCACTGACCTTTGCCTCAATCGCCCGCTTCGCAAACTCAAAATCCTCATAGCTCGTCAGAAGAATGCTCTTAAACCGCAAAGTCCCCTCTGCCTGACGGATCATCTCAATCCCGTCAAGACAGGGCATACAAATATCCGCAATCACGACATCCGGACGACTCTCAAGAATCTTTTCGAGTCCCTCCTGACCATCCGAGGCCTCCGCCACGACAACGCAGTCCATCGAAAGCCAGTCGGTCGTACAGACGAGCCCCCTTCGGATCACATCTTCATCCTCTGCGATCAGAATCCGTAGCATCTTTCTCTTCCCCCTCGTGCACCGGAATCGTCACGACAAGAGTGGTTCCCTCTCCCTCCAAGCTCCGAATCTTCACTCCATACGGACGCCCGTAGAGCAGACCAATTCTCCGGTGAATGTTATAAAGACCGGAATGACGGCTGGTATTCTCCCTCTGTTCGAGAAGATCTGCCAGATTCTTGAGTGCACTCTGGCTCATTCCCATGCCATCATCCCTGCAAAGTAAAAACAATGTTCCCTCATGACAGTAAGCCTTCAAATTGACATGAATCTCTTTTTTCTTTCCGCCAAATCCATACTTGACCGCATTCTCGATCATCGGCTGAAGCACAAGTTTCGGAATCCAACATGAGAGCGCCTGCTCGCTGATCTCGGTTGTAAACTGAAACCGCTCCCCAAACCTGCATTTCAAGATCGCAAGATAACGAGACAGATGATCAAGATCTTCCGAGAGAATCACTTCTCCCCCACTGTTTTCCAGACTGTAGCGCATCAGCCCGGACAGATCTCGAACCATCTGCTCTGCGGACGAAGGATCGAGACGACACATGTAGCGGATGTTCTCAAGCGTGTTATAGAGGAAATGCGGATTGAACTGGGACTCAAGCTGTTTGTTCTGCGCTGCCGCCACAAGCTCTGCCATCTGGCGCGCAGACTCGCGCTCTCGGCGCAGGCTCTCAATCATCTCATTGCAGGCATCTGCAATTTCGGCAAGATTCGGATCAGAATCAACCCGGATCTCCGTCTCAAGATTTCCGCTCTGAACCTGCCTAAGCCCCCTCAAAATCCGTTCACAATCTTCCCGTCTCTGCACTTCCCTCTTTCTTCCAAACCATGACCACATGACGCCTCATTCCTCTCTGACTTTTTCAAGTCGACTCTGCGTCGACGCGATATTCGGCATCCGTATTTTAGCCGATATTCCGGTCGACGCCATATCGATATCATCCTCTCGATGTTATAAAATATAAACACCTCTCGGGTCAAAGTCAAGGAAAGCTCTCTCGCCTGTCTCATAAATCCGGCGATTGACCGGATTGTAATCGGTGATCTGGATCTCCATCCCCCCCACACTCAACTGATAATACTGGTAAGAACCCATGAACGTCGAGAGCGTCACGGTTCCCTCAATCACACCACTCTCAGAAAGGCTGACTGCCTCCGGTCGAAGAACAAGCTCACTCTTGTCTCCGGCTTTGGCATGGGCAAAATTGTTGACCTCAAGCGTCTCACCTGCGACGAGAATCTTTGCCTTTTCCTCTCCCGCCTCGAGAACCTGTGCATCGAGGAAGTTTGCCTCACCGATGAAGTCTGCGACAAAACGGGAATTGGGATGATAGTAGATCTCTCTCGGTGTTCCGATCTGCTCGACTTTTCCCTTGCTCATGATGATGATCTTATCGGAAATACTCATCGCCTCCGACTGGTCATGGGTAACATAGATTGCGGTGATTCCGACCTTCTGCTGAATCTTCCGGATCTCGGTACGCATCGTCACACGAAGTTTTGCATCAAGGTTTGAAAGCGGTTCATCAAACAGGAGCACGCCCGGTTCAAGCACAAGAGCACGCGCAAGCGCAACTCGCTGTTGCTGACCTCCGGAAAGCTGGTTTGTCATTCGGGACTCCATTCCCTCCATCTCCACGAGTTTAAGGATGTTGAGCACCTTCTCGCGTATTTCATCTTTCGGAACCTTTCGTATTTTCAGACCGTAAGCCACGTTGTCGAAGACGTTGTAATGCGGAAGAAGTGCATAGCTCTGGAATACCATTGCGGTATCTCTCTTGTTCGGTGTCAGACCGTTGATCGGCTGATTGTCAAGGTAGATCTCCCCCTCATCCGGGCTCTCAAATCCGGCAATCATTCTGAGGATTGTCGTCTTTCCGCATCCGGACGGTCCAAGCAGAGTCACGAAGGTTCCCGGCTCAATATTTAAGTCTGCGTCATGAACGGCATAGAATTCTTTTCCTGTTTTCGGGTCATTATAAATTTTAGAAATATGTTCCAGACGGACACCTTTTTTCTTTTTTTCCATCCTGTTTTCCTCCTGCCTGATTCTATTTTCCACATTTCATTCGAGTTTCTCTGACAGTCTTACTCCTCTTTCATCTTCCGGCTGACTCCAAAGAACTTCATCATCAGATTCATCAGAAGAACCGCTCCGTAGGTAATCGCGATCAGCACGGTTGCATACGCACATGCGACACCGTAGTTTCCTTTCTCTGCCTGCTCATTGATCTGACAGGTGATCAGCAGGAAATCCGGAGTCACGAGAAGAATGATTGCGGAGATTGCAGTGATGCTTCGCACAAATGCAGTTACAAGTCCACTGAAGAACGAATCCTTGATCAGTGGAAGCGTCACAGTCATGAAAACTCGCGCGGAGTTTGCACCCATATCATAGGCAGACTCCTCAATCGACTTATCAATCTGGCGAAGAGCGGAAATTCCGCTTCGTGTTCCGGTCGGAAGGCTTCGCACAACGAAAACGATGACGAGGATCACTCCGGTTCCGTAGAGACTGCTTAAAACTCCACTCCGGAACAGTCCGTTTGCATAACCGCGAATATATCCAATACCGAGAACGGTTCCCGGAACTGCCATCGCAAGCATCGAGACAAACTCAATGAAACTGCGTCCGCGGAAGCGTTTCTTTACCACGAGATAGGAAATCACCATCGACAAAAAGGCGGTGATCGGTGCGGAGATCAGGGAGAGCACGAAGGAATCCTTAAACGCCTTGAGTCCGCTCGTCTTAAACATATACTGGAACCACTTGAGGCTCAGTGTATAATCACGTCCCCACAGCGTAAACAGAGCACCGAACGGAACCATGATGTACATCAAAAGAACGAAGGCTGCCACGATTCCACAGAAGATTGTCAGCGGAGTCGTCACACTCTTGTCCTCGATCAGCATACGCATTCTCGATGCCTTTCCGGTCAGGGTTGCCGCAGTCTTCTTCTCGAGGTAATACTTCTGAATCAGGAAAAGAATCACGGTCAGGGACAGAAGAACAACGGACATCGCCGCTGCACCCGTCGAGTCGTAAGCTCCGGTTACCTGCAGGTAGATCGTTGTCGCAAGCGTATCATACGAACCACCGATCAGCATCGGGTTTGCAAAGTCTGCAACCGACTCGATAAACGTTACGAGAAACGCATTTCCAAGTCCCGGAAGAAGAAGCGGAAATGTTACACTCGTAAATACCTTCCATCTCGTCGCACCCATATCACGGGTTGCCTCCTCAAGAGAAGGATCAATGTTCTTTAAAAGTCCCTTGAGCATCAGATAGCAGACCGGGAAGAACGTCAGCGTCTGCACGATCGCGATTCCCTTTAAGCCGTACACGTTGGAATCATAGATGTGAAGCATGGATCGCGTGATGATACCGCTTCGTCCAAAAAGCATGATCATCGACAGTGAGAGCACAAACGGCGGGGAAACAACCGGAAGCATCGACACAAGACCAAAGAGCTTTTCAAGGATCTTCGTCTTGAGCTTTACATAGACTTCCACATAGGCGAACAGAAGTCCGATCGCCGTCGAAGCTAAACCGGTGATCACGCCGAGCACCAGGGTGTTGCGAAATGCATTCCGAAACCGCTCGAGGCTCAATACACGCTTAAATACATCCAATGTAAGATGTCCCTCTGCATAAAAGCTGTCCACCAGAAGCATCAGAAGCGGATACAGAATAAACAGGGACAAAAAGATCAACAATACCACAATCATACTGATCAAAATCGGATCTGAGAAAAATTTTTTACGCTCAAGGTCAGCGCTTTGTCTTCTGGCCACAGCCAGTCCCCCTTTCTAACAAGAAACACACCTGATTGTTATCCTTACGGTCATCTCTCACAAGCATCAGACGGACGCAAAAACCGCGCGGAACCGCTTTCGCAGTACCGCGCGGCAGACATTCCGTCACACTTTCCAATCAGAAAAACCGATCGGACTCTCTATGACTGACGATTACCGATGATTGCTGACCGGCCGTTCCATGAACGAGAACCTTACTCAGTCAGGAATCTGCTCGAATCTGCACTGTCAGCAGAGCTTCCAAGTGCATTGAAGAAATCTTCTACATATTTCGCACTGTTTGCCTTTGCATCTGCGAAATCATAATCGATTGTGTTGTTCATATCCAGACCGAACTCTTCTGCTTCCTTCGGCTGTTCTGCATTGCTCAGAACGAGGAACTGATAGGAACCATTGTCCTTCGCCATGTCTACACAATCCGGAGACAGTGCATACTCAATCCACAACTTCGCTGCGTTCGGATGGGTGCATCCCTCGAAGATTGCGGTTGCACCAACTTCGTAGGAAGTTCCATCTTCCGGAACGATGAGCTGAATATTGTCATAGCCCTGAAGAATCTGATAGATACCATCATGCAGGAATCCGATTGCGATGACACACTCGCCAGGTCCTACCATCTTGGACGGACCGGAACCAGACTTCGTGTACTGAGCGATGTTCTTATCGAGTGCCTTGAAGTACTCCATCGCCTCGTCATGACCCTTCATCTGAACCATCGTGTTGATCACGAGTTTTGCAGTACCTGCGGTATTCGGGTTCGACATCATGATCAGACCCTTATACTCTTCCTTCGTCAAATCATCCCAGGTCTTCGGTGCATCCAGTTTCAGACGCTCAATCTCCTCGGTGTTTACCATGAATCCGAGAATGCCCTTGTAGATTCCGTACCAGCAGTTTGTCGGGTCCTTGTACTGATCGCTGATGAGGTTCTTCGCATTGATCGCCTCATACGGCATCAGCAGGTTTGCTGCAACTGCCTCGTTGTAAGGATCTGTCGTACCGCCGAACCATACGTCCGCTGACGGTTTTCCTGCCTCCTCGGAGACCTTGGTGTAAACTTCGGAGGTGGACAGACGCTGGAATTTCGTCTTGATTCCGTAGAGTTTCTCGAAGTTCTGGCAGGCAGCGGAGAGATACTCCTCCTCACAGGAGCCATACACGGTCAGTTCTCCTTCTGCCTTTGCTGCCTCGATCAGAGCATCGAGATCTCCACTCTCGCCTGTCTCTGCGGAGGCTTCGGAAGATTCTGCAACGGTCGTCTCTTCCGTCTTCGGTGCCTCAGTCGGAGCTGTGGTTGAACCGGTACTGCTGTTTCCGCATCCGGTCAGTCCAAACAACATCGAACATGCCAGCAACAATGCCAATTTTTTCCTCATAATAAAACCCCTCCTTTTTTCTGATAGCTTGATTCTATCACAAAAGAGAAGGGGCGAAAACCCTTTTTTCAGTATGATTGTCTGATTTTCTGAACTCTTTTTATCGTTTTTTGTATATATTAACAGGTTTTATTTTGTTTTTTTATAAATTGTGCAGGAAAGATGTCGAAATTTTATCCCATTTTTCCGCATTCTTACATGTGATCTGACTGTTTTTAGGTATGATCTTCCAGTTCTGCCTCACTCTGTGAATCTGTCGCAATCCTCGTCACGCGGACAGAGTGAAGGATTCTTCCCTCCACCTTCAAAACCGAGAACAGGAAACCGAGATACGGGATCTCTGGATGCTCGTCCTCTTTCGGAATCCGGTCAAGGCGGGAAATCAACAGTCCGTTGAGCGTGTCGTAATTGTTGCGATCCTCCTCCGTGAAGGAGATCCCAAGCTCCTCCTCCGCATCCTCGAGCGGGGTCATTCCACTCATAATCAGGGCATCGCCCTCTCCGCGGACAATATACTGCTCATCCACATCATACTCATCCATAATATTTCCGACAATCTCCTCGAGAATATCCTCAATCGTCACAAGACCGGCAGTCTGTCCGTACTCATCCACCACAATCTCCATGTGAATCTTCTGCGACTGCATGTCCTTAAACAGAGAAGATATATTGCGCGTCTCCGGGATAAAATGAGCAGTTCGCATCACTCCCGGCACATTCGCAACCGCCATCCTCGCCTCATGAGGATTCTGCACATGCACCATCACATCGCGCAGATGCACGGTTCCGAGAATGTCATCGAGATCCTGTCCATAAACAGGAAAGCGACTGTTGCTGCACTCCTTGAGCATGAAATCCGCAGCCTCTTTCAACGTCTGGGAACCATCGATCGCCACAATGTTCTTGCGGTTCGTCATGATGTCCCATGCCTGCTTATCACTCATCTCAAAAATATTGGAGATCATCTCTGCCTCTCCGCTCTCTAACACTCCCTGCTCCTGTCCTTCGCTCACCATCGTCCGAATATCTTCTTCTGTCACATTTTCACGTCTGTGGTTCCGGTAGATACGAATTGCCAGAATTGTCACTCCCGCCAGAATCGCGACAAACGCCACGACAACCAGGATTGGCAACGACAAACTGCCTTCGTCCATAAGACTCTAAACTCCCTTTCTTTTACAGAGATGTCGCAAAACACAAAAAGCAGGAACCCCTGTCTTTTTCTGCTCTGCGACATCTCTTTTTGCCGTAATTGTACCTGATTTCTCCTGATTCGTCAATGGCGAAGCGACGCGAACCGCCTCCCTCCTGAGAAGAGTTGTGATACCCCCACCTAAAGAGGAGGGGGACATCCACTCTGAGTTATAAGTTTGCGCTGACAGACATTCACCTTCTCTTTCTTTATGTAGAAAGAAAAAATCTTATTGCAAATGCTCCCCCTCAATCGGCAGTTCCAGACTCACCATCAGCGCCCGGTTGACCTTTCCAAGAAGTTCCTCATCTATATGACAGATTCTCTCACGAAGTCTCTGTTTGTCAATCGTCCGCAGTTGTTCTAAGAGAATCACGGAATCGCGAACCATATCACAGCGTCGCGTGGACAATTCCACATGGGTCGGAAGTTTCGCCTTGTTCATCTTTGAGGTAATCGCCGCGCAGATCACGGTCGGGCTGTGCCGGTTTCCCACATCGTTCTGGATGATGAGAACCGGTCGGACTCCGCCCTGCTCCGATCCGATCACCGGGCGCAGATCTGCATAATAAATGTCTCCTCGTCTGATAATCACTGATTTCACTCCATCTCTGTCCCGCTTCTCTCTTTTCTCTCTTCCACCCGTTTTCTTATGTATTTTTTACATGTTTCCAAAAGAAAACATATAAAACAAACGACTCAGAGAAAAATCAAAAGAAAAGAATATGGACAGCTGTTTTAGAGCTATTATTGCCTTTCTGTGATTATTTTATGCAGGAAAACCGTGTCTCGTCACATTGTAAAGCCCTCATAGTGATCATCAAAATAGTCCTTCGTTCCGATCACTTTTCCATCTTTTAAGTAGACACGCGGAATGCGCTTTCCGAGGTCACAGCTGATCTCATAGTGGAAGCCTCCGCACCAGTCTGCAACCTCCTCCATCGAGATCCGATCATTTCCGTCCTCTCCGATCAGAGTCACCTCGGTATCCACCTTCGCCTCCGGAATCTCACTCACATCGACCATAAATTGATCCATGCAAATACGTCCGAGAATCGGAACACGCTTTCCCGCGATCAGCACCATTCCTTTTCCGGTCAGAGATCTCGGATAGCCATCGCCGTAACCGACCGGAACCGTCGCAACGCGCATCGGCTTTGTGACCTTGTAAAGTCCGCCATAGCTGATCTCCTGTCCCGGAACCATCTCCTTGACATAAGTAATCCGGCTCTTCAAGCTCATTACCGGACGCAGAGGAACGGCATCCTTGTTCACCTCATCCGACGGATACATGCCATAGATCGAGATACCCGCGCGCACAAGTCCCATATGCATCTCCTTAAAGTCAATGATCGCCGCACTGTTCGAGCAGTGTCGAAGTGGAATCTCGACTCCCCGCTCCTTAAGCAGATCACAGAAATGCTGATAGCGCTCATACTGGCGGATGGTCGCTTCCCGGTCTGCCTCATCGGCGCGCGCAAAATGCGTAAACAAGCCCTCTGTCTCGATTCCCGGAAGATCCGCAATCGCTTTTGCAAGGTCTGCCCCCTTTTCATCCGGCGTCATTCCGATGCGTCCCATTCCGGTGTCTAACGCGAAATGGATCGGTGCCTTGACGCCGAGGCGCTGTGCCGTCTCAGAGAACGGTTTTGCCTGTTCCATCGTAAAGATCGACGGGCGAACCTGCTGGCGAATCATCTCCTCATACTGGCTCTCATGGGAGACTCCGAGAACGAGAATCCACTTTGCAACCCCGTGACGGCGAAGTACATAGGCCTCCTCCGGAGTTGCAACTGCATATCCTGCTACAAACGGATCAATCACCTTTGCGATCGGAACGGCACCGTGACCATATCCATCCGTCTTCACGACACCGACCATCTCTGTGCCGGGATTCAGATTTTTCTTCATAGATTCCATATTATAAACAACCGCATCCAGATCAATCGGTGCCCAGACCCGTGTATACATCTTCATTTTTCTGTATATTCTCCTTTTGTTTCCTGTATCTGTTATCTTTTTTCTTTCTTTTATATTTAATATATCGAAATGGTCTTTTTGTCAAATTTTTCTTTTCATCAAATTTCTCTTCTCTGCTTGCAATTTTGGCGCTTATCGCAAAATTTACGCAAGCTTTGCAATCTCATCCGCAAGATTGCTCGCAAGCACACCATTTTCTCCAAATTTCGCCGATCCACTCTCACCGGCAAGACCGTGAAGGTAAACGCCAAATGCCGATGCGCGGTCGCAGTCCATGCCACGTGCAAGCAGACCGGCAATAATTCCCGTCAGTACATCTCCGGAACCGCCCTTCGCCATCGCACTGCATCCGCTCGTGTTCAACCAGACCGTTCCATCCTTATCCGCAATCAGCGTCGAGGCATCTTTCATCACACAGGTCACCCCATAGCGACTGCTGTACGCCTTGACCGCCTGAACCGGATCTTCCTTGAGTTCCGAGATCGGACAGGAACAGAGTCTTGCCATCTCGCCCATATGGGGAGTCAGAATGATATTTTCCGTGAAATACCGCGTCAGATACGGGTGGGATGCCACGGTGTTGAGTCCGTCGGCATCTAAGACCATCGGCACATACGCGTGCTCGAGAACTGCCTCGACAAGGTACTCCACATACGGCTCCTGCCCAAGTCCGGGGCCGAGCACAATCACATCTGCCCAGTCACACGCCTCCCTCAGAAAATCCGTCGAGTGCTCCTCCGCCGTGATCTGATCCGGATCATAGACGGAGACAACCGCCTCCGGAAGTTGCGTCTGAATCACTGCCCGGTTTTCGGAAACCGTCAGGACTTTCACCAGCCCTGCACCCGTCCGGTATGCGGAAAGCGCGCTGAAATACGCCGCCCCGCTCATTCCCCGGCTTCCTGCGATCACGAGAACTTTGCCAAACGTTCCCTTATTTCCGTCCGACTGGCGCACCGGCAGATCAGCAAGATCAGACTCCTCCAGCGACTTGCAGTCCCAGCCGACTCTCTCCAGGCTGACATCGGAAAATCCGACGTCCGCGACACGCACCTTGCCGGCATAGTTTCGCCCCGGATAGAGGAAAAGTCCCGTCTTTCCGTAGCCAAATGTCACAGTGAGATCAGCCCTCAGTGCTGTTCCCATCACATGACCGGTCTGGGAATGAATTCCCGACGGCGTGTCCGTGGCAACCACCTTGGCGCCGTCGCGCTTTGCAATCTCGGCGAGCTGTTCCAGAATATTCTTCCACTCCCCGGTGATCTCCCGCGCAAGTCCGATGCCAAACACCGCATCCACAATCACATCCCAGTTACCGGACAGATCTTCCGTTTTCCGCATCATCGTCACGCCAAGTGTCTCGGCAATCTTTTGCTGTCTGCGGTGCTCCTCCGTCTCGTGTTCCGGATTTCCGCCAAGAAATACCACTGCCTCATATCCTCGCCCGTGAAGGATTCTTCCGACAACAATGCCATCGGCTCCATTGTTTCCTGTTCCGCAGGCAATCAAAATCCGTACATTCTTTTTATTTTTATCTCGGGCAGAGAAGTCCGGATGACCGGAAGTTATGATCTCTTCCACTGCATCCGCAACAGCTAACCCTGCCCTCTCCATCAGGACAAGTGACGGAATCCCAATCCGCTCTATCGTGTCCTGATCAATCTGTTTCATCTGTTTACCGGTCACAAAGTACCTCATCCGTCCGCCTCCTGTCCTCGATCATACAAGCAAAACCGGCAGGCGAAATGAGACATGCTCTTTCTCCTGCCGGTATCCGCCACATCATGTGCAAAACAATTCCGGGGATATTCCCGAATCGTCTCTCTTTATGTCTTTATTTCCTTTCCTTCTCTTTCTTCTCCTTAGCGCGTCTCTCCTGCTCCTCTTTCTGATCCTGAAGACGGCACACACGATAAGAAAGTCGCATCAGACTCTCAGACAGATGCACATTTTCTACCACAACATCATCCGGCACATTCAAGTCCACATGCGCAAAGTTCCAGATTGCCTTGATTCCCGCACTTACCAGACGGTCTGCAATCTCCGGAGCCTTTGTCTTAGGAATCGTGAGTGCTGCCATCTGCACGTTGTTGTCACGGATAAACTGCTCAAGATCATCCACTCCGCGAATCTCAATGCCACGAACAACAAGTCCAATCAGACGCGGATTGATATCAAACATTCCCTTGATAATAAATCCACGTTTTTCGAAATTGGCATAGTTCGCAATCGCCTGTCCCAGATTACCGGCACCAATGATAATCAGGTTGTGTTTCCGGTCAATTCCAAGAATTTTTCCGATCTCGTTATATAGATATTTTACATTATATCCATATCCCTGCTGACCAAATCCACCGAAATTATTCAAATCCTGACGGATCTGTGATGCCGTCACTTTCATCCGAGAACTCAGCTCATTGGAGGAAATTCTCTCCACTCCAAGTTCCATTAATTCTCCCAGATAACGGTAATACCTGGGCAGACGGGTAATCACCGCCTTTGAAATTTCTCTGCCTTCCATGCTTCACTGCCACCTCTCTACTGTCTGTCAACTATTTTCTATTATAACCGTTTGCCATTTTTATGTCAAACTGTTTATATGCCTCTATTGACGCGTTACACGAACCGTAACGGATTTTATTGAAAATTTGAAGGATTTATACTATACTTTTCATAGTATGCCTAAATCTCCATTTAAATGGCAGGCAAACCATAACATCAAAGAAAACAGCAACAAGAGCGTTTTAAAAAACAAGAATTACGAAATTGAGAAACAAGAAATGAGGTTTTATTTATGATATTATCCTGCAACCATATCAGCAAGGCATTCGGAACAGACCAGATCTTGTCGGATGTCTCTTTTCATGTAGAGGATCAGGAGAAGGCTGCGATTGTCGGAATCAACGGTGCCGGCAAATCCACCCTTCTAAAAATTATTGTCGGAGAGCTCTCCCCGGATACCGGAGAATCCGTTCTCTCCCGCGGAAAGACGCTCGGCTATCTCGCTCAGCATCAGGATCTCGAGAGTGGGCGCACAATCTATGAAGAACTGAAAGAAGTCAAACGCCCGATTATTGAGATGGAGGAACAGATCCGCAGTCTCGAACTTCAGATGCGCGATGCCGTTGGGGAAGAGCTTGAGCAGATGCTCTCCACTTACAGCCGTTTGAACCACACTTTTGAGCTTGAAAACGGATATGCGTGGAAGAGCGAGATCGTCGGTGTTCTAAAAGGTCTCGGATTCAATGAGGATGAGTTTGACAAGCAGGTCTCCACGCTCTCCGGTGGTCAGAAGACCCGTGTCTCCCTCGGTCGTCTTCTTCTCTCGAAGCCGGATGTGATCCTTCTTGACGAGCCGACAAACCATCTCGACATGGAGTCGATCTCCTGGCTTGAGAACTATCTGCGCGGATACAACGGTGCCGTTATCATCGTTGCCCATGACCGCTATTTCTTAAACCGCGTCGTGACTAAGATCGTGGAGCTTGAGAACGGGCGCAGTACGACTTATCTCGGAAATTACACGGATTACAGCGAAAAGAAAGCGATGATCCGCTCCGCCCAGATGAAGGCATATTTGAACCAGCAACAGGAAATCCGCCATCAGGAGGAGGTTATCGCAAAACTTAAATCCTTCAACCGCGAGAAATCCATCAAACGCGCCGAGAGCCGTGAAAAGATGCTCTCGAAGATCGAGATTCTCGACAAACCTGCCGAGATCAGCGATGAGATGCGCATCAAACTTGAGCCGAATATCGTCAGTGGAAGTGATGTCCTGACGATCCGCGATTTAAGCAAATCCTTCGGTTCCCAGACTCTGTTTTCCCATGCCGACATCGATGTCAAGCGCGGGGAGCGCGTCGCTGTCATCGGAAACAACGGAACCGGAAAAACAACCCTCCTAAAACTCATCAACGGCATGCTCCCGTCCGACGGTGGCACGATCACGCTCGGTTCGAAGGTTCACATCGGTTACTACGATCAGGAGCACCACGTTCTTCACATGGAGAAAACTGTGTTTGAGGAGGTTCAGGATGCCTACCCGAATTTAAGCAACACGCAGGTGAGAAACATTTTGGCAGCCTTTCTGTTCACCGGGGACGATGTGTTCAAGCGTATCTCGGACTTGAGCGGTGGCGAGCGTGGGCGTGTCTCCCTCGCAAAGTTGATGCTCTCCGAGGCGAACTTCCTGATCCTCGATGAGCCGACAAACCACCTCGACATCACCTCCAAGGAGATCCTCGAGGAAGCGCTCAAGAACTACACCGGAACTGTGCTCTACGTCTCCCACGACCGTTATTTCATCAACCAGACGGCGACGCGAATTCTTGAACTGACCGGACAGACCTTCATCAACTACATCGGAAATTACGATTATTATCTCGAGAAGAAAGAGCTGATGACCGATCTCTACGCCCCGGGCGCAAATGCGCAGAACTCTGCCCAGCAGATCCCGGGAGTCGGAAAGAGCGTCTGGACCTCCGCTTCCTCAACAGCAGGAAACGGCGCAGATACCGCTTCCGACACCAAGCAGGACTGGAAAGCCCAGAAAGAGGAACAGGCGAGAATCCGTAAACGTCAGAATGATTTGAAAAAGATCGAAACAGAGATCGAAAAACTCGAGACCCGGGATGCCGAGATCGATGAACTCCTGACTCAGGAGGAAATCTATACCGATGTCTCCCGCCTTGTCGAACTCAACAAAGAAAAAGAAGCGCTCCAGACGAATCTGGAAACGCTCTATGCACAGTGGGAGGAGCTGGCTGAATAAGCCAGCTCTTTTTCTAATTTTTCTCTTCTGCCTGCACCTCCCCGGTCTCCTGGTTGATGCCCGGTCCACCTTCCGCTCTCACGCGCTCCTGATAGGCTTCCGCCTCCTGTCTCGCAAGTTCCGCCCGCTGTCTGCAATATTCCTTTTCTTCCTCACTGTCATTCTCGTGAAGAATCTCCTCAATTACCTCACCGACTTCGGGGGCAATCCGTTGGATCTCCTCCGTCTTCTCTCCCTCCAGATACGTCGAGACAAGTTTTCCAAAATAAAACTTGCTGTCACTCGCATAGTAATCCGGAATCTCCAGAATTCCCTGAAGCACCGGGTAGGCATTCCACAGCGCCTCCATTCGCGCATCGCCCCTCTTATAGCAGCCGGACGCATATCCCACATACTCGCACATTGCCTCAAGAAGAGATTCCGGCTTTGTCGTCTTCACCTTCTCATACTCGGAATCCATGCTGTGATAGACATAATAGATTCCAAGATCCGTCGACGGTGCGGAGAAATACTTCTTTTTCGTGTAAAACATAATCTGCCAGCCATCTCTCACAAAACGCTCCAACCACCCGCGGGGGACAAGATAGAGCGCATCGGTGATCAGATCCTTCTGTTCGGTCGTGACATCCGCATTTCCGATTGTCCGGATATCCCCATCGCTCTGGTGCTGTCCGTCATCACCGAAAAATTCCAGTCCGAGATACTGATTTCTCGCCATATGTCCGTTGATAAAGAAATAGTAAGTCACGCCGTTGATCGCCAGACTTCCTCCGTCCGCCATCTCTCCATTTTCCGAAAACCAGTACCACTCTCCACCATATTTCAGCCATCCGGTGTGATTGCTTCCATCCGAATCTCGATAATACCAGTGGTAATTCTTGTAAATCCAGTCACTACTCCCATCCCCCGGTGCCTCCATCGCCCAGCTCTCACCCGCAGACAACACAATAAACATTGTGCTGAGTAACAGGCTTAAAATTCGCCGGAATCCGGATTGCCACACATATGCACATCGGTATTTTGCCACTGAAAGCCGTCCTTTCTAAATGTTTCTCTTTTCTTTCTTCGTTCTTCTGTCTTGTCCTGATCTTATCTGAATTTTATTTAATCTTTATTTTCTTATACAAAAAGCTCCCCGCGGTGCGGAGAGCTCTAAAATCTTTTCCTATTTCCGGTGCGCCCATTCACGCACTCTTTTTGAATGAGCAGGACGATAAGCCGGGTTATGTCGTTGGATGGTCATCTATCTAGACCAGATGTCGCCATCTGGTTCAAGCGACCTACCCGAAAGCAGACGGGCCGCCTTATGCTTTCTGTTCGGTCTTGCTTCGAGTGGGGTTTACATGTGCCCTGCCTGTTACCAGCCAGGCGGTAGTCTCTTACACTGCCTTTCCACCCTTACCGGCGCAAGCCGGCGGTATATTTCTGTTGCACTGTCCCTAGAGTCACCTCCGCCAGACGTTATCTGGCACCCTGCCCTGTGAAGCCCGGACTTTCCTCTCCCACAACCTTTCGGTCTTGTGGCAGCGACCATCTGTCCTGCTCAAACGTGTCTATTCTACCATTGCTTTTTAAAACTGTCAAGTAAGTGTTCGTGTTCCCATCGACACCTGCAAAGCCTTGGCGCATGATTTCGAGCTACACGCGGAAACAGCTTCCACCGACAAACTCGCGAAGAATCGAGTTTTGCGGAATGTTCTCACAGCCAACTCCGAGGAAGTAATCTAGGAATTTGAGCAAGCGTTTTGCCTCCACATATTCTGCGCTGTCGCGCGGAACACTGAAAAGCGCCGGCTCTGCAAACTGCTTGAGCACTGCGAGCTCATAGACGAGAGCGGAGTTGAACATCACATCTGCTTCCTCCTGATACGGGAAAATATTTTCCTCCTCCCCGCGTCTTACCGACGGCCACATCCGAATCGTATCCTGAGCGGAAGCGCCTCTCGTTCTCGCGTCACGGACAATTCGTCGGATCAGACGCCCATCCGTCGTCGGAATTCGGTTGTGCTCATCGATTCCAATCTGGGTGAGCGCGCTGATATAGATCTTAAATTTATTTTCTCTCGGGAGACTGTAAGAGAGTCTCTCATTCAGGCAATGGATTCCCTCGATAACCAGAATATCGTTCTCGCCGAGCGTCAGCCAGTCTCCCTGATACTCCCGCTCCCCGGTCACAAAATTGTAAACCGGAAGCTGAACCGTCTTACCCTCTAAAAGGTCTGTCATGTCCTGATTAAATTTCTCGACATCAAGGCACTCAAGCACCTCATAATTGTAGCTTCCATCCGGATTCTTCGGGCTGTTCACACGATTGACAAAATAGTTGTCGACCGAGATCGGATGCGGGACAAGACCATTTGCGCGAAGCTGAATCGAAAGTCGGTGAGAGAACGTCGTCTTTCCGGAGGAGGACGGACCTGCAATCATAACAAATTTCTTGTCCGGCTGATTCTTGATCATCTCGGCAATATCGCCCATCTTCTTTTCCATCCGCGCTTCCTGAATCAGAATCAGATCATTGAGCTTTCCCTTTGTAATCTGCTCATTTAACGATCCGACCGTCGGAATCTTCAGGCTTCTTCCCCAGTCCTTCGCCTCTTTCAGGACAGAGAAGAGCTTCTCCTGTGGCTGAAATTCTGGAATCTTGGTCGGATTGGAGGAATCCGGAAGTAAAAGCACAAGCCCCTGCCGGTATGCAATCACATCGAAATACTGAATATATCCGGTGTTCTGCACCATATATCCATAGTTGTAGTCCTCAAACTTTCCAATACTGTAAATGTTCACGCGGGACACCCTTCTGTAATGGAACAGTCTCTCCTTGTCGTACATCTTATGCTGATGAAAGAGTTCCACCGCCTCATCCGTATTCATGCTCCGCTTCATAATCGGAATCGATGCATTCACATAGGCGCGCATCTGATCCCGGATCTTTTCCGCCATCTCCGTTGTCACCTCAAACTCTCCAATCGGCTCCATAAAAAGCCCATTTCCGATCGAGAAATCCACAGCAACTTTTTTCAGGCGATCCTTGCCGATCACCTCATAGATTGCTTTTAAGAGAATCAAAACCGCACTTCTCTGGTATGTCATGATACCCGGTCTGTCCTTCGCAGTCAGAAACGTAATCTCCGTCCCATCCTTGACGCGTTTATGCAGTTCCTGAAGTTTTCCGTTCACTCTTGCGAGAAGAATGTCATATTCAAATTTTCTCTGATAAAGTGCTGCCACATCCATAAGGAGGGTCTCTTCCTCAAACTCCCTCGCTTCGCCTTCTACTGTCACATGAATCATTTGCCCATCCTCCTGTTGTCCATCCATTGCTTGACTCACACTGCACGCTACACACTATATACTACATAATATTACAAATGCTGATTCCTTCGCCTCCTTTTCACTCGCAAGAAACACAAATGTCTACTTCGCAGTCGCTTGTGTTTCTTTTGCCCTTATTACATAATTACCGCCGGGAATGCCGGATCTGCCTGGATCACACTGATCTGATCGGAAAATGTCTTTTTTAAGTACGCTTCCACAAACGGAATAAAAATATGTTCCAGACCGTAATGACCCGCATCGATGATTGCCATTCCACACGCCACCGCATCAATTCCATCGTGATGTCCGATGTCCCCGGTAATCAAAACTTCTGCACCCTGAGCAATCGCGATCTGCACCATGCTTCCGCCCGCTCCCGGTGAGATTGCCACACGCTGAATATCTCCGGTAATCTTCTGACTTCCGTACACTGTCACAAACGGCAGATCAAATGCAGTCTTTACCTGCTGTGCGATCTGCTCGAGCGTCATCGCCCTGGGAAGCTCACCGATCTTTCCGATTCCACAGGCTCCATGCTCATTCTGCACCGTTATCTCAAGCGGTACCTCCGCATTTAAACCAATTTTCTCGGACGCCAGATCTGCCATACATCCCGGCGCAATATCAAAATTCGTGTGCATCGCAAAATAGCTGATGTCTGCCTGAATCATTCTCACAATCCGTCTGCTGATAAACTGCTCGTCATTGACCTGCTTGAGTGCCCGGAAAATCAACGGATGATGAGTCACAATCATATCTGCATGAATTCGGAGCGCCTGATCGATCACCTCATCCGTCGCATCGAGAGCAACCAGAATCGTCTTCACTTCCTTATCTGCCCGTCCTGCCAGAAATCCCGGATTATCCCAGTCACAGGCATAAGCCCGCGGAGCAAGCTCATCCAAAGCCTTTATGATCTCTCTGCACTGCATAATTTCTGTTTTGCCTCCTCAATTTGCTGTAAAAGCACGGAAATCTCCTCCAATCGAGCTTTCGCGCCCTCTCTCTCCTGTTTATTCAAATGGTCTGCAATCTCCCGATACTGTCGCTCTTCCTTCTCAAGAAGCTCTCTCAGAACCGGAACGGAATCTTCCGTCAGACACATGCCATAACGATATTCTGCCTCAGAATCAGCATGCATTTTTCCGTGTTCCACGCGCATGATTGTGTAGTACTTTCCGTCCTCCTCAAGCATCCTCTCCTCGCGGATCGCAAGTCCGAGGTCTTCCAGACCATGACGGAAAATTGCAAGTTCCGACTGCGGGGACAGAAGAAATGTCCGAATCCCGGCAATGACTGCCGGATCTGCCGATTTCAGAATACGAAGCATCAACTCTCCGCCCATTCCGGCAATCACAACGGTGTCCGCCTCTCCTGCCTGCAGCTTCTGCATGCCATCACTGAGTCTCGTCTCAATCCGATCCTGCATCCCACATGTAAGAACATGCTCCTGCGCGCGCTGAAGCGGTCCCTTTCTCACATCCATCGCAAGTGCCCGTCCCGCTTTCTCAAGCTCCATCAGACGGATCGGCACAAAGCCGTGATCCGTTCCGATGTCTGCCACACAGCTGTCATCTCCGGTCACAGGTACCATCTCCACAATTGTCTCAAGTCTCTTTGATAATTTTATCTGCACGGAATCTGTATCTCTCTTTCCATAATCTTTTCTTCTATAAACAATAACTATTCCATCTATAAATAAAATAATAAATATTCTGTCTTAATCCAGATAATCCTTCAATTTCCGACATCGGCTCGGGTGGCGCAGTTTGCGCAGTGCCTTCGCCTCAATCTGGCGGATTCGCTCTCTCGTCACATGAAATTCTCCGCCGACCTCCTCAAGCGTTTTCGGTTTTCCGTCATCAAGTCCAAAACGCAGGCGAAGCACTTTCTGCTCTCTCTCCGTCAGTGTCGAGAGCGCCTCCATCAGCTGTTCATGCAGGAGCGTAAACGCTGCCTCCTCCGCCGGAACGGCGACATGATCATCCTGAATGAAATCTCCGAGATGACTGTCTTCCTCCTCACCGATCGGGGTCTCAAGAGAAACCGGGTCCTGAGAAATTTTTCGGATCTCGCGCACGCGCTCCGGCGGAATCTCCATGCGCTTTGCAATCTCCTCAACCGTTGGTTCCCGTCCAAGTTCCTGAACGAGCTGTCTCGAGGTGCGCACCAGACGATTGATCGTCTCAACCATGTGTACCGGAATTCGGATCGTTCTCGCCTGATCGGCAATCGCACGCGTGATCGCCTGACGAATCCACCAGGTCGCATACGTCGAAAACTTGTATCCCTTCCGGTAATCAAACTTTTCGACCGCCTTGATCAGCCCGAGATTTCCCTCCTGAATCAGATCAAGAAACTGCATTCCCCGTCCCACATAGCGCTTCGCAATGCTGACAACAAGGCGCAGATTCGCCTCCGCAAGACGTTTTCTCGCCTCCTGATCTCCAAGCTCCATCTTCTTTGCAAGCTCAATCTCCTCATCGGTGGAGAGAAGCGGAATCTTTCCAATTTCTTTTAAATACATGCGAACCGGATCTTCAACCCCGACGCCTTCCGGAACAGACAGATCAATCTTCTCCGGATCGATCTCCTCCTCATCCTCAAGATCTTCCTCAGAAAACAGATCCGGGTCCATCTCATCTTCCTCTTCCGTTCTCAGGACATCTACATGATGGCGGTCCAGGAATTCATAAATTCGATCCAGTTTTTCCGGGTCCAGAATTTCTCCGCGAAAGAAATCCAGAATCTCCCGATTTTCCAGCACATTTTTCTTTTTGCGTGCCTCTTCCACAAGGTGCGTCAGTTTTTCCTCAAATGTCTGCGTCTGCTTCTGTTCTTCCATAGTTATCCGCCCTTTCCATAAGATGTGTTCCCAAAGTTCCGTCGTTCTACTTTCCTGTATAAATCTTATCTTACACCGATACCATATGAATCGTATGAATCATCCTTTGTCGATCCCGTCAATCGCCTCTCTCGTAATCATCTAACTATCTCATATCTGTCGTCTAAATCAGTCAATCTCAATATGAAGAGTTTTTAAGGATGCCTGCTCCTGAATAATCTTCTGCAGCTGCACAATATCCACTGCATGTCGACTCGCCTCATCCAGACTGTGCTTGCGCACTTTCAGCACGGTATCCGAAAATGCTTTCTTCTGCTCCTCATTATTCAGGGATTCCTTCAAATTTGCGTGAAAAAGTCCAGCCACCTCTTTGTATTGTTCTTCATCATTGATAAAATGATTCAGAATTTCTGCCGGATTAAGATTTCCCTTCTCCTGTTCTGCAAATACCATCTCTGCCACCTGATGATAGAGCGGTTCGTCAAAGTCATCCGGTCCGATAATCCCATGAATTTTCTCAAAAAGTTTTGGTTTCTCAATCAGCCAGGTCAGAAGAAGTCGCTGGGAACGTCGGATTCCCTCATCTTTATCGACTTTCTTCTTTCGCTCCCTATTTCCACCACCATTTAAACCACTTCCAGAATTTCCATATTCGGAATTTTGACTCGAGCGTTCTCCAAGACCACGGCTGAGTCCGAGACGATTCACAAGACTTCTCAAATCCTTGTACGAAATCATCTGCTCTCTTGCAACTGCCTGAATGTAATTGTCCCGCTCCAATGGCTCAGTGAATTCAAGAAGTTTTTCCGCCGTCGCATGGATAAACTTTGTCCTCTGCTCCGGGTCCTGCATCTGGTAGTCTCGCTTGAGGACCTCAATTTCAAAGAGGAAGCTGTTCTTTGCATCTGCAATCCGCTCCCGAAACGCATCTGCTCCCATATTCTTGATGAATTCATCCGGGTCCTTGTACGGCTTCAAATCCAGAACTTTTGCGGAAACTCCGACATTTCTCAAAATCGGAATCGCACGAAGTGCTGCCTTCACCCCTGCGCCATCGCTGTCGTAGGTGAGGATCACAAGCTCTGTGTAACGCTTCAGAAGCATCGCCTGCTGAGATGTAAACGCCGTTCCAAGCGAAGCCACCGCATTCTGAAATCCCGCCTGTTGCATCGCAATCACATCCATATATCCCTCACAGAGCAGGATGTAATTTTCCCGACTCGTCCGCGCGTAGTTTAACCCGTACAGATTTCGGCTCTTATCAAACACGATCGTCTCCGGGGAGTTTAAATACTTCGGCTCTCCATCCCCGAGCACACGCCCTCCGAAACCGATCACACGGTTATTGATGTCCATGATCGGAAACATCACACGATTCCAAAACTTGTCATAGGTTCCGCGCTCCTCGATCGTCACGAGACCGGACTCTTTGAGGATCTCATCTCCATATCCTTTTGAGCGCAAATACTGATAGAGGTCATTTCCCGTCTTGTTCGCAAACCCAAGCCCGAATCTGCGGATCGTATCGTCGCTGAGCGCTCGCTTTTTGAAATATTCATATCCGATCTTTCCGTGAGGCTGATGCAAATGGTAGTAAAAGTAGTTTGCCGCCAGCTTATTGATCTCTAAGATGGTCGAGCGTTTGTCCTCTCTTGCGCGCTCTTCCTGAGTATATTCAATCTCCGGAAGTTTTACGCCTGCCCGATCAGCAAGACGCTTCATCGCCTCCGGAAATGTATCGTTCTCATATTCCATCACAAACGTGATGACATTTCCGCCCGCTCCGCACCCAAAGCAGTAATACATCTGTTTCTGAGGAGATACAGAAAAGGACGGAGATTTCTCATTATGAAACGGACAAAGTCCAAAATAGTTACTTCCTTTTTTTTGCAGATTTACATACTGAGAAACAATGTCCACAATATCATTTCTCGTTCGTACTTCCTCTATTACTTCCTCCGGATAATACATCTCGACTCCTTTCTGCTCGTTACTGTCCACGCGGTCTGCAAACAGTAACTTCTTCTCCATTCTGTTTGTATATTCTTAAATTGGTTAATATTTTTCTTTTGCGCCTATTAGATCACGATCCGTACCTTCGGTACTTAACGCTACTTCGTAGCTATCGTGATCGCCATTCGCCACTCGTGAATCTTTCTTTTTTACTATACACTCGCAAACCCGTGCTAACGCACTCCCCCGCCTGTTCACACAGGCTGTTTGCTCGTTAATGGCGCAAGAGAAACAAATGCCTGCTACCGCAGTCGCTTGTTTCTCTTTTGCGCCTATTATATCATATTTTCTGAATTTTTAATACCAATAATACAAAAACAGCAAAGCAATCAGATTTTTCATTTCCTTTGCCTTGCTGTCCTTTTTAGTCTCTCTTTTTTTGAGTCTTTTTTGAATTTTTCTAATTCAATCTCACTCTCTGCTTTATTTCAGGAAACCGTTGACGATCTGAGCCTCTGCCTCTTCCTCGGTAAGTCCTAACGTCATCAGCTTAATGATCTGCTCGCCGGCGATCTTTCCGATTGCTGCCTCATGGATCAGAGCCGCATCGATGTTATTTGCCTCCAGCTGAGGAATTGCAAGAATCTTTGCATCTCCCATGATGATTGCGTCACACTCGGTATGACCGGTACACTTTGCGTTTCCGACAATGCGGGAATCAAATTTCTGATAAGAATGATCCTTTGCAACAGAACGGGATACGACATCTGCGCTTGCGTCATCTCCGTTCAGAGTCACGGTGTATCCGCTGACTGCATGCTGGTCTCCATGAGTTAAAAGGCGCTCACGGACAACAAGCTTTGCACCGGATGCCAGCTCTGCGGTCGTCATGCGGTTCGTGGAATCCACACCCTTGATCTGGACCATCTCCATCTCCATCGTGCTTCCCTCTTCCATATATGCCTCGGTGACCGGATTCAAAATTCTCTTTCCATCTCCATCACCCTCGCCATAATGTTTCTCCACATATTTCACTTTTGCATTCTTTCCAACAAAGAAGCGATGAACGCCGTCATGCTGAGAATCCTGATTTCCACAGTTGTGAATTCCGCATCCTGCCACAATCACAACGTCACAGTCCTCTCCGATATAGAAATCGTTGTATACAACCTCTTTGAGTCCACTTGCACTCAGAACAACCGGAATATGAACACTCTCATGCTTTGTGCCCGGCTTGATGCGGATATCGATTCCGCTCTTATCCGTCTTGGATACGATGTCAATGTTCGCCGTCGTATTTCTTCCTGCCATCTGACCGTTTGCACGGATGTTGTATGCGCCCTCTGGAACGCTGTGAAGGTCTGCTACCTCCTCAAGAATATGCTTCTGAATCTCGTCAATCATGCCTGTGCCCCTCCCTGGTAATATTTGTCGCAGGGATTCATAGCCGATGCCGTGCCAAGAAGTCCCGGAAGAATCTCATCTTTTGCGCCATGCTTGCTCACCTGTCCATCTGCGATCACAACGATCTCGTCTGCGATGTCCAGAATTCTTTCCTGATGGGAAATGATCAGGATTGAACCGTCCGTCTGCTTTCTCATCCGCTCAAACACCTGAATCAGATTCTGGAAGCTCCACAGATCGATTCCTGCCTCTGGCTCATCAAATACCGACAGCTTTGTTCCTCTTGCCAGAACGGTCGCAATCTCGATACGCTTTAACTCTCCACCGGAAAGGCTTGCATTGACCTCTCGATTGATATAATCCTTTGCACAAAGACCAACCTCAGACAGATACTTGCAGGCATCTGCCGGAGACAGGTTCTGCTTAGCTGCCAGACGAATCAGGTCAAGTACCTGAATTCCCTTAAAGCGAACCGGCTGTTGGAATGCAAAGCTGATTCCCAGATTTGCACGCTCCGTAATCGTCTTATCGGTGATGTCCTCACCATTGAAATAAATCTTTCCCGAAGTTGGACGCTCGATACCCGCAATCAGCTTCGCCAGCGTAGACTTTCCTCCTCCGTTCGGACCCGTAATTACCACAAACTTGTGATCATCCACATTTAAGCTGATGTTGCGGATAATCTCTTTTTGTCCCTTTTCTCCTGGTACTTCAAAGGACACATTCTCTAATGTCAGCATAACTCCCTCCATACATCTTTGTATACATCTGAATCTTCCAATCTCTTCTTTCGATCAATCACCAGACTCTGAGATACATTTTTCCTTCTATACGATTTCTTTTTGCCGGACTTTACAGGTTTTCTATGTTAATTAATCTTAATTAATTGGTTTTGTTCTCTTTTTTGTTTTCCTGTTTTTACCGTCAAAGTCTATTATATACCAACTTAGTCGGTTTTACAAGAAAACCTGTTATTTCATATAAAAGAATATGCCGAGTGCGCATACTCGCGGAGCATTTTTTATATGATCGGATGCAATTTCCTATTATACAAAAAAAGCAGAGAACTCATCACTTTGTTCTCTGCTTTCTCTCTTCTGTCGTGCAGAAGAAGGGAGTCGAACCCTCAAGGTATTGCTACCACACGGACCTGAACCGTGCGCGTCTGCCAATTCCGCCACTTCTGCAAACCGTTGCTCCGGCAAGGTGCCCGCCGAACCAACGAATGATATTATATCGTGTCTCTGTAAAAAAGTCAACTGTTTTCTTTCTTACTTTAACTGTTTTTGACCATTTTCCCGTTTTCCTGCTACCGTTCATGCATTGTACAAACGGTAACAGATTTTCTTTCACTTCCATCTATCCTTTTTTATGCGTGTCTCATCGTGTGTTTCCACTTTCCGGTTCGATACTCTCGATAGGAAATCGCCCAGTTTGCAAACCAACCGAGCGGAACTGCACACCAGACCATCGAAATGCCAAAGACAGGAGACAATGCAAAGGCAACGATCACGCGGATACTTAAGTTGACCAGATTGGCCACCGTAAACATCTTCGTGTCTCCTGCTCCACGCAAAACTCCATCAACTGCCATCTTAAATCCAATCAGGCAGAAAAACCATCCCATAAACGTCAGATAGCCATTTCCGGTTGAGAGCGCAGTTGCTGTGCCGTCTGTTCCGAGGAAAAGTGACATCAGACCATCATGAAAGATCTCAAGCCACAGACAGATGCTCACGGCAAAAAAGAGTACCATCCCGCTCGCCGACTTTAATCCCGCACGAACCCTCTCCGGCTGGTTTGCCCCAAGATTCTGTGCGGTGTAGGACGAGAGTGCATTTCCGATTCCACTCATCGGCACACAGCAGATCGACTCAATTCGCATTGCCGCAGAAAAGCCTGCAAGTGCCTCTGATCCAAACCCATTCACGACCGACTGTACAAGCATCATTCCGATCGAGACCGTGGACTGTTGCAGAATTGATGGAAGTGCAATCTTCACCATCTCCGAAAGTTCCGATGCATCAAACAGGCGAACATGATCTGCCGGAAACGGCTTCAATTCATGTAACAAGACAAGAAATGAGAGCACTGCGGAGACACCCTGCGCCAAAAAAGTCGCCCACGCAACACCGGCAACTCCCATTGCAAACTGCGTGACTAAAATCCAGTCAAGCACAACATTAAAAATCGAAGAGAAAATCAGAAAGTACAGCGGAATCCGGCTTTTGCCAAGTGCATTGAACATCGAGGACTCAATGTTGTACATGAACAGAAACGGCAATCCATAAAAATAAATATTGAGATAAAGCACGGCAATCTCTAACGCATCTGCCGGTGTATTTAACGCGGTCATAATCTGTCGGCTGAACGTAAGTCCAAAGCCTGCCAGAAGAACTGCCACCCCGAGAAAAACAAGGCATGCTGTGTAAAGCGCAGATTTCATCCTGGCATATTCCTTTGCACCGAATGCCCGACTGACAATAACCGAGGCTCCGATTCCTCCACCGATCGCAACACAGATAAATACCGTCGTCAGCGCATACGAAGCTCCAACTGCTGCTAGCGCCTGCTCCCCGACATATCGCCCCACAATTGCAGAGTCCACCATTGTATACAACTGTTGAAACAGGTTGCCAATCATCATCGGCAATGCAAACTGAAACAACGCTTTCGCCGGTGTCTCCCGAATCAAATATTCTGCTTCTCTATTCACCCTTCTTGTCCGCCTTTCTCTGATCTCTCTAACTTTTTCCTTCGATTACACCTTTATTTCTTTCCTTATGGTCCCTTACATTCCATTCCATTCGGAATAAAAAGTTCTCCTTAGTAATCGAGTAGGAGGCGGTGACTAACCGCCGTCCTCTCACACCACCGTGCGTACCG
>OGIE01000537.1_pt1 | contig 56789 bp, 43 predicted proteins | sample 1571581 | NCBI WGS metagenome assembly OGIE01 (sample SAMEA2582021, study PRJEB24529) | metagenome | biome: Human gut stool | place: China | collected 2011 | reverse complement strand
GTAGTCGCCGTTTTAGAGAGAAGCCTCCATATCAATTGATATGGGGGCTTTTTGTATTTCCCCGCTTCTTCATTTTACTCTTCAATATTCCTCTTTCAGAATCCCATTTCTCCTTTTCAGTGTCTATTTTCTTTCCAGTTTGTAATTTACTCCTTATATTTACAGAATAAAAATGGTATAAAAAGGCTTTTTTTGAAAAATAGACCGTTTTTATTCCGTTCTTTCTATTTTTTATCTAAGGGATTTTAGTACTTTTGGACTCGAATCTAATAGAAAGGGAAAAAAATCGCAATTTTATAATTATTAAAATAACTCCTGTAGATATGGAAAACAAAATTCAAGAGTTAACTGATAAGATTTACCGTGAAGGGGTCGAAAAAGGTAATACTGAGGCCCAAAAACTTATCGTTAACGCTCAAGATGAAGCCAAAAGAATTGTAGAAGATGCTCGTAAAGAAGCAGAAGCAATTGTGGCTGCCTCTCGTAAATCTGCTGATGAACTGGCAGAAAATACTAAGTCGGAATTGAGATTGTTCGCCGGCCAAGCCGTGAATGCGTTAAAATCTGAAATCGCCACGCTTGTGACGGATAAGATTGTGAATGCTGATGTGAAAGCTTTTGCCGCTGACAAAGATTATCTGAATGCCTTTATTGTTGCATTGGCTTCTAAGTGGAGCGTGAACGAACCTATCGTGATCTCTACTTCCGATGCAGACGGCCTGAAGAAGTACTTCGGTGCACAAGCAAAAGCGTTGCTGGATAAGGGTGTGAAAATAGAGCAAGTGAACGGCAACAAGACGTTGTTTACTGTTTCGCCTGCCGATGGTTCCTACAAGGTGAATTTCGGTGAAGAAGAGTTCATGAATTACTTCAAAGAATTCCTGCGTCCGCAGTTAGTGGAAATGCTGTTCTAAACCCACAGGATATGAGTAAATACTATTACTACTTAGTAGCCGGTTTGCCCGAACTCACTCTGGAGGACAGTAAGCTGAACTATACGGTAGCTGATTTTAAAGCGGAACTGTATCCGGAATTGTCTGATGAAGATAGAAAACTGATTGATCTGTTTTATCTGAAATTTGACAATGCGAACGTTCTGAAATTACTGAAGGACAAAGATGCTGTCATCGATCCGCGTGGAAATTATTCTGCGGAAGAACTGGCGGAGTTCATCTCGTTGCTGAAAGATGGCGATGAGGTGGCCGATGCTGTGTTCCCTTCCTATCTCTCCACTTTCATTTCCGAATATTTCAATACTCCTGCCGAAGATGAGTTTTTGCATGAAGACCGTCTGGCTGCACTTTATTACGACTATGCAATGAAGTGTAAGAATAAGTTTGTGTCTTCTTGGTTCGCGTTCAATCTGACGATGAACAATATATTGGTGGCGCTAACCGCACGGAAATTTAAAATGGATATCGCTCCGCTGATAGTGGGCGATACGGAGGTATGTGAGGCTTTGCGCACATCCGGTGCTCGTGATTTCGGGCTGACGGGGGAAGTGGATTTCCTGGATCAGCTTGTGAAAATCAGCGAAACCGAGGAATTGGTGGAACGGGAAAAGAAAATAGACCAGCTACGTTGGAACTGGATGGAGGAAGCTACTTTCTTCAATTATTTCACGATAGAACGTCTGTTTGTCTTCCTGTTGCAATTGGAGATGATAGAACGATGGATTTCTTTGGATAAGGAAAAGGGTAACCAATTGTTCCGCAGCATCATAGCAACGTTGAAGGACGAAGTGCAGATACCTACAGAATTCAGATAAAATAAATAACATAATTATATGGCAACAAAAGGAACTGTTAGTGGCGTTATCGCCAACATGGTAACCCTCGTCGTTGACGGCCCGGTGGCACAGAACGAGATTTGCTACATCTCGACCGGCGGCGACCGGTTGATGGCGGAGGTGATTAAGGTGGTAGGTACCCATGTGTACGTGCAGGTGTTTGAAAGCACCCGCGGACTGAAAGTGGGCGCCGAAGCTGAATTTACCGGACACATGCTTGAGGTGACATTAGGCCCGGGTATGCTTTCGAAAAACTATGACGGTCTGCAAAATGACCTCGACAAGATGGATGGTGTATTCCTGAAACGCGGTCAATATACGTATCCGTTGGATAAGGGAAGCAAATGGAACTTTGTACCTTTGGTAAAGGTGGGTGACAAAGTGGAAGCCGCTTCCTGGCTGGGACGGGTGGAAGAGAACTTCCAGCCGCTGAAAATCATGGTGCCTTTCACGCAGAAAGGTGTATGTACTGTGAAATCCATCGTAGACGAAGGTGAGTATAGCCTTGAAGATGTCGTTGCAGTGCTGACCGATGAGGAAGGCAACGACGTTCATGTGAACATGATACAGAAATGGCCGGTGAAGCGTGCCATGACGAATTATAAAGAAAAACCGCGTCCTTTCAAACTGTTGGAAACGGGTGTGCGTGTGATTGATACCATTAATCCTATCGTAGAGGGTGGTACGGGATTTATCCCTGGTCCGTTCGGTACGGGTAAGACGGTGCTCCAGCATGCCATTTCAAAACAGGCGGAAGCGGATATCGTAATCATCGCTGCCTGTGGTGAGCGTGCCAATGAGGTTGTGGAAATCTTTACGGAATTCCCCGAGTTGGTTGACCCGCATACAGGCCGTAAGCTGATGGAGCGTACAATCATTATCGCCAATACTTCGAACATGCCCGTGGCTGCCCGTGAAGCATCTGTGTACACAGCCATGACGATTGCGGAATACTATCGCAGCATGGGATTGAAAGTGTTGCTGATGGCCGACTCCACTTCCCGTTGGGCACAGGCATTGCGCGAAATGTCCAATCGTATGGAAGAGTTGCCCGGACCTGATGCATTCCCGATGGATTTGTCATCTATCATCTCTAACTTCTACGGACGTGCCGGATATGTGGTGCTGGGTAATGGTGAAACAGGTTCTATTACTTTCATCGGTACGGTGTCTCCTGCCGGTGGTAACTTGAAAGAGCCGGTAACGGAAAATACAAAGAAGGTGGCCCGCTGTTTCTACGCCCTCGAACAGGATCGTGCTGATAAGAAGCGCTATCCTGCCGTGAATCCGATTGATTCTTATTCTAAATACATCGAATATCCTGAGTTTGAGGAATATATCAAGAAACACATCAACGGTGAGTGGATTGGTAAGGTGAACGAAATCAAGAACCGCCTGCAACGTGGTAAGGAAATTGCCGAACAGATCAACATCCTCGGTGATGACGGTGTGCCTGTGGAATATCATGTGACTTTCTGGAAATCAGAGTTGATTGACTTCGTAATCTTGCAACAGGATGCTTTTGACGAAATTGACGCTGTGACTCCGATGGAACGTCAGGAAGATATCCTGAACATGATAATCGACATCTGTCATACGGAATTTGAATTCGATAACTTCAATGAGGTAATGGATTACTTCAAGAAGATGATTAACGTCTGCAAGCAGATGAACTACTCGAAATTCAAGTCCGAAGAGTACGAAGGATTCCGTAAACAGTTGCAGGAATTGATTGAAGAACGTAAAGCATAATAAGAATAAGATGGCAACAAAAGCATTTCAAAAGATATATACCAAGGTCACTCAGATTACGAAAGCTACCTGTTCGCTGAAAGCAACAGGGGTAGGGTATGACGAGTTGGCAACCGTAAACGGTAAACTCGCCCAGGTGGTGAAGATTGCCGGTGACGATGTGACTTTGCAGGTATTCGAGGGTACGGAAGGTATCCCCACCAATGCAGAGATAGTATTCCTGGGCAAGTCGCCTACGCTGAAAGTGAGCGAACAGCTTGCCGGACGTTTCTTCAACGCTTTCGGTGACCCGATTGACGGTGGACCGTCTATCGAAGGTCAGGAAGTGGAAATCGGTGGTCCGTCTGTGAATCCGGTGCGCCGTAAACAACCGTCGGAACTGATTGCAACAGGTATCGCAGGTATCGATTTGAACAATACGCTGGTCTCCGGACAGAAGATTCCGTTCTTTGCCGACCCCGACCAGCCTTTCAACCAGGTAATGGCGAACGTGGCGCTTCGTGCCGAGACGGATAAGATTATCCTGGGCGGTATGGGTATGACGAACGATGACTACCTGTATTTCAAGAATGTATTCTCCAATGCCGGTGCGCTTGACCGTATCGTCAGTTTTATGAATACGACTGAAAATCCGCCTGTAGAGCGTCTGTTGATTCCGGATATGGCATTGACCGCAGCCGAATATTTTGCTGTGAACAATAATGAAAAGGTTCTGGTATTGTTGACTGATATGACCTCATACGCCGATGCATTGGCTATCGTATCCAACCGTATGGACCAGATTCCTTCAAAAGACTCTATGCCCGGTTCTATTTATTCGGATTTGGCAAAGATTTACGAGAAGGCGGTACAATTCCCTACTGGCGGTTCTATTACGATTATTGCTGTGACAACCCTCTCCGGTGGCGACATCACGCATGCCGTGCCTGATAATACAGGTTATATCACAGAAGGTCAGTTGTTCTTGCGCCGTGATACGGACATTGGTAAGGTTATCGTTGACCCGTTCCGTTCATTGTCTCGTTTGAAACAGCTTGTTACGGGTAAGAAGACGCGTAAAGACCACCCGCAGGTGATGAATGCTGCCGTGCGTCTGTACGCCGATGCCGCCAATGCAAAAACTAAGTTGGAGAATGGTTTTGACCTGACGAACTACGACGAACGTACCCTTGCATTTGCCAAGGACTACTCCAACCAATTGCTGGCTATTGACGTCAACCTCGATACGACAGAGATGCTAGACGTGGCATGGAGCCTGTTCGGCAAGTATTTCCGTCCGGAAGAAGTGAATATCAAGAAAGAATTAGTTGATGAATTCTGGCCGAAAGCCGCCAACTAATCGCTAATCACTAACAACTAATCACTAATAAAGTGGCTATAAAGTTTCAATATAATAAAACATCTCTCCAGCAGTTGGAAAAGCAACTGAAGGTGCGGGTGCGTACACTCCCTATCATTAAGAATAAGGAGAGCGCGCTACGTATGGAAGTGAAGCGCTGCAAATCGGAAGCTGCCATGCTGGACGAGAAGTTGGAACGGGAAATCCAGGCCTACGAAGCGATGTTCGCTCTTTGGAATGAGTTTGATCCCTCATTGATAAAGGTCAGCGATGTCCATCTCGGTGTGAAGAAGATTGCCGGTGTACGGGTTCCGTTACTCGAAAGTATCGATTTCGAGATACGCCCTTACAGCTTGTTCAATGCCCCCAAATGGTATGCCGACGGGGTGCATTTGCTCAAGACGCTGGCACATACGGCCATCGAGCGAGAATTTATCGTCGCCAAACTGGGCTTACTGGAACATGCACGTAAGAAAACTACTCAAAAGGTAAATCTCTTTGAGAAAGTGCAGATTCCAGGCTATCAGGATGCTCTGCGAAAAATCAAGCGCTTCATGGAAGATGAGGAGAACCTCTCCAAATCATCGCAGAAAATCATGAAATCCCATCAAGAGAATAGGAAGGAGGTAGAGGCATGATTACAAAAATGAAGAAACTCACGTTCCTTGTATATCATAAGGAGTACGAAGCATTTCTGAACGGAGTGCGCGAACTTGGAGTAGTGCACGTGGCCGAGAAGCAACAAGGCGTGGCTGATAATGCAGAGTTGCAGGATAGCATCAGTCTTTCCTCGCGCTTGCAGGCAACGCTGAAAATGCTAAGTGGACTGGGCGAAGCAAAGGACACCACTCCTGCTTCCGCTGCCCGCGGGCTGGAAGTGCTGGACGAAGTGGACGTACTGCAAAGTGAAAAGGCAAAACTGCAACAGCAGTTGCAGAACTATCAGAAAGAGAAAACTGCCCTGGAACCTTGGGGGGATTTTGAACCTGAAAGTCTTGCCCGCTTGCACGATGCAGGTTTCACGCTCAACTTTTACAGTTGTTCGGAAGGCAGCTATGACGAGACTTGGGAGGAGAACTATAATGCGATGATTATCAATCGTGTATCCTCGCGTGTTTATTTCGTTACTGTAACTAAAAATGTGGTGGAGGTAGACTTGGATGCTGAGCAGATGAAGTTGCCTCCTTACTCGTTGACCCGTGTGCAGATACTTTGCGAAGAGACGGAACAGGCTTTGGCAGACAATGACAAGAAACTGACCGTACTTGCTGAAAAAGAACAACCTTCTTTAGAGGCCGCCCTGAAAGAGGTAAACACTGACATCGAGTTTTCTAAAGTAATGCTGAGCACAGAAGCTACGGCAGGCGAGAAATTGATGTTACTGCAAGGATGGGCGCCGGCCTCCAGGGAAAAGGAGATTGCTGCGTGGCTGGACGAACAGCACATCTACTATGAGATTACCAGTCCGACGCCGGAAGACAACGTGCCTATCCAATTGAACAACAAAGGTTTCTTTGCCTGGTTCGAACCGATATGCAAACTCTACATGCTTCCGAAGTACAGTGAACTGGATCTGACACCGTTCTTTGCACCATTCTTCATGGTGTTCTTTGGATTGTGTCTGGGAGACTCCGGATACGGATTGTTCCTCTTTCTGGGTGCTACGCTCTATCGCATGTTCGCCAAGAACATCAGTGCGACGATGAAACCGATACTTTCACTGGTACAGGTGCTTGCTGCGTCCACATTCTTCTGTGGAATGTTGACAGGTACGTTCTTCGGAGTTAGCCTCTATGACATCAATGTGCCCTTCTTGCAATATATGAAGGAACACTTGTTTATGGATAACAACGCCATGTTCCAGCTTTCACTGATACTCGGTGTGATACAGATTCTTTTCGGTATGGTGCTGAAAGCAGTTAATCAGGCGATACAGTTCGGCTTCAAGTATGCTGTGGCCACTATCGGTTGGATTGTGTTGCTGGTATCCTGCGGAGTAGGAGCCTTGTTGCCCGAAATCATGCCGCTGGGTGGTACGGTGCATCTGTGCATTCTTGGTGTGGCGGCTGCTATGATATTCCTCTTTAACAGTCCCGGTAAGAATGTGTTCATGAACATCGGACTGGGGTTGTGGGACTCTTACAACATGGCTACGGGTTTGCTCGGCGACGTACTTTCGTATGTCCGTCTGTTCGCACTTGGTCTGTCGGGAGGTATCCTTGCGGGAGTATTCAACAGTCTGGCTGTAGGTATGAGCCCCGACAATGTGATTGCCGGGCCGATTGTGATGGTATTGATATTTGTCATTGGACATGCCATCAATATGTTTATGAACGTATTGGGTGCGATGGTTCACCCCATGCGTCTGACCTTCGTGGAGTTCTTTAAGAATTCCGGTTACGAGGGAGGCGGAAAAGAATATAAGCCGTTCAAAAAATAATAATTCTAGAATTAAAAATTAAAACAATAAAAAACGAAAAATTATGGAAATGAATTTATTGATTGCCTACATCGGCATCGCAGTAATGATTGGTTTGTCTGGCATCGGTAGTGCCTATGGAGTGACGATTGCCGGTAACGCAGCTATCGGCGCTTTGAAGAAAAACGACGGTGCATTCGGTAACTTCCTTGTATTGACGGCACTTCCCGGTACGCAGGGTTTGTACGGTTTCGCAGGTTACTTTATGTTTCAGACTATTTTTGGTATCCTTACTCCTGATATGACAGCTATCCAGGCAGCGGCTATCCTCGGTGCAGGTATTGCATTAGGATTGGTTGCTCTGTTCTCGGCTATCCGCCAGGGACAGGTTTGCGCCAATGGTATCGCAGCTATCGGACAAGGTCACAACGTATTCAGCAACACGCTGATTCTCGCTGTATTCCCGGAACTTTATGCTATCGTTGCATTGGCTGCAACATTCTTGATTGGTAGCGCTTTGACTGCATAAGAACTATATTTCAGAATAAATTTATTAACCCAGAGTTGCCTGTTCCGGCAGCTCTGGGTTTATTGTTTCAAGTGCCACACTTCAACGTTTCAAATGCGAGGCATTGCAACCTCCCAAGTGTGGCATTACGTTCATCGAAGTGTAGCATTCTGCTCATTGAAGTATGGCATTTGAGAAGGCAAGTCCGTTTCAACCAGCCTATTCCGCAAACGATTGTTTATGCATATTTCATTAGTTTTTTCGATTAATAGGCTATTTTTCAAAGAATAATGCGTACTTTTGCACCTGGTATTAAGTAATAGAGATTAAAAGTAATATGACTAAAGAGCTGTTAACCCCCGACTACATCTTCGAGTCTAGCTGGGAAGTATGTAATAAGGTTGGAGGTATCTATACGGTTTTGTCCACGCGAGCGAATACATTGCAGGCAAAATTTCATGATAGATTGTTTTTTATAGGACCTGATTTTTGGCAAGGGAAAGAGAACCCTCTGTTTATCGAGTCCGACAACCTTTGTGCAGCATGGAGAAAACATGCAGCTGAAAAAGATAACCTTTCCGTCCGTGTAGGACGCTGGAACATTCCGGGCAATCCCATCGTTATATTGGTTGATTTTCAACCGTTTTTCGCACAGAAGAATGATATATATACAGAAATGTGGAACCACTATCAAGTGGATTCATTGCATGCATACGGTGATTATGACGAAGCATCTATGTTTTCGTATGCTGCCGGAAAAGTGGTAGAGAGCTTTTATCGCTATAACCTGACGGAGACGGATAAAGTGATTTATCAGGCACACGAGTGGATGACCGGTATGGGTGCACTCTACCTGCAGATGGCTGTTCCTGAAATTGCGACAATTTTCACCACGCATGCCACATCTATCGGACGTTCCATTGCAGGCAATGATAAACCGCTCTATGATTATCTTTTCGCTTATAACGGCGATCAGATGGCGGAAGAACTCAATATGCAATCCAAACACTCCATCGAAAAACAAACTGCACACCATGTAGACTGTTTTACGACTGTGAGTGAAATAACGAACAATGAGTGCAAGGAACTGCTGGAAAAGCCTGCCGATGTAGTGCTTATGAACGGTTTTGAAGATGATTTTGTGCCGAAAGGTGCTACATTTACCGGAAAACGTAAACGTGCACGGGCGGTCATGCTTCGCACAGCCAATTGCTTGTTGGGCACTGACATGGGCGATGATACACTGATTGTGGGTACCAGTGGACGTTATGAATTCAAGAATAAAGGCATTAATGTTTTTCTTGAATCCTTGAACCGTTTGAACCGTGATAAGAATCTGAAAAAGAATATACTGGCATTTATTAATGTGCCCGGATGGGTGGGAGATGCCCGCGAAGATTTGCAGCAGCGTCTTAAGAGCAAGGAGAAGTTCAATACTCCGCTGGAAGTGCCTTTCATTACCCACTGGTTGCACAATATGACACATGACCAGGTGTTGGACATGTTAAAGTACATGGGTATGAGCAATCATCCTGAAGACAAGGTAAAAGTGGTTTTCGTGCCCTGCTACCTTGATGGAAAAGACGGCATTCTCAATAAACAATATTATGATTTGATATTGGGAGAAGACCTCAGTGTATATCCTTCCTATTATGAACCTTGGGGATATACTCCGCTGGAAAGTGTTGCTTTCCATGTTCCCACCATCACGACCGACCTTGCCGGTTTCGGACTTTGGGTGAACAGCCTGAAGAACCAGCATGGCATCGATGATGGAGTAGAGGTGCTTCACCGTTCAGACTATAATTACTCTGAAGTGGCTGATGGCATCAAAGACACCATCTCCGCATTTTCTATGAAGACAGATGCAGAAGTGAAAGAGATACGCAAGCGTGCCGGACAAGTGGCTGAGCAAGCTTTGTGGAAGCATTTTATAGAATATTATTATGAAGCCTACGATTTTGCTCTTCGCCATGCGATGCAGCGTCAGTTGGGCTAAAAAGAAATATGAATTATTAATCAATCAAGTAATCATACAATGAAGATTAAAGTTAGTAATGTAAATACTCCGAACTGGAAAGATGTAAACGTGAAATCTCATGTTCCTGCCGAATTGGAGAAATTGTCTGAGTTGGCACACAACATTTGGTGGTCCTGGAATTACGAAGCTACCGAACTGTTTAGAGACCTTGACCCTGCTTTGTGGAAAGAAGTAGGTCATAACCCCGTCCTTCTGTTGGAAAGAATGAGTTATGCAAAACTCGAAGCACTCGCAAACGACAAAGTGATTCTGAAGAGAATGAACGACGTGTACTCTAAGTTTAGAGCATACATGGATGTGGAACCTGATAAGAAACGTCCTTCTGTTGCTTATTTTAGTATGGAATATGGTTTGAATCAGGTACTTAAGATATATTCTGGTGGTTTGGGTGTTCTTGCCGGCGACTACCTGAAAGAGGCTTCTGACAGTAATGTTGACCTTTGTGCGGTCGGCTTCCTGTATCGCTATGGCTACTTTACACAAACTCTTTCTATGGATGGCCAGCAGATAGCCAATTATGAAGCTCAGAACTTCGGCCAATTGCCCATCGACCGTGTATTGGACGAGAACGGAAATCAGGTTGTGGTAGATGTTCCTTATTTGGATTACTTTGTGCATGCTAATGTGTGGCGTGTAAATGTTGGACGTATCTCTCTCTATCTGTTGGATACGGACAATGAAATGAACAGCGAGTTCGACCGTCCTATTACTCACCAACTTTATGGTGGCGACTGGGAAAACCGTCTGAAACAAGAAATTCTGCTTGGTATTGGTGGTATATTGACACTGAAGAAACTGGGCATTAAAAAGAATGTTTACCATTGTAACGAAGGACATGCAGCGTTGATTAACGTTCAGCGTATCTGCGACTATGTAGCCGAAGGTTTGTCTTACGACCAGGCTATCGAGTTGGTACGTGCTTCTTCTCTGTACACAGTGCATACTCCGGTTCCTGCCGGTCACGATTACTTCGACGAGGGTCTTTTCGGCAAGTATATGGGCGGTTATCCTGCTAAGATGGGTATCAGTTGGGATGACCTGATGGATCTCGGTCGTAACAATCCGGGCGATAAGGGTGAACGTTTCTGTATGTCTATCTTCGCTTGCAACACTTCACAGGAAGTGAACGGTGTGAGCTGGCTACACGGAAAGGTTTCTCAGGAGATGTTCTCTACTATCTGGAAGGGATACTTCCCCGAAGAAATGCATGTAGGTTATGTTACCAATGGCGTACATTTCCCGACTTGGAGCGCAACGGAATGGAAACATCTGTATGCTGCCAACTTCGACGAAAACTTCTTGTACGATCAGTCTAACCCGAAGATTTGGAATGCTATCTATAATGTACCTGATGAAAAGATTTGGGAAACTCGTATGGCTTTGAAGAACAAGCTGATAGACTATGTTCGCAAGCAATATCGTGAAACTTGGCTGAAGAACCAGGGCGATCCTTCACGCATCGTTTCCCTGATGGATAAGATTAACCCGAACGCACTGCTGATTGGTTTCGGCCGTCGTTTCGCTACATACAAACGTGCTCACTTGTTGTTCACTGACCTCGACCGCTTGGCTAAGATCGTGAATAATCCTGACTATCCGGTACAGTTCCTGTTCACCGGTAAGGCTCACCCGCATGATGGTGCAGGTCAGGGCTTAATTAAGAGAATCATCGAAATCTCCCGTCGTCCTGAATTCCTGGGTAAGATTATTTTCCTGGAAAACTACGATATGCAACTGGCTCGTCGTCTGGTATCTGGCGTTGATATTTGGTTGAATACTCCGACTCGTCCGCTCGAAGCATCCGGAACTTCCGGTGAAAAGGCACTGATGAACGGTGTTGTGAACTTCTCTGTACTCGATGGATGGTGGTTGGAAGGCTACCGCGAAGGTGCAGGTTGGGCGCTGACTGAAAAGCGTACTTATCAGAATCAAGACCATCAGGACCAGTTGGATGCAGCAACTATCTACAGTATCCTCGAAACCGAAATTCTGCCGTTGTATTATGCACGCAACAAGAAGGGTTACTCAGAAGGTTGGGTAAAGACTATCAAGAATTCTATCGCACAGATTGCGCCGCACTATACCATGAAGCGTCAGTTGGACGATTATTATAGCAAGTTCTACACCAAGCTGGCTAAACGTTTCAAAGGATTGGCTGCCAACGATAATGCCAAAGCTAAGGAAATCGCAGCTTGGAAAGAAGAAGTTGCAGCTAAGTGGGATAGTGTAGAAGTAGTATCTTATGAGAAGGGCGAAGAGCTGATACAAGGTTCTATCGAAAGCGGTAAGGAATATACCATTACTTACGTGATTGATGAAAAGGGTCTGAACGATGCTATTGGTCTGGAATTGGTAACTACTTACACTGCTGGAGACGGTAAACAACACATTTACTCTGTTGAGCCGTTCAGTGTGGTGAAAAAAGAGGGTAACCTCTACACCTTCCAGGTGAAGCATAAATTAGAGAACGCAGGTAGCTTCAAGGTATCCTACCGTATGTTCCCGAAGAGCTCTGACCTGCCGCACCGTCAGGATTTCTGTTACGTTCGCTGGTTCGTATAAGAGTTCAATATAATACATAGAAGCTGCTTGCGGGAGGTTATCAAACTTCTCGGAGCAGCTTTTCGTTTTTTATTCACCTTAATAAGACATATGCTATGAGACATTTACTTCTTTTTTTGAGCGTTTTGTTTTGTGCAGTTCCGAGAGGATATGCACAAGAGAGTTCCTCTTTTCTTTTTGGTGATTATCAGGATGCTGTCATTTATTTGAAAAATGGTAGGCAGGTTCATAACAAGATGAACTATAATCTGGTAAGTGAGAAGTTCTACTTTATTGATGAGCAGGATGGGCAACAAGTAAAAATTCTGGCGAATGCTGATGAGGTGAATATTATAAAGTTCGGCAACCGGGTGTTTTATCCTGAAAAGAGTGCCGGAATCGAAATATTATCTTCGGAACCGTTGTTCTACGTACAGTATAAAGGAACGGCGCGCGATAAACCGAAAGCTGCGGGATATGGCGGTACTTCTTCTGTATCCAGCTCCACTACCTACTCTATGGTAGGCAGCAATAGTGGTAGGCTGACTGCTGCTTATGATCCCGGACAATTGGAGTTGGGCAAGCGTTACAATGTATATTGGGTGGAGAAAAAAGGAAAAAAGAAAGAAATCCGTAATATGAAGCAATTCTTGAAATTGAATTCTCCTCAACGGGAAGATTTGGAACGCTATATTAAAGAGAATAAGGTGAAATTTGACGATGCGCAGCAGATGTTAGGGCTGTGTATGTATGCTGATTCACTAAAGAAATAGGGAGAATCTTAAAGAAAAATTAAGCAGACCGTTTGTTCAACAGAAAAACAGGTGGTCTGTTTTTCTGTTGAACAAGTTCCGGCGGATGCGTGTTTTATTTATACGATTAATTAAATAGAAATTCGTATGAAGAAAATTGTATTGCTCCGTCATGGCGAGAGCGCATGGAACAAAGAGAACCGTTTCACAGGTTGGACTGATGTGGACCTCACGGAAAAAGGCGTTGCCGAAGCTACGAGAGCTGGGCAACTATTAATAGATAATGACTTTCAGTTTGACAAAGCCTATACTTCCTATCTGAAACGTGCAGTGAAGACTCTGAATGCAGTGTTGGACCGTATGGATCAGGACTGGATACCGGTGGAGAAGTCTTGGCGTCTGAATGAAAAGCATTACGGTCAGCTCCAGGGTTTAAATAAGGCGGAAACTGCTGCCAAGTATGGGGAAGAACAGGTTTTAATCTGGCGCCGCAGCTATGATGTTGCTCCGCATGCGCTTGCCGAAGAAGATCCTCGCAACCCGCGTTTTGAAATCCGATATAATGAAGTGCCCGATGCTGAATTGCCTCGCACTGAATCATTGAAAGATACCATTGAACGTATCATGCCTTACTGGAAGTGTGTGATTTTTCCAAATCTGAAAACCGTGGATGAACTGTTGGTAGTGGCGCACGGCAATAGTTTGCGCGGTATCATCAAGCATTTGAAAGGTATTTCTGACGAAGACATTGTGAAGTTGAACTTGCCTACTGCTGTTCCTTATGTCTTTGAATTTGATGATGACTTGAACTTGGTGAAGGATTATTTCCTGGGAGATCCGGAAGAGATAAAGAAATTGATGGAGGCAGTAGCGAATCAGGGGAAGAATGCTAAATGAAAATTGAGTATAAAATATAAGGTATGAAGTATTAAGGTTGGCTATGACACTGCATAGTTTATACTTGATACTTCATACCTTATACTTATTAAGCGATCACTTCGTGGAATATCGTCACACTCAGGAATACTCCGATTGCCACACACAACGCAATTAGTATCCAGTTCGTATATTTAGCGCTTGGTTTTGTTTCCTTATGCAGATTCTGGTCGAAGTAATTTTTGAAGAATAGATAGATGGCAGGTACGGTAGCACTTGCCAATAGCAAATCTTCAGGAATCTTATAAACATAAACCTTTGAGAAGGCGATCAATGCCCAGTGACAAAGGAAAAGTATGACAAGCAAATTAACTTTCCGTGAGAATGCCAGTAGTAATCCGATAGTGAATACAGCTACAGAACAAGGCATCACGCTTGTGGTCATCATCGGAAACTCCATACCTCGTGCGCACGAAAGCAGAGGGTAGAGGAATGGCATAGCATACAATACATAAGTCAACTTATCATATTTGTGATAACGCTCAAACGGCGTATAATTTGTGAAAAGGTCCCATAACCAGATAAGAGCAATCACTCCCCAAAAAATAGCAAGTATATAGTTGTAGCTCCGTTCACCGCAATAAATCATATAATAAACGATAGCAATCCAACTGTTCAGAAATACCATGTATCCTTTCATCAACCGCTTCACCAGTAAGGTAGGCTTCTGATAAAGAAGTACGGTCAGCAGAATGCCTACAACAGTGATAATAACCTGGGCAATCCAAGTCCCCTCATTATATTGTGCGATTGTTTTCCAAAAAACTTCCATACGCAATCTTTTAATTTTTAACTTTTAATTTTTAATTCTTCTCGTGTCTTGTCATAGAGAAAGCCCGCTTGATGAAGAGAAAGAGCGGTATGGTGGCTCCCACTGCCAACATGAAAATAACGCTACAAGTGATAATTGTATTCGTGAATAAATCAATCAGATACTTCTCCTGTAGTTCCGGTACTTTCAGATTCTGCATGAACATGATGAGTGAGAATACAATTTTATAGGCATACATACCCGGAATCATAGGCAACAGTGCCGGAATGTAAAGTACAGTCATGGGGCAGTAAATACGTTTTCCCAAAACAAGACTTCCCATACCGATGCTGAAAGAAGCGAATAAAGATGCGGTCGCAATGTCCACACCCAAGTACGTCATCAGGCAGAACCGCAGGGCGTGACCAATGGCGGCAAGTAGAGCAATGGAAGAGAAAGCACGCAATGGGGGATCTGAAATAGCTCCGAAGCCGATAGCGGCAATGGCGGCAAACATGCCGTCGGTAAGTATATCAATGAGTATCATAATAAACTGTTTCTAATTAACATAAGTGTGCAAGAAAGTCCCACGGCAATACATAGCACTAGCAGCAATGCCTGGATGAGTCGCGTGCATCCAGTCAGCACATGACCTTCCACAATGTCGATAACTCCATTCAGCAGGGGTACGCCCGGCACCAGATAAAGTACACTTGTAGCAATTGCTATTTCAGCTGTCGTTTCCAGAGTCAGGGCCGAAGAAGCGACCAGAGAAGCGGCAAGAGCGGAAACAATGAATACAAGGTAATGGTTGATTTTCTTTTTCTGCATCACTTGCTTGATATAGAAACCGATAAGTGTAGCGGAAAACACAATGAGGCGTGCGGTCCAGTCCCCGCCGAACAAGGCACAGAATGATGCATTGGCAAAACCTACCAAAAAGAGAGTGCACAGTGGATCCATTTTCGGGTGTGCGATGATTTTCTCATATTTATCCCATAATGTTTCCAGAGAAAGATGATTGTCGTATGCTTCCCAACTGAGTGCACTCAGTTCAGAGTTCAATTCGAAACTGATGGGGAAGGCTGGGATAATACCCACTTCATTGTAAACTTCCATGCTGTCGATGTCGCATACGCTCACTACCATGGTCTTTTGGAAAAGGCTCATTTTGACGTCAACATCCAGTGATTTTCCGATGCGGCGGGTATTTCGTATCACACGTGAAGTGTGCACACCCGAACCCATAAGCCGATTAGCATACTCCAGCAAAAACCGGGTAATTTCTTTTAATTCGTTTGGCGAATTCATACTTTAAAATGTTATCCTAAGTTACCTATTCTTGAAAAGCGCCGCAAAGGTACGTTTTTTTGAGGAAAGAAAGAAATGGATGGCGGAGTATAATTTGTTTTTTTAAGCGATGCAGGGTATCGGGTTATAACTATACGTTACTACCTCTTCTGTTTTTAATGAAGCCGGCACGTCAATCAATCGCTGATTTCTGCTTCCACGAAAACACAAGCTTTCGTCTCGCAGTTCTTGTTTGAATTTACCGTCTACCAGCACGTCGATATATTGCAACAGCTTAGCCTGACGAGGATTGCGTAATAATGTTTCAAATGTATATCCCGTGTAGCACCAGATGTTTTTGCCACTTTTCTCTTTAATGGCACGTGCCAATTCTGCAAATCCTTCCGGTTGGTACATTGGGTCTCCACCACTGAACGTCACATCTGCAAAGTCATCGGCAAGCACTTTTTCTAGTATTTCGTCTGTCGACATCCAATGTCCACGGTCAATATCCCAGGATTCGGGATTATGGCAACCGGGGCATCTGTTCGGACATCCTGCTGCATAGATGGAGGTCCGGAAACCCGGCCCGTCCACTGTGGTATCTTCTATGATATTAAGAATGGAAAGCACGATTGAATTAAAAATTAAAAAATAAAGTGGTGTGGAAAATTAAAAATTAAGGAGAAGGGCTACTTTATTATTGCGCAGCCCTTTAATTCTTAATTTTCAATTTTTAATTATGAATGACTCTGTCATTCAGTTCCGAGAGTTTGGCATTGTTCCAACGATCGGTAGTACCTACCAGATAACCGGTGATGCGTTGCAACTTATCGATGTGCTTGCTTCCGCACTTCGGACAAGCTTCCAGGTTCGGAGTAGAGTTCTCATAGCCGCATTCGAGGCAACGATTGCGGTTATGGTTTACCGAACCGTATCCGATGTTGTATTGATCCATCATGTCCACTACACGCATAATGACTTCGGGATTGTGTGTAGCATCCCCGTCCATCTCTACATAGAAGATATGCCCGCCGCGTGTCAGGTCATGATATGGAGCTTCCACTTCCGCTTTGTGGCGGGCACTGCATTTGTAATATACCGGTATGTGGTTGGAGTTTGTATAATAATCTCTATCTGTAATTCCCGGAAGTACGCCGTATTTCTTACGGTCTACCCGGGTGAATTTACCCGATAATCCTTCGGCGGGAGTGGCCAGCACACTGTAGTTATGATGATACTGCTCGGAGAACTGGTCAGCGCGATCACGCATATAGGTCACGATTCTCACACCCAATTCCTGCGATTTTTCCGACTCTCCGTGATGCTTTCCGGTAAGAGCCACGAGGCATTCTGCCAATCCAATGAACCCGATTCCCAATGTTCCTTGGTTGATGACAGATGCAATTGTATCGTTTGGCTTCAACTTTTCACAGCCTACCCATAAGGCTGACATCAGCAGCGGGAATTGCTTGGCAAACGCTGTTTTTTGGAATTCCATACGTTCGTGTAGCTGGCGTGCGGTTACTTCGAGCATTTCATCCAGTTTTGCAAAGAATTTAGCAATGCGCAGTTCTTCGTCTTCTATTGTCATGCACTCGATGGCAAGACCCACGATATTGATGGTAGAAAACGAAATATTTCCGCGTCCAATAGATGTTTTCGGTCCGAAGCGGTTTTCGAATACACGCGTACGGCATCCCATTGTGGCTACCTCGTGCTGATAACGTTTCGGGTCATCCTCTTTCCATTCTTCACTCTGGTTGAAGGTAGCGTCCAGGTTCAGGAAATTAGGGAAGAAACGACGTGCCGTCACCTTGCAGGCAAGCTGATAGAGGTCGAAGTTCCGGTCTTCCGGCAGATAGCTTACTCCACGCTTCTTCTTCCATATCTGAATGGGGAAAATAGGTGTTTCGCCATTACCCACCCCCTGGTATGTACTTTTCAGTAGTTCACGGATGATGCAGCGCCCTTCCGCCGAAGTATCTGTACCGTAATTGATGGAGCTAAACACGACCTGATTTCCGCCGCGTGAGTGGATGGTGTTCATGTTGTGGATGAATGCTTCCATGGACTGATGTACACGTGCCACAGTTTTATTGACAGCATGCTGCACGATGCGTTTCTCATCAGAAAGTCCATCCAACGGCTGTTGCAGATAATCTGTAAGTTCTTTCTGGTAGAGATGCGAATAATCTTTTCCGTTCAGTTCTTCGAGATTTTTGATTTCTTCGATGTAGCTGTTGCGCACATAAGGTGCCAGATAAAAGTCGAATGCAGGGATGGCTTGGCCACCGTGCATTTCGTTCTGTGCGGTTTCCAATGAGATGCAGCCCAGGATACTTGCTGTTTCGATGCGTTTGGCCGGGCGGGATTCACCATGTCCGGCAGAGAAACCGTAGGTCAGAATGCGGTCTAACGGGTGTTGTACGCATGTCAGGCTCTTGGTGGGGTAGTAATCTTTATCATGGATGTGCAGATAGTTATTGTTAACGGCATCCAGCACTTCGTCGCTCAGCAGATAGTCATCTACGAAAGGTTTCGTTGTTTCACTGGCAAATTTCATCATCATGCCTGCCGGAGTATCGGCATTCATATTGGCATTTTCCCGCGTCACGTCATTGGATTTGATTTCTATAATCTCCAGAAACATATCACGCGTCTTTGCTTTACGGGCAATACTGCGTTGGTTGCGATACGCGATGTACTTCTGTGCCACATCTTTGCGACTACTTTTCATTAGTTCCATTTCCACGGCGTCCTGAAGAGCTTCCACCGTCATTTGTGCACTTCCTTTAAAAGATATATGATCTGTGATTTGGCGTATCAGTTGCATGTCTTCACCCTTGTCCGTATGCAGCATTGCTTTACGGATAGCGGTGACTATTTTCTCTTCATTAAAGCCAACTACACGTCCGTCTCTTTTGATTACAGTCTGTATCATGGTCTCGTTTATATTATTAGTTATTCCTTTGAAAATTGGGAATGCAAAGGTATAAACTTATCAGTAAGTTTTTGTTTTTGGAAAACTTTTGTGTCTATAAAATATGTTAATCAATTGATTTATAGTGGTGTTTTGTGGATAAATGGAAAACTTTCTATTTCTATGGGATTCTATAAGTTGCTCAAAATGGAAAACTCTAAGCTGTAGGTATATACAAAAAGCTCCCCTGTTACAAGTATCTGTGACAGGGGAGCTTTACTATAAAAACTTACTCCTCAACGAGGATTATTTTCTTTCAGGCAAAGATTATTTGATTACCTCAGCCAGTTTTTCTTGCAATTCTTCGCCATGTAAACCACGGGCGATGATTGTTCCTTCACCGTCAATCAATACAGTGTGAGGGATGCTGCTTACTGCATATAACTGAGCACCTTCGCAGTTCCAGTATTTCAAGTCAGACATTTGTGGCCAAGTGATGTTCAACTTTTCAATAGCTTCTTTCCACGCTTCACCACTCTGATCCAGAGATACACCTACGATTTCAAATCCTTTATTTTTGTATTTTGCATAAGCTTCTACCAGGTTCGGCATTTCACGACGGCAAGGACCGCACCAGCTAGCCCAGAAGTCAATGAGTACAACTTTGCCTTTACCTACATAGTCAGATAGTTTCACCGGTTGCCCATCAGGAGTTTCCATTGCGAAATCTGTAAATTTCTGACCTACGGCAGTAGCTTTCATTTTTTCCACGTTTTCTTTAATCTTAATGATAACTTCGTCGTTAGCAAATTCAGCTGGGATTTGCGGCATTAGCGGATCCAATTCGTCTACTTCGAGGTAGTAGTAGTTGTTCTTCAACAAATGAACGCCTACCAGATTGGTGATGTTCTTAGCGATACCTGCCTTGGTGATTTCCATGGTCTTCTCTTGCAGGTCATTCATTTCTTTCATTTTAGCTTCACGTTGCTCATCGGTCAGAGTAGTGTCCGACATAGACTCGTATATAGTCATCATTTGCTTGTTCAAGTCGTTCAGTTGAGCTCTGATTTCCTGGTATGCATCGTTGCTTGGAGTACCTGTAGCAGAGTCATTATCACGTGTCAACTTGATGTTGATTTTGCCATTTTCGAGGAAGAAATCCATCAATACACCTTCTTTGCCTGCAGGTCTGTAAGTTACATAACGATTTGCGGCAGTGTCTTGTGTACCTTTGAAAGTAAATGTTCCATTGGTGATGACAGCTGAATCCATTTTAACAAGATTTCGGCCTTCTACTCTTTGTAAGTATACGGTGTCGCCGTCAGCTCCACCCTCTACAGTTCCAGTTACCACGTAACCTTTGTTTCCGCTACAGGCAGCAACTATGGCAGCCACAGCGAGCAGATAGATAATTTTTTTCATTGCTTTTATTTTTAAATAATAGTTGGTTACAAAGATAATCAATAAAAAATCCTCTCCGGCATAACCGGAGAGGATTTTATAGTTTTAATCCCATTTTTTGTAATCGTGCTGTGCTTACTATTATTCAGCAGCAGCTTCAGCTGCGGGAGCTTCTTCGGCAGGAGCCTCTGTTGCTTCTTCAGCAGGAGCTTCGGCAGCAGCTTTTTCTGCTTCTTCAGCAGCTTTCTTTTCAGCCAGTGCTTTAGCTTTTTCAGCGTTTACTTTCTTTTCGGCTTCCAGACGTGCTTTTGCTTCAGCTTTCTTAGCTTCTTCATCTTTCACTTTCAAAGCAGCCAGACCGCTTTGTTTGTTGTTCTTCCAAGCTTCGAATTTAGCATCAGCTTCTGCTTCGCCAAATGCGCCTTTAGCTACACCACCCATAAGGTGTTTCTTCATGTAAACGCCTTCGCGTGACAAGATGTTACGAACTGTGTCAGTCGGTTGTGCACCTTTCATAACCCAGTCAAGTGCGCGGTCGAACTTCAAATCTACTGTGGCAGGATTGGTGTTCGGATTGTACGTACCAATCTTCTCAATAAATTTACCATCACGTGGTGCTCTTACGTCTGCAATAACGATAGAATAGAAAGCATAGCTTTTACGTCCATGTCTTTGCAATCTGATTTTTGTTGCCATTTTAAATAATGTTTTAAATAAATGATTTGAATAATGCTACTATCTCGTAATAGCGGCTGCAAAGGTAGGGCTTTTATTTTGATTGACAAAGAGTTCGCTCGTTTTTTCTGTAAGCCCTCTGAATTTCGGGTAATTGTATTACCTTTGCTGCCATGAAACGATAACTACTATCATGAAGCAAAAACTACTACTTGGAACTATTATTGTATTATTATTTGGAGCTTGTGGGCGTTCTGATGTTCGTTTGCGCTGTGCGGATGAAATGATAGAACAGAATAGGAAAGACAGTGCAAGCCAGATATTAACCGGAATAAAGCATCCGGAATCTTTTTCTAAATCCAACCGTGCCCTATATGCTTTGCTGGCTGCCGAAGTGGCTCGTAACGAGGAACGTCTGGACGAAATTGATACATTGCTTACCGTAGCTCTGGATTATTACCGTGCCTCTACAGATAGTGTGCATATTGTTCGTACCTTGTTCTGTGCGGGACAGGTGGCACGTTCACTTCAGTGTAATGAAGAGGCTATGAAGTTTTTTCTGGAAGCTTTGCCCTATACGGAGGGGCAATTTGTGAGCGATTACTGGCGGTATGTAGTGAATACATGGGCGGGGGTAGTGGCTGCAAAAGAACGTCTGTTCGAGGATAAAATATGCTATTCACAAAAAGCTTTGAATATAGCCCGCCGCATGAAGAATGCTTCCTATGAATGTCTTTCCCTGGGAGATATAGCTTATGGTCACCTCTTTTCCGGACGGTATGACAGCGCTTTGCACTATACTGAAATCATGCACGAAATTGTTCTTCGTGATTCTTTGATAAGCCAGCTACCTTATATATATACGCGTTTTCAGGGTATTTATACTCAGAAAGGGGAGTATGCCCTTGCTTTGAAGTATGTGGAGAAAGCTCTCCGCCATCGTGCACCTACGGATTCTGCAAATATTACCGGGCATTATGCCGAAAAGGCTGCTATGTTCGGCAAGCTGGGACAATATGATTCTGCTTATCATTATTTTCTCAAGTCCGAACCTTGTCCCGATCCCTTTACCCAGGAAGCCCGTTACTATAATATGGCGGATACTTACTATGCCATGAAACGATATAAAGATGCTTATGAGTGTCTTTTGCGATATACTCAGATAGATGATTCCATAAAAGCTGCTGCTAAAAGTTCCGAATTGATAGCCTTGCAAAACCTTTATCAGCATGAGCGGCTTCGGGCGGATAATTTGCGCTGGCGTGCACAGGTAGCGGAGCATAAGCATCGGGTATATTGGATTATTGCCGTATCCGTAATTGTTTTGTGGGTGGCCGGAGGCATTTATTTAATTTTTTATCGCCGCAATCGCCGTCATCTGATTGCCCAGCAAAAACAGCTCATCGGGCAGCAGGAACAGATTATTTCCCAACAAGAAGAACTGCAACTCCGCAATGAGGAACATCTGAAGAACTTGCAGAAGATAAATGAGCTCCAGCAGAAAGAAGGAGAACTGAAAGGTGCCTTTTTCCGGCAACTGAACTTTAGTATTTTGCAACAAGTGGGAGAGGCCGGAAAAAACGGTAACATTATCTTTTCGGATAAAGACTGGGATGTGATAACTGAAAATGCCGATGCTATATTCGATAATTTCACCTTGCGATTGCGGGAGACTTATCCCGGACTGAACAAGGAAGACTTGCGCTATTGCTGTATGGTGAAAATGCAGTTATCACAGTCTGAAATGGCTCAGATTATGCACTTGGAAAAAGACTCCGTAAAGAAGCGCCTCAAGCGTATCCGTGTTGATAAGATAGGTACGGGAAGTGGCATAACTTTGGAGGATTTACTGCGGAATTTCTGATTTGTCCCCCTGCCTTTTTAAGGGAAAAATGCTTTTATTGGCTTGTAAGTGAGTGGTATATCTTGTCAAATGCTTCCTCTCATTTGTCCCCCTGTTTTATTTCCCAGTTTCATTGTTACCCCTTAATTTTGTCGACATAAACAAAATATAAGAACATACATGAGTATGACAATGAAAAAAGTTTTAGTTACATGCCTGTTATTGGCGTGCATCTTTCCCGCATTTGCTCAGAAAATCTATCAGATTAATGAAGTCTCCGAAATCAATCTGGGCGACGGGCGCTATCTCTATCGTGATGCCAAAAAAGAGAAACCTTTGAATGGTGAATTTCGTATAATCGACGGTTATCGTTCGCAATATGTACAGGCAGAATTCAAAGAGGGTATGTTCGACGGAAAATATCAGGAATATTCCCGCAATGAGCTTCGTCGGGAAGGCGCTTATAAGGAAGGGCGTAAAAACGGTTTGTTTCGCGAATATGCAGGCGGTGCACTCACCCAAGAGTACACTTTTCGCAACGATACTCTCGACGGAGCGGTTATTTCTTATTTCCAGAATGGAAAAGTATCCCGTTCTTCATTCTTTAAAAACGGCAGGGAGCATGGCAATTTTAAAGAATATAATCATGAGACCGGTGAAGTGCGGTCGGATAATAACTATGAAAATGGTTTGGAGCATGGTCGCCAGTGGGCTTATCTGCAAGCTAAATATGACTACACCAGAACTTATACCTGTGAGCATGGCAAGCGTGTAGGAAAATACGAGGAACGCTTTGCTGACACAGATACTCCGAAAGTGCTGGGGCAATACGAAAATGGCATGAAAGCCGGTTGCTGGTTGGAGTTTAATGATCTGGGCGATACCATTTCCCTTGAGAACTATGTCAATAACTTGCTGGATGGTGAAAAGGTTGTTTTTTCCAATAGCGGTGTACGCGAAGAAATACAACATTATAAAGGTGGAAAGAAAGACGGACTTTTCGTTGTGCTGGATTATTCCACCGGTAAGCCGAAACGTGAGACGAATTATAAGAACGGACGGAAAAACGGTGCGGAGCGTGTTTGGGTAACCAGTAACCGCAATAATTTCATCGAGACTTATACATATGTCAACGATCGCAGGCATGGCCCGTACGAAGCTGTTTATCAGGCAGACAAACAGCAGAACATCAAAGAGGGTACTCTGAAAAGTAAAGGACAGTATCGGGCTGATAATCGCTCGGGGCATTGGATATCTTATGATATCACCGGAAAGATTGAAAAAGAATGGGATGAATAAAACACTTATTATAAACTGTTTAAAACTAAATGTAAAATGAAAATTTTAGTATCATTATCTGTTGCAGGTCTTTTGTTGCTTGCTTCGTGTGGAGGTAAAGGCAAAAATGCAGCTTCCATGAGTTATAGTCAGGAAGATGCGAACCAAGTTATCGCCTACTACAACATCACTGTCGATCTGATGAAGAAACTTGTCACGACGGACGGCATTTCCAAAACGCTGGAGTATATGAAGAAAGACGGTAAAGGTTTTGTCATATCTCCCATCGTGAACCGTTCCTATTTCCAAGCTAAAGACACTACGGCATTATTGAACCCCGGTGACTGTTTCCCGGATGCGGTACGTGATAGCTTGAAGATGCTTTGCCGGTCTTATACCGATGCTTCGAACAAGGTATATGCCAATTATGAAGAGTATTGCCAATATATCAAGGCCGAAGACTATAAAGATGACCAGTATGCCAAGGGACGTGAGATAGCTGCCGATCAGGAAAAACTGGGTAACCAAATACAGGAACTCCGTACACAGATCTATGCTTTGGTGACTCCTTATGCCGACAAGGCGGAAGAGGCTACATTGAAAGATAATCCTCTGAAGGATCACATCATGGCCGGGAAAGCATTGATTTCTTCTTTGGAGGCAGTACTTGAAAATTATGATTCGGATACTACCAAAGAGCAGATGCAATCTTTGTATGATGCTGTGAACGCTCAGAAGGAAGCTGCATTGAAAGTGGAGAAACTGAAAGACTATTCCAGTGAAATGATGAGTTATGAGGATATGGCTAATGACACTGATAAATTCCTGGGCGAGTTTCGCAAGCAGTTGCGTGATGGAAAATTTACTGAAGGCGGGTATAAAGAATTACTTTATAACTATAATCATGTAATTGATGATTATAATCGCTTTATAAATTAAGATAGTATCATTAAAAAAGGGATGAATTTCATAAGAAATCCATCCCTCTTTTTAATAACGTATTATCTGAGAATAATTAATTCTTCGGTAATGCTTCTTTAACTACCATCGGACGGCCTCCGTATTCAGCACCGTTCAATGCATTGATAGCGTTAGATGCTTCTGCAGAATCCGGCATTTCGATGAATGCGAATCCTTTAGATCTTCTTGTTTCACGGTCAGTGATGATTCTTACTGAGTCTACTGTTCCGTACTCTTCCATAACTTCTCTCAAATCTGATTCTCTAACCTTGTAATTCAGGTTACCTACGTACAAATTCATAAATCTAAATAAAATAATAAATTAATAATTCAATAAACAAAGTTTTTGGAAGTTGTTAGGTCAGAGATGGAAATACTCAATACAGAGGAAATACATACGTGAAATAATCAAATCAAATAAACTTTCTTATTGTTCGGTTGCAAAGTAACACATTCTATTTCAATAATGCATCATCTTTTTCCATCTTTTTTTGCGATATATTCATTTTTTTATTAAATATGAACGAAACTTTACGAATATTTTCTTGGATACCTCACCAATATGGCCAGAAGTGCGCATATACCCATCGTAAACGGATAATATAAACTGCCGATGATGCTGATGGGGGAGATGCCTGCCAATCCGGCTGCAATCAGCAATTGTGCACCGTAGGGGATGATGCCTTGTATCAGACATGAGAAGGTGTCCAGAATGCTGGCCGTTTTCCGTCGGTCGAGGTGGAAACGGATGGCGATGTCTTTGGCTATGGGACCAGTGGTGATGATGGCGATGGTATTGTTTGCCGTACATAGGTTGGCGATACTGACAAGGGCGGCGATGCTTAGTTCCGCACCCCGTTTGCCTTTTACATGGCGTGTCAGGCGGGAGATAATAAAATCGATACCTCCGTTGTAGCGGATGGTTTCGAGCATGCCTCCGGCAAGCAGGGTAATGATGATGAGTTCACCCATCCCTGTGATGCCTGTTCCCATGGCTCCAAACCAGTCGAAGAAAGCCGTGCTTATATCCGTTCCGCTTGTGGCAATACCTATGATTCCTGTACTGAGGATACCTAGTAATAGAACCAGCATTACATTGACACCTGCCACAGCCGTGCCCAGCACAATGAGGTAGGGGATAACCTTTATCCATTCAATCGCTTGCGTCTGTGCGGGGGCCGATATGGATAACCCCTGGAATATATAGATGCATAGCACAATCAATGCTGCCGGTACCGCAATCATGAAGTTCACCCGGAACTTATCGCGCATCACGCAATCCTGTGTTTTGGTAGATGCGATTGTTGTATCTGAAATAAATGAGAGATTGTCTCCGAAGAACGAACCGCCTACGACGATGGCGACCATATATGGCAAATCAATGCCTGTTTTTTCTGCCAGTCCGATGGCTACGGGTGTAAGTGCTACAATCGTCCCCACACTGGTGCCTATGGAAAGTGAGATAAAGCAGGCTGCAATGAATATACCTGCCAGCAGCAGGTTATCTGGCAGGATGCTCAATGTTAGATTCACTGTTGCATCAATTGCACCCATCTGTTTGGCGCTTTGCGCAAAAGCTCCGGCAAGAATGAATATCCATATCATTAGTATGATGTTCTTATTGCTGGCTCCTACGGAGAACTGATATACCCGTTTTTCCAGGCTCAGCCCGCGTGTCAGCGCAATAGCATAACAGGATGACAATAGGAATGCCACTGTAATAGGTACTTTGTAGAAATCATTAACAATCAGTGAGGTCACCAGGTAAAGGCATAAGAATACTGCCAGTGGACTCAATGCCCACCATCCACCTCTTTTCTTATTTACTGTATTTATAGTTTCCAAGAATTCAAATTTTAAAAACTTTGCAAAGATAATGCAAATCGAGTGCAGAACTTTCATGCTTGCATGAAAAAGTTATGCTGAGATGCAGCTTATCTTATTGAAAGATAATGCAAATCGAGTGCAGAACTTTCATGCTTGCATGAGAAAGTTATGCTGAGATGTAGCTTATCTTAAAATATAAATAAAAGGACGGAACATCTGAATTGTTCCGCCCTTCCTAACTTTTAATTTTTAATTTTCAATTTTTAATTTATAAAGTTACTCCTGTTTTGAAGATTGCGATTTCCTTGTAACCCTTCTTTTCATTATTTACAAATTCACCGCTTGCTACCCGAATGATATAATCAATAAACCGGTCGCATGTTTTTTCCATCGGTTCATTTTCTACAATGACTCCTGCATTGAAGTCAATCCAGCCCGGTTTATTTTTTGCCAGTATAGAGTTCGTTGAAATCTTCATTGTAGGCACATATGTTCCGAATGGCGTACCGCGTCCTGTGGTGAACAATACCATGTGGCAGCCGCAAGAAGCCAGTGCTGTTGCTGCTACCAGGTCATTTCCCGGAGCTGATAATAAGTTCAATCCCTTTACTTTCAGGCGCTCACCGTAAGGCAATACGCCTTCCACATAACTCTTACCGCACTTTTGTGTACATCCCAAGGCTTTATCCTCCAAAGTTGAGATGCCGCCAGCTTTGTTTCCCGGAGATGGATTTTCCCCCACCGGTTCACCATGCGAAAGGAAGTATTCCTTGAAATCATTTATCAGTTTCACTGTCTCTTCAAATAGTTCCTTGTTGCGACAGCGGTTCATTAATATCGTTTCTGCTCCGAACATTTCCGGAACTTCCGTCAGTACACTCGTACCACCTTGTGCCACCAGGAAGTCAGAGAACATGCCCAGCAACGGATTGGCTGTGATGCCGGAGAAACCATCCGAACCACCACACTTCAAACCGACACGCAATTCACTCAGAGGTACATCTACACGTTCGTCCTTGCTTGCTTTCTCGTATAGTTCGCGCAGTAGATTCATTCCTTCTTCATATTCATCGCCCACCTTTTGCGTCACCATAAACTTCACGCGATCCTCATCATATTCTCCCAGAAATTCGCGGAACACATCCGGCTGATTGTTTTCACAGCCTAAGCCCACTACCAGCACTGCGCCTGCATTGGGATGCAACACCATGTCACGCAGAATCTTTTTTGTGTTCTCGTGGTCGTCGCCCAGTTGTGAGCAACCGTAATTATGCGGATATGCCATAATTGCATCCACTCCCTTGCCATTCGTTTCCCGACGAAGACCTTCGGCAAGCTGGTTGATGATACCGTTCACGCAACCTACAGTAGGGATAATCCAGACTTCGTTACGGATACCTACATCGCCATTCTTACGGCGATACCCTTTGAAAGTCAAATTCTTGTGTGGAATATCCAGCGAAACGCTTGTTGGATTATACGTATAGTCCAGTAATCCTGCCAAGTTCGTGTGAATATTATTTTCGTTCATCCAGTCACCCTGCTTCTTTGCCATGCGTGCGTGACCAATAGGATAACCATATTTAATGACGTTTTCGCCTTCTGCAAAATCTTTCAATGCAAATTTGTGTCCGGCGGGAATCTCCTCGTTCAATGTGATTTCCGTCCCATCCACAGTGAGCTTTTCTCCTGCCGGCAACGTTACGATAGCTACTGCTACATTGTCTGCAGAGTTGATTTTAAGGTACTTTGTTTCCATATTCTTGTTTTTAGTTAGTTTCTTAAATTAGCTCGTAGCTTGTTATTTATTTGAATAAAACTCAATATTCTCCTTTGTCAGCAGATCAATCGGCATAAAGTTCTCCCTGGGTACCTCTTTCTTGAAAATCAAGTGGTCGCACAATGCTTTGATACCATCGAATCCCTGTAATTCCGGTTGTTGGGCAATGAGGAATGAAACGCCACCCTGCTTCAGGCAATTCACGTTGCGTTCCAGTAAATCATACCCCATTAGATTGAAATCTTTTTTCTGTTGCTTTAGCAAATACTCTCCAACGATGTAAACTTTCGAATTGAAAGTGATTCCATTCTTCACATTCGGATGTTTTCTGAAAAACTCGTCCAACATCTGCGCATCATCGCTGTCCCGTTTGGCGTGCAGATTCAATTCCCAGATGCGACAATCGGGATGATGCTTCAGCATATACTCCCGAAAGCCGATTTCCCGGCGTTCCTGTTGATTAGATCCCACGATTCCCTCGTTTATCTTGCGGAAAATCACAATTTCTTTTTCTTCTCCGGCAAGCAACATCATCATCTTTGCAGCAAAGTATCCGCTTTGATGCGAATTTTGTCCGAAGAAAGAGAGTGCCGGTTGGTCCTTCAAATTTGAGTCTATATATATATAAGGTATAGAACGCTTATTCAGTTCTTCTGTAAACGGCTTCGTATATTGCGGCACAGTAGGAGCAAACATGATTCCGTCCGGTTCCTGTTCCAGAATCCCCTGGGCCACGTCTCCGAACGAATGATAATCGAACGGATCATAATAGGAGAGGTTCACGGAGATGTTAAAGTCCGAATACGTCACCAATGCATCATGAATACCCGCTTCCACGGCTGTCCAATATTCGCCTTCCTCATGTTGTGGCAGCAAGCAGGAGAAGGTATATTTCTTGTTCGATGCCAGGGCACTGGCATACATGTTCGGTTGATAATCCAGTTGCTTCAGGATTTCTTCCACCCGTTTCCGGCTGGCTTCCGATACTCCGCTGCGTCCGTGTATCACACGGTCCACTGTCCCCACTGATACATCCGCCATCTTGGCAATATCTTTGATACGTATTCTTTCAGACCCCATATATTTTATAATTAATCGGAACTTGTGTCCGTACACAATAATAATCTTAATATTTTCGACACAAATATATGACAATTTTTGTAATTACGAAAATTGTTGTATCTTTGTGCCCGCACACGAAGCCTATGAAGAACGAATCTTGTTTTGTTGTACTCTTCATGGAATCAAGTGGTTATGGTGGTTTTTACCCCTAAAATGATAAATTGAAAGTTATAAATTAATCACATATAAAAAATAAATAAGATTATGGGAAAGAAAGTCGTTACATTAGGCGAGATCATGTTAAGACTGTCCACTCCGGGAAACACTCGTTTTGTTCAGTCTGATTCTTTTGATGTAGTATATGGTGGTGGTGAAGCAAACGTTGCTGTCAGCTGTGCCAACTACGGACATGAAGCTTACTTTGTGACTAAATTGCCGAAACACGAAATTGGTCAATCTGCTGTGAACGCCTTGCGTAAATATGGCGTAAAAACAGATTTCATTGCCCGTGGTGGCGACCGCGTAGGTATCTACTATCTTGAAACCGGTGCTTCCATGCGTCCCAGCAAGGTGATTTACGACCGTGCACATTCTGCTATTGCTGAAGCTGATGCCGCAGACTTCGACTTCGACGCAATCATGGAAGGTGCTGACTGGTTCCATTGGTCAGGTATTACTCCCGCCATCTCCGACAAAGCTGCCGAACTTACTAAATTGGCTTGTGAAGCTGCAAAACGTCATGGTGTTACGGTTTCTGTTGACCTTAACTTCCGCAAGAAACTCTGGACAAAAGAGAAAGCACAATCTATCATGAAACCTCTGATGCAATACGTTGATGTTTGTATCGGTAACGAAGAAGATGCCGAACTCTGTCTGGGCTTCAAACCCGACTCGGATGTAGAAGGTGGAAAAACTGATGCTGAAGGTTACAAAGGCATCTTCAAAGCAATGGCTGAGGAATTCAATTTCAAATATGTTATCTCTACTTTGCGCGAATCATTCTCTGCAAGCCACAATGGCTGGAAAGCAATGATTTACAATGGTGAAGAATTCTACGAATCAAAACGTTATGATATCAATCCGATTATCGATCGCGTTGGTGGTGGCGACTCTTTCTCCGGCGGTATCATCCACGGTTTGTTGACGAAGCCTAACCAGGGTGCAGCTCTTGAATTCGCTGTAGCTGCTTCTGCATTGAAGCACACTATCAACGGTGACTTCAACCTGGTATCTGTTGAAGAGGTAGAAGCATTGGCAGGTGGCGATGCAAGCGGACGTGTTCAGCGTTAATTATTAAATATTAATTATTGGATATTAATTACTAAAGACAATGGCAAAATTCGATAAGATAGCTGTGTTGAACAAGATTGGTTCAACTGGTATGGTTCCTGTATTCTATCATAAAGACGCAGAAGTTGCAAAGAAAGTGGTGAAAGCTTGTTATGAAGGTGGTGTTCGTGCATTCGAATTTACCAATCGTGGTGACTTTGCGCATGAGGTATTTGCTGAAGTAGTGAAATTCGCAGCAAAAGAGTGCCCGGAGATGGCGATGGGTGTAGGTTCTATTGTTGATCCTGCAACGGCTGCTCTTTACCTGCAATTAGGCGCGAATTTCGTAGTAGGTCCGTTGTTTAACCCCGAAATCGCTAAGATTTGCAACCGCCGTCTGGTTGCCTACACTCCGGGATGCGGAAGCGTTTCAGAAGTAGGTTTTGCACAGGAAGCAGGTTGTGACCTTTGCAAGATTTTCCCGGGCGACGTTCTCGGTGCAAAACTCGTAAAAGGTTTGTTGGCTCCGATGCCTTGGTCTAAGCTGATGGTGACCGGTGGGGTAGAGCCTACTCAGGAAAACCTGACTTCATGGATCAAAGCAGGCGTATTCTGTGTGGGTATGGGTTCCAAACTCTTCCCGAACGATAAAGTAGCTGCCGAAGATTGGGCTTACGTTACTGAAAAATGTAAAGAAGCACTGGCTTATATTGCAGAAGCCAGAAAATAAGAGCATTACGATTAGATAGCGTACGGTTAAAGTAACTCTTTCGCTAAATCGTATAATTTTCATTTTGTTTAAAGGTGTTTAAAGGGGACAACCGTTGGAGTTGGCAGGTCTATGCCACTCCAGCGGTTTGTTTTTTTAGATAATCTTATTATTTTACAATTTTCTATAGACGTGATTCTGGCCTAAGATCACTGAATTTTCTTTTCCTAGTCCTTTATTTGCTTATTTTGTTTCCTGACTTGTAGTATTTGCCATTTATTCTTTTTGAAAAGTTGTAAAAACGATATTTATATCTTTTAAAAGTTGTAAATGATGTTTTTATTCGTTATGTTTGTAACGAATTCAATTGTTTAAAGACTTACAAAACAAATAAATGATATTTATGAATAGAAAAAAAATGAAACAAAACGTAGTGATGTTCCTCATTTCTGCCCTTGTATTGAGCAGTTGCACAGATAAAGATGTGTATCAGGGGGAACAAAAGAACACGCCTCTCAATCCGTCTGAAGTTTTTGACTTCAACCTGATGCAACAGGTGAAAGTGAATGTGGACTATGGGTTTACGAATGATTATTTTATTGTTTTCGACCTTTATAGTCAAAATCCGATGAAAGAGGAAAATGATTCGTGGGTGAAAGACGAATTGCTATCACCTATCTATTCGGCTTCTACGGATAAAAAAGGCAAATTCTCAGGTACGATTCAAATACCTTCGGATATTACGGAAGTGTGGCTTTATTCTGATTATTTAGGTGCTATATCTCCGGTTAAGATAAATATTTCCGCTAATGGTGAAATCAGCTATAACCAGACAGAATATATAGCCTTGTTGCAGACTAAAACAAGGGGTACAACTTCCAATGGTTATACCCATCTGGATGATTGGAAACTTTTACCCGGTGTGGATTGGAATCTATATGGGCTTCCTTCCAACCTGGAAGCAAGCTTAAGTGTTCCACCGGCTGACGTCCTGTATAGTATTAAAGACACGTATACCGGAAAAAGCGGGAAGAAGATAACGGATTTGCATCCTGAATGGCTCAATAATAATACGACTTCTGAGATTAAGGTTGTTAAGGAGACCGAGTTAAGCCTGGTCTTCATCAATAGCTCTGCCAGTTGGAACAATACTGTAGGATACTTCACTTATCCTACGGGTACCATTCCTACGGTGAACACGATCCAAAAAATATTAGCATTTCCCAATGCTTCTCCTATTGGTAAAGCGATAGCAAGCCAGCCTGGAGTGCGTGTGGGAGAGTTGCTTTGTGGTCATGAAGTGAAACTGAAATACTGGAATGAAGCCGAACAACAATTTGAGGATAAATTCCCTGCCGGTGTAAGTGTAGGATGGTGTTTGCAGGGAATGGGCTTCAACAATGGCAATATTGTGAAAGGTATGGGAATCCGCCATTCATACAGTTCACTGAATTCTGATAATGCGCAGCGTGTAGTGGCGTTGCGTGACGGAAGCACCGATCAGATTGTGGCTATCGGTTTTGAAGATAATGTCGATTTTGATTATTGCGATGCTACGTTTTACCTGAAGATTGCAGAAGCTAATGCCATTGACCCGGGTGGCCCCAGCTTGCCTCCGGTAGATCCTCCCAGCAATGTTACCACTACTTATAGTGGAACTTTAGCTTATGAAGATCAGTGGCCGGCACAGGAAGACTATGACATGAATGATGTTATGGTAACGTATCAATCAACTTTATACAAGAATGTTTTAAGTAATAAAGTATATCAGATTATAGACGAATTTACTCCGGTTCATAGTGGAGGTACACATACATGTGGTTTTGGATACCAGCTTCACAATCTTGCTCCCGATAGAGTGAGAAGTATCGAAGTTTCAGGTCCCGATGGTTGGCGGTTGGAAACGGATCAATCGCATGCTACTATTATCTTGTTTGATAATATCAAAAATGTCCTGAACCAGAAGTTTACTGTCACTATTGAATTGGCTGATGTAGATGTAAATCAGGTGACACCTCCTTATAATCCTTTTATTTTTGTTAATAATAGAAATAGAGAAGTGCATTTGGTAAATTATGCACCTACAAACAAAGCTGATATGTCTCTCTTTAATACAATGGATGATGTGTCGAATACAGGTGCCGGAATCTATTATATTGCACGTTATCAAGAAGAGGTGGATATGATGCCGTTTGCTATTAATCTTCCTACTCTTAGTTTTGATGTGCCTACAGAGCGAGTGAAAATATACGATACTTATCCCGGATTTATCAATTGGGTAAAATCAGGTGGTACTTCAAATAAGGATTGGTATAAGAAGAAAAAATAAGCAAACGTTTTTTTCTTTATAAGAAAGAGTTTTATCTATGTTTTGTCGTAGATGAAACTCTTTTTTTATACTTTTGTATCCGTTAGTTAGGTGAATAGGCCGAATAAATTAAAATAAAAGATATGAAACAGCGAAAAATGAAACAGCTTGCACTTGTTTCTCTCGTTTCTGCACTTGTGTTAAGTAGTTGCGCAGACAAAGACGTATATCAAGGAGAGCGTAAAAATGAGCCTTTGAAGCCAACAGAGGTTTTTGATTTCAACTTGATGCAACAAGTGAAAGTGAATGTAGACTATGGGTTTACGAATGATTATTATATCATTTTCGACCTTTATAGCCAGAATCCTATGAAAAAGGAAGATGATTCGTGGGTAAAAGACGAATCGCTGTCTCCTGTCTACTCGGCTCCTACTGATAAGAAAGGAAGGTATTCAGGCACAATTCAGATTCCTTCGGATATAACTGAAGTATGGCTCTATTCGGATTATCCGGGTGCTGTTTCTCCTGTTAAGCTGACCATTTCCAATGGTGCGCTTAACTATAATCAGGTTGATTATATAACATCGTTACAGGTTAAAACAAGAGGAATAACTTCTGGTAATCATAGTTATTTGGATGATTGGATGCTGATATCTGAAAAAGTTGATTGGGATGCATATGGACTTCCTTCTAATATAGAAGAAAATCTGAGTGTACCACCGGCTGAAATATTGTATAGCATTCAAGATACGTATAGTAAGATCAATGGAAAGAAGATTAAAGATTTGCATCCGGAATGGCTTAATAACAATACAACTTCTGAAATAAAAATTATTAAAGATACGGAATTGAGCCTTGTTTTTATTTCAAGTGGAGCTAACTTCAATAATACAGTAGGGTATTTTACTTATCCTACAGGAACTGTGCCTACTCCGGCCACCATTCAGAAGATTCTTGCATTTCCTAACGCTTCTCCTATTTCCAAAACTTCTACAGATAAAGAAACTCAAGTCGTAACGCGTACAGGAGCATTATTGTGTGGACATGAAGTGAAACTCAAATATTGGAATCAAGCAGAACAGAAATTTGAAAATAAGTTCCCTGCTGGGGTTACTGTTGGATGGTGCTTACAAGCGATGGGCTTCAATTCTGGTAATATTGTGAATGGTATGGGAATTCGCTATTCATATAGTTCGATGAACTCTGATAATTCGCAGCGCGTTGTGGCATTACGTGATGGAAGTACAGATCAGATTGTCGCGATAGGTTTTGAAGATAATACTGATTTTGATTATTGTGATGCCACATTTTATTTGAAAATAGCAGAATCTAACGCAGTAGAACCAGGTGGTCCGGAATTACCTCCTGTAAATCCTCCCAGCAATGTTACTACTACTTATAGAGGTACTTTGGCTTATGAAGATCAGTGGCCGGCACAGAAAGATTATGATATGAATGATGTTATGATGACGTATCAATCAACTCTCTATCGAAATGTCGTAAGTGGTAAGATCTATAAAATAGTAGACGAATTTATTCCGATTCATAATGGAGGTACGTATACTTCTGGCTTTGGATATCAGCTTCATAATATTGAAACTAACAGAGTGAGAAGTGTTGATGTATCAGGTCCTGCAGGCTGGAGGGTAGAAGAAGGACATTCCCATCCTACTGTTATCTTGTTTGATGATATTAGGAGTGTTTTAAATCAGAAATTTACCGTTACAATTGAACTTGCTGATGTGGAATCAAGTCAGGTGACACCTCCCTATAATCCTTTTATATTTGTCAATGGTAGAAGTACGGAAGTGCATTTGGTTAATTATGCACCTACCAATAAGGCTGATATGTCTCTCTTTAATACTAAAGACGATGTGTCTAATATAGATGCCGGGATTTATTACATTGCACGTTATCAGGAAGAAATTAATATCATGCCGTTTGCTATTAATCTTCCAACTCTTGATTTTGAAGTTCCTACGGAGTATGTGAAGATATATGATACTTATCCTGGTTTTATTGATTGGGTGAAATCAAAAGGTACTACAAATAAGGATTGGTATAAGAAGAAAAAATAACTAAACGTTTTTTCGATAGAAAAAGAGTTTTATCTATGTTTTATCATAGATGAAACTCTTTTTTTTATACTTTTGTTTAGTTAATGTCAATCAACCGAAAAACACTATTGATATGAAATTGCAAACACTACTTTCTGTTTTATTTTATAGCGGACTTATTTACGGATTCTTATCTTGCACTGGCAATGCTCTCTCATTGCGTGCCCGTAAGGAGGCCTTAGGTAAACTCATTTTTCAGGATACCCAACTTTCTGAACCTGCCGGACAATCTTGTGCCACTTGCCATACTGCTGCTAACGGCTTTGCCGATTGTGACTCCCGTATCGTTTCCGAAGGTGCAGTCTTCGGGCTCTATTCCCAACGTAATGCTATGACCATCTGTTACTCCATGTATGTTCCCTCTCTCTACTTTGATGAAGGCGAAGAAACCTATGTGGGCGGGCTCTTTTGGGACGGCCGTTCTCCTTCCTTGCAGAACCAGGCGGGCGAACCTTTTCTTAATCCCGTGGAAATGGGCAATCCTGATACTTGTGCCGTCGTCATGAAAATCCGTCGTGCTTCTTATTATTCCGAATTGGTCCGTATTTATGGAGAAACCTCCAATGCGGATTCCCTTTATGCTCACATCACAGACGCACTTGCTGCTTACCAGCAATCTGATGAAGTGAATCCCTTTTCTTCTAAATATGATGCCTGGGAAAAGGGAGAATATGCTTTTACTGATTCCGAACTTCGGGGTATGAATCTTTTTAAAGATAAAGGAATGTGTGCCGAATGCCACGTTCTGGATAAGGATGAGCGTGCCGGACGAGTACTCTTCACCGATCATACGTATGATAATCTGGGCATACCGCGTAATCCGGAGAATCCCCATTTGCGTGTTCCTGCCGATTATTTCCTTTTGACTTCGGATAGCATCGACCTCGGTTTGGGAGCTATTGTAAGTAAAGAAGAAGAGAATGGCAAGTTTCGTGTACCCACTTTGCGCAATATAGCTTTGACGGCTCCCTATGGACATAACGGTTATTTCAAAACCCTCAGGGAGATTGTTCACTTCTATAATGTGCGTGATGTCAGTGATGAATTTCCATCTGCTGAATATCCTGCTACAATCAATCGTGATGAACTGGGAAACTTGGAGCTGACCCCGGAAGAAGAAGCTGATCTCGTAGCGTTCATGGAAACGTTGACAGATGGCTTCAAACTCGTTCTGAAGCAGTAGAAACCGTAAACAAAGCTGGATAAATCGAAAAATATGTTATAAAACATGCTGTTTTTTGTACAACTGTTTGCGCACACGGAAAATCTTCTTACCTTTGTATCGCAGTTGGGAAACTGCTCATGATTTTGACTTTTAAATAAATTAGTTTTGTAGTTTTCAATAAAGGAATTAGTTAGGTAAAAAGATTAGTTAATAGTTTTTCATAGGCTAAAATTTGGATTAAGAAAATTAGGTAATTAGGTTAAAAGGTAAAGAAAAAGATTGTGTTTTTATAGGTAATAGAAGTTTTTCAGGTAAAAAGAAGATTGATTTTTAGGTAACAAATGAGATGCAGTTAAAAGAAAAGCCTCTATGGCTTTTCTTACAGAGGCGAGAGGTTCGTGAGAGCTTGCTCGTTTTTTTATGTTCCAAAATTAAAAACAGAACATTTTCTTTTTTTAAGAAATGATGATTATTTCAGTCATTCTTTGTATATTTGTGGCATCATCTACATAATAGATTAATTTTGGAACAGGTACTGCTTATATTCGATTGGTTTCTATACGTATGGTTTGCAATAAACATATTGTATTTATTGGTTTATAGTCTGGCTTCACTTCGACGTGATTTGCCGCTGCCTCCACCAGCAACGAAACATAAGCGTGTTGCCATACTCATTCCTGCTTATAAGGAAGACGCTGTGATACAAGAATGTGTGCATTCTTGTTTGGAACAAGATTATCCTGCTGATTGTTTTGATGTTGTCGTCATTTCAGATCATATGAAACCTGAGACCAATGCTTCTCTTTCTGCACTTCCTATTCGTTTAGTAGAAGTACATTTTGAGCAGAGTACTAAGTCAAAAGCTCTGAATGCTGCTATGGCAGCTATTGGCAATGATTATGATATTGCCGTAATACTTGATGCAGACAATGTTATTCCTTATACCTATTTGAATGATATCAATGATCTTTATGCTTGTCCCGATGTTGAAATTGTGCAGACCCACCGTGTAGCAAAGAATTTGAATAGTGATATGGCACTTCTTGATGCTATGAGTGAAGAAATAAATAACACTATCTTCCGTTTAGGACATGCTAAACTGGGCATGTCGGCTGCTCTTATTGGTTCGGGTATGGCATTTAACTATGCATTATTTCGTGATACAATGGCAAATATTAAGGCTGTGGGAGGCTTTGACAGAGAATTAGAATTAACTTTGCTTTACCGAGGCAAATTCTTTCATTACCTGCCAGAAACATTTGTATTCGATGAAAAAGTACAGAATACAAATGATTTTTCTCGCCAACGTCGGCGTTGGCTTTCAGCACAGTGGCATTATTGTACTGTATTTGCACGTTTTGTTTTTAAGGCAATTACATCCCGCAAATGGGATTTCTGTGATAAGATGTTCCAGCAATTATCCATACCCCGTTTATTATTGTTGGGGTTTACATTTCTTCTTGCATTCTGTTTCTCTTTTTATAATTTTATTTGGAGTTTGAAGTGGTGGTCTATATTCTTGTTACTTGTTGTGGCATTGCTTGTGGCTGTTCCTCGTCGATTCTGTACCAGTCGTTTGGCCGCTGCACTTCAGGGATTACCCTATACTTTTTTGTTGATGGTGGCTAATATCTTTAAATTGCGTGGAGCGAATAAGAAATTCATTCATACGACACATGGAATTGCAAAGTCAAAGTAGATATGATATTAAATAAACCATTGAAAATCGTTTATTGTATTCCTTCATTAGCTGTAGTAGGAGGGGGACAGAGAATTTTAGCAATAAAAGCTAATTATTTTGTAGAAAAGTATGGCTATGAAATCCATGTGGTGATTACGGATAATGGGGATAAACAGCCCTATTTTCATCTTCATCCATCTATACAAGTGCATAATTTAGATGTAAATTATGATAGAGTGGTTCCTCTATATAGACGATTTTTTTCTTATTTTTACAACCGTCATTTACATAAAAAAAGGTTGAATAAGTGTTTGAAGCAATTAAACCCGGATTTTACGGTTTTAATGCTGCGTCGTGAGTTAAGTTTCATAATGAAGATGACAGATGGTAGTATAAAGATTGCTGAGAATCATTTTGAAAAGCATAGCTATCTGAACAATGCAAACTATGGCTTGTTGCGTTACTTTCCGAAATTTATTTGGAAAAAATGGCAAAAGAAACAAATAGAATGCTTAAAAAAAATACGAAAATTTGTTGTGTTGACCTACGAAGATGCTGAACAATGGGATGAGTTAAATAATGTGGCTGTTATTCCTAACCCTTTGACTTTCATTCCAACACACATATCGTCATATTCTTCAAAGCAAGTAATAGCTGTAGGACGATATGTACATCAAAAAGGTTTTGATCTATTAATTTCCGCATGGAAAGTTATTGCATCAAAACATAAAGATTGGTTATTAAAAATATATGGTGATGGTCCTCTACGAGAGGCGTTACAGCAACAAATAAACGATGCGGGGATTTGGGATTCATGTAAACTGGAATTCCCTGTTAAAGATATTGCGGAAAAATATGCAGAAAGTTCTATTTTTGTATTAAGTTCCCGTTTTGAAGGATTTGGTTTAGTAATTGTAGAAGCCATGGCCTGTGGCCTTCCTGTTATATCTTTTGATTGTCCATGTGGACCTAAAGATATTATTATGAACAATAAAGATGGTATGTTAGTAAGTTCCGGTGATGTTGATGGATTAGTCCGGCAGCTTTTGTATTTAATAGAACATGATGAGAGGCGTAAGCAAATGGGAAATAGTGCTTTAGTGAATGTCCAAAGATATAAAATAGAAAATATTGCTATTTTGTGGAAGGACTTATTTAATATGTTGTTACAAGAGAAAAATAGTAAATGAAAACTCCATTGATAACTTTGGGTATTCCTATATATAATGCTGCTGATCTTATTGAACGCACATTATTATCTGCCTTTGATCAAACTTATCCTAATATTGAATATCTTTTGATAGATGATAAAGGTAATAGTATGGATGTGGTTCGTAAAGTAGTGGCAGCACACCCGCGCAATAGTTCAGTACGCATTATTGATCAGATATACAATAAAGGAACGGGAGCAGCACGTAATGCGATTGTTGAGCATGCCAAAGGAGAATATCTGTTCACTATGGATTGTGATGACGTAATCATTCCTGATTGTATAGAGATATTATACAAGACAATGTCAGAACATCCTGTTGATTTTGTAGCCGCTTCTTTTGTGCGTCGGGATTTACAAGGAAAAATATATCCTGGTGGATGTCAATATTCCGATATTTTGATAGATGGTGAAAAGCATGCGGTGGCTCAATATCGATATGGAGATGGTAAGAATATTTTTGTGGCAACATGGAATAAACTTTATCGGACAGCCTTTTTACGTGAGAATAATATACGGTGTGTTCCTCATTATTTGATTGATGATCCATGGTTTACGTATCAGGTTATTATTTGTGCGAAGTCCTGTCATTTAATATCTAATTGCACATTGTTTTTTACTTATAATCCAGTTTCTGTAACTAGTATTAAGGAGCAAGAGGGGTACACATACTTTCTTGCAAGTCAATATTTGGGTACGCAGAAATTAAAGGCGGAATATATACGCTTATTCACTGGTTATCCATTTTATATGGGGGCTTTGGTTGATTTAATGAAAATGAGTTTGTATCATCTTTATAGAACATGTTCTTCGTCTAAGATAACAAAAGAGGAAAAAGAAGAATTTCTGCAAGGTTTTTTGAAACGGCGTTTTCTATATCCCCGAGGATGGAGGTTGACGGATAAAAACTTATATAAAGCATTACCTTTGTTTGTTTTTTATTCATTGCCAATGGGGATGAAAAAAGGAATAGTGCGATTTTTGATAAAAATTAATTTACGTAGACTTTTAAACCGTTGGATTCATTTCTAAAGATTATGGTATCAATTATTACAGTTAACTATAATGGTTTTAAAGATACTTGTGATTTAATAGTATCTTTAAAACAGTTTGAGACATATCCACATGAAATCATTGTTGTGGATAATGCTTCCCAAGGTAATGATGCAAAACGAATTGAGCAAGAATTTCCAGATGTGATTGTTTTAAGTAGTCATGACAATTTAGGATTTGCAGGAGGAAATAATTTGGGTTATAAATATGCTAAAGGGGACTATATTTTTTTTCTTAATAATGATATGGTTATAAAAGCACCTATGTTAGAGCCTATGGTTAATAGATTAAAGAACGGTGATTACGCAGGTGTGTCACCATGTATTGTTTATCTGTATAAACCAGAGCGAATACAATATTATGGTTATAAAGATATGACTTCTATAACCTTGAAGCATACAACAGAAAGTTTTAATCCTTTGCATAGAGAGTACTTCTTGGATCCTCAAGAGACTGAAGTATTACATGGAGGAGCTATGATGGTGCGACGTGATGTAATAGCGAGAGTAGGAGTAATGACAGAAATTTATTTTCTTTTTTATGAAGAATTTGATTGGAGCCGTAGATTACGTGAGGCGGGATGTAAATTATTCTATGAACCAACTTCTGTAGTATATCATAAAGAGAGTATGACAATAAAACCGCAAACTCCAATACGAGAATATTATTTGGCTCGTAGTAGGATGATTTATGCGCGACGTAATTGTAAAGGGCTGCGTAAACCTCTCTCTTGTCTATATCAATGCATTTTGGTTCTTCCTAAAAAAATTTTGCATTATATGTATAGGCAACGTTTTGATTTGGTATCAGCTGTATGGAAAGGCACTTTTCAAGGGTTAGTATGTTCATTAAAATAATGCTTTCTGTAAAAAAGACACCGATTCTCTTTTTTTTGTTTCCATAATAGTATTTACTTCTGTCCAATTAATAGTAGAATCCATTCTTTTTTGTCTAAAGTCCGCGAAGTTAGTTATTAATCTATCTTCTAAATTAAACATTTTTAGTAAGGAATGAAAACGGGCTATTCCTCTTTTTTCATTGGCAAAAACTATAAAAGGTTTATTAAATATAATTGAAAAGATACATCCGTGGAAGGAATCAGTTATGACAAGTTCTGCTCTATTGAAACCTTGGATCCAATCTTCAACGGGTGGGATAATTCTGTTTTCTACTTTGCTATTAGGCAAGGTGCTTTTAGGAAATACAGTGAATTTTTCTAGTCTTTTATCCTTACATATATGGTCTATTAAATTTATCTTATCTGGTGTCATATCTAAGATGTAATAGAATAAGTCTTTAGCGTTATCTTGTTTTATATTTGCAGGAACTAATTTCATATATTCTTCTTTCTCTAATAGCATGGTTGGGTCTAATACTAATTGGGGTGGGGTTGGGCAATTCCATTTAAATACATCATGAATTAGATGCAATGCAGAATTTTCACGTACAGATACAGCATTGAATTTTTCTATTAAACTTCCGCAATCATGCATTTCTTGTTCAGTATATTCATTAATGTCTGTCCCAAATGAAGCAGCATATGCTATTCGTAATGTTTGTTGATTATCTTCTAAAAAATTAAGGAAAAATGAGCGGATATCAGGGAAAGCGTATTTAGGCCGCCATACTTGATCAGAACCAACAATGATAGCATTAAACTTATATTTATTAAGTTCGTTTAGGGATAAACTATCTTTGTATTGGTGAGGTGTTGAGGGAATATTTTTTTTGATAAACTCGTCAGCATATTTATGTACTATGTTTCTATCTTTAATTACTTTTTGTTCAGCAAATATACAACTATATTTTCTTCCTAGAAGTTTATTGATAAAACGTTTTGTATAAAGGTATGGACGTAGTTTTAATGGCGGAAGCTGTTGGTTCTGAATAATGGCTATATTATATACTTCATGTCCCAATTTTTGGAGAGTCCGTATTAAAGCATAACATTGCAAATTTCCTCCATAATTATAATGGAGGGGTAAAGTTAAAATTGCTATTTTCATATTTATTATTTTAGATTTGTTACAAATTAATCACCTCTTAAACCAAGACTTCGTCCCCCGTCAACAATAATATTTTGACCGATAATGAAAGAAGATTCGTCAGAAGCTAAAAATGCTGCAGCATTTGCAATATCTTCTGGTTTTCCATATGTATGGGAGTAATTGGTTTTGACAATTTTGTCAATCATTTCAGGAGTAATTTCTCCACGTTGTACAATACCAGGAGATATGCAGTTTACATTTATTTTCGCTTTCCCCAATTCCATAGCTAAAGATTTTGTATATGTAATGATTCCTGCCTTACTTGCCGCATATTCTGAATAACCAGCTTTGCCATGTAAGCCAATGACAGAAGATATGAAAATGATTTTTCCGAATTTTTGTTTTCTCATTTGTACGGCAGCTTTTTGGGAACATAAAATAGCTCCTCTAAGATTAGTTGTTAATATATTATCAATGACGGAAATATCTTGCGAGACAATATTAGCATGTTTTTCTCGAGCTGAACCTCCTGCTGAATAAACTAATATATCAATATGTTTAAATTCTGATACTATTTCTTCAAATCTGGTAGTAATATCTTTTTCATCTTCTACATTTATTATACAGGCATTTGCTTTATATCCTAATGTTGTTATTTCGTTAACAATGGGGACTATGCTCTCATTATGTGTGCCACAGACAATGACGGTTGCACCTTCTGCTGCTAATCTGCAACAACATGCTCTTCCAATGGCTCCCGAGCCTCCAATAATGACTGCTACTTTTTCTTTGAATCTTCCTTGGGTAGATAAATGAATTTCATAGGGTCTGGTCACATGGAAAGAAGCATATCTTTTTCGTAATGCTCCCCCTATTTGACTGTCAATTGAAAAAAACTTTTTGACTATCTTCTTTATTGCATTCATCTTTTATTCTTTTGTTATGACTTTTGTTATTTTCTTGATGATAATCTTTCTCTCGTTTGTGGAAAGACCTATTAGAAAAATTGCTATTCCCATATTTAAAAAAGAGAACAGAATGAAAAAGACTAACTCTATAATGTTAGAGGTTGTATAATATTTATGAATCAATATAGGAACAATTGCCCCTATTGATACAACGAGAATACTTCTTAAATAAACAGTTGTGATAAAATACCCTACTTTTATTTTCACAGAGTTCCGTAAAAAACATAATCTAGCTCCATTAATAATAAACATGAGAGCTATGGATACAATGTAAGGTGTATAGGGAGGATAGTTTAAGTATAATAGTAAAATACTAATAGGAAGATTTAGTAGACCAATGCTACTAATGGTTATATGATAGTTGCGAATATTTCCTGTTGCTGCTTGTGCTGCTGCTAGGGTAGGACCAAATGATTCAAGCATAGAAAGTATAAGTGTGAGACGAACAAAAGTAACAGTATATTGCGGATAATTTCCTAACCATAGTGTTAATATTTGTTCTGTTTTTATTAGTGTAGGAATAGCGAATATGGATATAAGATAGAATCCCATACGAGCTCCCATATTAACAAGATTTCTTACTTCCTTTAACTCACCAGCTGCATAGCTTTTAACAATTTGTGGATTTAAAGCTTGCATGAAATTAGTGACAAAACCGTAGATAACAGTGTTTACTTGAACTGCTATTCCTCTAGCTGCATTAATTAATGTATTAAAGAATATATTTAATATGATATTGACACCCTGATTTTTTAACATAACAGAAAATACACTAATCATATTCCAACTGGAAAAAGAAAGCATTTCTTTCATTAATGTTTTATTTATAGAATAATGATTATCACATTCTTCAAAATGTATCTTTGCATACCTGCTATAGACTAATCTGATTATGAATTGTGCTATCATTAGCATTATAGCATAAATAATAAGTTTGTCTCCTCCAATCCATTGCAGAAAGATAACAACAAGCAATTTTAGTGCTACCTCTAAAATGCTGATATATGCAAAAGCGGACATTTTTTCATGGGCAATAATGGTAGCATTATAGGGAACGCTCATTATTGAGATTACAAAACTAACAATGGCGCATTGATATACCCAATTTGCTGCACACATTCTTTCGGAAGGAATGTTCATTTGAGTGTTCAAAAACCACAAGCCTAAAGTTTCCGCTAACAGTATGATGATTAAAGACAAAATTAAATGAATGGACATACTAGTCCTAAATATATCTCGCAGCTTATTTGTATTCTTTGTTCCCATTTCATAGTTCAAAAAACGCTGAGTGGAAGAAGCCAAAGTAGTGCTCAAAAAAGAGAAGGTACCAATAATTCCTCCAACAACACTATATGTACCAAAATCATTTGCACCCAGTACATTCAGTATAATTCGTGAGGTATATAAGGTTACTAGTAAAGTAAAAAACATTCTGATATAAAGAAATAGAGTGTTTTTTACAATAATATTTTTATTAGCTTTCATTGCATATATTTATTGCTTGATAATGCGTATAGCTTTTTTTGCAATATTTTTGGCTTCATTGGCGATTTTTTCAGATATTGAAGGGCAATATAGAGAAGACGTGAATTCCTGCATCGCATGTATATCATCTATTGTTTTAGAATGAACTTCCATAAGTATAGGATGTTCTATACTTAGATCTGTTAAAGTTTTTATTCCACTATCTATTTCTTTTTTAGAAGAAGCTTCTATGTAGCTAAAACCTAAAGATTCAACCCATCCTTTTGCAGAAGTCATATGTCCTGCAGCAATATGTTCAGGTAGGCTTTTGCGCATATTTTCATTTATTGGTGCATACATCACAGCTCCTCCCTCATTGTTAATGAGTAGAATGCGTAATTTTTTTGATATATATCGATTCCATAAAGCATTCATATCATAAAAGAAAGATAAATCACCAATGATTAGAAAAGTTGCATTAGCGTTTGCAGCAGCAAATCCTACTGTAGTTGACATGCTTCCATCAATGCCGTTTACTCCTCGATTACAATTGATACGCACGGAGGCTTTAGTTGGAAAAAAGTGGGCCATACGAATTGTGCAGCTATTAGCCAGCTGTAGATCCGCGTTTTCTGGAAAGTTAGTCAGAAGTTTACCAATAGCATATAATTCCCCTATTTCTGCAGTTGGAATTGGAATTTGTTGCGAAATCTGTTTCCATGCTTCTTCATAATTATTTTGATGAGTAATAGAACTTACAGATGACAGTTGTTCAAAAAAGAATGTTTCGCCCATTTCAAATATTTCTGTAAGGGATCTAAAGGGATCGCATACTTTATCTTCATATCCTACTTGCCAATGAGGAATTTTGGCAGGTCGTAGCAAAGCTTTGATTTCATTGTTGAATATATAATTTCCTCCTATACTGATAACAATATTGGGCATTAGGTTCGTTTTATCTTCTCTCTTCAATGAAGATAAAATAGCTGGAACATTGTAAATAGCCTTTGGGTGATGGAAATTGGATATTTTATCAGTTAATATAACAGTGTCAAAACATTTGCAAAAATTGTCAATAGCCTTTTTTAAACATTCTGTTGAAGGGACAGATTGTCCCCAGATAATCATAACTTTCTTATTTTTTAGATTGGTTGCTGCCTCTATCCACATTTCAGTGGTTGCATCTGCTCTTCTTAAAGATATTTTGCGGACTTTTGGTAAGGATATTGTAGAAAATGTATCATTTCGGTGAGATGTAAAAGGAATATTTAGATGTACTGGTCCTTTCCCGTGGTGATTTAGTTCTAAAAAACCTTCATTCAGAATACGATTGGCATACCATTCATCAGTATCATTTTTTATTTCGGGAAGTTGCCCTTGATATTTTGTACATTTGGTAAATGTATCCAGTTGATCATACATTTGGTCTTCTAATTGATTGAGTAACTCTCGAGGGCGATCACTGGATAAAACAAGCAATGGTAATTTTTGATAAAATGCTTCTACTATGGCACTTCCATAGTTCATGCATGCAGTTCCTGAAGAACAGGTTATAGCGACAGGTTCTCCTGTTTGTTGAATCATGCCTAATGCAAAAAAAGCAGCACTTCTTTCGTCTACAACAGAATAAAGATTAAAATATTCGTCTGCTTCTAGAGAATGAACTAGAGAGAAGTGACGACTGCCAGGGGATACCACTACTCTTTTTATTTCAAATTGTTTCAGTAATGATATTATTTGGAGAACTAATTTATTATTTGAATACATAAATTGAGGTGGTTGAGTTTATTATATGTGGGCAAAAATACTAAACCTTTGTTAGAGAAGCAACAGTTAGTTCATGTTTTTGTTATTTTTGAATAGAATGCCAATATATTGCTGCTAATTTCTTTAATTAGAATACTGTTCTTTTTTAGATTTGCGGAAGTTGTTTTGAAGAGGTTATGACTATTGTTTAAAAAGCATTCTGATATAACCTATAAATGCAGTTGAACAATATTTGACTACTTTTAGATTGGTAGATTGAAATTTATAAGATTTAGTATGAACTTTAAATATTTACTGTAAAGTCTTTGTTAAATAAGTACATGAAACGGTAAAAACGTTTTGTTCCTTTAAAAATAAATAAATAGTGAGAATGTTATAATTGTTAAAATAAAATGAATTATAGAATTCTGTTTGTTTTTTCTTTTATTTTAATGTTTTTCTTGATATCAAGTTTTCTCAAATCATATATTTCTTTGTTTTTTATAACTCTGGTAACCATTTATGGTGTATTTTGCTAGTATATTTTCTGGTTCTATCAGGACTCTGTGGATGAGTTAAGGAAAGTGTTTGATAGGCTAAATTTGATTGTAGAAGGGGATGCTGCCATGCGTTTCACCGACAGTGAAGTATTTAGAATCCTAACGACATCTAAAGTGTATGCCGATTATGTGTCAAGTGTAAACATGGGCACTCTCCAATATATAGATAGAGATGGAGATGGGAAGATTACACAAGAGGAGTTAGAATTTATAAGGTCATTGAGTAACAGACCGGACAATAATGGTAGTGTCTTTGCTAACAATACCCAGATTGAAAGTTTTAATGAGTTCCGTTTTTTTACAGGGCTCAATATGATAAATAATGGTTGTTTCCAGAACTGTAGTTTATTGAAGGAGATCACGCTTCCCGTGTTAACACAAATGGGAAACAGCACATTTGCAAGTAGCGGTATTGAGAGATTAATCATTCCAGAAGGTTATCAAGTTATAGGAGATAGTATACTACAGAGATGCCCCAACCTCATACTTGTTGATTTCCCAAGTACCACTACTTCGGTTTCGGCTGGAGGAAGCATATTCTGGGCTATGAGGAATCAGGCAAATATCATCTGTCGGGCAATTATTCCTCCCACACTCGGAGGATGGGGTTATGACGGTGATCCGAAAGCTATATACGTTCCTGATGCGAGTGTAGCAACCTATAAATCAGCTGCTGGATGGAGTTTGCAGGCTGCAAAGATATATCCTCTATCAACTTATGTAGAGTCTTAATAAATAGGTTTTCGGAGCACTACGAAAAGATAGATGCTCCGAAAGTCTTTTCCCATGAGGTTTACACTCCTGTTTTTTCGCTAAGCGGTTTAATTCTTGAAGCAAATCGACTCCAATCGTTCGCAGTCTTATAAGCATTCACCGAGTCATTTGGTACATAAATTATACAGCTTGTACCATTGAATGCTGAACCGTCAAGTTTGGGCGGAATGCTTGTATTGCAGATGATATATTCTATTCTTGATGAATTATAAAATACTGCATTGCCAATAGAAGTCAATGTTTCTGGGAGGATCACATATCTTAGATTAGGACAATGCCCAAAAGCAAAGTATGTAATCGATGTTACTTTCCCTAAATTAGACACACTTATGATACCTGAAGATGAAAACACCTGTGCTATCTCACCTGTAGCATTTGGTATATTTACATCAATATTAAGATTAAAGCAATCTGCAAAGCATGTAGAGCCCAAGGTTATAATATTGTCTAAGTTAATGGAATTTAAAGCTGAACAGTTACGAAAAGTACTATACTCCAATTCCGTAACGCTACTCGGGAGCTCTATATGCTCAAGAGTTGTGCATCCCATAAAAGCCTGATTTTCTATCTTTGTTTCATTGCCTCCGAATATGACCGTCTTTAGAGACACATCATCCCTAAAAGCCCCCTTTGATATTGATGTGATTATTTCATTAATCTTTATTCGTTCCAATTTGGGACAATTCGCATAATTAGGGGTAAAGGTATAAGGTAGTTCGGAAGTAAGATTAATCCATACTCCTGTTGTTGCAGTAATGAGATTAGGCATATTTTTAAAGTCGCTCGCATGATAAATGTATCCTCCCAGTTTATCTAGATCATCAAGTGATTTTATACCCTCTTGACCGTTAAATGCACCTTGTGCAAAACGTTTTATTAACTTAGATTCGGCTTTTGAAATATATCCATCTCCATCGGTATCCCACAACGGAATACATATACTAAACACCATCGGATCAATGAATCGTATAGCAACTTCTCCCTCCATTATTAAGGTTAACCGATTAAATATTCTACGCAGTTTATCCACAGAGTCCTGATAGTACTTTGAGTGTACTGTTATCTTACCTTCCAATACCGGTATTTCATCCTCTCCGGAAATACCTTCGGCAGATAAACCTTCGTAGGTTCCATCGGCAAGTTTTGCAAGCATGTCAAGGGCGTCGGCAGTGTAATATTCTTCCTCGAAACCTACTGCACGGATATGTTTTAGTGCATGTTCGGTACCTTGTGATTGCTGTGCCTCTATAATGTTAGACAACAGTTTCATAGGTGCTAATTTGGGGCAGTTCTCAATAAGAAAATCGGTTATGTTTTCAGCACATTGGCCAATTCTTAAACCCTCTGTTGTCAGCATCGGGAAGTTCCGGAAAGTTATGTATCTGTTGTTAGCCGGATATTCGATGATTTCAAGTCCGCCACCACTTGGAAGCTTTATCTGACTTAAGTTGGTTCCGTCGGCATATATCTCGCGAATGTTAATAATTGTGCTCAAATCGAGTGTACCCTGTAATGTGGTAATATTAGATAGAAGTAGCTTCTGCATACTACTACAATCTGCAAGTGTAAGTCCTGTAATAGAGATGATTACGTTGTCATCCTTACTACCAAGTATAAGCTCGTTCAATCGTCTTCCGCGTACTACCATGGTACCGGAAACATTCTTTTTGTGCCACTCTCCGATGCTTAATAACCAGCTTGCTGCTTGTATGGCATTTTGCTGGTCAGCACTACCACCAAGGTCAATGGTTATTTTACAAACATCTCCTGCTTTGGTGCGTTTGCCTTGCACAATGGATGTACCATTTGCAATGGCCGGATACATATCGAAGGCCGGGGTTATATCGTAGTCTATCAGGTCACCGGCTGCACGTACGATGATCGTATCTGTGCCATCAGCAGAGAACAAGCCGTAATTATACTTCGACATGATGTACATGATACGTTTCTTCACCCATGCAGTTTCTGCGGAGTAGAAATCGCCGTGACTCTGGGTGATAGGGTCAGTGTCATTAGTATAAGAGCCATTATTGTATGCTATCTTTGCAAGTTCATATCGTTTGGCATCAGAATTCACCAGCGTAGCCGGGAAATAGTCTTTTATGCCAAGGAAATACTTTTTATAGAAAGCGTAAACTTTGTCATAAGGAGTACCTGAAGACTGGCCGCACAGTGCTTCCATTGCTGTGAACATTTTGCGCATTCCGGCTGTAATTTCAGCGCTGAAAGCCTGCTCTAACAGATTCCAGAAGACAGAGGTCTCACCATTCCAAATTGGCTGGTCGTTGTCATAAGAGTCATGCATTTCGCAATGATAGGGTTTCCGATCCTGTCCCTGATTGTCAATCGGGAATATAGTGTCGGCATCATCCAGTCTCCATCTCCATTTACTGCCTTCCTGACAGAAGCTATACGGATAAGTATTCTTTGCGCGCTGGTCGGTTCCGGCGGTGAACTCTACAAAGTTATGATGGAATACTGCATCGTCAATGTCGAATATAGCGGGTATGGTTGCATGGAACAAGCTTGTGCGGGTTGAGACGAACTTTTCATTCAATTGGTCAGCAGTGAATGCACTTAGATCGGACGGAAGATATGCAGCTAATTGTGTTTTCAGATTTATCGCACCATTACCGATGTCGGAGGGCATGAACTTTCCTTCAGCAGCTTCATAATAATAGAGATTGTACTGATTAGCATCACCGCTTTTGACAATCCAGTACTCATAACCTGTACTACGGTATTCAGTTACGGCTGCATTCAGTTCGTTCAGAGTACCGGTGAACGGACGGATACGGTTGTTGCATACATACACGGCATTGTAAGCGTCTATCCATTTCTGTGCAGACAGTGGTTCTGTCTCATCAGCGTTCAGCTCACCGGCATCGAAATCCCAACAATTGGTGTTGTTATACTGAAAAGCTTCTTCATCCGGATTATATGCCCAGTAAGGTTTATTGGTGTTCCAGGGAACGCGGAAAAGCGCACCTAATGGAGCATTGTCCGAACCTTCTACGGATAGCAAGGCCGGAAAAGCTTCTGTGTCATAGCCAAAACAAAGATCATCTCCTTTATCCGGACCGAACGTAAATTCTCCCATACAGGTATAAACATCCTGACCTTCCTCATTGACAGATTTTGAGAAACCAATGAATGGCTCCTGATACACGGCGACACGTATTTCACTATCAGTGGCCATAGCCTCGTTTCTCATGCCTATTTCCTTGTATAAATCATTGAACGCAGCTACAGATCCGGCCTTGTGATCCTGCATGGAACTCGCCCAGTTCTTCTTGGCTGTCAGGCGCCCGGACTTGGGCACACCTTCAAACATGAGGACTTTGTTCCTGTCCGTCGTTCCGTCGGCATACGTGGCAATGGAGTTTATCTTGTTACCCTCTGTATCTTTTAATCCCTTCATTTTGAAGCGGATGTTCCACTCCAGATATTTCTTTGATGAAGTACCCTGACCTTCTATCAACAGGTTGGTCAGCGTGAAGTTTCGCTCCGGTTTGTTTTTGAAGAGTACTTCCAGATCACCTGCCACACCCGAAGGGTTGTTCAGGTTAGGGAAGGGCTTGTTCACTACAAATACATTATAGAGCAGTTTCGTGGCATTGAAGTCAATGTTTACACCCTCGCCGTCCAGTACCGAATTGATATTCTTTTCCATCAGTTTCTCGCTGGTCGTCACAAGCTGGTTTATGTAATTCTTCTGGACAGCCTCGGAAGTCAATGCACTGTCATACACGCGCAATCCATATAAATAGAGATTGGCATAATCGTTCCCTAACGTTATCTTGCCGGTGTTGCGGAAGTAATCGTTGCTCTCGTAGGTATACTGGCGATTCTTCTTTCCGTTGATGTATATGGCAACAATGTTGAAGCCGGCATTACCATAAGTGTCGGGCATGATAACTGCTGTGAGGCGTAGGCGTACCCCATTGTCGGTAGGAACATCCTGTTTACTACTTTCGTGTTCAGATTGTGAGAACAGGGAGATATTCTCACCGGATACCTTTAATCCGATGTAACTGCCGTCCGGCTTATCTTCTGCGATGCTGATAATATTCTTTCCTGCATCCGAAGCATTCTCAACCTTGAAATCGATTTCGATTGTCTTGCCTCTGCGGGCCGGTTCTGTGGCAAAGGGTTGGTAATCTATCACGGCTGAACTCCGTGTAAATATTTTCAGTGCTTTCACGCCGTCATTATCGGTCACCCAGCCGTCGTTACCCCAGTTGAGGTTGTTCCAGGTCACGGGGATGGCTGATTTATCCACTTCATTAACGATACTCTTGTAGTTTGTCTGCGAGTTGCTACGGGTGCGCGGATTGATATAGAGCACTGCACCTGCCGTAGCCGAATACCCCAGTGAGTTATTGACAGCTACCGTAATCGGGTCTATCAGGTCGGCTTCTCCACTGGTTGCCTTTACAATGACTTCAAAGTTGCTGTCGTCATCCGTCTCCACTTCCATCGGATAAGTAAGTGTGTTTTTGGAGTTTGCCACTATGGTGTCATTCTCAGAACTATACACCTCTGTTCTGTCTTTCGTAATGGTGAAGATGGCATCTGTAAGAGTAGCCTGCCCGTCATAAATCGCATAGTCGAATACTACATTATCCTGCCAGTTGGTGAGCTGTGAGGTCACGTTATTTACGCACATCAGTTTCACTGTTTCCCCGGATGTGGCAATACACATGATATTTACCGATACAGGTTTGGTCTGAATGGTATTATCTGAGTTGGACAGATAGAAGTCCACATTGTATACTCCGGTTGCTTCGGGATGAGGAAGTACATAGTTATAAGGCGTATCCATATAGATGGCTGTTCCCAGATTTTGGGTATAGCCTTGATTGTAATTATCACCGGTAACGGTGACATGAAGCACTTTGTTGATATTGCCGTTGATAATCATTGGAATTGAAATATCCCCGGCAAAGGCGGTCCACCAGGCGAAGTTAGGGGCACTGATTCCCAATGAAGTGAGTTGTACAACATAGGTGATGGGAGCTGTGGTCTGGTCGGTATTCTCTCCCTTGATACTTATTTTGATATTGTTGCTGCCACTCGTCAGCCACTCGGTAATGTCCTGTTTGATGGATGTATTAGAAGAAACTTCCATTTGCTTCACTGTGGTGAAGTCTGCGAACTTCGAGTTCTTTACCATGATTGTACACAGTCCGAGTTCTCCCGTCGGCTTGTATGGTTCATTGATATTATCCCGGTACTGGGAGACGAAGGTGAAATCCAAGACACATTCTTCTCCGTATTGTGCGGCAAAGCCCAGTGAGTTCAGATTATTCCTAACGTATACACTATACATGGTTCCAGCTCCGCCTGCCAGTTCTCTGACGGTTTGCTCCAATGCCGCGCCGGCGGCACCATCATAGGCAGTGCCTGCGGTGTCACCGATGACAAGCATCTTATTCTTTATACTCTGAATTGTCGCCTTGCTGGTCTCAACATCGTTGTCATTGATGCACGTGGCAAACTCATTCAGTTTAGTAACAATCTCGTTCAACTCCTCAGCTTTAAGCACATTGCCTTTGAGGAAATTCTTATTTAATTTGTCCATACAGTTTATCCTAATATATCGTTGTCCAATCTGCTTGAATCCAATATGAACTCAAGCGTTTCAATCACTTTTCCCCCGCGGGCCGCAAGCGCATGCATTATTAAATTCGTCTCGAGCATGCTTGTATCAGCCATATCCGATTCGATACGGCTGATTTGGGCATAGGTGGCGTTGCCATCGGCGTTCGTTTTACGGGTGCTCAATATGAATTTGATGTATCCCATCTTACATTTTATTATTACTTAATCTATTTGTAATTTCTCGTTTGATAGTGGCAATGAACGACGATTGTTTCACCACTTCGATAATGGCCTTACAATATTGCTCTGGTACTTCGACTTCGACTTCTGAGTAGTATATCTCTTTAGCCAAATCTTCAAAACCGATATCTAACAGAATACTGCTATTGTACATCATCATATTGCCCAGGTCGTGGGTAATATTGAAGGTTTGCTTGGCACCTTCAAATGAGGTTTGTGCCTCGAATGCTTTAAAATTTATTCTCATAACTATATCTGTTTTAAGTGTTTTTTCTATTTACTCCTCCACTGTATTCTGGTTAGTATCCCATCTACAAAAAACAGGTCTCCCAACCGAAATGTATTGTTAGTAGGATCCCAAGAATCTCGGAAACCGACGCCTGTGGTTAATCCATAATTTCCATAATTAGAACCAAAACGGTCATTGCCGTGAGTATTTATTTTTCCTCTATAGCTGATAGCTACACCGTTCTCGCTATCTGTATTGATACTTAGTGCACAAGACGCTGAACCGCCAAGTGATGAGATGTTAACTGTTGCTAATGATTCACTCTGATAATCGTAATCATCTAAATTAACAGTAAATACGGCGGCTACCTGATCTGCTGCACCCGTAGAAAGTGGCAAAGTATCTCCAATTCCTGCGCTTTTTTTAGTTCCATTAAAGCTAATACCATGCTTTGTAAGAAGAAGATTATCACCAGCTATTTTAGAACCAATTGAAGTTTCGGTTATTGCAAATCCGCCTATCTCTCCGTCTAAAGCTGTTATTGTTCCATTAAAAATGCCATTTTTGGCAGTTATCTTGTTTAAAGTTAAATTACCATCTTCATCTACTATGAAGGTACCATTGGCTACAATATGGCCGTTAAACAGGATTTTATCAGCATCTATAAGTGCAGTGCTTGTGAAACTTCCATCTACATTCCTTGTGATGAACGTACTTATTTCTGAGCGTTTGATAAGCCCGTCTTCATTTTCCATCTGTGTGTACTGTGTAGAGAAGTCGGCGGCAGTGATAAAGCCGGAAGCGGTTGTGTTGGTGATATGACCATTTTCGTCAAACTCAACCCGCTCTGAGAATAAGCTATTAAAGTAGGCAGTAGTTACTAAGCCACTTTTATTTATATTTACTATATTACCATTTTCATCTTTTTCTTTACCTTGTGCCAACAAAGCAATAGAGTCTTTTGTGGCCTGAATGGCTGTTGTATGCTCCACAAGGGTGTCGTCAACACCATTCACTTTATCTGATAAATTGCCTAACCGTTTCGAGAATTCCTTTATATCTGTTACAGCACTGTTTATGCTGTCAATTGCATCATTAGCCATTTCTTTGGCTTCGACTATACCTTCCTCAGCGAGCTTCTTTACCGCTGCAATTCCTTCTTTTGAATTTGTAGCACCGGCCAGAATCTGGTCGCCCAGGTTTTCGAGATAGGAAGTTGTTGCACTCGATGATGGTTGCCAATGGGAAATGCTGAATATTGCTCCCTTGGACTTTGCCGTCTTGCAGACAAGAGTGTCATCTTTATAAATAAATGGAGCGGAAGAAGGGTAGGTGGCATTAGCCCATATATCACCAACATCATAAGCCTGCGAGTCCGTAGGCTGTGCAACGAATGTCCGACGCTTCCCGTCGGCTGTATCCTGTGCCCTGGCTGCATCCTCCAGGGCTTTGATTGTCTGCAGGTCGGTGATGTTGTTCCATGCCCATGTGTTCCCTGATTTTTCAAATCGGTAAGCCAGTCCAGATTCACGGTTGTAGAACATGTCCTGCTCGTGCATTACTTTCAACGCATTGGTAGTCCATTCTGATGCCGGAATATTGGATAATGTAGGGGCGTAGTCATAGAACCACATCGTATATTCTTTGTCCGTTTGCCCTTTAATGATGTCAAGGTTACCTTGCAATTCATTGAGTTGTGTGTCAATATCCTTGCCTGTTGCTATGGAGATGAATCTCGCCTTGATGATACTTTCTTCCGGATTCAGGTCTATATTAGGCTGCGGCAGATGATAATCGCTGATTCCTTCGTATACTCGTATATAAGGGCCTCCGGTGG